>FWPV01000335.1_pt1 | contig 155058 bp, 147 predicted proteins | sample 2228371 | NCBI WGS metagenome assembly FWPV01 (sample SAMEA103939776, study PRJEB20133) | metagenome
GGCTCCCAAGCCCAGCCCCTCCCGGGCCCCGGCGGCGATGGCGCGATTCAGAAACTCCGCGGTTTCCCGGGCCATGCCGAAGTGGCCGCAATCCAGGGTGGCGTCCACATCTTCGGAGGTGCGGCCCGCCATGGCAATCTCGGCGTCGTGGATGATGCCGGCGCCGTTGAAGGCCAGGCCGTTGACCAACCCCCGACGGCACAGGTCAAGGAGCACGGGACTCAAACCCACTTTCAGGGGATGGGCCCCCATGCCCATGAGCACCAGGTTTCCCGCCCGCCGGGCCGCCACCCAGGCCTGCGCCACCTCCCAAAGGACTTCCCCGGCCAACAGCCGCGGCAGGCGCTCAGCAAACTCCCGGAAGCTGCCGCCCGGCTCCCAGGCCCGGGCGAACCGGCGGTACTCCACCTTGGAAGGACGCTCCTGCAAGGGATAAGTCTTGAGGCCTTCCAAGGACAAAGGCTCAATACGGGAAGGGGGCGGACGCTTGGCCATATTCCTCAAGGTCTTTGCGGGAAGGGCGGCCGGCGCCTGGCTCCCGGCCCTCCCCGGGAAGTTGGTTCAAGATCAAGGCTGTCCGGCACAATTTTGGCGCATCAGGCATCTCTGACTAAGGATATCGCCCCCTGTCCTTGAGGTTTCGGCTCTGAGAGGAGAGGAGGCGCTGAGCAAAAAGACCTCCGGACAGGGAAGAGCCTGCATCTCAGGCTCCCTCCCCCTTGATGGGGGAGGGCTGGGGTGGGGGTGGCGAAAGTATTCGCAACGACGCTGAGTTGCTTTATTCGCCCCCCTCCCCCAACCCCCTCCCACCGGGGGGAGGGGGCTTATCAACGCGATCCTGCCAAATCCCTGTTAGACAGCACTGGTTCAAGATAATACCGCGCTTAAGGGTTGGCAAATTTTTCCGGGAAAAGCAGGAAGTCCACCAAGTCGCAAAGCACATGGCCGATGGTGATGTGCACCTCCTGGATGCGGGGGGTGTTGCGGGAGGGCACCACGATGGCCAGGTCCGCGGCCCGGGCCACGGGACCGCCGTCGCCGCCGCTCAGGGCCAGGGTTTTGAGCCCCTGCTCCCGGGCGGCCTTGAGGCCCGCCACCACGTTGGGGGAGTGGCCGCTGGTGCTCAGGCCCACCGCCGCGTCCCCGGCCCGGCCCAGGGCGTAAACCTGCTTGGCAAAGACCTGGAGGAAGTCGTAGTCATTGGCCACCGCGGTCAGAATTGAGGTGTCCGTGGTGAGGGCCACGGCCGCCAAGGGCGGGCGCTCCACCTGAAAGCGGTTGACGAATTCGGCGGCCAGGTGCTGGGCGTCCGCCGCGCTGCCACCGTTGCCGAAGAGGAGGATTTTGCCGCCCCCGCTCAGGGTTTGGGCCAACAGCCGGGCGGCCTGGGCCACGTGCTCCCCCTGCTCCGCCACCAGCCGCTTTTTCAGCTGCAGGGCCTCCTGCACCGCTTCGGCCAACCGGGTTACCAAGGGCATAAGGCCTCCTGTGCTTCCGAGCTCCTGCCGGAGCCCCGGGTTCTGCCGGGCACGCCGACCATCCAGGCGGCAGGGGACTCCCCCTGACCGGTCAGCCACCTCTTGGGTGACGCCCGTGCTTCATCCCCGGCGGTCCCCTTAAGCCAGGAGCCTCAGATAGCGGACCGGGCTGAATCCCAGGGCGCCGGCCAGTTTGATGAGAGTGTCGGCCAGTTGCCTGGCCTCGGGGTCCCGCTGGCTCCTGGCCGCCAAACCCGGAAAGTGTTCGTCCAGGAAGCGGAAAAAGAAATTCTGCGGCTCCATCAGGTCAAGGTTCATGGGTATCCGGCCCAAGAGGGTCAGGAACTCCTGGAAGCGGTCGGCGGCCTCCTGATGGACGGCGGCGGCCAGGTCCCGCAGGTGGCGGTCCAGGAGCCGGGAGAGGATGCGGGCCCCCTCGTGGGATTCCAATTTCAGATTCAGGCGGGAGGCTTCCTCGACGATATTTCCCACTTCCTCGGAGGCCGGCAGGAGCCAGGGCTCGGGTTCCAATTTTCTGAGGGCCAGGACCAGCCGCCGGTTCAAGGCGATTTCGCCCAGGGCCCGATAGAGCCGGGGAAGGGCCAGGTGCTCGGCAGCCATGGCCTCCAGCAGAGCGCGGGCCTCCTCGAAGAGGTGCATCACCTGGCCCACCGCCTCCTCCTGGTTGGGGGCCAGGAGGTCCCGAAAAATCTGCTCCTTTTCCTCCTGGAAAACGTCATGCACCGTGAGATATCGGTCTCCCAGGCGGCGGGCCAACAGGGGGATGAGATCTTCGGGCGCAGCCTTGAGCACCTGGAAGAGGTCCTGTTTCAGGGCCAGGTAATCCGTTGAGGCCGGGTCCCGCTGCACTTGGGTGCGGTAGAGGTAGCTCCCCAGGTGCGCCGTGAAAAAGGCCAGGTCCTGGGAGGCCCGGGTAATCCCGGAAGTCACGCTCAGGCGGCCGGCGGCCAGGGACAGGGAGGCGTGGCTCTCCACCTCCAGGTCCCGGGGCTCCACCCGGAAGTGGTAAATGTGCGTGGGGCACTGACGCTCCCGGGCCTTGAGCCAGGAGATGACCCAGTGGTTGACGATTTTGGGGAAGTCCACCACCGCCGGCTTGATCCGACGCTCGTAGATGCGGCGGCCGTTGCCCTCCTCGGGGCGATTGCTGACGGCCCGCTCCAGGTGCGACAGGAACGGCTCCTCCAGGGGCGCGGCGCTGAAATATTGCCCGAGCTGCAGGGCCCGGGCCGCATACTTCATCACCTGGAGGGTCTCCAGTCCGGCCAGGTCGGCAAAAAACCAGCCGCAGCTGGTGTACATGAGCAGGGCGTGGCGCTGCATTTCCAGGAGCCGCAGGGCCGGCACCCACTGCTCCGGCCCGAAGCCTGGCCGGCCCTCCCGGGCGAAGAAGCGCGCCAGGACTTCGGTGCGGCGGTCCAGAATGACTTCGATGTAACGGTTGCGGGCCCCCCAGGGGTCGTGGAAGAGCTTCTGGCCCTCGGCTTCGTAAATTTTCCCCAGCTGCTCCCTGAGAAAATCGAAGGCCTGCCGGAGCGGGGTGCGCCAGCGCTGTTGCCAGTGGGGCGGGCCGCCGGTGGCGCAGCCGCAGTTCTCCTTCCAGCGCCCCACCCCGTGGGCGCAGCTCCAGGAGCTCCCCAGGCCGTCGGGCCCCAGATAGAGTTCCACCATCATCTGGGGCGGGGCCAACTCCAGAAAAGCCCGGTAATTGGTGACGGTGAAGCCCCGCTGGGGCAGGGCCTCGGTGAGGGCGTGGGCCAGGGCCAGTTCGCCGAATTTCTTGTGATGACCGTAATTTTCGCCGTCGGTGGCCACGTGCATGAGCTGGGGGCGGGGCAGGGCCGGGTTGAAGCGCCGGGTCAGCCGCTCCGCCAGGCGGTAGCTGTCGGCCAGCAAGTCGCCGAAGCTGATCTCCGAGGCCACCTGGCCGTCGTAGAAAAACACGTCGATGAAATGCCGTTTCCCCGGATCGCCGCTGCCCTCCGGCAAGAAACAGCGATAGGCCTGGGTGGTGTCCAGGGTCTCGCCGGTGACCGCTTCCCAGGGGCCGCCGCTCAGGGGCCGCACCCGTTTGGCCTGGTAGGGCGAGAGGATGACATAGTGCAGTCCGTGCTCCACCAGCGTGGCCAGGGTGGGGTAGTTGACCGCAGTTTCCGGCAGCCACAGGGCCTCGGCCCGGCGGCCGAAGCGGTGCTCGAAATCCGCCAGCCCCCAAACCACCGCGGTTTCCCGATCCCGGGCAGTGGCCAGGGGCAGGATGGTGTGGTTGTAGGCCTGGGCGATGGCGTTGCCATGGCCCAGCCGGGCCTGGCTGGCGCGGTCCGCGGCCAGCAGGCGCTCATAGGTCAGGGGGGCATGGTCGGCCAGCCAGGAAATGAGCGTGGGGCCGAAGTTGAAATTGATATGTTGATAATTATTGATAATATCCAGGATGCGGCCCTGGCCGTCATAGATGCGGGCACAGGCGTTGGGGGTGTAGCACTCCGTGGCGATGCGTTCGTTCCAGTCGTGGAACGGCTGGGCGCCGGCCTCCTCCTCGATCTCCTCGATCCAGGGGTTCTCCCGGGGAGGCTGGTAAAAATGCCCGTGAATGACGACAAATCCCTGCGGGCCGCGTTTGACTGGGTTCCCATCCATGTGGCACCTAAAAAAGCGCTACCATCATAATCCGGCCTGAGGAGCGCTGTCAACCGAGGTCTGGTGCCCGGACCCATGCACCCCTGCCGAAAAAGGCGGCCACGACCCGGAGCCGGGGAAAATGGGTTGACAGCCGGAAAAGATTTTATAATATTAAACGGTTTACTTCGGCACAGGAGGGAAACCTTGTTCGCCATCATCCAGACCGGCGGAAAACAATACCGCGTCGCCCCCGGCAATGTCCTGAGGGTGGAGAAACTCCCGGGCGAGCGCGGCGAGGAAGTAGTCCTGGACCAGGTCCTCCTGGTGACCGACGGCCAGGAAATCAAGGTGGGCCAACCCCTGGTGGAAAACGCCCGGGTCAAGGCCGCCATCCTCAGGCAGGGCAAGGGCAAAAAAATCCTCGTCTTCAAAAAGAAACGCCGCAAAAACTATCGCCGCAAACGCGGCCACCGGCAACTCTACACGGCGTTGCAGATTAACGAAATCGTGGTTTAGAACTTGGGAGAGGGGCCCAGGGAGCCAGGCCCTCTGCCCTCTCCCCCGGGTCCCCCACCCACAACCCCATAAAGGGGGTTGGGAGGGGAGCTTGAGGGGAGGGTGGGGGACCCACCGGTCCCCCAGTCCTCCCCTCAACCTCAAGGAGCACGCATCATGGCACACAAGAAAGCAGGGGGCAGTTCCCGCAACGGCCGGGACAGCGCCGGCAAGCGCCGGGGGGTGAAGAAGTTCGCCGGGCAGCAGGTGTTGGCCGGCAACATCCTGGTGCGTCAGGTGGGCACCAAAATCCATCCCGGCACCAACGTGGGCATGGGCCGCGATTTTACGCTGTTTGCCAAGGTGGACGGCGTGGTGGCCTATGAGAAGTTCGGCAAAGACAAGAAACGAGTCAGCGTTTATCCCGCTTGAGCGCCTTCCACGATGAGGCCGAGATCACCGTCCGGGGCGGGTCCGGGGGCGCCGGTTGCGTCAGTTTCCGCCGGTTGCCCCACCAGCCCCGGGGCCGCCCCGACGGCGGCAACGGCGGTTTAGGCGGCGACGTTTATCTCGAGGCCTCTCCCCACACCCGCACCCTCGTCCATTTCAAGCGGCGCAAACACTTCCAGGCGGAAAACGGCCGCCCCGGGCAAGGCCAGGACAAGGTGGGCCGTAGCGGCTCGCCCCTGATTATTTTTGTGCCGCCGGGCACCCTGGTCTATGATCAGGAGCGCGGCCGCCTTCTGGGAGAGTTGGTGGAGCCTGGCCAGCGGCTGTTGGTGGCCAAAGGCGGCCGGGGGGGCAAGGGCAACGCCCATTTCACCTCCTCCCGGCTACGCTCGCCCCGCTTTGCCCAACCCGGAGAACCGGGCCAGGAGCGCCGGCTGCGTCTGGAGTTGCAAATCCTGGCGGATGTGGGGCTCATCGGGCTCCCCAATGCCGGCAAGACCAGCCTGCTCCGGGGGCTCACCGCCTCCCGGGCCCGGATGGGGGCCTTTCCCTTCACCACCCTGACCCCGCAGCTGGGGGCCCTGCCGGCCGGGGAGCAGCGGGAGCCCCTGATCCTGGCGGAGGTCCCCGGCCTCATCCCCGGGGCCCATAGGGGCAAGGGGCTGGGGCATCGGTTCCTGCGCCACCTGCAGCGCACCCGGCTGCTCCTGCATGTGGTGGACGCCAGCCAAGTGTCGCCGGAGCGCCCCCTGGAGGCCCTCTTGCCCCTCGAGGCGGAGATGGCGGCCTTCGACCCGGAGCTCCTCAGGCGGCCCCGCTGGGTGGTCCTGAACAAGCTGGACCTGCTGCCCCGGGATTTCCCCTTGGAGCAGACGATGGCTGCCTTCCGGGAGGCAGGCCTGCCGGCTTGGGCGGTCTCGGCCCGCACCGGCGAGGGCCTGGCGGACTTGGGGGAGGCTCTCCTGCAGGCGGCGGCCGGCCCGGCGACGCCGCCCGAAACAGAAACGGGGCCGGTCGACGCGCCGCAACCATAAGGCCGAACCGGATCGTGCCGGAGCCAGGAAAGAACAAATTTTCCGGTCAGCCGCAAACCTCCACCAAAATCCTCCCGCATCTTTCGAAATTCCGCTATAATAAGAAAGAGTTATCCGGGAATAGCAACCCCCTGGTTGTTGGCATGCCATGGAAAATCAGCGACTCGCTTATGTAAGCAAGGCCCGCCGCGTGGTCATCAAGCTGGGCAGCGCGGTGCTCACCGCGGCCCAGGGGCTGAACGGCCCCCTGATCCAACGGCTGGCCGGGGAGATCGCCCGGTTGCGCCGGGACGACCGCCAGGTCATCCTGGTATCCTCCGGCGCGGTCTCCGCGGGCCTTAGAAAGCTGGGCCTGACCGAGCGCCCCCAGGGCATCCCCCAGGTGCAGGCGGTGGCCGCCGCCGGGCAGAGCATCCTGATGTACGCTTATGAGGAGGCCTTCGCCATTCACGGCTTGAAGGTGGCCCAGATCCTGTTGACCCACGACGACCTGGCGGCCCGCACCCGCTTTCTCAACGCCCGCAACACCCTGTTCGCCCTGCTGCAGTGGGGAGTGGTGCCCGTTATCAACGAAAACGACACGGTGGCCACCGACGAACTCAAATTCGGCGACAACGACAACCTGGCGGCCCTGATCTGCAACCTGGCCGCGGCTGATCTTTTGATTTTGCTCACCAACACCGACGGCCTCTACGCCCGGGACCCCCGGGAGGACCCCCAGGCGCCGCTCCTGCACGTGGTGGACACCACCGACCCCCGCCTCCTCAAGGCCGCCAGCGCCCGCACCAGCTCCCTGGGCCGGGGGGGCATGGTGAGCAAGCTCCAGGCCGTGAAGAAGGCCGCCGGGCTGGGCATCCCCAGCCTCATCGCCAACGGCCTCACCCCGGACATCCTGCCGGCCATCTTCGGGGGCGACGAGGTGGGGACGCTCTTTCTCCCCCAGACCCACCGGCTGAAAAGCCGCCAGTACTGGCTGGCCTACAACGTTTCCCCCGAAGGGGCCATCCTGGTGGACGAGGGCGCCCGGGAGGCCCTGGTGCACGCCGGCAAGAGCCTGCTGCCCGCCGGGATTCTGGAAGTCTTCGGCGGCTTTCGCAAGGGCGCGCCGGTGACCCTCATGGACCCCGAGGGCCAGACCTTCGCGGTGGGCCTGAGCAACTACTCCAGCCGGGACATCAACCGCATCAAGGGCAAAAAGACCCAGGAGATCGCCCAGTCCCTGGGGCACAAGGACTACGACGAGGTCATCCACCGGGACAACCTGGTGATTTTCCCGGAGATTGGGTAAATCAAGGGACAAGGATGATGGTCAGCCGGGCTCGGGACTGGCTCAGACAGGCGCAGCGGGACCTGGAGCAGGCCAGGGACTCCCAGGCCGCCGGCCGCCACGAGTGGGCTTGCTTCGCGGCCCAGCAGGCCGCGGAAAAAGCGGTGAAGGCCTTGCACCTGCACCATGCCCAGGAGGCCTGGGGCCACGTGGTGGCCCGCTTGCTCCAGGAATTGCCTGATTCTGTGGCGGTGCCCGTGGAATTGGTGGAAAAGGCCAAGGTACTGGACAACTTTTACATTCCGGCCCGTTATCCCAACGGCCACCCGGAAGGGGCTCCCTTCGAGCATTACGGCCCCCTGCAAAGCGAGGCGGCGGTGTCCTATGCCCGTGAGATCCTTGACTTCGTCCGTCTTCAAATGGCCTGACGCGGGGACGGTGGAGGCCGCGGTGCGCCGTTGGGCCGCCAAAGTGGCCCGGGAGCATCCTGAGGTGGTGAAAATCGGTTACTTCGGCTCCTACGCCCGGGGCGACTGGGGGGTGGGAAGCGATGTGGACCTGATCATTATTGTCAGGGAATCGGATAAACCGTTTGAGCTTCGGGGCAGCGACTGGGATACCATGGAAATCCCGGTGCCCACCGATGTCCTGGTTTACACGGGAGAGGAATGGCAAAAGCTGTTTGGGCAGAATCGGTCCATGGTGAGATTGGGGGAGGAGATTATCTGGCTGGACCTGCTGGATAACAAGCGCCTATCAAAACAGGATAGCTCCCTTACCCGATAGCCATCCTGGTAATCGCTTATTTATGGAGCACTGATGGACATCCAAAAAACCGTGCAGGAATTCGCCATGTATGCCCGGCACGCGGCCCGGCCCCTGGGAAACCTCTCCCGGGAAGTCAAAGACCAGGTGCTGTTGCGCATGGCGGCCCTTTTACAGGAACAGAAGGCCGCCATTCAGGCGGAAAACGCCCGGGACGTGGCCAAAGCCAAGGCCGAGGGCTACCCCGCGGCCTTCATTGACCGCCTCACCCTCTCCGACAAGGTCATGGCCGGCATGGTCCAGGCCCTCACGGAGGTGGCGGCTCTCCCCGACCCGGTGGGTGAGGTGGTGAAGATGTGGCGGCGGCCCAACGGTCTCCTGGTGGGGCGAGTGCGCATCCCCCTGGGGGTCATCGGCTTCATTTACGAGTCCCGGCCCAACGTCACGGTGGACGCCGCGGCCCTGTGTCTGAAGAGCGGCAACGCGGTGATCCTCAAGGGCGGCAAGGAGGCCCTGCATTCCAACCTGGCCCTGGCCCGGCTCATGCAGGAGGCCCTGGCCGAGTTCAAGATCCCCGCAGGGGCGGTGCAGGTCATCCCCTCGGTGGCCCGGGAGGCCACCCTGGAGCTCCTCAAGCAGGACGAGCTGGTGGACCTCATCATCCCCCGGGGCGGCGAGGGCCTCATCCGCTTTGTGGCGGAAAACTCCCGCATCCCGGTGCTCAAGCATTACAAAGGCGTGTGCCACATCTTTGTGGATGAGTGGGCCGACCCGGACCTGGCCGAGACCGTGTGCTTCAACGCCAAGGTGCAGCGGCCCGGGGTGTGCAACGCCATGGAGACTCTCCTGGTGCATGAAAAAATCGCCCCCACCTTTCTCCCCCGCATGCACGCCCGCTTCCGGGCGGCCGGGGTGGAGCTCCGGGGCTGCCCCCTGACCCGCAAGATCGATCCCCAGGTCAAGCCCGCCGCCGAAGAGGACTGGGGCTGCGAATTTCTGGATCTTATCCTGGCCGTCAAAGTGGTGCCCGACCTGGACGCGGCTTTGGATCACATCGCCAAATACAGCAGCAACCACACCGAAGCCATCATTACCAAAGACTATGATCACGCCCAGCGGTTCCTCCGGGAGGTGGATTCCTCGGTGGTGCTGGTGAACGCCTCCACCCGCTTCAACGACGGCGGCGAGTTGGGCCTGGGGGCCGAGATCGGCATCAGCACCAGCAAACTCCACGCCTTCGGCCCCATGAGCCTGGAAGAGCTCACCACCACCAAATTCATCGTGTACGGCAATGGCCAGATCCGGACGTGACGGGTTGAGGGGAGGGCTGGGGGAGTTGGGCTCCCCCCCCAACCCCTCCAGCTCCCCTCCCACCCCCCTTTATGGGGTTGGGGGAGGGGGCCTGGGAAGAGAGCCGGGGGCTTGGACTCCTGGCCTTCTTCCCCGGAAAGCCCAGCCCAAACGTTTGGGGCTGTTTGGAGGGACGTTTAATCCCATTCATTACGGTCACTTGCGCTCTGCGGAGGAAGTGGTGGAAGGGCTGGGTTTGGACGTCCTCTGGTTCATTCCCGCGGCACTGCCGCCCCACAAGACCCCCGCGGATCTCACCCCTTTTGAGGTGCGCTTTGCCATGGCCAAGCTGGCGGTGGGCCGCCACCCCCGGCTCAAGGTGTCGGACATTGAAGGCCGGCGGGCAGGGAAGTCATATTCCATCGAGACGCTGCGGCAGCTTCGGAAGGAATTCGGTCAGGAGACGGAACTATTTTTTGTTCTGGGTCTGGATGCCATCCTGGAGATTCAGACCTGGAAGGATTTTCGCGCCCTGTTCACGCTGTGTCATTTTGTGGTCCTGGACCGGCCCGGCTTTGACCGGGAGCAGGTGGGGGCGGTGCTGCGCCGGGAAGTGGATCCGGGCTTCCGGGAAATGCCGGGGGGCGGCTATGAACATCCCTCCGGGAACCGGGTATTGCATTGGCAAACCACCCTGCTGGACATCTCCGCCACCCGCATCCGCACCCTGGTACGGGAAGGGCGCTCGGCGCGCTTCCTCTTGCCCGAGGGGGTGAGGCGTTTTATAATAAAATACAACCTCTATCGTCGAGGCGAATTTACTTGAGTTGAGCATTTAGGTTGCTTTCCTGTTTGGGAGGAGAACCGACACGCAACCGCATTCCCGCCCCTCCGCCCCTGACCCTGACAGCCTGGTGGAACTGGCGGTCAGGATCCTAGTGGCGCACAAGGCCGTCCTGCCGGTCATTCTGAAAGTCCAGCACCTGTGCGCCTTCGCTGATTATTTTGTCGTCGCCTCCGGGACCTCGAAGCGGCATGTGCAGGCCTTGGCCCAGCATCTGGATGAGGCCCTCTCCGAGGCGGGGGTGGAACCCCTGGGGAGAGAGGGCCTGGATGAGGGGAGTTGGGTGTTGTTGGATTACAACGATCTCATCATCCATCTTTTCCTCCAGCCCCTGCGGGAGTTTTACGACTTGGAAGGCTTATGGGCGGAAGCCCCGAAAGTCCCCGGGGAGCAGTTCCTGGGCTTGGAAGCCCCCCGGGAGACGGTCAGTCCCGGCTGATTAGGACGGCGGTTCATGCGGCTCCTTTTTCCCTATCCGCGGTTTTTGGCCGGTTGGATGGCGGTGGTGCTCCTGTGGCTGCCCGGCCGGCCGGCCTGGGGCTTCATGGAAAGTCTGACGGTGGACAAGGAGCGGCAGATCGGCGAAGAATTCGCCATGCAACTCCAGCAATACTACCTCATCATCAATGATCCCTACCTGAACTCTTACCTGAACCGCTTGGGCCAACGCTTGGTGGACCAGTTGGGGCCGCAGCCCTTCCAGTATCGGTTCCATATTCTTGACGACCCCACCATGAATGCCTTTGCGGTGCCGGGAGGCTATATTTATGTGACCACCGGTTTTATCCGCATGATGGAGCGGGAGGGGGAGTTGGCGGGGGTGCTGGCCCATGAAATTTCCCATATTTACGCCCGACATTTGGCCCGCCAACTGGAAAGGGGCAAAGTGGTGAGCATTGCCTCGGTGCTGGGGGCTCTGGCCGGGATTTTCCTGGGGGTGGGTCCCCTTTCCCAGGCTTTGCTGGTGGGGTCCATGGCCGCCGGGGAGACCTCCATGCTCAAATACAGCCGGGAGCACGAACAGGAGGCCGACGCCCTGGGGATCAAGTGGATGGTCAAGGCGGGTTATGATCCCCGGGACATGATGACGGTGTTTAAAAAGATGGGCCGGCAGCGCTGGTTCGAGGGCGGCACCCTCCCGGTGTACCTAAGCACCCACCCCAACGTGGACAGCCGCATCGTGGATTTGGCCCACCACTTGGGGAACCTGGGAACTCCGGGCAAAGGCGGGCGCAGCGACCCGGATTTTGCCTATTTTGTCCTGCGGTTGGAGGCCACCGTGGGCAACCCTGCCCAGCTTTTAAGACGCACCAGCCAGGACTTGGCCAGGGAGCCCCAGAATGCCGCGGCCCTGTATGGCAAGGCCCTGGCCCTGGCCCGCCTGCAGCGTCAGGATGAGGCCCAGGCCGCCTTTCAGCAGGCCCTGAAGTTGTCCCCTGACCATCCCCTCCTCAAACGGGACCTGGCGGTATTTTATTTTGAGCGCAACCGCTATAGCGAGGCCCAGCCTATTTTCGAAGCGCTTCTGCGGCAAAATCCCCGGGATGAGACGGCCCTCTACTATTTGGGACGCATCGCCCAAGAGCGGCGGCAGTTCGACTTGGCCTTGAGCCTGATGGAAAAAGCCCATCATTTGAACCCCACCTTTGTGGAGGTCTATCAAAACCTGGGGACGTTGTACGGAGAGAGAGGCAACCTCGGGCTGGCCCACTATTACCTGGGCCTGCACAGTCTCAAGGTGAAGGCCTATCCCACGGCCCTGTTTCATTTCCGCAAGGCCGCCAGCCACCTTCCGGCGGCCGACAACCGTCTGGCCGAATCCCGGCGGCAGGTGGCCCGGCTGGAGAAGATGCGGGTGCGGGTGCCCAATTGAGTTCGGGTGGTCGGGATCGCAAAGCCGCCGGCGTCCCTGGCTGCCCTCTTCCTTCGCGCTAAATTTCCTCAAGATTGGGGGCTGGGTCGGGAGGGGGCCAGGTCTTTACTGGTCATTCTTCCCCGCTCTCCCCGCAATTTCGGCTCCCGGAGGCGGTATGCCCATCTATGAGTATCGGTGCCAAAAGTGCGGGCGGGTTTCCGAATACCTGCTCCTGCGCATGGCGGAGGACTTTGCCCCGCTTTGCAGACGCTGTGGCAGTGGAGCCATGGAGCGGGTGCTTTCCCGGGTGCGGGTGCGCCTGTCCGAAGAGACCCGGTTGGAGCGTCTGGCGGATCCGGGTCGCTGGGGCGATCTGAAAGAGGACGATCCCCGCAGCGCGGCCACGATGCTGAAGAAACTGGCGCAGGAGTTCGGGGAGGACCTGGCCGGCGACGTGGATGTGGACGAGATGATGGAAGAGGCCCTGGCGGATGAGGCGGCGGCTACCGGCCTCCCGGACGAGAATCTGGAGTGATGGAGCCCTGCCCCGTTTAAGGGGCCAAGCCGGTGATTACTCGACGGGTTTCTTTGCCTTGGGCTTGGCGCCGGACGGCGCGCTGCCAGCGGTGCTCTTTTGCGGGGCGGCTGCGTTGGGCTGGCGGTACACCGCGTAATAAACGCCGTTTTGATCCTTTCCTTCTTTCAGGCTGGCCTTTTCTCCGCGCCGATGCAATTCCGCCAGCTTGGCCTGGGCGGCCTTTTTGTCCCGGAACTGCCCCACCTTTACTGCAGCCGCCGGGGCGGCGGCTTTGGCGGGAGCGGCTTTTTCCTCTGTCTTGGGCTTGTGTTTGCCGGATTTGTGGGCGATTTTGGGGGAACCGGTATCCAAACTGTTTTGGAACTTCAGCTTGCGGGCCATTTCCTCCCGCAGCTTTCGGAGCTCTTCCTCCTTGTGCTTGTGAAAGACAGGGGCGGCTTTGGCGGCTTTCTTGGCCGGCGGCGCCCCGGTGGAGGCCGCCGCTCCAGGAGCCGGCGGGGGGGAAGGCGCTGCTGCCGCCGGGGCGGCAGGGGGGCCGACGGGAGCCACCGCCCCCTGGATAGGGGCCGCAGGAGAGGTGGGGGGCGAGACCATGAGCTGCGCGACGCTTGGAGGTTCTTGGGCCATCAGTCCCCATCTAGACGCGGCCCGGTAGATGTCTCCCCGGCCCGCCAAGGCCCCCAAGGCAAAGCTTATCATCATGAGACCGGCGACAGCCAGGGCGGCGAAGAACGTTTCTTTGACGCTCAGGTTCAACTGCCAAGCCGCTTTTTTCCCTTTCCTCCCCCGACTCTCCGCCATATCCGCTCCCCCTGCGGTGGGCCCCGCCCTCAAGGCAATGCGCCCGGCCCCCTCCCTTTGCCCCCACCCCCATCCCCTAACGGTTGGTTAGGCGGGGTGAAAGGGAGGGCAAACACTTCCTTTCACCGGCCCTCCCCCCGATCCATCCTCACATGCTCTCCGGGGCGCTCACGCCCAAGAGGTTGAGCCCATGGGCCAATACGGTCTTGACCCCGGCCACCAGCCACAGGCGAGCCCGGGAAAGCTCCCGCTCCTCGGAGATGAATCGGTGTTGATAATAGTAACTATGCAACTGGCCGGCCAGCTCCGTCAAGTAATAAGTGAGCCGGTGAGGCTCCAGGAAACGGGCGGCGGCCTCCACGGTCTCCGGATAGGCGGCCAGTTTTTTGGCCAGGGCCAATTCCTCCGGCAGCGTCAAAAGACCCATGAGGCGGGGCTCAGGAGCCGAACCCAGGAGGTCCGGAGCCTCGGGCTGGCGGAACACGCTGGCCAACCGGGCATGGGCATATTGCACATAGTACACCGGGTTTTCCGTGTTCTGCTGCTTGGCCACCTCCAGGTCGAAGTCCAGGTGCGCGTCGGACCGGCGGGTAAGGAAAATGAAGCGGGCGGCATCCTTGCCCACTTCCTCCAGGACCTCCCGCAGGGTGACGAAGGTGCCGCCCCGGGTGGTCATGGCCACGGGCTCCCCGTGCCGGAGAAGCGTCACCAGTTGCACCAGGAGGACCTTCAGGCGGTCGGCAAAGCCCAGGGCCTGGGCCGCAGCCCGCAGCCGGGGCACGTAGCCGTGATGGTCGGCGCCCCACAGGTTCACCATGAGGTCGTAGCCCCGGGATAATTTCTCCACATGGTAGGCGATGTCCGAAGCAAAGTAGGTGGTGGCCCCATTGCTGCGGCGCACCACCCGGTCCTTGTCGTCGCCCAGACGGCTGGAGGCGAACCACAGGGCCCCCTCCTTCTCATACAGGAAGCCCGCCTCCCTCAAGGTGTGGAAGGCCCGCTCCACCCAGCTCTGCTCATAGAGTGCGGTTTCACTGAACCAGTGGTCGAAAAAGACGCCGAAGTCCTCCAGGTCCTGGCGGATGCCGGCCAGAATGACGTCGGCGGCATAGCGTCCTAAAGCGGCCAGATCGGAGTCCGAGGGGGGTAAGCCGGGCAGGGGCCGCCCCTCCGCCAGATAGCGCCGGGCCAAGTCCTTCATGTAGTCGCCCTGGTAGCCGTCCGCGGGAAAGACAACCTCCTCCCCCTGAAGCTCCCGCAGCCGGAAATACAATGACTTGCCCAGGGTGTTGATCTGGTTGCCCACGTCGTTGATATAGTATTCCCGCTCCACCTGATAGCCCACGGCGGCCAGCAGGTTGGCCAGCACGTCGCCGATGGCCGCGCCCCGGCCGTGCCCGATGTGCAAAGGTCCGGTGGGGTTGGCGCTGACAAATTCCACCTGCACCCGCCGGCCGGCCCCCAGGTTGGAGTTGCCGAAGGCCATCCCTGCCCGGTGGATTTCGAAGATCACCTGAAACCAATAATCATCGGCCAAGAAAAAGTTGATGAACCCGGGTCCGGCGATCTCCGCCTTCTTCAGCAGGCCCGGCGGCGGCGCTAAATGCTCGGACAGAATCTGGGCGATTTGCCGCGGGGGACGTTTGGCCCGGGAAGCCAGCAGCATGGCCAGGTTGGTGGCAAAGTCCCCATGTTCCGCCAATTTGGGAGTTTCGATCTCAAAGGCCGGCAGTTCCTCAAAGGTGATCAGACCCGCGTCCCGGGCCTGCCGGGCGGCGGCGGCAAGAAGTTCCCGCAAGGATTCTTTCGGTCGCATGACTCGGTCTCTAAAGAGATTTTTTCGGCCGTCGGCGCCTAGGGCAGGAAGGCCGCCGGAACGACCGGGAACCAAAACCTTAATTTTATCCCACCAAGGCAGAATGGGAAGGGGGCGGGAGAAAAAAGGACCGCAAGGTTGGGGCGGCGGCGGTTCAGTCCTCTTTTGACCGCTCGGGCTCAGTGGCTTGAGGCTTCAGGGAAACGTCCCGGGTGAACTCCAGACATTTCTGGCCGTGGGCCAGGGAGAATTTCTTCTGGCAGTCCTGGCGCCAGGCACAGATCACACAAAGTTCAGGGCCCTCGATGGGTTTGGCTTTCATGGGTGCATGCTCCTTCATGGCTGGCGGCGGAAATTTTCTCAGGAACCAGGTTGAATCGCCGCCTCCGGTTCTTGCAAGGGGAATTGCGGTTAGGCTTCCAGGTAGCGGCGGGTATTGGCGGCGCCCAGCGAGCAAAAAACCTCGTAGCTGATGGTTCCGGCCCAGGAGGCCAACTCGTCCCCGCTGATCAGGTCTTGCCCTTCTGGCCCCAAAAGGGTCACTGGGTCACCGGTCCGGACCTCGGGCAGGCCGGTAACCTCCACCATGATGAGATTCATGCACACCCGGCCCCGGATGGGGGCCCGCCGGCCATGGATCAGCACCTGGCCGCGGTTGGAAAGGGCCCGGGGAAGCCCGTTGGCATAGCCCACCGGCAGGACCGCCAAATCGCACCAATCCTGCGTCACGTAGGTGCCGCCGTAGCTGATGGCAGAGCCCGGGGGCACCCGCTTGAGCTGGAGGATCCGGGTGCGAAAGGTCATGACCGGCTGGAGCAGGGGAGCCCTCAACCACGGAGCGACCCCGCCCCCATAGAGCATGATACCCGGCCGCACCATGGCAAAGTGAGCCTCCGGGAGACTGCTCAGCGCCGCGCTGTTGGCCAGATGGCTCAGCGGCAGGGGAAAGCCCCGGCCCCGGGCGGTGGCCAGGAGGGCCTGGAAATCGTCCAGCTGCCGCCGTGTGTAAGCTTGGTCCTCCAAATCGGCGGCGGCCAAGTGGGAAACCAGCCCCAGTACCTCAAGCCCCTTCAGGCCGGACAGCAGGTCCAAAAAGGGCATGACCTCCTCATAGGTCAGCCCCAGGCGGCCCATACCGGTATCTGCCTTGAGGTGAATCCGGGCCCGCCTGTCCTGCGCCCGGGCGGCGGCGTCCAGGGCCCGGGCCACATCGGCCCGATAGAGGGTCACCTCCAGGTCCGCGGCCACCGCGGCCGCTGCCTGCTCCGGCGGAATTCCCAACAGCACAACCACCGGCAGAGTCAGGCCGGCTTCCCTAACCAGCAAGCCCTCCTCCAGGGTCGCCACCCCCAGATAATCGGCCCCGGACTGGGCCAAGGTCTTGGCCGCCGGCACGAGCCCATGGCCATAGGCGTCCGCCTTGACCACTGCCATGAAGCGCACCTGAGCGGCGCACCTGGCCCGGAGCACGTGGTAGTTGTGCTTCAGGGCGGCCAGGTCAATGCACAGATCGGCCAGGGTACTAAGCATACGTGGTCGCCGCGGGCGTTAAGGAAGAAACGCAAAGCCCGGCTCCACCTCCTCCCAACCCCCCACCATTCCTTCTCACCAGCGGGAGAATGCCAGGGAGAGAGAAGAACCCGCGGGCGCACTCCTCCTTTGCATAACCCTCAGCCAGAGGGGTGATACGCCTTGGGGATCTTTTCCTGCTGGCCCCGCACGCTTTCCTCCAATTCAGCCTTGTGCTGCTCCAAACGGCGGCGCAGACGCTCATCCCCCAGCGCCAGGATCTGGGCCGCAAAGATGGCGGCGTTTTTGGCGCCGGCCGCGCCGATGGCCATGGTGGCCACCGGCACCCCCGGCGGCATTTGCACAATGGCCAGGAGGCTGTCCAATCCCTGGAGGTCGGAGCTGGGGATGGGCACGCCCACCACCGGCAGGGTGGTGTGGGCCGCCACCACCCCGGCCAGGTGGGCGGCGTGGCCCGCGGCGGCGATGAGGACCTTGATCCCCCTGGCCGCCGCCTGACTGACGTAGTGCTCCACCCGGTGCGGCGAGCGGTGGGCCGAGGCCACCACCACCTCCACTTGCACCCCCCAATCGGCAAGCAGGGCCGCAGCCGGTTCCAGAATGGTCCAATCCGAGGCGCTGCCCAAGAGAATACCCACGTCCACGGCATGTTCGGTCATAGCGTATGGTTCTTTCCTTTCCCTTGCCTTTCCGCCGACGCACGGCGGCCATGCGGCGGGGCTCAGGCCCCCGCCCGGTTGCCAGCCCTCCTATGCCCGGCGCCGTCGCTCCAGTATCCGGGCGACCTCCGGAGCGGGATAGGTATTGAGCACATTCTCCGGGGACAGCCACCCTTTGCGGGCCGTGATCACCCCGTAGTGCAAATCGTCCAGCCCCTCCACGCTGTGGGCGTCCGGGTTGATGCTCACCAGCAGACCCTGTTCTTTGGCCTTTCTGAGCCAGCGCCAATCCAAATCCAGGCGGTAGGGGCTGGCGTTCAGCTCCATGATCACCCGCTGCCGGGCGGCGGCTTCAAGCACCGCCTCCAGATCCACCTCATAGGGTTCCCGGGCCAGAAGCAAACGACCGGTGACGTGCCCCACCATGGTGGTGGCGGGGTTGGCCATGGCGGCCAGAATCCGCCGGGTCATGTCCTCCCTAGTCATGCCGAATTGCGAATGCACCGAGGCAATGACGAAATCAAAACCCGCCAAAATTTCCGGGGGGTAGTCCAGGGAGCCGTCCCCCAGGATGTCGGATTCGATGCCCCAAAACAAGGTGAAGTCAAGGTGGGCCAGACGGCAGGCCGCCACTTCCTCCTGCTGCCTTTTGAGGTCCCCGGGTTTGAGGCCGCCGGCGTAATAGGCCGACTGACTGTGGTCGGTGAGACCCAGATACTCCCAGCCCCGGGCCCGAGCCGCCGCGACCAGTTCCGGCAGGGAATTGATCCCATCGCTGAAATGGGAGTGCACGTGAAAGCACCCCCGGAGATCTTCCGGGGTGAGGAGCCGGGGGAGAGTCCCGGCGGCCGCGGCAGCCACCTCTCCAGTCCCCTCCCGCAGTTCCGGCGGGATAAAGGCCAGCCCCAGGGCCTGATAAATTTCCTCTTCCTGCCTGCCCGCCAGATGGGACTCGCCGGCAAACAGACCAGCGTTCGTAAGCCGCAGCCCGCGGGCGGTGGCCCGGTCCGCCAGCTCCTGCCAATGCGCCTCGCTGCCGGTGGCGACCAGCCAGGCCGCTCCAAACGCCTCCGGGTCGGTGAACCAAAGGCGGGCCTCCATGCCCTGCCAGAGGACAGCCAACCAGCTCCCATCCTCCTGTGCCGTCAGCGCAGGCCCCAAGGGAAAACGTTGCAGGGCCGCCGTGGCGGCGGCAGGATCAGAGGCCACGGCCAGGAACACCAAGCCTTCCCCCACTTCCAGCCCGCGGCGCACCGTCCCGGCCACCTCGATCCGCTGGATTTCCGGGAGTCCCCGGGCCATGGCCAGAATGTCCCGGGCCGCTGGCCACAGGTCCCCCAGGCGGAACTTCCCGGCGTAGCGACGCACCTGCTCTAAACCGGCTTTTAGCCTTTCCTGGGTTTTGGCCCCGAAGCCCGGGAGGCTCAGGAGGCGGTTTTCCTGGATGGCGTACTCCAACTCGCCCAAGCTGGCAATGTGCAATTCCGTAAAGAGCTGGCGGGCCTTTTTGGGGCCCAGGCCGGGGACCTTCAGCAATTCCACCAGTCCCGGCGGGATCTTGTCCCGCAACTCCTCATGAATTTTGGCCCGACCCTGCTCCACCAGCTCCCGCACCACCCCTGCCAGGGTCTTGCCGATGCCCTTCACTTGGACCAAAGAGCCGTTTTGGACGGCGGTGGTCAGATCCCCGGGCAGCGTCAAAAGGGCTCGGGCGCCGACCTCATAAGCCCGTGCTTTGAACGGATTTTCCCCGGCGAGCTCCAGGAGGAGGGCGATTTCTTCCAGGATACGGGCCGCCTCCTGCTTGTCCATCAGCGAGGCTCAGTACCAGGCAGCCAAGGTGAGGACGGCGTCGGCATAGGCGTCGGAATTATTGTAGGCCAACACGGCCCGGCGCCAGGTGCTCCCCTGGGAGAGCTTGAAGCCTGCCTTTTTCAGGTAGTTGGCGATACTCACGATGGCGTCTGGATGCGTGAAGAGGTCCACTTTGCCGTCGCCGTCTCCGTCCTTGCCGCAGCTGGCTAAGCTGGAGGGCAAAAACTGCGCATACCCCAGGGCCCCGGCCCATGAGCCGCAATATTGGAAGGGGTCCAGGCGCTGGGTTTGACAATATTGCAGGTAGGTCCTGAGCTCCCGTTTGGCCCAGGCCGCCTTTTTCTTCAGCCGGGGCGTCAGCTGGGGGCTGAAGCCCAGGTCGGCGATGACCTCCGGGGTGTCCATGACCGCCAACGAGGCGAAGACATTGAATACCGGGTACTTCCCGGTGATGTTCCCGAGGCCTGACTCCACCGTAAGGATGGCCACGATGACCTCGGGAGCGACGCCATACTGGTCCCGGGCCCGGTTCAATTCACTTCGGTGCTCCTTGAGATACTGGCGGCCCCGGGCCACCACCTCGGGCTTGAAGAAGTGGCTGTAGTCCGCGGCCCGCTCCTTCCTGAGGTAGGCGATTTTTCGCACCACTTCCGGCATGAAGCGGTTGCGGGGGTCGGCGAAGGCGCGGCGGACATACTCTTTGTCCAGACCTTGCCGGATGAGGGCATATTGCAAGTCCACGTAAGCCAGCGGGACCTCCGAGGGGGCTGCCACCCCCCGGGCGGCCCCCAGGAACATGAGCACGATAACGGCGATTCCCAGGCGGAACTTGGTCATTTCCTTCTCCCCCTGGCCATGACGCTACCGTGATTACCGCCTTTTGTCAAGGCGCCCCAGCTGAAGAGGGGCGAAAGATGCTTATCGAACCGGCTTGAATATGGTAAAGGGTAGAGGAGGAATTGTTCGCCCATTGAGACCCCGAGTGCCGGAAAGCCCTTTACCACACCATGCTGGGCGGGGCCGGCGGAACGTACGCCGGCAGATACCCCTGGGGCCCCTGACCACCTGGAAGATCGGCGGGCCGGCGGCCTTTTTCGCCCAACCCCGGGATCTGGAAGAAGTCTTCCGGCTTTTCCGGCTGGCCACTGAGCAGGGCTGGCCCCTGTTCTTTCTGGGGCGGGGCAGCAACGTGCTCATCGCGGATGAAGGTCTGCCGGGCCTCACCCTGCACTTGGCCGGCGGCCTTACGGAGCTGGCCTGGGGAGGCGATGCTCTGCGGGCCGGGGCGGGAGTAAGCTTGCCCCGGCTGGCCGCCACCCTGGCCGCCCGAGGGGTGGCCGGGTTTGAATTTCTGGGCGGCATTCCCGGCACCGTGGGGGGGGCGGTGCGTTTGAACGCCGGTGCCTGGGGGCAGTCCCTGGCCCAGGTGTTACGCCGGGTTTGCGTGGCAACGCCGGCGGGAAGACTCCTGGAATTTGCCGCCCCGGAGCTGGAATTGGGCTACCGCTCCTCCCGCCTCCTTCACTTCCCCCACTGGCTGGTGGTGGAGGCGGAATTCGCCTTGCGAGAGGAGGCGCCGCCGGCGGCAATCCGGGGACGTCTCAAGGAACTGGCCGCGCTTCGGAAGGCCAGGCAGCCCACCAATCCCCGCAGCTGCGGCAGCGTATTTAAGAACCCGCCCGCCGGTCCCCCCGCCGGCTGGCTCATCGAGCAGGCAGGCTTCAAAGGCAAGCGGCTGGGGGAGGCGGTGGTGTCCCGCCAGCATGCCAACTTTATTCTCAACGCCGGCCGGGCCACCGCTGCCCAGGTGAAGGCGCTCATTGCCGAAATCCAGGCAGAGGTCTGGCGCTGCTTTGGCGTGGCTTTGGAGCGGGAGGTGGTATTCCTTCCAGAGGACCTGGGGGAGGAGATGGAGCGCCGGTTCCGTCTGGCGCCAGAGGTTCTCCGATCCGGGTCTCTTTAAGACAGGAGCAGCTTCCCCAGGTGATCCAGGGGGCGGCCCACGGGGCCATCGGGGAAGCGGGCTGCCGCCGGCACCAAGTCCTGGGTGCTGTAACTGATTTCCTCCCGGTAAGGGAGCATGGCAGGTCTAAGACCGGGCCCCAGAATGGGGAGGGCTGCCTCGGCCAGCCGCTGGATCACCCGGCGGCCCTGTTCCTGCCGGCGGACTTGGTTTACCAGCAACACGGGAGAGAAGATCCGCTCCCAGGTCCCCACACCCTGCTTTTGCCACGTCCGCAGGCGTCCCCGTTGAAGACCGGGGGGGCAGGGGGCGAAGGCCGCCGACCGGCGCGCCCAGGCCGCCTTGAGGAAATGCAAGGCCTTGAGGCAGGCCGCGGGCTCCGGGGTGGTCACGAGGACCGGTTGGTGGGCCCAAAGAAAAAAATCCAACACTCCGGCGGCGGCGCCGCGGCCTAAGTCGCAGATGACGCAATCGGCCGCCAACCGGCGCAGGGCCTGAAAGGTTTGCCAGCGTTGCCGCGTTGCGGCGGCGCTCTCGGAGAGGTCCAGCTCGGAGACGCTCAGCCAGGCGGGACCGAAGCGGCTGGAGGCCAGGCTGTTCGTCAGATCAGGCCCTGGAGTCGGCCCACCCCGGTGGGGGAGCGGACGCCGGGCGTTTCCCAAGTACAGGGGCAGGGTAGGACCGTCAGGGTCCAGGTCGGCCAGGACCACCCGATGCTCCCGCCGGGCCAGGACCACCCCTACATTGACCGCCACCACGCTTGCCCCCACTCCGCCCTTGGAAGCCGCCACCGCGATGATCACCGGCGACTCCCTCCGGGGCTTCCCGTGGGACTGGCGGGTCCGCTGATCCAGAAAGGTCCGCAGGACATCGTAGGCCCCCTTGAGGGCCACAAACTGTGCCTGGATCTCTTGCACTTCCCGGGGATTGGCAGGGGACCGGGTGTCGGGATGGCACCGCTTGGCCTGGTCTCGAAAGGCCCGCTTTACCCGGGGCAGGTCCAAGCGGGCCCAAAACTCCCGGGTGGCGAGGTCTTGCGGCCCGAAAAGGGCCAGGGCGGCCCGGTGCACCTGCTGCAGTTCTTTCAGACACGGAGCGTGGTGGTTGGTCATGCCGAAAGCTTCCCGTTCATGGGCGTGGCAGGGTCCATGGGGAAGAAGCCCCGGTTCCGGTGGGTAAGCCGCCCGGAAAAAAGGCGGCGGGCCCTCCGGGGGATGGCCCTTTGGCCTCCCTTCTGCAGGTCATATGCCAGGCGGGGGATAAACCAAAAAGGCACGAGAAAAGAACCGGTTGTCTTTTTCAAAGCCGCCGCCCGCCGGTCAGGAGGATCTGACGGCCGCTTGCCATGTCACAATTTTTTGACCTTCCGCCAGGGGAATGTTACAGAAACAGAACGAACTGATCGCCCGCGCCACAGGGGCGCCAAACGCTAGGCTGGGGTTGACGCCGAAGAAAGGAGAGGAGCGAATGATCCGCCGGGAGACCTGGTACTTTGACAAACCCGGCCCGGAAAACACCGGCGCCTGTTTGGACCTTTTGGAAAAGGCCGCCCAGGAGGGCTGGCAGCACTTTGTTTTGGCTTCCACCACCGGCGAGTCGGGGGTTCAAGCTGCCCGACGCCTGGCTGAGAGGGAAGTCAATGTGGTGGTGGTGGGCCACTCCGTGGGATTTAAGGGCCCCAACCTGGACGAATTCCTGCCCCAGCATCAGGAGGAGATCAGGCGGCTGGGAGGTCAGGTCCTGAAGGCCACCATCCTCACCCACTCTCTGGAAACGGCCATCGCTGATCAATTCAAAGGGAGCGCCCCCACCCTGCTCATCGCCAACACCTTGCGCCGCTTGGGCCAGGGGCTGAAGGTGTGTTGCGAAATCACTATGGAGGCGGTGGACGCAGGGCTCATCCCCGAGGGGATCGAGGTGGTGGCCGCCGGGGGCACCGCCCGGGGCTGGGATACCATCGCCATCCTGAAAAGCGCCGCCTCCAAGCGTTTCCTGCAGCTCAGCGTCCTGGAAATCTGGGCCAAGCCCCGGGGGTAACGGCGCCGGGCCAAGGGCCTTGGTGCTCCACAGCCAGCCCGGTTGTCCGCTGGGGCGGCAGGAGAGGCGGGAATCTCGAAACCTTTCCCCTCCCCGAGGCTATTCCAGCCTGGGCAGGGGACCGAAGGCGGCGATATAGCGCTGGCTGAATTCGGTGCGGGTGAAGTGATGTTCCTGGGTGCCCTGCTGCTCCACGGCAAAGCTGGCGGCCACCGCGCCCAGGCGGGCGGCGGTGAACCAAGGCAGGCCCCGGGCCAGTCCCTTGAGCAAACCGGCCCGATAGGCGTCCCCGGCCCCGGTGGGGTCCAAGACCTGTTGGGCCGGCACCGCGGGGATGGCGAAGGCCTCGTTTTGGCGACGCACCTCCGAACCCTCCTCGCCCTTGGTGGTGATGAGGGTGGGGGTGCGTTTCAGAATCTCGGAGCTAGTCAGGCCCGTTTTCTGCTGGAACAGCTCCAATTCATAATCATTGACAATCAGGGCCAGGGCGCCGGTAACCATTTCCCGGAGTTCTTGTGGGCCCCAAGCCGGAATGGACTGGCCGGGATCGAAGAGAAAGGGGAGGGCCTGGTTTTTGTAAAACCGGCTGTAGGCCAGCATATCCTCCAGGTTGCCGGGGGCGATGATCGCCAGGGAGCGGCCGGGGTCCACCCCGTCGAAGGAATAGCATGACGGGTGTTTCATGGCCCCGGGGTTGAAGCCGGTAATCTGGTTGTCGGCCAGATCGGTGGTGATGTAAGCGCCGGCGGTGAACTCTTCCGGGATTAATCGGATTCCCTCTCGAGATAACCCTAAGCTTCGGAGCCGTTCTTCGTACGGACCGAAATCCCGCCCCGCGGTGGCCAAAATCAGGGGCTGTTCCTGCAGCAGGTGAAGGTTGTAGGCAATGTTGCCGGCCGTGCCGCCGAAGCGCTCTTTAAGGCCGTTCACCATGAAGCAGACATTGAGCAGGTGAATCTTGTCCGGCAGGATGTGGTCGGCGAAGCGGCCGGGAAAGTCCATGATGCGGTCGTACGCCAATGAACCCGAGACATAAATCCGCATGGCTTCTCCTCAAGGCTGACAGAAACAATGGCCGTTGCATGGCCGCCCTTGTTCCAACTGCTGGTGCGGACCCGGCTGGAAGGCCAGTCCCCCGGGGGCTCAGTCTTCAGGCGTTCCCGCTGGCTGGCTGCTCGAAATATTCCTTGGCCTCCCCCACGGTGTACAGAGACCCGGTGATGACGATATGATCAGCGGGGCCGGCCAGTTCCCGGGCCCGCCGGATGGCGTCGGGAATCGTGGCTTCCGTCAGCACCGGCCGTTCGGCGGCTGCCACCCGCTTCGCCAAGGTCGCCGGGTCGGCCGCCCGGAAGTAGCGGGGACGGGTGAAAATGACCATATCGGCCAAGGGCACCAATTTGCCAAGGATGCCGTCCACGTCCTTATCGGCCATCACCCCTGTCACCAAGATGAGGCGCCCCTTTTTCTTCAGCGGCTTGAGGACGCGGGCCAGCATGCTGGCGCCCGCCGGGTTGTGGGCCCCGTCCAGCAGGATGCGGGGATCCTGCGCCAGGCGTTCCAGCCGGCCGGGCCAGCGGGTGTGGATAAGACCCTGGCGGATTGCCGCTTCGGGGATGGCGTAGCCCCGTTGACCCAACACCTCCAAGGCCGCCAAGGCCAGGGAGGCATTGCCGTACTGGTGCCGTCCGGAAAGATTCAAGGAAAGCTCATAAAGGTCCCCGTGCAGGCCATGGTACGTGAGGCGGCCCTGGGGGGTTCCTTTGATGCGGAAATTGCGCTCTGCGACATACATGGGTGCCTTAAGTTCGGCACAGCGTCGGGCGAATATGGTAAGCACCCGGTGTTGCCGCGCTCCGGTGATCAACGGCACCCCTGCCTTGATGATGCCGGCCTTTTCCGCCGCCACTTCCTGCAGGGTGCGGCCGAGAAATTCCTGGTGGTCCATGGAGATATTGGTGATGATGGCCACCAAGGGGGTAACGATGTTGGTGGCATCCAACCGGCCGCCCATGCCGGTCTCCAGAATGATGGGCCGGGCCCCTTCCTCCAGGAAGTACAGGAGGGCCATGGCGGTAACGAACTCGAAAAACGTGGGCGGCTCCCCTTCATCAATGGCCTCCCGCACCCGGTTGATCAAGTCCAACAGGCGGGAGTCGCCGATATCCCGGTCCCGGAGACGGAAGCGCTCGTTTAAGCGCACCAAATGGGGAGAGGTGAACAAAGCGGCGGGGTAATCGGCCGCGGTCAGCACGGCCGAAAGCATGGCGGCCACCGAACCCTTGCCGTTGGTGCCTGCGATGTGGAGATAATCAGCGCTCTTCCAATCCAACCGGAGGCGGTCCAAGAGGTTCAGGGTGGAGGACAGGCCGAACTTAATGCCGTACTGTTGCAGTCCGAAAAGCCACCGGATGGCTTCCGAAAGTTCGCGAAAAGGAGTCATCATCGCTTCCCGTTCACTTCCTCATATTCATGGCTCATCACCGTCTGGCCGTCCGGCTGGAAGCGGATGATGAGTTGGCTTTTCACGAGTTTGCCCTGCGTTTTTCGGGGCACAGGTTTCATGCGGTGCTGCTCGTCCAGGTAAAAGGCGCTGACGCTGGATTCTCCCGCCAGGGGGCGGTCTCCCTTGGCCGCCTTGGGGGGCGGGGCGTCCAGGTAGCCCACGTATTTAAAAATAGGGCCTTCCGGGGTGCGGATAATCTCTTGAGGCTCCCCGAAGAGCAGAATGATTTCATGCTTGGTGGTCACGCCGTTTTTGATTTTGGCCACCTTGCGGGCATCCAGGTTGTCGCCGCCGGCATCCCGCCAAGCCCCGGTGAGCATGATCAGGGCCAGGAGGCCCGCCAGGGCCTTGAGCCCGCCCGGCCGCAAAAATGGGAAACGGAGGCTTCTGCCGTTCATGGTGAACTCCTTGGGGACGCAATGTTTCGCCACTGGCAGTGGTTCCTTCAGCAAGGGATGGCCGCCGGTCTCGTTCCCTGCTCCTTCGCCGGACTTCAACTCGCAAAGGGGACCACAAGAAGCAGGCTGTCCGGCTTTTGGGCCCCCATCCGGACTTGGACAATGATCGGCGGTCCGGCTCCCTTTTCAATTCAACTGAGCAGCACCGCGATGATGCCGCCCAGGAAGATGGCGTCAAAGGTGCCGGCTCCTCCAATGGAGGCCACCGGCGCCCCCAGGTGGGCAACGTCCTTGAGATGCAAAAGGTCAGCACCCACCAAAATGCCCAGGGTGCTGGCGATGTACGCGCACGGCGCCCTGAGTTCCGGGGGGCAAAAGAGATACGCTCCCAGAGCCGCCAAAAAGGGCGGCACCAAAGCCGGCACCGCGATGCCCAGCCCTTTGATGGGGCGGGCCAGGTAATACATCACCACAGTCACCAAAGCCAGGTTGATCACCAAACCCAGAGTAAATTCCATCCGCATCAGGAGAAACAGGGAGAGGGCCGCAGGAATGAGGGCGCCGCCGACGTTGACCGCCAGGACGGTCTGCCGCCGGAGCCGCTGTTGGGGGAGCCGAACCCGCATGCCGAAATAGCGGATTTCCTGATCCATCACCACCTCAGCCCCCGGCAGGGTGGTGAGGGGAATGTTCACCAGGCTTCCCAGGAGGGTGAAAATCAGCAGCCAGAAAATCATGGCCGGCGAAAGCCCCAGTTTGGTGAAGGCGTTGCCGATGATTCCCACCCAGAGAAAGGGCAGGAGCACCATGGTAAAGGCGAAAAAGATCACCATAAACAGGAAAATCAGGGGCGGGAAAATCATGGCGGCTCCTTGTCGTTACTCCAAACCGTACATCCGCATCTTATAATTCAGCTCCTCCAGCGAGATTTCCAGACGGCGGGCCGCCTCGGCCCGGTTGAAGGCGAATTTTTCCAGGGTCTTAAGGATATACTGACGCTCCATTTCCTGGGGACCGGGTTCAGCGGTCGGGTCGGCGGCGGCCGGCCCGGGACGCTGCAGGGCCGGGGGCAGGTCGGCCAGGTTCAGGACCTCCCCCTGGCAGATGATGACCGCCCGCTCCATGGCGTTTTCCAACTCCCGGATGTTGCCCGGCCAGTGATAGGCCCGCATGGCGGCCAGGGCCTCCGGGGCCAGACTCTTTACCGGCCTCTGGTACTTTTCCCGGAAGCGGCGCAGGAAAAACTCCGTCAGCCAGGGCAAATCCTCCAGACGCTCCCGTAAGGCGGGCAGGCGGATGGGAAAGACGTTGAGGCGGTAAAAGAGATCATCCCGGAAGGTGCCCTCCCGCACCATGGCCTCCAGGTTGCGGTTGGTGGCGGCGATGATGCGGACGTCCACTTTCAGGGTGCGGGTGCTGCCCAGGGCTTCGAACTCTTTGCTCTGGAGGACCCGCAGAATCTTGGCCTGGGTGGTGGGGGAAAGCTCCCCCACTTCGTCCAGGAACAGGGTGCCCCGGTGGGCCAACAGAAAGCGACCCTCTTTGCGCTGGGTGGCGCCGGTGAAGGCGCCTCGCTCGTGTCCGAAGAGCTCGCTTTCCAGCAGGGGTTCCGGGAGGGCGGCGCAGTTGACCACCACGAAGGGCCCCTGGCGGCGCAGGGAGTTGAGATGAATGGCCTGGGCCGCCAGTTCCTTGCCGGTGCCGGTGTCCCCCAAAAGGAGCACGGTGGCCTCCGAGGGCGCCACGATCTCCAAAAGATGCAGGGCTTCCCGCATCCTGGGAGAGTCGCCCACGACTCCGGGGAACTGAAAGCTCATTTACGTGCGTCCTCCCGGCCGGACAAATGCGGTGACCACCCCGTGGCAGGAGCAGGCGGTGGCGATGAGCAAACGCGGAGGCAGCGCCTTTGGGGCATGGGCCAACCCGGCAAGGGCCGGGGCGGGAAAGCCGCCCACCCCGGGGGCCAGCAGGAGGCTGGAAAGCACCCGGATTCCCCAACCGGGCAGGGAAGCATCCGCCAGCAACCGGTGCAGGGGCGGCCGCCGGGGCAGCCCGTCCACCGGGCAGACCTCCGGCTCCTGGCATTCATCCGGGCAGAGGTGGGCGGCCCGGCTGAGGTAGAGTTCTCCCTTTCGGCCCCTGAAGGCCACCGGCGCCAGCCGCGCCAGTTCCTCGGGCACCAGGGCCTCCTCCCAAAGCGGCGGGGCCAGGGGACCCCGGGCCAACGCCGCCGCCGCCAGATGCACCGGCAGGCAGGGGAGAATATAGTCCCAACGGTCCAGGTCTGTCAAATGTGCGGCCACAAACTCAGGGCCGTCAGCCACTGCCATCTGGAGTTCTTCGACGAGGTTTCGGGCTTCCGTCAGGGCCAGGGAATCCCGGTCCACCAAGGTAAAGGCGGCGTGGGGCTCACGCTCCCTTAGGCGCCGCAACGCCTGTCTGCCAAATTTGCCGGCGCCCACGATGAGGTAGGCCGTCATCCGCACCCTACCGGGGAAAGATCCCGATCACCGTGGGCAGCCAAAACTCGTGCCGGTCCAGCAGGCTTCCCAGGCGGGTGGTCCAGGTGGGCGGCGAGAAGTATTCGAAATCCTTGGTCTTGATGTAAAGCTGGGCTTCGGAGCCGCCGTCCAGGTTGAGGGCGCTGTCAATCTCAAAGGTGCTGGCCTTGAGGAAGCGGGCCAAATCATAAAGGGAAAAAAAATCGTTGTGGGTATTGAACACCAGGATATTGCCATGGCGGTCCGCGGCCACCACGGTGCGGTGGGCCTTGCGATCGGTCTCCTTGACCCGGATGCGGCCCCGGTAGTCCAGGAGCAAGGGGAAGGACTGGACCCCCTGGGTCCACGGCAGGTTTCTGGCGTCCACCCGGTTGTGCACCAGATCGAGGATGGTGGCGCGGGGCAGGTCCGGAGACATGCCCCGGGGCTCGGCCACGAACATGCCCCGCATCTGGGGATTGTACCACGGCCCCAGCGGCCGGCCGTCCACCAATATGAGTCCCACGGGCTTCCCTTGGGGGGAATAATAAGAGGCGTTGAAGACCACCGGCGCCTTGATTTCCTCCTGCCAATGCAAGATGGCCTTGGGGGCTTGGTGAAACACCCGAAAGCTGTTATGGGCGGGGTCCGCTTTGACCACCGCCAACGTGGCCACCTCCAGTCCGTTCCGGTAAACCCTGACCTCGGAAAACATCAGCCCGCGGCTTAACACTTGCCACTGAGGGAGGGAATGGGTCAGGGCGGGGTTTTCCTCCGCCGCCCAGCCGGGCAAAACCACTGCCAGGCAGCCGAGGATGATGAGGAATAGCAAGCGGCGCACCGCCTCTCCTTGCAGGCTGGCGAAATTTCAGCTATTTTACCAGTATCGGAAAGAATCGTCCAGAGGGTTGTGAAAATGGCTACGGCACCGGGGCGGGGGGCAAGGCGGCCCGCCCGTGCCGAGGCGCGGCAATCCTCCCTCGGGGGGAACGGCAGGAGCCGATCCCTCAGGGACCTCCCTGTGGTGTTTCTTGAAAATGAGCTTCTTTAGGGGCCTTCCGTCATGACGAGGGGATATTTCGCCGATTCCCATGCCCACCTGGATGAGCCGGAAATGCTCCGGGACCAGGAACAGGTGCTGGCCCGGGCCCGGGAGGCCGGGGTGGTGCTCATCATCAACGTCGGCATCGGGCGGCGAAGCAGCCAGGCGGTGGTAGCCACGGCCGCCCAACACGAAGGGGTGTTTGCCACGGTGGGGGTGCATCCCCACGGCGTGGGCACCCTGCGCGCTGCGGAATTCTCCCGGTTGCAGGACCTGGCGGCCCATCCCAAGGTGGTGGCGGTGGGGGAGATCGGTCTGGATTTTTACCGGCGGCGCTCCCCGGAAGCGGTGCAGCTGAGATGGTTCCGGGAGCAGCTCCAGCTCGCCTGGGAGCTGCAAAAACCGGTGGTGGTGCACACTCGGGAGGCCACCGAGGCTACCCTAGCCCTCCTCACCGAGCACCGAAGCCGCTTGGTGGGCGGCGTGATGCACTGCTTCGGCGGCAGCCTGGCGCAGGCCGAGGCCTTTCTGGATCTGGGCCTCTATCTCTCTTTTTCCGGGGTGCTCACCTATCCCCAGGCCGAGGCCCTTCGCAAGGTGGCCAAGGCGGTGCCCCTCAACCGGGTGCTCATCGAGACCGACTGCCCCTACCTTGCTCCCCAGCCCTGGCGGGGGAAGCGCAACGAGCCGGCCTATGTGGTGGCGGTGGCGGAAGTTCTGGCGCAGCTCCACGAACTTCCCCTGGCGGAGGTGGCCCGCCAGACCTTGGCGAATACCCTGGCGGCCTTTCGTATTTCTCCGATCCAGTTCTCCGCGGGGTTTCAGGAACCGGAGAGCGAAAAGCAGGGATCCCTTCTTAGGCGGCTATGACCTCCATTGCGGCAAACCTTCAAAAGGTGCGGGAGCGCATCGCCGCCGCCGCCCGGCGGGTCGGCCGGGAGCCGGCGGCCGTGCGTTTGGTGGCGGTGAGCAAAACCGTCGGCCTGTCTGAGCTGGAGGAGGCCAAGGCCGCCGGACAGCACCTCTTCGGAGAAAATTATCTGCAGGAGGCGCGGCCGAAGATCGCTGCCCTGGGGCCGGGCGTGGAGTGGCACTTTATCGGGCACCTGCAGTCCAACAAGGCCAAGGCGGCGGTGGAGCTTTTTGCCCTCATCCACTCCGTGGACCGTCTCCCCCTGGCCCTGGCCCTGAACCAGGCCGCGGCGAAACTGGGGAAGGTCCAGGAGGTGCTCCTGCAGATCAATCTGGCCGGGGAGGCCACCAAATCCGGAGTGAGCCCCAGCGCGGCTCCGAAGCTGTTGGCTGCGGTGGCCGCCCTGCCGCATCTCAAGGTGGTGGGCCTGATGACCATGCCCCCCTGGTTTCCTGATCCGGAGGCGGTGCGGCCGTATTTCCGGGCCTTGCGGGAGCTCCGGGACCGGCTGACGACCCCCGGCGCCCGCCCCCCGGCTCTCCCGGAGCTTTCCATGGGCATGACCGGGGACTTTGAAGTGGCGGTGGAGGAAGGGGCTACCCTGGTGCGGGTGGGCACCGCCATCTTCGGTCCCCGTCAGGCGCCCTGAACCGGAGGAAAGGAGCCCATATGGGCGAATGGCATGCCCTGCTCATCAACTTGGGCAAACTCCTTTTAGCGACCATAATCGGCGCCAGCATCGGCTTTGAGCGGGAGTCCCACGGCCAGGCCGCGGGTCTGCGCACCAATATCCTGGTGTGCGTCGGCGCCTGCCTGATGATGCAGTTGTCCCTCTACATGGCTAACCTGCACGCCTCCTTGTCGGGGGTGGAGTCGGTGGTGCGGGTGGATCCCAGCCGCATCGCCTCGTATGCCATCGCCTCCATGGGTTTTTTGGGGGCCGGGGCCATCATCACCGGGAAGGGCTCGGTGCGGGGACTCACCACCGCTGCCGGCCTCTGGCTGGTCACCGGCATGGGCCTGGCGGTGGGCGCGGGCTTTATCCTGCCGGCGGCCTTCACTGCCCTGGTGAGCCTGTTGTGCCTCTACTTCCTGCGCCGCCTCAAGGAACTGTTCCATCACCACGCCCATACCCGCCTCACTCTGCGGTTTCAGGGGTGGGGGGAACACTTGGCGCTCATCAGGGAGATTCTGGCCGCCCATGACCTGGTTATCAATTTTATTGCCTATGAGCGGGATCTGGCCGCTGACCAGGTGAGCTACCGTCTGCACCTGGAGGGCCCGGAGAACCTGGATTGGGATCTCCTGGTCAAAGAGATTTCGGCCTCGCCCCGGTTGTTGGCCCTGAACTGGGAGGAGGGCCGGGTGCCGTGAGGGCCGCCGTCGGATCATGTCGAAACCCTTGCCTCGCCCCTATCCCGCCGGCGCCCGTCTGGGTCTGACCACCACAATTCCGGTGGAGGTGGTGCTGGCCGCAGGACTGGTGCCGGTGGACCTGAACAACCTGTTCATCGCCTCGCCCGAGGCCGCCACATGGGTGGCTGCGGCCGAAGGCGAGGGGCTGCCTCGCACCATTTGCGCCTGGATCAAAGGAATTTACTCCGCCTTGCGGCACTACCCGGAGGTGGCGGCAGTCATCGCCGCCTGTCAGGGGGATTGCTCCTATACCCAGGCCTTGGGGGAGCTGCTGGAAGCCCAAGGGGTGGAAATCATCCATTTCCGCTACCCCTACCCCCGCCAGCGTGACCTGCTGGCCCGGGAGCTTGCGGAGTTTATGGCCCGCCTGGGGACGGATTCCGAGGCGGTGGCCGCAGTGCAGGCGCGGCTGACGCCGGTGAGGGAAAACCTCAAACGCTTGGATCGCCTCACTTGGGAGCGCGGCGTGGTGTCAGGCCGGGAAAACTTTCAATGGCTCATCGCCAGCTCGGATTTTGGCGGAGATTATCAGGAGTTCAGCCGGCAGTTGACCGACTTCCTGACCCAAGCCGAGACCCGCTCTCCGTCCAGCCCCAGGGTGCGCCTGGGCCTCCTGGGCATTCCTCCTATCTTCACCGATTTTTGGGACTATCTGGAGGAACTGGAGGCTGCCGTGGTGTTCAACGAAATTCCCCGGCAATTCAGCATGCCCCATTTTGGTGCTGATCTGGTGGAGCAGTATTACCGCTACACCTACCCGTACGACATCGGGGTTCGTCTCCAGGACGTGCAGGCCGCCATCGAGGAGCGCCGCCTGGACGGGCTGATTCATTACACCCAGAGCTTCTGCTTCCGCCAGATGTATGACCGGATCCTGAGGGAGACCCTGGAGGTGCCCATCCTCACCATCGAGGGCGATCGCCCGGCCGCCCTGGATTCACGAACCCGGATGCGCCTGGAGGCCTTTGTGGATGTGCTGCGTTAGCGGAATAAGGCAGGGGGCGAAGGGTGCAGACCCCTGGGCGGCAGCCCGGCGACCCTGGAGACCGCCTTCTCTGGCCGCGGGAGTTTCAACGCGGGGCGGCGCCGACGGCCCCCCCGTGATCATCGGGTCGGAAGGGGGCCCCCAAGGCCGGGGGGCTCGGTTTCCCGGCCGTAGCGGCCCCGCCCTGGGGCTGGACTTTGGCAGCCGCTCCGTGAAGCTGGTGTATGGCCGGGAGGGGAGCCGACTGATGCACCGGGTCCTGGACAGCCTGGAGTTTTTCCGCCGCGGCCTTAGGCGTCGGGAAGGCCGGCTGAGCCTCAACTGGGACTGGCTGGGGATGGAGGAGGTCCCGGCCTTGGTGGTGACGGGCTACGGCAAGCATCTGGTCAAGGCCCACTTTGCCACCATCACCGAGGTGCGGGCGAGCTTTCTCGGGGTGCGCTGGGCCACGGGACTGGCCGATTTCACCTTGCTGGAGATGGGCGGCCAGGACACCAAGGTGCTCTTGGTGAAGGGGGGACGGGTGTTCGATTTTCTCACCAATGACCGCTGTGCGGCGGGAACCGGGCGCTATCTGGAGAACATGGCCCGCTTCCTGAAGATGCCCCTCAGGGAATTTTCCCGGGCTTGGGAAGACCCGGTGGAAATTTCCCAGACCTGCGCCATTTTCGGGGAAAGTGAGCTCATCGGCCATCTGCTCACTGGAACGGCGCCGGCGCGGCTGGCCGCCGGGGTGAACGCTTCAGTGGCCCGCCGGGCGTTGGCCTTGGTGCAGCGTTACCCCTCAGACATCCTGGTCTTTGCCGGCGGGGTGGCCAAGAACCGGGCCATCGGCCGTTTGTTGCAAGCCGGCGGGCGGCGCCTGCTGGTGCCCACCTACCCGCAGTTCATGGGGGCCCTGGGCTGTTACCTTGAGGCCCTGGAGCACTTGTACCGGGAGGTGGCGTGATCCTCCTGCCCTTCTCCCATCCCTTGGCGGTGCTTTTGCGGCGGAAGGCTACGGAGTGGGCCTCTCTGCCGGACCCGGGGGCGCACGTACGGGCGGAGCGCCTCCCCGCCTCCCGGCCGGTGTTCCGTTTCTCCTTGGGGGAGGGGCCTTGGTCCTGGGTGGGGAAATTCTTTACCACTTTTCCCCCGGCCACCGCCCCGGACCGCGCCCTGCTCCTGGAGTGCCGGCATTATCAGGAAGCCCCGGAGTGGGCCGGGGAGGTGGGAGGGTTCCTCCCCCGCTTTCGGGGCCGGGCCCCGGATCTCAGACTGGGTCTGCTGCTAGACGCGGTGGAGGGCCCGGATCTGGATGTTTTCCTGGGGCGGGCCCGGGACCCGGGGGGACAGGAGGCCTTATTGCTCCGTCTCCGACGCCTGGCGGGCCTGTTGGCCCGGTTTCACGCCCGCCCCGTTCCGCCTCTGCCGGTAACGGCGGCCCCCGGCCTCCTTTACCTGGAAAAGATAGGGGGACAACTGGAGGCCGCCGGTCTTTTGTCCCTGCGTGACAGGGCCCGGCTGGCGGCGGAAACCGAGGCCTGGCCGGCGCGGTTTTCCGCCTTTGCCGACCATCAGGTGGTGCTGCACGGCGACGCCACTCCCACCAACTTTCTCTTTCCGGACGGCCAGGTGGTGGCCCTGGACCTGGAGCGCCTGCGCCTTGGGGACCGCCTTTTTGACCTTGCCTGGGTGGCCGGCGAATTGAAACACAGCTGGGGATGGCGCTTTCAGGATTTTGCCGGCGCCGAGCCTGCCATCGGGGCGTTTTTTGCCGCCTATCTCGAGGCCTGCCCGGGGCACGCCGGGGCTGCTGAGCGCCTGTTTGCCCTCAACCCTTTCTATATGGCCCTCGCAGAGCTCCGCATCGCCCGCAACGCCTACCTCCCCTGGGAGTATCGCCGGCGGCTGGTGGCGGAGGCCTTGAATTGCCTTGCCTGGGGACGAAAAGCCTTATGAACACGGTGCTTATCATCGCCGGGTCCGACCCCGGGGCCGGAGCCGGCCTGCAACAGGACCTGAAAACCGCCACCTTGTTGGGTGCCTATGGCCTCACCGTGGCCACCGCGCTTACCGTGCAAAACAGCCGGGGACTGCACGCGGTTCACCCGGTTTCCCCTGAAATCGTGGCCGCCCAACTGGACTCCATCCTCCAGGATTTCCCCATCCATGCCATCAAAATCGGCATGCTGGCCACCGCGGCCAACCTCCGGGCCGTGGCGGAGCGGCTGCGGGAGTGGTTGGGGGGAGGGCTGGGGGAGGGGGCAGAGGCCCACCGACCCCTGGCCCCCTCTCCCAATCACCCACCTATCATCCTGGACCCCGTGCTGGCGGCGGGGCAGGGGGGAGAGCTGCTGGAAGCCGGCGCGGTGGAGGTCATGGTCCGGGAGCTGTTTCCCCTGGCCACGGTGCTCACGCCCAACGTGCCCGAGGCGGCGCGGTTGACGGGGATGCTCATCGAGACGCCGGCGCAGCTGGAGGAGGCGGCCCGGCGGCTTCAGACCCAAGGGCCCCAATGGGTGCTGGCCAAAGGAGGACACCTGCCGGGAGAGCCGGTGGACATCCTCACCGACGGCCGGAATGCCTGGCATCTGCCGGGAAAACGGCTGGAGGCGCCTCACACCCACGGTTCCGGCTGCTTATTGGCCTCGGCCCTGGCGGCGCACCTGGCCCTGGGCCGATCGGTGCCCGAGGCGGTTACCGAGGCCCGAGGGCTGGTGAGGGAAGCCTTGCGGCACGGGCTTCCTCTGGGGCAGGGGGTGGGTCCGGTGAACCCTTATGCGTCCTTCGCGCGGGAGGCGGCCCGTTTTCAGGTGCTCCAGGATCTGGAAGCGGCGGGGGCGCGATTGCTTAGGGAGGACATCTCGCCTTTGATTCCCGAGGTCATGAGCAACCTGGCTTATGCGCTGCCCTATCCCCGGGGGCCGGAGGACGTGGCCGCCTTCCCGGGGCGCATTCTCAAGACCCCCCAGGGCACCTTCATCCCTCTCCCGCCGGCCTTCGGTGCCTCCCGGCATCTGGCCCGGATCGTGCTCACTGTCCGGGAGCGCTTCCCGCGTCTGCGGGCCGCCATGAACCTGCGCCAGGTGGAGGGCGTTGAGAAGCTGGCTGAGAACCTGCACCTCAGAGTGGCGACCTTTGACCGCGCCCAGGAGCCGCCGGAGGTGAAGGCCAAAGAGGGGGGAACCCTGGCCTGGGGGGTGGCTTCGGTGTTGGACCGCCTGGAGCCCTGGGAGCCGCCGCCGGACCTGATCTACGACCGGGGCGAAGTGGGGAAGGAGCCGATGCTCAGGATTTTGGGGGAGACCCCCCTAAAGGTGGTGGAAAAAGCCCTGGCTTTGAAAAATGCCCTACAGACCCAGGGCCGCGAGCCGCGGCGCGGGAAATGACCCGGGCGAAGGAAGTGCCATTGAGCAGAAAACCGCGCCCTTGGGAGGCGTCCGCAAGCCCGCCACTTGATTCGTCTTGTCATTGGGCGCGGGAGGTTCTCTGACCGGGTGGCGGCAACAGGCCTTTTTCCTCTGAAGTCTGCTCGTTCTGGCGGCGTCTTGGGAGTGTTGCCTGCCTGCCCCGGTCTCCTGAGGGAGAGGATCTTGGCGCCGGGGGGGGTGCGAAAAGCTTCCGTGGGCCTTGAGTTCGTCCTCAGGTTGTGGGGGCAACGGCGGGAAATAACCAATAATGGGGCGGGATAAGGCCCGCCCCTTGGTTGTTTTGGACTCCTGGGAAATAAGCGGGGAGCATAACGACAGGCCCGGGCTCCCCGCCCTTTTTCATCCCCCCTTACAGCGACTTTTTCACCTCCATACCCTTGGACTCCTTGATGGCGGCGTGGGCCGCAGCCATACGGGCGATGGGGATGCGCATGGGTGAGCAAGAGACGTAGTTCAGGCCGATCCTGTGGCAGAACTCAATGGCCTGGGGCTGGCCGCCGTGCTCGCCGCAGATGCCGATCTTGAGATCCGGCCGGGTCGAGCGGCCTTCCTTGACGGCATGCTGCATGAGCCAGCCCACCCCCAGTTCGTCCAGAATTTCAAAGGGATTGTGCAGGAGGATGCCCTCGGTGTTGTAAATGGGCAGGAACTTGTTCTCCGCATCCTCCCGGGAGAAAGAGAAGGTGCCCTGGGTGAGGTCGTTGGTGCCGAAGGAGAAGAATTCCGCCACCGTGGCGATGCGGGCCGCCCGCACGCAGGCCCGGGCGATTTCCACCATGGTGCCGAACTTGTATTTGATCTTGACGTTGTAACGCTTCTCCACCTCTTTGTGGATGGTTTCCACCCGGGGTTTGACCCACACCAGCTCCTGGACGGTGCAGACATTGGGCACCATGATCTCCGGCCGGGCGTCGATTTTCTCCCGCAGGGCTAAGGCGGTGGCCTCAAAAATGGCCTGAATCTGCATGTCGTAGATCTCCGGGAAGGAGATGCCGCAGCGTACGCCCCGGTTGCCCAACATGGGGTTGTACTCGTGCAGCACCCGCACCCGGCGCAGGACCTTTTCCTTTTCCTGCAAAAGCTTTTTGTCCAGGCCCTTGGCCCGGAACTCGGCGTATTCCCGGGTGACCGACTCCAGGCTGGGGATCTTTTTCACCAGCTCCGGGTCCAGCATGGCCACGCCGCCGGGAATCTGTTCCAGGGCGGACATGGTCTGGGTGAACTCCCGCAGCCGGTTTAAGTCGCTGATGAGCTCCTCGATGGTGGGGAGAAATTCGTGCAGGGGCGGATCCAGCAGGCGGATGGTGACCGGCAAGCCGTCCATGGCCCGAAAGATTTCCAGGAAGTCCTGGCGCTGCATGGGCAACAGCTTGTTGGCCCAGTGCTTCCGTTCTTCCGGAGTGTCCGCCAGGATCATGTTGCGCATCAGGGGCAGGCGGTCCGCCTCGTTAAACATGCGCTCGGTGCGGCATAAGCCGATGCCCTTGGCGCCATGGCCCCGGGCCCGGGCGGCCATGTCCGGGGTGTCGGCGTTGGCCCAGACCTCGATTTTGGCCCGCTGATCGGCCCAATCCATGAGGGTCTTCAGGTCCTTGGGGAGTTCGGGATCCAGCATGGGGACCGCGCCCAGGTAGAGTTTGCCGGCGGTGCCGTCGATGGTGACGATGTCTCCTTCTTTGATGACCACGTTGCCCACCCGGGCTTCCCGGAGTTCGTAGTTGATATCCAGACCCTCCGCCCCGGAGACGCAGGGTTTGCCCATGCCCCGGGCCACCACCGCGGCGTGGGAGGTCTTGCCGCCCCGGCTGGTGAGGATGCCCTGCGCGGCGAAGAAGCCGTGAATGTCCTCAGGCTTGGTCTCCACCCGGGTAAGGATGATTTTTTCCCCTTCGTTTCCCAGTTTTTCGGCCCGGTCCGCATCAAACACCACCTTGCCGGTGGCGGCGCCGGGGGAGGCGGAGATACCCACGGCCAGCGGCTCCTGCTTGAAGGCCGGGTCAATGCGGCGGTGCAGAAACTGCTCCAGCATGTCCGGATCGATGCGCAATAAGGCCTCCTCCTCGGTGATGAGGCCTTCTCTCACCATGTCCACCGAGGTCTTGCAGAGGGCCCAGGCGTTCATCTTGCCGTTTCGGGTCTGGAGCATGTAGAGCTTGCCCCGCTCAATGGTGAACTCGAAGTCCTGCACCTCCCGGTAGTGCTTCTCCAGGATGTTGCGCATCTTTTCCAGCTCTTTATAGATTTCCGGCATGTCGGTGCGCAGTTCCCGGATGGGCCGGGGGGTGCGGATGCCCGCCACCACATCCTCACCCTGGGCGTTGATGAGGTAGTCGCCGTAGAGCACGTTTTCGCCGGTGCCCGGGTCCCGGGTGAAGCCCACCCCGGTGGCGGAGTCGTTGCCCATGTTGCCGAAGACCATGGTGCAGATATTCACTGCGGTGCCGTGGGCCATGTCCGGGGTGATCTTGAACTGGCGGCGGTAATCCACGGCCCGCTTGCCCATCCAGGACTTAAAGACGCCCTCGATGGCGATGACCAGCTGGGCCCAGGGGTCCTGGGGAAAGGGCCGGCCGGTCTCCTTTCTGATATACTCCTTGAAGCGCTCGCACACCTCCTTTAAGGCCTCGGTGCTCAGCTCGGTGTCCACATGGGCGTGGTACTTCTTTTTCACCTCTTCAAAGATCTCATCGAAACCCTCGTCCTTCACCCCCAAACCGATCTTGCCGAACAGTTGCAGGAAGCGGCGGTAGGCGTCGTACACAAAGCGCTCGTTTTGGGTAAGCTCCGCCAACCCTTTGGCGGTCTCGTCGTTCAAGCCCAGATTCAAAATGGTGTCCATCATGCCCGGCATGGACAAAGCGGAGCCGGAACGCACCGAAATGAGCAGGGGATTTTTGGGGTCGCCGAAGCCTTTGCCGGTTTTCTTTTCCAGGGCCTCCATGTACTCATGCACTTCGTTCATGAGGTTGTCGGGAAAGTGCTGGCCCTGCTCGAAATAATCCACGTTGGCTTCGGTGGTGATGGTGAAGCCCGGCGGCACCGGCAGCCCGATCTGGGTCATGGTGCATAAGCCGGCGCCCTTTCCGCCCAAAAGTTTTTTATTGGTGCCGTCCCCTTCCTCAAAGGAATAGCAATACCGTTTGTGCTTCATGTGGCCTCTCCTTGTCCATTTTCCGCGGCAGTGCTTGCGCGCCTTAGGTTAGCCTTGTCTGTGAAAAATTTCAAAAGGAAAATGCAGCCTGGCTGATATGGGGGCGATGGAAGGTAGCATGCCACCCCTTAAGGGGGCTTGGGAGGGGAGCTTGGGGATAGGGCGGCGGGCCTCTGGTCCCCTAATCCTCCCTCAAGACTCGGTCCCGTAACTCAACTCGCGAATGGCCGCCAGGAGGCGGCGGGTGAGGTCTTCGGCCTGCCGGGCCCGGGGGGTGGACAGAGGGGGCCCAATCCGGACCCAGGCGTCGAAGCCAAGGGTGCGGGGTTGATAGGAGAGCCCCACGGGCACGAAGGGCAGAAGTCCCAAGCCGTTTTTTTCCTGGAGTTGCAGCAAGAACTGAATGAGGCGGTGTTTGCCCGGCCCCACTTGGTCTTTCACATACGTCCCCTCCGGGAACAAAACCAGGTAGCCGCGGGTCTCCAAAATGGGCAGGAGGCGCCGGAAGGAAGACAGGGTGGCCCGGGGGGTGGCCCGGTCTACGGGTACGCCCCCCAAACGTGAGAGGAATTCCCGCACCCCCGGGGTGGTGAAGAGCTCCACTTTGGCGATGTAATGCATGGGCGGGGGCAAGGCCAGACCCAGTACCGGAATGTCTTCCCAACGTTGGTGCTTGGGGCAGATGATGGCTGGCCCGCGGGGGGGCAGATGCTCCAGGCCGCGCACCTTCACCCGGCACAGCCGCGCCCAGGTGCGGCTCAGCAGTCCTTGACACAGGCGGTAAAGGGTTGGGGAAAGCACAGCCGGGCTTGCCTACCTCAGGGAGAGCGGCGGAAAGGGGAAAGTTCACCCCGCTTTGCCGCAGATACGTAATCTTATGGTAAACTTATATCTCTGTCAACGAGGGGAGTTGGCCAAAGGAGGGCGTATGATTTACCTGGACTACAACGCCACCACCCCAGTGGCCCCGGAGGTGGCGGCGGCCATGGCCCCCTACCTGGGGGCGGAATATGGCAACCCGGGCAGCGACTACCCCCTGGGCTGGAGCGCCCGGCTGGCGGTGGATCAGGGGCGGGCCAAAGTGGCCCGGCTCATCGGCGCCCGGCCTGAAGAGATCGTTTTTACCGGCTGTGCCACCGAGGCCAATAACCTGGTGCTCAAGGGAGTCGCCTTCCATTTCAAGGCTGGCCAGATCATCACCAGCGCCGTGGAGCACCCGGCGGTGCTGGCCCCCTGCCGCTTCCTGGCCTCCCTCGGATTTGAAATCACCATTTTGCCGGTGGACGGCCACGGGCAGCTGGACCCGGATGAGGTGCGGCGGGCCCTGACCCCCCATACCATCCTCATCAGCGTCATGCACGCCAACAACGAGACCGGAGCCCTGCAGCCGGTGGCGGAGATCGCCGCCCTCGCCCGGGAAGCCGGGGTCTGGTGCCATACCGATGCGGCCCAAAGCGTGGGCAAGGTCCCGGTGAACGTGGAGGAGCTGGGGGTGGACTTCCTTACCCTGGCGGGACACAAGTTCTATGCACCCAAAGGGATCGGGGCCCTCTATGTGCGGGAAGGGCGGGAGCTGGCCCCCTTGCTCCACGGCGGCGGCCAGGAGGGCGGGCGCCGTTCCGGCACCGAAAACGTACCGTATATTGTGGGGCTGGGGGAAGCCGCCCGCCTGGCCCGGGAGCGCCTCCCGGAAGACGGCCCCCGCTTCCAGGCCCTGCGGGACGAACTACACCGCCGTCTGGCCGCGGGGTTTCCCGGACTGCGTCTCAACGGTCCGGGAAAAGACCGCCTGCCCAATACCCTCAATGTCTCCTTTCCGGGGCTCTCGGGCCGGCGGATTCTGAGCGGCATCGCCGCGCTGTCGGCCTCCGTGGGCGCCGCCTGCCACGGCGAGGTGGAATCCCCCTCGCCGGTGCTTACGGCCATGGGACTCCCTCCCGAACTGGCCCTGGCGGCGGTGCGCCTGAGCGTGGGCCGCTACACCACCGAAGATGAGGTGGCCCAGGCCGCAGAATTGTTGCTGGCCCGGGCCAAAGAGCTGTCAGAGGCCGGCTAAGCGGGGCGGGGTGGATGGGCTTGGCGAGTCAATCTGCCAGGCCCGGCAAGGGGACGGGGTTTTTCTGGCGATGAGCCTGGGAGCTGGCCAACCCCTCATCCTCCCAAAGGCTCGCTTTTCGGGGGTTGGAGAACGGCCCGGCAGCCTGCCAACAAAAAAACGGCAGGGGAGACCCCTGCCGCCCGGCGGCGCCGTGGTCGGGGTGACATCAGGCTTTTTCGGTGAGCATCTCCACGATGAGCTTGTTGGCCACCTGCTGGCTGTCCACCGTGTAGGTGCCCTGCTCCACGGAGTCTTTCAGGGCCAGGACCTTTTCGGGCCGGACCTCGGGGGTGGCCTGGGCGATCTGGGCGGCCTTTTGGAGCAGCCGCGCTTGAGGCGAGAGGTGGATGACATCCACCCCTGCGGCCGCCGCCTCGGTCCCTCCCTGGGGACGCGCCGGTCCGGGGCCGCCGGACTGGCTAATTTGCACCTGCTCAATGCCCACACTGGAAAGGTCGTTGATTTTCATGGTGATATCAGGGATTCCTTTGCTTGGGATGCCGGTTCAGATGGTGCCTCTTAAGGGGGTTCGGGGCCGACTGAAGCGCCTCCCCCCTTTTGCCCATTATATCGGCGGATAGCTGGTCGCACTTGAAAAAATCTCGTCCTCAGAAGGGATCTTCCCCCTGCCACAGATAAAAAAATTGCGGCCCCCAGTCAAAGAGGTCCGGCCCCAGGGAGTAAATAGTGGGCCGGTGGCTCCCAGGGCGGTGATAGAGCACCACCCGGGCTTCCTCCAAACCGGCTTTTTCCCGAGCCAAGGCGAGGGCGTCGTCCAGGTAGCCCAGCCGATCCACCAGACCCAGTTCTTTGGCTTGGGAGGCGGTATAGAGGCGGCCGTCGCCCACCTGCCGCACCTTGGCCGGGGGCAGGCCGCGTCCCTTTGCCACCGTGTCCACAAAACGGCCATAAAAATCATCAATAATTCCCTGCATCAGCTCTTTTTCCTCGGGGGTGGCGGGCTTGAAGGGAGACCAGAAGTCTTTCAGGCGGCCGCTCTTCACCACCTCGTTATCCACACCCACCTTGTCCATGAGGCCCCGGACATTGGGCTTCATAGCCACCACCCCGATGGAGCCGGTGATACCGGTGGGCTGGGCCACGATGGCATCGGCAGCCTGGGCCACGTAATATCCCCCCGAGGTCGCCATTCCCATGAGAGAGGCCACCACCGGCAGGCGGCGCTCCCGCTTGAAGCCAAGAATTTCCTGGTAAATCTGGTCGGCGCCGCTCACCGTTCCCCCCGGTGAATTGATGCGCAGCACCAGCGCCTGAATCCGAGGGTCCTTGGCGGCCTTGTCCAGTTCCTCTTTGACCCGGGAGGCGTCAGTGCCGCCCAAAAACGCCCGCCAGCCCCGGCGGGGTCCTTCCGAGATAAACCCGGCAATCTCCAGCAAGAGGATCTTTTCCCGGCCGGTGCCGGCGACCACTTTCTCCTTGAGGGGCTTTGGCTCCTCGAAGAGGTCCACTTTGACGGTGACGCAGCCCCCGGCCAATCCGAGGAGCGGTAAAAGAAATGCGGCGAGAAGGCGAACGACGGGTCCCATGCAATCTCACTGAGCGGCTGAACGTCAGGAACCGGGAGGCAAGGGGAAGGGCCCTTGCCCTTCCGGGTCCGGTTGCCGTCTCTTGATCATGAAAACGGCCAAGATGTTGCGGGGACGATGAAGGCCTTGCCCGTTTGCCCCCACGCTCGTCCACATCCGGCGGTTGTGGCCATCTTAAGGGATTGTGGCGCTGGATGCCAGTTTTTTCAGGAGTTCCCCGGCCTTGCGGCGGTCCTCGAAGATGCCTGGAGGCCAGACGGCGTGATCGGTGCAGGAAAATACCGCTTCCAGTGCTTCCTTGGCTTCGGCCCGCCTTTCCAGACGCAGCAGGGTCTCCCCCAGAAACAGCTGGTTGGTGCTGTTATGGGGGGCAATCCGGACCGCCAGCCGCAGGTGCTCCAGGGATTTGTGCAGATCCCCCACGGAGAGGGGCCAGCCCGGGGCCTCGCTGTAAATTCGCCCCAGCACCCGGTGGGGGCCGGCCTGATCATAGCCGGGATCAATGGCCACGGCCTGTTTAAGACGCGCCACGATCTCCGGCAACATCCTCAAGGCGCGGCCGGCCCCGCAGATCTCGGCATTGCCGCACAGGCTCATGGACGACCAGTAGTAGCCCTCCACCCTGCGGGGTTGCTCCTTGAGGAGGAGCTCAGCAAAATGGCTGGCCTTGTCCAGATAGACCTGGCGGTTCTCCCGGGGCAAAAGGTCACCCAGCAGGTAGGAGGTGCGGGCCAGGCGAATGAGCAGGTTTGCCCGTTCGTTACCGGCCCCCGGCAGCCTGGCTTCGTCCCGGACCAGTTCCTGGCGCAAGTGGGAAATCGCCGCCGCCCTGGGCTGCTGGGCTGCCTGTTCCACAGCGGGGAGAGGGGAGGGTGGCTGCAAACCCGCACAATGGGCCACCATCATCACCAGCAAGCCAACCAGGAGAAAGCGGGCATAGCGGCGGAAAAGGGAATCGAGGGGCAGGGCGTGGCCCTCCAATGAATTGCCAGAATGAACGGTCCGTTTGTCGTATATTAATATATGAAATTCTTTTCCCTTCCCCAAGGATTCTCCCAGCAGGAGGCGCCCCGGTATTTTTGGGCGGGCGCCCACCTTAAGCCGCGGCCTGGGGGAGCCGCCCCCAACAGAAGAACCCGCGGCCAGCCTGGATCTGGCGGCAAACCCCTTCGCGCGGTTGGGGGGAGTCCTGAGAACTCCCCCAACCGGGTTGGACCTGTTCTTCCTCCGGTTTTTCCAGATGCCTCCGCCCGCCCTGACCGGGGCGGCGGACGCCGCTCCCTCTCCGCCGGATTGAGGCTTACTGAGATTTTCCCCCAAAAAAGCCCTTGACAGTATTCCATAAGATGATATAAACATATAACTTTAAACCAACCCTCATCGACCTGCTCTTGGCCTCCGGCCCCCCGGCCGGGGGGAGGAAAAGTGTCGTAGGGGTGTTATCTGACCAGGGGAGGGGGGAGAATGAATGCCCGGCGTCAGGGTGAAGCCCAACGAGCCCTTCGAGGTCGCACTGAAACGCTTCAAGAAACAGTGCGAGAAGGCCGGCATCCTCTCTGAGATTCGCAAACGGGAACATTACGAAAAACCGAGCATCAAACGCAAAAAGAAGATTCTGGCCGCCAAGAAGCGGGCTTTAAAGAAGCTGCGCAAGCTTGAGAGCCACTCATGAGCACCTTGCTGGAGCGACTGGACCAGGCTTTTAAGGAAAGTCTGAAAGGTCATCAGGAGGTCGCGTTGGCCACCTTGCGGATGCTGCGTACTGCGCTGAAACATCGCCAGGTGGAGCTCAAACGTCCACTCACCGAAGATGAAGTCCAGGGCGTAGTAGCGGCCCAGGCCAAACAGCGGCGGGAAGCCATCGCCGAATTTACCAAAGCCGGCCGCCCCGACCTGGCCCACAAAGAAGAGGAGGAACTGCAGTTCCTCCTCTCTTTTTTGCCGCCGCAGCTTTCCCCTGAGGAACTGGAAGCGGAACTCGCCCGCATTATTGCCGAGGTGGGCGCCACCTCCGCCAAGGACCTGGGGAAAGTCATGAAGGCCGCCATGGCCCAGCTCTCCGGCCGGGCGGACGGCAAGCTGGTTCAGGAAATCGTGCGGCGTCGGCTCACGGCCTGAACCTCATCGCCAAAGGGGGATTGGCGGAGCATGCCCGAGCACACCATGACTGCCCTGGAGTTTCCGGGGCTGCTGCGGGTGGTGCAGCAGTTCGCCGTCTCCCGCCTGGGGAAGGCGCGGGTGGAGACCCTCGCCCCCACCGCCGATTTCGCGGTTATTCAGCGGAAATTCAAAGAAATCCGGGAACTGCAGGACCTGGAGAGCCGGGTGGGCGAACTCCCCCTCACGGATTTCCCCCCGCTGGGCTCCTGGCTGGCCAAGGCGGCGGTGCCCGGCAGCCTGCTGCCTCCCGAGGCTTTCAATGACGTCCTGACGGTGCTGCGCCTGGCCCGGCAGGTGCGCCTCCACCTGGAGCCGCTCCCGCCAGAGGCCGTGCTGGTGGCCCTGGTCGCCCGGCTGCATGAGGTGGCGCCCCTGCGCCAGGCCATCATCGGGGCCATCAGCCCCCATAACTTTATCCTGGACGGCGCCTCCCCCGGGCTGGCCCGGGTGCGGACGGAGATGGCCGCCACCCGGGAGCAACTGAACCGGTTCATCAAGCAGCACTACTTCGGCCCCCAGTTCAAAGACGCCATCCAGAGCCCCACCATCTCGCAGCGCAACGGCCGCTTCGTCATTCCGGTCAAGGCCGATCACCGGGGCGCCATCCCCGGCATCATCCACGACCAGTCCCAGACCCGGGCCACCCTGTATCTGGAGCCCCTGGCCATTGTGGAGCAGAACAACGCCCTTAATCTTTTGGCCAACGAGGAGCAGCGGGAAGAAGAGGCGGTGCTTCGCCGCCTCACCGATCTGGTGCGGGCGTATCAGGAACAGGTGGAGGAGACGCTGGCGGCCCTGGCCGAACTGGACGCCTTGGCCGCCAAGGTGCGCTTCGCCCGGGAGTTCAAGGCCCGGGAGCCCATCCTCAAGAGCGCCGGCGGGCTGGAGTTCCGGGAGGCCCGCCACCCCCTACTCCTGGCCCGGCAGCGGGAGGACCCCGGGGCGCCGCCGGTGGTTCCCATCGACCTGCAGCTCACCGGCGATACCCGCTTCCTCATCATCTCCGGGGCCAACGCCGGCGGCAAGACCGTGGCCTTAAAAACCCTGGGCCTCTTGACCCTCATGGTGCAAAGCGGCCTGCCGGTGCCGGTGGCCGAAGGCAGCGTCTTTTCACCCTTTGACCAGGTCTTTGCCGACATCGGCGACCCCCAGGATTTGCACCAGTCCCTGAGCACGTTTTCGGCGCATCTCAAACGGGCCCTGGCCATGCTGGCCCGGCTGGGAGACCGGTCCCTCATCCTGCTGGACGAACTGGGCACCGCCACCGACCCCACCGAGGGCGGCGCCCTGGCCCTGGCCCTGCTGCGGGCTTTTCAGCGCCGGGGGGCCTGGGGCGCGGTCACCACCCACCTCCCGTTGATCAAGGCCTTCGCCGGCCGGGAGCCGGGGTTCGAAAACGTGGCGGTGGTTTTTGATGAGGCCACCCGGCGGCCCACCTACCGCCTGGCCTACGGCGTGGTGGGGGCGTCCAACGCCCTAGCCATCGCCCGGGAGCTGGGCTTGTCTGCGGACATCCTGGCCGAGGCCGAAGGCTACCTGGACTCCGAGGAACTCAAGGCCTATCGGCTGCTGGCCGAGGTGGAGGCGGCTCAGGAGCGCCTTTCCCGGCGGGAGGCGGAACTGGCGGACCGGGCGGCCGAACTGGAACAGGCACGGACCGAACTGGAGCGCCAGCGCCGGGAGTTGGCCGAAACCCGGCGCCGCCTCCTGGAGGAAGGGCAGGCCCAGGCCCGGGCCAAGATTCGCCAGGCCGAGACGGAATTTAAAAACATCCTGCACCAGTTACGCGAAAAGCAGCAGTCCTGGGGCAAGCTCCGGCAGGACCTGTCGGCCCGGGCCCAGGAATTGGTGGCCGACCTCACTCCGCCGGAAGTGCCCGCGGCGGAAACGGTGGTGTATACTCCCGGGCAGCAAGTCTTCCTGCCGGCATTGAACCTCACCGGCGAGGTCCTGGCCCCGGCGGGGAAAGACGGCCGGCTGGCGGTCCGGGTGCGCCAGGTGAAACTCAAGGTGCGCCCTGAAGAAGTGACCCCGGCGGGAAACGGCAGCCGTACGGCCCCCCGAGGGACGGTGAGCTATCAGGTGGCCCCGGCGCGCCTTCCCAGCCTCAACCTGGTGGGCCTCAGGGTGGAGGAGGCCCTGCCCTTGGTGGACCGGCTCCTGGACCAGGCCATCTTGCATGGCCAGGAACGGGTGGATATAATTCACGGCACCGGCACCGGCCGCCTGAAAGCGGCCATCCACGAGCACCTGAAGCACCATGTTGCCGTCAAGGCCATCCACGGGGAAATCAACCCCGGGGTGACGGAGGTGGAGCTGAAGGGATGAGGCACTGTTCGGGCCGCGGGGACGGGTGGCCGTCTGGCCCGGCCCGGGGTGCCGACAGTCTGAGGCGGGGTTCCTTCCCCGAAAGGGCCGGGGGGATAAAGAGGCGGGCGGCGGCGAAGCAGACCCCGGCGGTTGCCCAGCCTTCTTGCTCCCCCACGAGTCGGCCTGAGTTGCCCAACTCCCGGGCCGCTGGCCGGGGGACAGAGGGAACCGCTTGACCGGCCGCGGGGGCCGGGTCACCAGGAGATGCCGTTGACTCCGTACATCCCGGAAGAAAAGCTCCTGGAGATCAGAGAGGCCGCCCCCATCGAAGAGGTGGTGGGGCAGTACGTAAAGCTCACCCGGCGGGGCCGCAACCTGGTGGGTCTGTGCCCCTTCCACGCCGACAGCAAGCCCTCCTTCACCGTGTCGCCGGAGCGCGGCATTTTTTATTGCTTCGGGTGCGGCGCCGGCGGCAACGTCATTTCCTTTCTCATGCAGCACCAGCGCCTGAGCTTTCCTGAAGCGGTGGAGGAGCTGGCCCGGCGCTATCACATTCCGTTGAATCTGAAGGCCGTGGGCCCGGAGGGGGCCCGCCAGGCCAAGCGACGCACCGGACTTTACGAACTGGCGGCCGCCGCGGCGGCCTTTTACCGAGGCCTGCTTTCCGGCTCCGGCGGCGCCAAGGCCCGGGACTACCTCGCCAGACGGGGCCTCACCCCGGAGGTCTGCGAAGCCTTTCAGGTGGGCTATGCCCCACCCGAGTGGGAGGCGCTCACCCGTCACTTGCAAGCCAAGGGTTTTCCATTGGACCTGGCCCAGGAGGCGGGGCTCATCCTGCCCCGCACCTCCGGAGGCTTCTACGACCGCTTCCGGGACCGGGTGATCTTCCCCATCCACGACCGCCAGGGGCGGCCGGTGGCCTTTGGGGGCCGGGTGCTGGGGGAGGGAGAGCCTAAGTATCTCAATTCCCCGGAAAGTCCTTTGTTTTCCAAGGGCCGTCTGCTGTATGGGCTGCCCCAGGCGGCGGCGGCGCTGCGCCGGGAGGACGTGGCCCTGGTGGTGGAGGGCTATCTGGACCTCCTGGCGCTCAAAGTGCGGGGCATCGAACCGGTGGTGGCCACCCTGGGCACCGCCCTTACCCGGGACCACGTGCGCCTCTTGAAGAGCCAGGTGTCCCGGGTGGTCCTGGTCTTTGACGGCGACGCCGCCGGTGTGCGGGCCATGCAGCGGGCCTTTCCCCTTTTTGCCGGGGAGTCCCTGGCGGTCAGGGTGTTGCCGCTCCCCGCCGGCCAGGACCCGGACGACTACGTCAAAGTCCACGGCGCCGATCTCTTCCGAACCCCCTGGGAGGCGGCGCAGCCCTGGTTCAACTATTTGCTAGACACCCTCCTCAGCCACTTCGGCCGGGACATTGACGGCCGGGTGCGCCTCATCGCCGAGCTGAAGCCCTTCCTCGCCGCCATCGCCGACCCTGTGGAACGGGACCTGTGGCTCAGGCAGGCTGCGGCGACGCTGGAAGTGGAGGAAGGGAGTTTACGGCAAACCCTGGCCCAGGCCGGGCCGCCGGCGGCCTCCCGGCTGCTCCCGGGCCAGGCTCTCACCGTGAGTTTGGAGAAAAATTTTCTTAAATGGATTTTGAGCCACACCGCCGACGTGAACCTGGCCGAGCTGGAGGACTGGGCCAGGGACTTTGAAGACCCGGAGCTCAAGGATTTGGTTTCCTTGATCACCCTTTCGGTCCGACGGCATGGCCGACTGGACGTGGGGCTCCTTCTGGAGCAAGTGGAGGACGACCGCCGGCAAGTTCTTTTATCACTGGCCTTTGGGGAGGAGGAGTTTCAGGGAGTTTCGGCGGGTCCCATGCTGGAGGAGTGGCGCACGGCGTTTTTAAAAAGACGGCTGAAGAAATCCCAGGCCCTCCTAAAAGAGCAACTGGCCCGGGCGGCCGCGGCTGAGCGGGGAGAGGAGCTGCTTGCCCTGCAGTTGCAAAAAATCGAGGTGGACCGGCAACTGGAGGCCTTAAAGGGGCAAGACGGCACAAGAGGAGAACATGGATGAACAAGGGTAGGGGAATCGAGGTGTTGCAGGATCTGATGCCTGTGGGGGAGGAAGATGGCATGCTGGTCATGGACGATTTGAACGAATCCCTGGCGACTGAGTGCTTCCTGAGCGAGCCCGTGAAAGACATGCTCATCTTTAGCGACCTGGAACTCCCCCCTGCAGAAGTTCCCTCCCGGCTGACGATGAATGGCACCATGGAGCTGGAGGAAGCGGATCTGGACCTCAGCCTGGAGCCCGAGGCCGCCAAATTGGACGATCCCGTGCGGCTGTATCTGAAGGAAATGGGCACGGTGTCCTTGCTGACCCGGGAAGGAGAGGTGGAGATTGCCAAACGCATTGAGGAGGGGGAAAAGGAGGTGTTGCACGCCCTCCTGGAAGTGCCCTGGGCCTGCCGGGAAATCATGCGGCTGGTGGAGCGCCTGGAGCAGGAACGCCTGACCCAGGACAATTTCCTGGATGACTTCGGGGAAGATGACCCGGGGTTGGACCAAACCACCCAAAAGTCCCGGATCTTAAAAACCATTCAGAAATTCAGGGAGGATGAAAGCCGCCTGCGGGAGCTTCGGAAGATTCTGGCCCGATCCCGTCTGGAGCCGGCCGCCCGCCGGGAGGCCGAAGAGAAGGTGGCGGCCTTGCGCCATGAACTGGTGGCGGCTTTGAAAAACCTGCGCCTGGAGCCCCCTTATCTTCAGGGGGTGGTGGAGCAGATGACCGCCTTTGGCCGCCGCATCCAGGAACATCACCAGAACCTCCAAAAGATCCTCAAAGAAACCGGGCTGACGGCCACCCGCTTTCGGACCCTGCTCAAGGAGTGGAAGGAAAGAAAGGAGGAAAACCCGGCAAGTCCGCTTCCCCCTGAGCGGCTCAAAACCTTGGAGGAGAACTGGCAGAAAGAGCAGCTCGGGGTGCGGGCCCTGGAAAAGGAACTGGGTCTGCGGGCCCACCGCGCCCTGGCAATTCTCAACCGGATCAGGCGGGGTGAGTCGCAAGCAGAGAAGGCCAAGCGGGAGCTGGTGGAGGCCAACCTCCGCCTGGTGGTCTCCATCGCCAAGAAATACACCAACCGGGGCTTGCAGTTCCTGGACCTCATCCAGGAAGGCAACATCGGTCTTATGAAGGCGGTGGAAAAGTTTGAATACGAGCGGGGTTACAAGTTCAGCACCTACGCCACCTGGTGGATCCGCCAGGCCATCACCCGGGCCATCGCCGATCAGGCCCGCACCATCCGCATCCCGGTGCACATGATTGAGACCATCAACAAACTCATCCGCACCTCCCGCTACCTGGTGCAGGAGATCGGCCGGGAGCCCACCCCGGAGGAAATCGCCGAAAAGATGGAATTTCCTTTGGAGAAGGTGCGCAAGGTCCTGAAAATCGCCAAAGAGCCCCTTTCCCTGGAGACGCCCATCGGCGACGAGGAGGACAGCCACCTGGGGGACTTCATCGAGGACAAGAAAATCTGCACCCCCATGGAGGCGGTGGTGAGCCTCAACCTGGCGGAGCAGACCGCCCGCATGCTCTCGACCCTGACGCCCCGGGAGGAAAAGGTGCTGCGCAAGCGCTTCGGCATCGGGGAGCGCACCGACCACACCCTGGAGGAGGTGGGCCGGGACTTTGAGGTCACCCGGGAGCGCATCCGGCAGATCGAGGCCAAGGCGCTGCGCAAACTCCGGCACCCCTCCCGCAGCACCCGGCTGAAGAGCTTCATGGAATCGTAAGGGGAAGGGTGCGGGGGGAGGGCCGCAAACTCCGGGTCCCTGCCCTCACAACCCCCACAACCTGCCGGAATGTTCGGGGTACGGGTTTTTCGCCCGTACCCCTTCCTTTGCCGGAAGTTCGAGGGCCAGGGTCTCTGCCCCCGAACTCTTGCCATCATTTTTTCCGAGATCGCCCCCTTGTTTCACTGTGAGGAAAAAATTAGAATTAAATAATATGGTACGCATACGGGGGCCCATAGCTCAGCGGTGAGAGCAACCGGCTCATAACCGGACGGTCCCTGGTTCGAATCCAGGTGGGCCCACAGGCTCTATGGAGGAAAAAATAATTTTCAAGGTCTTGGGCAGTTATTGGCTCGCAGCCGGAGTCATAACCAGGGGTGCATATCGTGCACCCCTTCTTTTATTTTGAACCATGGCGGCTGAACTCAAGGACATCTTGGCCTGCCTGGACGCCGCCTGGCCCTTTTCCTGGGCGGTGCCGGAAGATCGGGTGGGCCTCCAGGTGGGGGACCCCAACCAACACGTGGAGCGCCTGCTCGTAGCCCTGGAGGTGAGCGAGGCGGTCCTGTCTGAGGCGGTGGCGACGGGGGCGCAACTGCTGCTCACCCACCACCCCCTGCTGTATACACCTTGGCGGGAAATCCGGACGGACCAACCCGGCGGAGGCCTGCTGGCCGCGGTGGTGCGGGCCGGCTTGGCAGTGGCCTCCTGCCACACCAACCTTGATCTGGCCCCCGGCGGCCTTAATGATTTCCTGGCCCGGCGTTTGGGGCTCACCGAGGCGGTCCCCCTTGCCCCTTTCCGGCAAGATGCCTTGCTCAAGCTGGCGGTTTTTGTCCCCGTGGGCTACGAGGACCGGGTGCGGGCGGCCCTGTTCGACGAGCGGGTGGGGGTCATCGGCCGCTATTCCCATTGTTCCTTCGCCGCCCGGGGTCAGGGCACCTATGTGCCGGAGGCGGGGGCCCGGCCCTTTCGGGGAGAGATCGCCCGCCTCTCGCGGGCCGAGGAGGTGCGCCTGGAGGTCCTGGTGCCGGAAAGCCGCCTTGCCGAGGCCCTCAGCCGCCTGAGGGCCGCCCATCCGTACGAGGAGGTGGCCTACGACCTCTATCCCCTGAAAAATCCCGGTCTGTCCCTGGGGTTTGGGCGTGTGGGGCGCTGGCCGGAGCCCCAACCCTGGCCGCAGGTGGCGAGCCTGATAAAGGAGGTCTTTGGCGTGTCGGCCTTTCGACTTTGGGGCATCCCCCCCGACACCATCAGCAGGCTGGCGGTATGCGGCGGCAGCGGCGGGGACCTCATCGCCGCCGCCCGGGAGCGGGGCGCGGAGCTGTATATCACCGGGGAGGTGCGCCACCACCAGGCGGTTCCCGGTTTTGGGGCGGGCTTCGGGGTTGCGGAAGTGGGCCACTTTGCCAGTGAGGCGGTGTTCATGCCGGTCTGGGCCGAGGAGGTCCGGGCACAGTTGGCGCGCCGACATCTGGCAGTAACGGTGGAGGTGGCCCGCCGGGAATCGCCGCCCTGTCAATTTTGGATCGCTTGAACTGCAAAGGCGGGGGTACCTTTGGCCAGGTTCGGGAAGGGTTTCCCCGGGGGTTGAGAAAACGGAGGCTTGCATCGTGTTGCAGGAATTGAGTCACCTTATTGATTTGCATGAACTGGACAAAGAAATTCTGGGCTTGACTCAGACCTTGGAAAAACTTCCCCAAGAGCTCCAAGGCGTGGAACAGGTGATGGCCGATCTCAAGGCCCAACAGGAAGAGCACCAGCGGGAGCTGGAAAGCCTCCTCGGCCAGCGGCGTCAGCTGGAAACCGAGGTGGCCGACCTGGAGGCGGGCATCTCCTCCAGCCGCCAGCGCCTGATGGAGATCAAGAACAACATCGAATACAAGGCCATGCTGAAAGAAATCGCCTTCAAAGAAGACCAGCGGGACCAAAAAGAAACCCTGGTCCTGGAACTGCTGGAAAAAGTGGAGGCGAAAAACCAGGAGCTGGCCGCCCTGGCGGCAAGGCTGGCCGAACAGGAGAGCATTTTGGAGACCCTCAAGGCCGAGGTGGAGGCGCAAAGCGCCAAACTCCGGGCCGAGGTCACGGTTCTGGAGGATAAGCGGCAATCCCTCAGGAAAGCAGTGCCTCCTGCCCTCCTGAAACGGTATGAATTCATCCGCAGCCGGCGCAACGGCAGCGCCATCGCCGAGGTGCGGGAAGGGGTCTGCCTGGGCTGCCACATGAATATCCTGCCGCAGCAGTTCATTGACCTGCAAAAAGGTGAGGAGATGTTGCAGTGTCCTCACTGCCAGCGCATTCTCTATTGGCTGGGGGAGGCGCAAGAAAATTTCCCCGAAGAAAAATCCAAACACTCCTCATGAAGGACGAAGCGGCCCCTCCTGCCGTAAACCGGGCGGCCATCTTTGCCGCCTTGGCCGACCGCTTGGATATCTCTGAGGTGCTGGCCCGGTTTGCGCTGACCCCGGACCAACTGCGGGAGCTCTTTCAGGAGGTGGCCGGCTATTATCAGGATCAAGAGAGAGACTATTGGACCCTGTTTGTGGACGGCGCTTCCCGGGGCAATCCCGGACCGGCCGGGGTGGGGGCGGTGCTGCGGGACCCGCACGGGGAGGTTAAAGGGCGCCTGGGCCATTTCCTGGGCCAGACCACCAATAATGTGGCCGAATATCAGGCGCTGCTTTTGGGCCTCAGGATGGCCCTGAGCCGGGGGGCGAGGAAAATCAAGATCTACGCCGATTCCCAGCTCATGGTGGAGCAGCTCAACGGCGGCTACCAAGTCAAAAGTCCCCGCCTCAAGCCCCTCTACCAGGCGGCTCGACAAGCCCTGGCCGAGTTCCAGACCTATTGTCTCACGCATATCGACCGGAGCCTGAACCAGGAAGCCGACCGGTTGGCCAACCAGGCCATTGACCAGGCCGGGGGAGGGCGATACAATAAAACCAAAGCGGAGCAGGCCAGATGATCGCCGGCTGCGGCTCGCCGCGGCTGGAGGAAAGTCCGGGCTCCACAGGGCAGGGCGCTGGGTAACACCCAGGGGGGGCGACCCCACGGAAAGTGCCACAGAGACCAGACCGCCGTGGTACGTCCACGGTAAGGGTGAAAGGGTGAGGTAAGAGCTCACCGGTGCCGGCGGCGACGCCGGCAGCCAGGAAAACCCCGCCCGGAGCAAGACCAAATAGGGGAGCGCTGGAGGGTGGCCCGCCCGAAGCTCCCGGGTAGGTCGCGTGAGGCCCCGGGCAACCGGCGGCCCCAGAGGAATGATCATCACCGGCTCGTCCGGCACAGAACCCGGCTTACGGCCGGCTCCGCCCCTTGGTTGTTAAGGGAAGGCCAAGGACCGCAGGTCCCTGCCCGCCCCATCCCCTCCCAACCCTTTAGGGCTTGAGGGTGGGAGAGGGGGGCTAAGGGCCGGGTTCACTTAGCCCCCTTCCCCGTAAATCTCCCAAACCGACACTCCCATGAATCCAACCGATGCCGCGCTGGCCGCCGCCCAACCTTTTCCGGCCCCTTACCTCTCCGTAGTCATTCCGGTGTTCAACGAAGAGGACAACCTGGAGGAGCTGGGCCGGCGCCTCCTGGCCACCCTCTCCCAGGATGGCCGCCCCTTTGAAATCATTTTCGTGGACGACGGCTCCGGCGACCGGTCCTGGGAAATCCTGCGCCGGCTGCACGACAGCCATCCCCAGCATATCCGGGCCATTCAATTCCACCGCAACTTCGGGCAGCACGCCGCGGTCTTTGCGGGCTTGGCCGCGGCCCGGGGCCAGATCATGGTGACTCTGGACGCCGATCTCCAGAACCCCCCGGAGGAGATCCCCAAGCTGGTGGCCAAGATCGAGGAAGGCTACGACGCGGTGGGCGGCTGGCGGGAAGCGCGCCAGGATTCCTGGCTTAGGCGCCTCCCCTCCCGCCTGGTGAACTTCGTCATGAGCCGGGTCACGGGCGTCCCCTTGAAGGACTACGGCTGCATGCTTAGGGCCTACCGCCGGGAGGTGGTGGACAGCATCAACCAATGCCATGAGACCTCGAGCTTCATCCCGGCCCTGGCCAACCTCTACGCCCGCCGGGTGGCGGAAATCCCCGTCGGCCACGCCCCACGCGCCGCCGGCGTCTCCAAATACAACCTCTTCAAGCTCATCCGGCTCAATTTTGACCTGATGACCGGTTTTTCCAACTTCCCCATCCATGTGGTGGGGGTGATGGGCATCGCCATTGCCCTTTTGGGCCTGGGCTTCGGCCTCTTCCTGTTCATCCGCCGTCTCTTGGTCGGCCCGGAAGTGGAAGGGGTTTTCACCCTGTTTGCCATTCTCTTTGTCTTTGTGGGACTGAACACCTTCGGCCTGGCCTTGATCGGCGAATACGTGGGCCGCATCTACCGGGAGGTCAAAGCCCGTCCGCGCTATGTGGTGCGCCAGGTGCTGGACGGGGGAGAGGGCCAGGACGCGTAAATCCTGTTTCCTTCCCTGCGCCCTGCCATTTCTTCGAGGGGAGGGCGAGGGGAGTTGGCGGGGAGGGTGGGGGGCCGGCGGCCTCCCGGCCCTCCCCGCAATTTATCCATGGGCGAACCATGCGGGTGCTTTTCTTCGGCTACCACAACGTGGGCTATTTCTGTTTGCAAGCCCTCATAGAAATGTGCCGGGACTTTGGGGACGACATCGCCGCGGTGGTGACCCACGCCGACCACCCCAGGGAAAATCTCTGGTTCGCCTCGGTGCGGGACCTGGCCTTTCAGCATCACCTCCCCGTCTATCAACCCGAGGACCCCAACGAGCCGGCCTTTGTGGCGGCGATGGCCAGGCTGGCGCCGGATTTTCTCTTTTCGGTTTACTATCGCCATATGCTGAAGCAACCCCTCCTGGACCTGCCGCGGCTGGGGGCCCTGAACCTGCATGGCAGCCTCCTCCCGAGGTACCGGGGCCGGGTGCCGGTGAACTGGGTGCTGGTCAACGGCGAGACCGAAACCGGGGTGACCCTCCATTACATGGAGGCCAAGGCCGACCGGGGCGACATCGTGGCCCAGCAGCGGGTACCCATCACCTTCCAGGACACGGCCTTTACCCTGTTCGCCAAGCTGACCGCGGCGGCGGTGGAGGTGATGCGGGAGTCTTACCCTCGGCTCAGAGCCGGGACCGCCCCCAGAATTCCCCAGGATCATTCCCAGGCCTCCTATTTCGGCGGCCGCCGGCCCGAAGACGGGCGCATCGACTGGGTCAAGCCCGCGGCCAGCATCTACAATCTGGTGCGGGCTGTGACCCATCCGTACCCCGGCGCCTTTACCCATCTCAACGGCCGCAAGCTCTTTATTTGGTGGGGGAGGCCGCTGCCGGAGCCTGCCCCTCCGGGAGCGGCGCCCGGGGAAATCGTGGCGGCGCTCCCGGGAGAGGGGTTGCTCGTTGCCGCGGGGGAGGGGCAGTTTCTCCTGGAAAGGGCCCAGTTCGACGGCGAGCCGGAATTCCTGGGGCCGGTCCTGGCGCTCCGCACCGACCTGGTGGGCCAGCGGCTGCAATAGGAACGCCTTCCCGTTCCCCGGGGCCGGAACGGCAGCGGCGGAAACCTCGCCTCCGGAACATCCTCCAGGGATTATTCATCCGGCCAGATGGGGCGGGCCGCGGTGCCCGCCATTTCATTTTCCGCAAAATCGGCTATAATGGCCGGCAAATATGCAAGGGCGGGCGAGCCCTGAATTTCCTGACCACGATACCCCATATACCATGAAAATCCTCATCTTGGGCGTCAACGGCTTCATCGGCAATGCCTTGGTGCGGCGCATCCTGGCCACCCGGGACTGGGAAGTCTTCGGCATGGACCTCTATGCCAACAAGATTGCCGAAGTCCTGGATCATCCCCGCTTCCACTTCCTGGAGGGCGACATCGCCATCAACAAGGAGTGGATCGAATACCACATCAAGAAATGCGATGTGGTCCTGCCGCTGGTGGCCATCGCCACTCCCATGACCTATGTGAAAAAGCCCCTGGCGGTCTTTGAGCTGGACTTTGAGGAGAACCTGCGCATCGTCCGGCAGTGCGTCAAGTACGGCACCCGCATCGTCTTTCCTTCCACCAGCGAAGTGTACGGCATGTGCACGGAGCCGGAATTCGACGAGGACACCAGCCTCCTGGTGTTGGGCCCCATCCACAAGCAGCGCTGGATTTATTCGGCCAGCAAACAGCTCCTGGACCGGGTCATTTGGGCCTACGGGCAGGAGGGCGCCTTGCAGTTTACCCTGTTTAGGCCCTTCAATTGGATCGGCCCCAAGCTGGACGACCTGGACGCCGCCAAGGAAGGGAGTTCCCGGGTGGTGACCCAGTTCATCCTGAACCTCATCCAGAGGGAACCCATCAAGCTGGTGGACGGCGGCGCCCAGAAACGTTGCTTCACTTATGTGGAAGACGGCATCGACGCGCTCATGACCATCATTGAAAATCCCGGCGGCAAGGCGGACGGCCAAATCTTCAACCTCGGCAACCCGGCCAACGAGGCTTCGGTGAAGGAGCTGGCCCACCTTCTCAGGGATCTGTTCCGCCAGCATCCGGACCACCGGAATGACGCCGGTTTTTCAGATATAATCGAGACTTCCTCCGAGGCCTATTACGGCAAAGGCTACCAAGACATCCTGACCCGCAAGCCCAATATCACCAAGGCCAGGCGGCTCCTGGGCTGGGAGCCGAAAACCGATCTCATCACCTCCCTGAAATACACCTTGGACGCCTTTTTGGCAGAGGTGAAGGGAAGCGGAGTTTGCTAGGAAGGAGGGCAGGGAGGCCCGGGGGTGTTGCCCTCCGGCCGCCGTCTTAAGGAGCGCCCATGCGGTTGGGGTTGAAGGTGGATGTGGACACATTGGCAGGATTGCGCCAGGGGGTGCCGGCCCTGCTGGACGTTCTGGAAGAGCGGGGCATCAGGGCCTCTTTTTTCGTGGCCTTGGGGCCGGACAATTCCGGCCGGGCCATCTTCCGGGTCTTCCGCCAACGGGGTTTTCTGGAAAAAATGCTCCGGACCCGGGCGCCGTCCCTGTATGGCCTCCGCACCATGCTGTACGGGACGCTGCTCAAAGCGCCGGTTATCGGGGACTTCGCCGGTGAGATTCTGCCCCGGGTGGCACAGGCGGGCCACGAAGTGGGCCTGCACGGCTATGACCATGTGCGGTGGCATGACCGGTTAGCGGTTATGGACCGGGGGACCATCGGCCGGGAAATCGCGGCCGGCCAGGCTGCCTTTTCCCGCTCTCTGGGGTATGCAGCCCGGGCCTTCGCCGCCCCAGGCTGGCAGATGAGCGCCGCCAGTCGGGAGGTTTTGGCCGCGATGGGCTTCCTTTATGCCAGCGATACCCGGGGGGTGGCTCCTTACTTCCCCCGCTTCGGCGGCCGGGTCAGCCCTGTGCCGGAACTCCCCACCACCTTGCCCACCCTGGATGAACTCCTGGGGTTTCAGGGGCTTACCGCCCGGGAATTTTTCCGGCTTATCCTTCAGCGGCTGGAACGCCTCTCCACCCCCCAGATTTTCACCCTGCACGCCGAGGTGGAGGGGGGCCCCTGCCGGCGGGACTTTGCCTGGTTTCTGGACCGGTGTTGCGAGCGGGGCGTCCGGTTCTTTCGCTTGGGGGATTGGGCCCTGGAACTTTTGGCGGCCCGGGAAGCCCTCCCCGCGGCCGAGGTCTTTCGAGGCCGGCTGCCCGGCAGGGCCGGCTGGGTAACCTGCCAGGGGGGGCGGGCATGACGGTGGCGGCCATTATCCCGGCCGCAGGCTTGGGAACCCGGATGCGGCAGGAAGTTCCCAAGCCCTATCTGATGCTGGCCGGGAAACCCATCCTGGCGCATACCCTGGCGGTCTTCGAGACGGCGCCGGAGGTGCGGGAGGTGGCCCTGGTGGTGCATCCCGACGAACTGGAGCACTGCCAGGCTAAGCTTCTGATCCCATACGGCTTCAAAAAGGTTCTCCGCCTGGTGCCCGGGGGCAAGGAACGCCAGGACAGTGTCTATAATGCCCTAAAGGTCCTGCACGCCGATGAGCGCCTGAAAATTATCCTCGTGCATGACGGGGTGCGGCCTTTGGTGAGGACGCAGGACATCACCCGGGTGGTGCAGGCGGTGGAGCGCCACGGTGCCGCCATCCTGGGCTGGCCCGCCCAGGACACCCTGAAACGGGTGAACGAAAAGCGGGAGGTGATGGCAACCCTGGACCGGCGCCAGATCTGGCAGATCCAGACGCCCCAGGCCTTCCGGGCCCCCTTGCTGTGGCGGGCCTTCCGGGAGGCCTACGCCCGGGGCTTCTACGGCACGGATGAAGCCGCTCTGGTGGAGGCCCTCCCTGAGGCGGTGGTGGTGGTGCCGGGTTCCCCCTTCAATCTCAAAATCACCACGCCGGAGGACCTGCACCTGGCCGAGGCCTTGCTGGCCTGCCAAGGAGGGGGGCGATAATGCGGGTGGGGTTCGGCTATGACGCGCATCGCTTCGCGGCCGGCCGGCCCCTGATCCTGGGGGGGGTGGAAATCCCCCATCCCCTGGGACTGAGCGGCCATTCCGACGCCGACGTCCTGGCCCACGCCATCGGCGACGCCTTACTGGGCGCCGCCGGAGCCGGCGACCTGGGGCAGCATTTTCCTGACCGCGATCCGGCTTACCGGGGCATCTCCAGTCTGGTGCTGCTTGAACGCATTCTTCACATCATTCGGGCTAAAGGTTATGAACCGGTGAACGTGGACGCCACCGTGGTGGCGGAACAACCCCGGCTGGCACCCCATAGGGCCGAGATGGTCAGGCGCCTTTCCACCGCCTTGCATCTGCCGCCGGAAAACGTCAGCGTCAAAGCCACCACCACCGAGCAGATGGGCTTCGCCGGCCGTCAGGAAGGCATCGCCGCTTATGCCGTGGCCTTGGTGCGCTTCATCCCGGAACGCCAGGAGGGAGGATGAGCAGCCCCAACCGCTGCCCTCGGCCGCTGGCTGCGCATCCGGAGCGGAGCGCCGTTCTGATTCCCTCTTTCTCTGAATGCCTGGCCCTGATGGAGGAGTTCGGCATGCTCCCCCATATCCGGGAGCACTCCTTTATGGTGGGGGCGGTGGCCCGCTGCCTCGGCCGGGCCCTGGCCGCGGCGGGCCATGAGCTCAGCCTGCCCCTCATCGAGGCCGGTGCCTTACTGCATGATCTGGGGAAGACTCCCTGTCTGGGTACTGCGGAAAACCACGCCGAATGGGGGGCGGCCGTACTCCTGGCCCGGGGCTACCTGCACGTGGCCCAAGTGGTGCGGGAGCATATCCGGGTCCAGCTTGACCGCGCGGATGGGCGGCCGCTCAGGGAAGCCGAAGTGGTGAACTACGCTGACAAGCGGGTGCTCCATACCCGGGTGGTGACTCTGGCGCACCGGTTTGCCGACCTCCAGCGCCGCTACGGCACCACTCCCGAACGTCTGGCCCGGATCCGGACGTATGAAGAGGTGAGCTTCCGCCTGGAAGCCAAGCTGTTTGCCTCATTGACCCTGACCCCGGATGACCTCCTTCACCTGAATGAGAGGAGAGAAGCATGGCCAAGCTGAGATTAGCCTTGATTGCCGGTGGTAAATCCGCAGAACGGGAGGTATCGCTGAAAAGCGGCGAGCAGGTCTATCAGGCCCTGGATAAAAGCAAGTACGACATCCGGCGCTACGACCCCCGGGACGATCTGGAGCGCTTGGTGCGGGAAGCCCCGGAGCTGGATGTGGCGCTGGTGATCATGCACGGCCGGGGCGGGGAGGACGGCACCCTCCAGGGCCTTTTGGAGCTTTTGGACCTGCCCTATCAGGGTTCCGGGGTGCTGGGCAGCGCCTTGGGCATGAACAAGGAGCTGAGCAAAATCCTTTATCAGCAGGCAGGCCTAAAGGTGGCTCCGGCCATCTTTTTCAATCGCGAAGAGGCGCCCCCGGCCGCGGAAATTGAAGCCCGCCTGGGCCTGCCGGTGGTCATCAAGCCGGTGAACGAGGGTTCCAGCATCGGCGTCACCAAGGCCACCACCCGGGAGGAATTGGAGCGCGGCCTGGCCACTGCTTTTGCCTACGACCGCCGGGTGCTTGTGGAAAAATTCCTGTCCGGCCGGGAAATTACCGGCGGGGTTTTGGGAAACGACCGCCTCACCGCTCTCCCTCTGGTGGAGATCATCCCTGCCCAACAGTATGCCTTCTTCGACTACGAAGCTAAGTACAAGCCCGGCGCCTCCCGGGAGATCTGCCCGGCGCCCCTGGATCCGGAGCTCACCCGGCGGGCGCAGGCCTGTGCCCTGGCCGCCCATCAAGCCTTGCACTGCCGGGGCTACAGCCGCACCGACATGATCCTGGCCGGGGACGATTTCTATGTCTTGGAGACCAACACCATCCCCGGCATGACCGCCACCAGCCTCTTTCCCCAGGCGGCCCAGGCCCATGGCCTTTCCTTCTCGCAACTCTTGGACACCCTGGTGGAATTGGCTTTGGAAGACCGGCGCCGTTGAAGGGGGTCAGGAATTCCTGCCCGCTTCTCCAGCCCCCCGGCAGGGGAAGCCGGGAGCTGGAGGGGAACGGGTGGTCCTCCGTTCTTTGCCGTCCTCATGCAAAGGGAGGGTCCGTGGCAGGGCGCTGGCAGGAAGTGGAAGCGTTGTTGGCCGCAGGGGCGGCGGCGAAGGTCTATACCGCGGCGGTGGCAGTGGTAGGGCTGGCCGGGAAGATGATTTGGCAGGGGGCCGCCGGACACCTGGCCTCCGAGCCCGGCAGCCCGGCGGCCACCTTGGCGACGGTGTTTGACTTGGCCTCCCTCACCAAGCCCTTGGCCACGGCGTTGGCGGTGCTGCGGCTGACGGCTATAGGCAAACTGGCCCCGGAGCGGACTTTGGGGGAGGTCTTGCCCGCTTCCTGGCTGCCTCCGGAAAAACGGCCTCTGACCATCGCCAGTCTGCTGACGCATCGGGGGGGGCTGCCCGCCTGGCGTCCCTTTTATCAGGAGGTGTTGGCGGCACCCCCCCAAAACCGGGCCGGGCTTCTGGAGCGGCTGGCTGCCAGGGAACCATTGGAGGGGCCGCCGGAAGCCCGCACCCTGTACAGCGACTTGGGATTTATGCTCCTCAAGGCGGTGGTGGAGGAGGCTGCGGAACAGGACCTGGACCGCTTCTGCCGAAACGAGCTATATGACCCCCTGGGCTTGGGCACCCTGGGATTTAATCCCCGCCGCCACTCGGGCAGCGCCGGCTGGGCCTTTGCCGCCACCGAGCCGGGGCTCATCCCTGGGCGCCCCATTTTGGGGGAGGTGCACGACGAAAATGCCTGGGCGGCAGGGGGGGTGGCCGGCCAGGCCGGGTTGTTCGGCAGCGGGCCGGACGTGTTTGCTCTGGCGGCCGCCCTCTGGCGCAGCTTCCAGGGCGAAAGGGTGAAGCTCCTGCCCACGCCCTTGGTGCGCCGCTTCCTTACCCCCGCGGCTCCGGGAGTCCGGGCCCTGGGGTTTGATTTTGCTCACCCTGATCCAACGGCGCGAGCCGCCGGCCGGTTTTTTTCCGACTTGAGCGTGGGGCACCTGGGCTTCACCGGCACCTCCTTCTGGATGGATTTACCGTCAGGGCAGCTGGTGGTCCTGCTCACCAACCGGGTGCATCTGGGCCGGAACAATCTGGAGGGCATCAGCGCATTTCGGCCCCGCTTCCACGAAGCTGCTTCTCGCGCCTTGGGGTTCGGTTAATCCGACGGCTTTCGGGAGGTCATGAGGGGCAGCCCTTTCTTCCTCCCGTATCTTGACCCATGAAGGTGGAACTTGATCAGGCCATGACCAAAGCTCCTTCTCGCATTCACCTCCTGGGCATCTGCGGCACCGGCATGGCGGCTTTGGCCGGCATCCTGAAAACCCAGGGCTATGAGGTAAGCGGCTCGGATGAGCACGTCTATCCCCCCATGAGCACCCTGCTCGCCCAACTGGGCATCCCCCTCAAGGAAGGCTACCGGGCGGAAAACCTGAGCCCCACCCCTGACCTGGTGGTGGTGGGAAACGTCATCCGCCAGGATAACCCGGAGGCGCAGGCGGTGCTGGCCCGGGATCTGCCCCGCATGTCCCTGCCCGAGGCCTTGAATCGCTTCCTGGTGGGAGCGCGCCGCAGCCTGGTGGTGGCCGGCACCCACGGCAAGACCACCACCACCGCGTTGTTGGCTTGGCTTCTGTTCGCCACCGGCCGCGACCCCGGCTTCATGGTGGGCGGCATCGCCAAAAACTTTCAGGCCAACTACCGGGTGGGCGCCGGGCCCTTTGTGGTCCTGGAGGGGGATGAATATGACACCGCCTTCTTTGACAAGCGTCCCAAATTGGTGCATTTCCACCCGCGGTTGGCGATCCTCACCAGCGTGGAATTCGATCACGCCGACATTTATGCCGATGTTGACGCCGTCCGCCAGGCCTTCACCCACTGGGTGCGGGGCCTGTCACCCGAAAGTACGCTCCTGGCCTGGGGAGATGCGCCGTTGGTCCGCCGGGTTGTGGGAGCGTCTCCGGCTCGGCAGGTCACCTATGGGTTCGGGGAGGATAATGACTGGCGGGCGGAAAACCCCCTCCCCCAAGGCGGGGGCCTGTCCTTCGCCGTCTGGCGCCGCGGGGAGCGGGTGGGGGATTTCACTACCCCGCTTTTGGGTCGGCATAACGTCCTGAACACCCTGGCGGCCTTGGCGGCCTTGATGGAGTTGGGGGTTGCATCCGGAGAACTCAAACCGGCTCTGCGCGACTTCCGGGGCGTCAAGCGCCGCCAGGAGCTGGCCTGCCAATCTCGAAATATCGTGGTTCTGGACGACTTTGCCCACCACCCCACGGCGGTGACGGCCACCTTGGAAGCGGTGCGCCAGGGCTATCCCGGCCGGCGCCTGGTGGCGGTCTTCGAGCCCCGCACCAACACCAGCCGCCGCAAGGTCTTCCAGGCCCCCTATGCCCAGGCCTTTGGCCACGCCGACCTCATCCTTGTACGGGAGCCTCCGGATCTCTGGAAGGTGCCTGAGGGCGAGCAGTTCTCCTCCTGGCAGTTGGTCCAGGATCTCCGGGCCCAAGGGCAAAAGGCCATGTATTTCCCGGACACGGACCGGCTGCTCCAGGGGCTCCTCAGGGGACTGCGGCCCGGGGACGTGGTGCTGGTGATGTCCAACGGCGACTTCGACCACCTCGTCCCCCGCCTCTGCCGTTCATTGGGAAGTGAAGCAGGATGAAGAGGGGACGCACGGGGCCGACGATCTCCCGCTTTCCTGCCCGGCCTGTAAAGGAAAGGCAGCCTGAGGGAGCCGCAATCGCACCTGTCCCGCTTTCCGCCAGGCCTCACTCCACCGCTTGATACCCGGCGGGGGTGATGGTGGCGAAGTAGTAGGGGGGCCCCACCTCTTCTTTGGCCGCGGCCATTTTTTCCAGAAATTCCCGGCTCATGTTCAACAGTTCCGGCAGGGTGGCGCCCCCCGCCAAGGCCTTGAAAAGGCGCATTTCCATGCCCAAATTGCGGGGCATGACCACCAGGTTCCCCACCGGCATGGGATGGAGGGGTTCGCCCTCCTCGCTGCCCAGGAGGACCAAACGGTAGCCGGGGAGGGGCAGGGTGGGGGAGTATCCCGCCAAGATGAAGTAGATGCGTTGCAGGCCCTCGTCCTGCGGCGGATGGGCTGCCACGTGGCGGGCCAGGGCCTGGGTCAAAAAGGCTTGGGCAAACTCAAAGATGTCCTCCAAGTCCTCCAGACCCCGCCGCCGGGAAATCTCTTGCTTTAGGGCCTGGGTCAGCGCCACGCTCACTCCGGCGCCGCCACTCAAGACGGCACAGAAGCGGCTGAGCGGAAACAGTTTGGCTACGGAGAAAAACTCCGCCTCCCGGTCAGCGTGAAGGCGGGTGGCCCGGGAATCCGTGGCCAGGATCAGGCCGTGTTGGTTAAAACCTGCCAGCGCTTGCGTCATGGGTCAGGCTCCTTAGGAGGTCAGGGGCGGGGCCCCGGGGTGCCAGAAAAGTCGCATTTCAAAGGGGGCCAGGTAGATTTCTTCTCCCCCGGCATCTGACCGTCCCTGGTGCTCCGGGGTGAGTTCGCGCCAGGCCTGTCTGGGAAAACCGGCTTCGGCGGGCAGGTCCGGAAGCGCCACTTCCCTCTCGGTGGGGTTGATAATGGCCAAGACCCGGCCGGCGCCCTCATCCAGACTCTTTATCAGCGCCACCGGCATGGCCCCCGGGGGGGAAAGGCGGCAGAGCGGCCCTTCCGCCAGCAGCACCGGGCAACCCGTCTTCATGACATTGACCTCCTGAATAAAGCCGGTAAGGTCATAGGTCGGCTCCTCCCAGTCTTCGGGACGGGTATGGACCACGTGCAGGCGCTTTTGAAAGCCATATTCAAAGCCCACGGGGATCATCAACGCGGTGGAAAAGAAGGCGGCGAAGAGGTAGCGTTGCCGGGCCACCGCCGGGTTGCCGCCGCTTTCGGCGCTCAGTCGTTCCGTGTCATGCGTCTCCGGGAAACTCACCGAGGGGGCCACCTTCCGGAAAAGCTCGTATTGCTCCAGGCACCAGTCGGCCTGGAAATCCCACCACTTGGAACTGTTATAAAGAAAATCGAAGCCGGCGGCCGACAATTGGGCACATTCATCCAGCCGACACCCCAAAGTTTCGGCGAAAAACTGAACTTCCGGATCCAGGCTGCGGGCCTCGGCGATGAGGCGCTGCCAGAACCAACCGGGAATTTTGTAAGCGGCATCAGCCCGGAAGCCGGCAAAGCCCAACTGTAGGTAATGGGAAATGACCTGATCCCAGAAGTGCAGGAGCCCTTCGGGATCGGGCACCGGCCAGTACTCCAATTCGGCCAGGTCCCCCCAGACGGTCACCCGGGTGGCGTCCGCCGGATCAATGCAGCCCGGATTTTTCACGGTGCCGTCGGGGTTTTTGGCGTACCATTCCGGGTGCTGGACGACCAAAGGTGAGTCGATGGCCGTGTGGTTGATGACCAGATCCAACATCACTTTGATTCCCCGGGCCCCGGCCGCGGCCACAAAATCCTTCAGGGCCTTCTCCGGCGCTTCACCGGTCTCCGGCCAGAACAAGGGGTTGAGGCCGAAGTAGTCTTTCACCGCATACAGGCTGCCCGAAAGGCCGGGGGTATGAATGGGATTGAGGTAGATCCAGGTGAACCCCATTGCCGCGATGCGGTCCAGATGGCCGAGCCAACGGTTCACAGGTCCGGCCAGGGGTGGGAACAGGTTATAAATCAGGGTGGCTGCCGACATATGCTCCTCGGTTCCGGGAGATGGCGGGACCTCAGCAAAGGGCGTGGGAAGGCCGGCTCCCCTGCCATTGCCCGGGGGGCCTCTATCTCCCTGGTGAAATGAAGCCGCGGAAACAATGGAGATCAGGGCCCCTTAGCTCCCGCGGCCGTCTTTCCCTCCCGGCCCCGCAGGACGGCCAGTCGTCGGGCCAGGCACTGCGCCTCCGGCGCCCGGCGCATGGCCGCCAGGGTGAGGGGGAATTTTTGCCGCCAATTGGGGTGCTCGTCCACCGTGCCGGGCAAATTCTGCTGGAAGGTGAGACCAAAAACCTCCTCCAGCCGCACTTCCATCAAGGCGCTTTGGCTGCGGCCCAGGTATTCCAGAACCCCTTCCCGCACCTGGAGGGGGAGCTCCGGGTGGGCCGCCAGGGCGGCGCAGTCCTCCCGGTATAGGATTCCCTCCTGGGCCAAAGCCGCCAGCAACTGGTGCCGATCCCGTTGTCTGGCCTCGGCTTCGATTTCAGCCAGGTTCGCGCGGGGATAGAGGTGGAAGCGTTTCTTGAGCGCGATGTCTTCTCCCTGCCACCAGCCCGCCAGGGTGGGGAGGTCGTGCGTGGTCACCGCGGCCAGGGCCTGGGGGGGATATTCCGCCGGAGTTCGGAACCGGCCGTCCCCGTGCCGCTCGAAAATGAAGACCTTGTAAGAAAAAATCCGACGCCGGGCCAGTTCCCGCCGGATGGCGGGGGCCACCGTGCCCAAATCCTCTCCGATGATCAGGGTGCGGGCCCGGTGGCTCTCCAACGCCAGGATGGCCAACAGCTCCGGCGCCGGATACCGCACATAGGTCCCGGCCCTGCCCCGCTGGTGCGGCACCCAGAAGAGGCGGAAGAGCCCCATGACGTGGTCCAGGCGGAGCATGCCGCCGGGAGGCAGGTTGGCCCTCAGCGTCCGGATAAACAGGTCAAAACCCGTCTCCGGCATGCGCTCCGGGATGAAGGGCGGCAGCCCCCAGTCCTGGCCCTTGGGGTTGAAGGCATCCGGCGGCGCTCCGGCGGCGGCGCCATGGGCGAACAGCCGGGGAAACGCCCAGGTTTCAAACCCTCCGGCCGCGGCCCCCAGGGCCAGGTCCTGATAAAGGGTGAAAGGCAGCCCGGCAGTGCGGGCCTGTTCCCGCACCTTTGCCAATTGCACCATCGCCAGCCACAGCACATATTGCCAGAACCTGAGGCGCTCCGGATGGTGGGCCGCGAAGGTCTGTACCTCCCTGCCTTCCTTGTCTTGAAAGGCGGCGGGCCAGCGCCGCCAATCACCACTGCCGTGGCGCTCAGCCAGCGCGGCATAGAGGGCGAAGTCTCTGAGGAGGGGACCCTCCGCGGCGAGGAACTCCTGCCATGCCCGACCCCGGTCGCTCTTAGGGCTGGCCCCGCCGTGCCGCTGGTCGAAAACCTGGTAGAGCTCCCAGAGCAGACGTTTTTTGAAGGCATAAACCCGGGGATAGTCCACCTGCCCGGAGGACCTCAGTTCCGCCAGGAGGTTGACCCCCTCAGGCGAGGCCAGAAACGCCTGGGCCGCCGGACAATGGGCCAGCTCCGGCACCTGGGTGAGATCCACGTAGAGAAAGTTGGGGAAAAGGCGGGTGGCGGGAGAGTAGGGGCTGGGGTCATGACCGGCTTCCGGGAGCGGGGCGTGCAGGGGATTGACCCCCACAAAGGCAGCGCCCAGCTCCGCCGCCCACGCCATGGCCGCACGCAGTTCGCCGAACCCCCCGAGGCCCCAGTCGGTTTCCGAGCGCAGGGCATACAAGGGCAGATTTAATCCGAAAAGACGCCTCGTTGGAGTAAGGAACTCAGGGAGGAAGGCGGTGCGCGGGGCATGGATGAGACGGGCCTGGGCGCGCTCCGGGCGGCCAAGGCCCGTTACCTCGACCTTAAGGTCATAGTAGCCGGGGGTAAGGTCGGGAGGCAGGGGCAGCGCCAGGATGGCGCGCCTGCCGCCAGGGACCTGCCGCCGGTGCAGCGGCCCTGCGGCCCTGAGACGGGTGGCAAAGGCCAGGCGGCTGCCGTCTGCGGCCACGAGCTCGCCGCTGGCCGCAAGGCCCGGGGTCACCTCCGACCCGGACAGCCGCACCGCCAGCAAAAGGCGTGGTCGCCGCCAGCGGGGGGACACCAAAGCCACCGGCGGCAGCAGCCGGTCGTGAGCCGCCGCCTCCCGGCGGGCAATCTCCTCCCGGCGCCGGGCGGGGTCCTCCCAGGGAACCTCCATGGCGCTCAGGAGGGCTTGATAGGTGGCCAGGGAGGTGGGGTGGCGCCGGCCTTGCAGGTCCCAATAGGCCGGGCTGATGCCGCATAGGCGGCCCAGGCGGGCGATCTCGTCGCCGGGAGAGGCCTTCATACCGGCACCTGGGCGATGCCTCCCCCCTGCAGGTGGAAGCAGGCCACCGCCACTCCCCGGAAGTCCTCTTCGTGGACCAACTCCCGAATGAGGGCTTCAATTTCCGGGTGACTGGAAAAGAGCAACACCTGTTGGTCCCGGGCGCAGGACAAAATGACCCGGGCCGCACCCCGCCGCCGTCTCGGGTCGAATTTCACCAGGATGTCATCCAAAATCACAGGCAGGGGCTCGCTGCGGCGGCCAAATTCCCGGGCCAGCCCCAGCCGCACCGCCAGATAGACCTGGTCGGCCAAGCCGGCGCTCCAATGGACCTCTTCTTTCTGCCGGGCCTGCCGGTCTTCCAGCCGGACGCCGCCGCCTCCCACTTGGGCAAAGAGGCGGTAGCGGCCATGGGCCATTTCCCGGAGGAAGCGGTCTGCCTCTTGGATCACCGGGGGCTGGCGTTCCCGTTCATACACTCGGCGGGCCTCTTCCAGGAGCCTCCGGGCGGCCGCCAGGGTCAGCCATTGGCGAGTATCACGGGAAATCTGCTCGGTGAGATTGGCCTCCTCCTGGAGGAGGTCTCCCAGCCGACGGTCGGCGGCCATCTGCTGCAGAAGTGCTTTCAGGCCCCCCACTTCCTTAGCGTCAGCCACGATGGCATTCTCCACTTCTTCCAACCGCTTCTGGAGTTCCTGCTCTTCCGCCTCCAATGCATACGGTTCGCTGACCGCCAGCTCCGCCTCCAAATCTTGGCGGGCCTGGGGGTGGCCGGCGATGGTGTTCAGAGCGAGATCACCTTCCTCCCACGCTTTCTGCCAACGGCGCCACTCATCGTGGCGGGCCGCGAGGGCCAGGAACTCCTGGTCATCCCGAGCCCCGGCCGCGGTCAGGAGAGCTTGTTGCTCGGCCTCGTTTTCCTCAAGTTTCCCCTTTAGATAGGCCAAGTGGCGGTTGATCCCCTCCAATTGTTGGGCAAGGTCCTGCTTGCGCCTGTCCTCTTCGAGAGCTTGCGCAAGGTCCTGCCGCAAGGCTGCCAAATCCGCCAGCCCGGCCGTCTCCCCCTTGGGTCTCCGTTGGCAGCGCTCCAGGACCTGTGTGAGTTTTTCCTGCATTTCCCGGATATAGGCCTGGGTGCGCTGGCAGCGCTCCCGAGCCTGGAGGGCATGGGCGATGGCCGCCCGGGCCCGTTCCACCGATTGGAGCACCGCCTCAAAACTCTCGGGCCGCAACGTGGGGTTGAAATGCCGGGCCGTCAGCCAGTTTCGCCAGGACTCCTCAAGTTCCGCCAGGCTGCGGGCCGCCTGGGCGGTGTGCTCCTGTGCCTCCTGGAGCCGCATGTGTATAGCCTGCTGCGCTTCTGCGGCTTTCCGGCATTCATCTTCTTGCGCCTGCCGGTCCCGCCACAGTTCCAGGGCCTCATCCACCGCAGCCTGGCGGGCCTCCACCTCCAGGAGATCGGCTGGTGGCGGCTGGCCGCCCTCCGGGGCTAAGGCCGCCAGCGTGTGGGAAATGCCGGCGATTTCCTGCTCCAGGGCGGCGATTTCTGCGGCCAATCCCGTTTGCTTGCGGCTCCCGGCCGCCTGCTCTTCTGCTTCCGCCTGCCGGCGCCGCTGCTCTTGACGGTGCAAAAGATAACCGGCCAACGCGGCCAGGAAACCCAGGCTCCCCAGCCATACCCCGCTTTCCCAATGTCCCCGATGCCACAGCCAGGTTCCGGCTGCCAAGGCCGCCGTCATGAGGAGCAACCCCCACCACCACGGGGCAACCTTGGGCCGGCGGGCCATTTGCTGCTCCAGGAAGGCCAGGTGGGCCCCGGTTTCTTCCGCCGCCTGCCGCTGGGCAGCCAATTTGGCGGCCAGCACCTCCCGCCGGGCCAAAAGGACGCCGGCGCGGCGCAGCCCGGCCCGCTCCCGAACCCAGCGTTCAGGGCTATCCCCCGGCGGGGCGGGAGCCGCGGAAAGTTTGCCGCGCAGGGTCTCGAGCTGCCGTTGGGCGAGGTCCTTTGTCTCCACCAGGTTGCGCTCCCGGGCTTGGCACTCTTCCAGGCGGCGCTCGGCTTGTTTAAGGCGGCGGTCGAATTCCTGCACTTCGTGGCGTACCGCCATGGAGGTGTCCACCTGAGCCAGCCGATCTTCATCCCAATCCGGTCCCAATTCCCGCAATCGCCGGTGAACTTCCTGATCCGCCTGCTGCAGGGCCAGACGTTCTTCAGGCTCCCGGGCCAAAGCTTCCGTCAGGCGTTTTTCCTCGGCGAGGAGGGCTTCAAGGTGAGAACGCTGCGCCAAGAGGAGCGCATCGGGATGGAGGGCGGACAGCTCCGCGGTGCGCCGGAGGACTTCCCCGTGCTGTTCCGCCACTTCTTTCCGGATCGCCTCGGCCGCCTGCCGGAGATGCTCCCGCCTTACCAACCCGTGGGGCGGGAATTTGGCGGCGTCAGCCAATTCCTCCAGACGTTGGCGGGCCGCCAGGCCGCTCACCCATGGCTCCCTGGCTTTGGCTAATTGCTTCAGGCGGGCGAGGCGGACTTTCCATTGCTGGGTTTGGGCCCTTTCCGCCTCCAGCCGCTGCTCGGTTTCATCTTGCTGACGTTGAAGCTCGGCAAAGCGGCCCGCCTCCTTTTCAAGGTCGCCCAGTTCCCGGTGAATCTGCCTGAGACGCTCCAACGCCTGATTGAGCTTCCCCTTACCTCGTACCTGCAGGAGCTCCGCCATGTGCTCATCCAGGCGCTTCAAGGCCGCCGGCAGGGCCGCGGCCCCAGTTCCGGCCCCGGCGGCAAACAGTCGCCCCCCCACTCCCTCCTGATTCAGAAGGCCCAATCCCTGGAGGTCCTTCAGGCCTACGGCGAACACGGCCTTATAGGTGTTCCGGTCCACGCCGCCCAAGACGGCCACCGCAGGCTCAGCCTGAACCACCGGGACCCCGTCCTGGCTGAGGGAGACCCTTTTCCCCACCCGCTCCACGACAAGGCGGCGGCCGTCTTGCCGCACCAGCGTCAGGCGCCCTCCCGGCGCGCCACCCGCCAGCGGCTGGTAATCATTGCGTTCGCCGCTCTTGCGTTCCGGGCCGAAGAGCACGAAGCGGAAAAACTCCATGAGCGTGGTTTTGCCGCTCTCATTTTCTCCTGTGAACAGGACCAACCCGTCCGGCAGGTTCGCCACCCCCTGGCGGTGGTAAATCCCGAACCCTTCAATGTAAAAGGCGTCAAAACGCATAGCCGGGAAAGGCCTGGATCCGCAGCTGGCCGCCTCCCTCCCGTTTTTTATTCAGCCTCGCCCACGAGCAAATCCACGGCCCGGGCTTCGGCCTCCTCCAGCACTGAAAGCCAGTCTGAGGGCTTGAGCCGCTCCAGTTCCCGGTGGAGATGCCGATAGCCGGGGCGCTCCTCGGCGGCCTTCCGCAACCAGGCCGTGGGGTCGCCCTCCCCCCGCACCCGCTCCGCCACCCGGAGCACCTCCCCCAGGAAGTCCTGCATTTGCCGTCGTTGGGCCAGGTCAAGGGTGGGGCGGGTGGTTATGCTTACGGCTTCAAGCCAGACAAAATCCTCTCGGGCCGCTTCCCCTTCCCGGAGCGCGGCGCCCAAATCCCGCTCCGGGTCCAGGCGGCTCAGGCGCTCATGCAGGGGGCCCCGGCCGCGTATGTCCAGACGCCAGACCACCCCTCGTCCCTGGGCCTCCTGTCGGCGGGTTTCCCGGCGATTGGCTAACTCTTCCAGGAGGTCGTCCAGGCTGTTGAGGTCGCCGATGTCCATTTGTTCCTGGTGCCAGCGCACCACATCGGTGGCCGCAAACCTGGGCCGGGGCAGCCCCTCTGCCCCCACCTCCACCACATAGCACCCTCGGGGGCCGGCCTCCCGGACGCTCCGCCCCTGGGTGGTGCCGGCATAGACCACGCACGGCTCCCGTTCCCGGAGGATGCCGGGGGCATGGATGTGGCCCAGGGCAAAATAATCAAGGCGGCAGGCGGACAGGTCCGCCAGGCTGCAGGGGGCGTAATTGTCGTGCTGGGGGTTACCGCCCACGTTGCCGTGGAAAACCCCCACCGAAAAGGGAGCCTCGCCCTGCTGGGGGAAACGGCGGGCCAGATTGTCCCGCACCTCCCGCACCGGAAAGCTGATACCGAAGAGGTGGGCCACCGTCGCTCCCCGGCGGCGCACGCTGACCCGCTCCACCGCCTCCCCCACGAAGCGGTGCACCCCGGCGGGGAGGGTGAGCTTGGCCTCCCAGGCCGATAAGGGGTCATGGTTGCCATGGGCCACAAACACCTGGATCCCGCCCGCCACCGCCCGGGCCACTGCGTCCCGAAAACGGATCTGGGCGTACAGGCTGTGATGGGCACTGTCATACACATCACCGGCGATGACCAGGAAGGCGGCCTTTTCCTCCAAGGCCAAGGTCACCACGTTGTCGAAGGCCCGAAAAGTAGCCTGGCGCAGGGTTTCGGCCACCAACGGCGCCGCCGCCTGAACCCCTGCAAAGGGGCTGTCCAGATGCAAATCGGCGCAGTGCACAAAGGTGAAGGCGGGATCGGGGGCTCTCATGATATCAGATGCGGCGGCTTGTTTTCTTATACTCCCAAACGCCCCGGAAGTCCAGCCAACCAACGCCAGGGGAAGCCCTGCGAGGCCACGGGGTCATCTTCTTTGCGGGGGAAGGAAAAAACATGCTACACTTACCCATGACGAGATCCGTAAGACGGTTCTCAGAGGAGAGGGAGAAAGGTCGCAGGTGGTCTCCGGCCCCTGGAGCTTCCCCCGCCCGCCCGCCGAGGAATCGGGAAATGGCCGCTCCCGGCAAAGAGCTGCCGCCTTCCCCGGCCCTTTGGCCGAAAAACATGGAAGGGCCAGGGAACCTCCCCTTCTGTTCGGATTTCGGGGGTCAAAACCCGGGGCGGCGGGGCTGTCGAGCCATTTTCTGAAGGGAGAACAGGCGGCTATGTATAAATTGGTTCTGCTGCGTCACGGCGAAAGCATCTGGAACAAGGAAAACCGCTTCACCGGCTGGATTGATGTGGGGCTCTCCGAAAAAGGCGTGGAAGAGGCCGTGGAGGCCGGGCGGACGCTGGCCCAGGAGGGCTTTGTCTTTGATGTGGCCTATACCAGCATGCTGAAGCGGGCCATCAAGACCCTGTGGCTGGTCCAGGAGGAAATGGATCTCATGTGGATCCCGGTGCACCACAGTTGGCGCCTGAACGAACGCCACTATGGGGGGCTCCAGGGCCTGAACAAGACCGAGACCGTGGCAAAACATGGCATGGAACAGGTGAAGATCTGGCGGCGCAGCTACGACGTGCCGCCGCCTCCCCTGAGCCCGGAGGACCCCCATCACCCCCGGCACGACCCGCGCTATGCCGACGTGCCCGCGGCAGAGCTGCCCAGCACCGAGTGCCTGAAGGACGTGGTGGCCCGCTTCCTCCCTTACTGGCACGAGACCCTGGCGCCGGCGGTGAAAAGCGGCAAGCGGGTCATCATCGTGGCCCACGGCAACTCCCTCAGGGCCTTGGTGAAATTCCTGGACGCCATCTCCGACCAGGACATCGTGGGCCTCAATATCCCCACGGGCATCCCCCTGATCTATGAACTGGATCGGGATCTTAAGCCCCTGAACCACTATTATTTGGGCGACCCGGAGAAAGTGCAGGCGGCCATCCAATCCGTGGCGGACCAACTGAAAAAGAAATAAGGCCGAGGACGGGGGGAGGGGTCCCGGTTCGCTCCTCTCCCCTCGCGGCGGCTTTCTGCGCCACTTGGACGATCCCGGCTCAGCCCCCCCTTTCTTTCCCCCGAGACGGATATCCCTGCCCGGTGACGGTTCCTTTTTGGCCGCGGCAGGTGCGCGGTGCTTTCCCATCCCGGTTCCCACCGGCTGGCGGCGGACCGGGGCAGGATAAGGAAGGCCGGCGGCGGCCCCCAAAAGCCTTATACCCTGAACGAGTTTTTTTCCCTGGCAATACATTTCCCTGCCAGGCAAGGGTTGACAGAGATGCCTGCGAAATATACCATACCAAGGTATGGTATATTAATCGCCCTTGGAAAAGGATGTTCGGCGGCTGGATCATGGACCCTCTTGGGGCCGGGGAGTCCGCCGTCCGCCGGTAAACAATGGCCGCCACGTGGGGGAGATGGCTATGGGGTTCTCGGAAGAAATGAAACACCAGATGCAGCGCAACATTCTCAGCCGCCTGAAAAAAATCGAGGGCCAGCTGAGGGGCCTGCAAGGCATGGTGCAGAACGGCAAAGAGTGCGAGGACATCCTCATTCAGGTGCGGGCGGTGCAGTCGGCCCTGAAGTCGGTGGGCACTTTGGTGCTCAAAAGCTATCTTCTCGAGTGCTACGGCGATCTCGGCCGGCAGCCCCGTCCCGAGGACGTGCTCCCCAAATTGGACAAAACCGTCACGTTGCTCAGCAAATTCATCGGCGGCTGAGCCGGCGGCGCTCGGCCCCGCAAAATCCAGGAAGGAGACACCAGCATGAACGACAAAAAAGACCGAGCCTGTTTCATCTGTTCCCGGGATACCCTGGACGGGGCCTATCCTTCCCTCATCCTGGGCATCAATGCCGCCCGGCTGGGCATGGAGGCCAAGGTGTTTTACACCTTCATGGGCGTCAACCTGGTAAAGAAAGGCGGCATTGAGAAGGCCAAGTTCATTCCCCCCGGGGTCATGGGCGCGGTCCCCGGCATGTCCACTCTGGCCACCGCCATGATGAAAAAAAAGGCGGAAAAGGCCCAGATTCCCTCGCTGCCGGACCTCATGGAGATGGCCCAACTGGAAGGCGTGGAACTCATTGCCTGCCGCATGACCATTGACATGATGGAAATCAAGGAAGAGGAAATGATGGAGGGGGTCCCCATTTGGACGGCGGAGGAATTCCTGAAATACGCCAAAGACGCCAAACTCTGTCTGTTCACGTAGGCTTGGACTGGAGGGAGGGGCGGCAAGGCGTTCCCCGGGCCAGCTTGCCCTTCCCTCGTCCCCCCGGCGCGTGGGAGGGCTTTCCGGTTGTCCCGCCTTACTCCTGGAGGTTCAATTTCTTTTGCGGAACCGTCCAGAATCCGACCCTAAAAAAAATCCGCTGCTGCCTTTCCCCCTTGACAGGGTGTGAAAAACTTCTTTTAATGTCGGCCAAGAGACACCGGTCACGTCCATTCAACACCCAAATGCCGATATCCCAACCCCGCACATGATCATGTCCATTTACCGCAGTTGACAACCGTTTCCTTTCATCCCTAAGGGAGCCGCACATGGCCCAGGATATGGATAACGGCATCCTTCTCGCCCTGCCCCGGCCGGGTGTGGGGCCAACCCCTCCTGAGGCCCGGCCGTCGTTCCTGAACATATCCCCTGAACCGTACCGCACCATCGTCGATCTGGCCAGGGACGGCATCTGTCTGGTGGATCCGGCCGCCCGGGTGGTGTTTGTCAATCAGTTTTTTGCCAGCCTGTTGGGTTACAACGCCCAGGAAATAATCGGCTATTCCATGTTCGATCTGGTAATCCAGGAAGATCAGGCTCTGCTGCGAACCAAGCTGGAGCGTCGGCGGCAGGGGCTTTCTGACCTCTATGAGATTAACTTCCGGCGTCGGGACGGAGAGGTGGTGCCCGCCATGGTCTCCGCCGCCCCCATCATGCAAAACGGCCACTTTTTGGGGGGCGTGGCCATTGTCACCGATATCTCCCACCTGAAGCGGGTGGAGGCCGAACTCAGAACCGCCACTGAGCTTCGGGAGACCATCATCAACAGCATCACCGACGATCTGCTGGCCATTGACCCGCGCACCTGTCGCATTGTCCTGGCCAACCAGTCTTTCCTTACCCGCATGGGTTGGAAACGGGAAGGGATCCAGGAAAAAACCTGTTATGAAATCATGCACCAGCGCCAGGGGCCCTGCCAGGAGGCCGGTCACTTCTGCCCGGTGCAGGAAAGTGCCCGACTGAAGCGGCAGGTGCTGGTGGACAAGAATTTCGTCAACGCCCAGGGCCAGGTGCGTACCTATCAGATCGCCGCTTATCCCCATTTTGACCAGCATCAGGAGGTGGACCTGGTCATCTGCCTGGAGCGGGATGTCACCGATCGGCGCAAAATGGAGGAGGCGTTGGCGTTTCGGTCCCGGGAGCTCCAAAAGACCCAGCTGCAGTTGGAGAAGCTCTTCGACATCGCCCAGGAGCGCACCGCCAAACGCTCGGCGCCGGAGCTGATCCACTTCCTGCACAGCAAGATCATGGAGACCTTTCCCGATTCCGACGGCGCTTTCTTCATCCTCCGGGGGGAAGAACACCTCCTGCCGCTGGATGAGTGCCCCCCCAAGGTGGAGGAAGCCCAACGGCGCCTGTTGAGACGCCTGGAGCAGGCCGGATTGCTGCCCGATTTCATCCGCCACCTGAGCAGGTTGGCAGAACCTCAGGTGATTACCTTTGCCGACCCCGCCCTGCCGCCGTATTTTAAAATATTTTCCACAATTTATGCCAGTTGGTTGGGGCTTTCGGTGGTGGCCAACCAGATGCCGGTGGGCTTTTTCCTCTTGGGTTCCCACAACCATCAGAGCTATTCCCGGGAGGACCTGCACTTTCTCCATGCGGTCTTTGGCCAGGTGGGCTGCTACCTGCGCTACTTGGTGCATCAGGAAGACCAGCGGGGCCACGCCGGGGCCGAAATGCCGCAGCGCACGGGCCACGGCGAAATCATCGGCCAGAGCAAGAAGATGCAGGAGGTGTATCAACTCATCGACTTGGTGAGCGGCACCGATGCCACGGTGCTCATCACCGGGGAAAACGGCACCGGCAAGGAGTTGGTGGCCCGCACCATCCACCGTCAGAGCAAGCGCAGCCGGGGGCCCTTCGTGGTGGCCAACTGCTCGGCCTATTCCCCCACGCTTCTGGAAAGCGAGCTTTTCGGCCACGAAAAGGGGGCCTTCACCGGAGCCATCCGCCGCAAAAAAGGCCGCTTCGAGCTGGCGCAGACGGGGACCCTCTTTCTGGACGAGATCGGCGACATCCCGCCGGCCACCCAGGTGCTTTTGCTGCGCTTCCTCCAGGATCACTGCTTCGAGCGGGTGGGGGGCGAGGTGACCATTGAAAGCGATGTGCGGGTCCTGGCCGCCACCAACAAGGACCTCTACCGGGAGGCTCAGCAGGGGCGGTTTCGGGACGATCTGTATTACCGTTTGAACGTGATCACCATCCACCTGCCGCCTCTCCGGGAGCGCAAAGAGGACATCCCGCTCCTGTGCCAGCATTTCCTGCACAAATTCAACCTGAAGGAAGGCAAGAAAATCAGCAAGTTTTCCCCGGACGCCATGCAATCCCTCATGGACTTTGATTGGCCGGGGAACGTGCGCCAACTGGAAAACGCCATCAGCCACGCCGTCATTCTGGCCCAAGGCGAGATCATCCGCCGACGCCATCTGCCCCGCTTTCTCAAGGAGGGCGATGAGGAGGCGGTGCCCAGCTCCCTGGCGGAAACGGAGCGCCGGCTGATTTTGCGAGTCCTGAAGGAAGCCTCCTGGAACAAGCACGAAGCCGCCCGGCGCCTGCGCGTCAGCCGCAGCACCCTATACAGCAAAATCCGGCGCTACGGATTGTCGGAGACAGCGGCAGACGGGGTCTGATTTTGAACACAAATAACTTAATGAAATTATTATCAAAAGCAAAGAAGCGGCCAAACAAAAGTGTGTAATCTGCACAGCGGCGGGTTTCTCAAGTGCACGATTTCTCCTGTAAACGGCAAATTTTTTGGCGGAAAACACTGGAATTATCCATTTGAAAACCGGCAGGGAGCAAAACCAAGGGGCCGGTCCGGGTTAGGTTGGCAGGGATTTTGTAACAGCTGAGAGGGGGCGGCGACGCCGGAGGTGGGGCCTCGGCGCAGCCGCTCCACAACCTGAAAGACGCAAACCTCAGCTATCACGGAAAGGAGGTGAAGAAAGGCCACCGCCTCCGGATGGGCCGGAGGGCGGCAAAAAAGTAGTTTAGATCTTCAAACCGTGCAGGTCCCCAAGGCACTACGGCAGGATTGGGGTCCGCACCGCCACGTAGGCAAACCTGACCATCTCCACTGACGCACCAACTTGTTGCATGGGAGGCCGAAACATGGCGAAAGAGAAGAGGGAAATTGAAATCAACAGTCGGGCTGACACCCTGCCGTTGATGGGGCCGGACGTTCGTCCCTGGCCCGTCACCCCGCCGCCTTCTCCGGAAGAGGTTATGAAAGTGTACGAAAAACGGAAGGCGGGCGAATTCGGTAAATTTCTGGAAGACAACCTGAGATTAGAGTACCGCTTTGACAAACCCGAGGCCCTGCAGGGCTTCCGGATGCTGGGCATGGGCCTGTGGCGCATGAGCCACAAGTTCTGCACCGGCCTGCTCGCCGAACAGGGGATGGAGTTCATCAACGTGGAGCCTCCCACCGGTGACCCGGCCCGGCAGCTCACTCCCTTCGGCCGGGAAGAGTACATGCTGAAGGACACCTTCGGCACCCCCTGCGGCCTGGACTTCCTCCACGAGCTCAGAAACGCCCAGTCCATCACCCTGAATATCGAGACCCCGGAAGGCCGGGAGATTTACAAGCGCCTGGCCATGCAGATGGACGTCATCGTGGAAGAATACCCGCCGGGCTATATGGACTCCCTGGGTCTGGGCTACCGGCAGCTCTCCAAGCTGAACCCCAACCTGGTGTACTGCTGGATCGGCCAGCGGGGCCAGTGGGGTCCCATGAAGGACGAGCTCTCCAAGTACGGCCAGTGGATGCTCTCCCCCTTCGCCTCCTGCGCCAACTCCTGGGTGGCCAACACCGGCTTCCCGCCGGACCAGTGCCCCCGGGGCGGCAAAGGCGGCGACCCTATGCGTTCCGGCGTCTGGCTGGATGACTACGTGGCCGGCGAGCAGGCGGCGGTGTCCATCCTGGCGGCCCTCTACTACCGGGATCAGTTCGGCGGCGGCGGCCAGTTCATCGAGGTCACCGGGGCGGAGTCCTTGATGGACATCCTGGACTTCGACATCACCTGGTACGGCTTCAACGCGTCCATCAAGGCCAGAACCGGCGCCTGGGACCCCAACCTCAACCAGTACGAGTGGAACCCCTGCAAAGACGGCTACATGATGATCGGCGGCCAGACTGACCGGCTGTGGTACCGCATCGGCATGTGCATTGAGCGGGACCTCCCCATGTTCGGGCGCCTCATCCATGAAGACCCGCTGCTCAAAGAGATGGCGGCCCGCAACGCCCTGCAGGCCCTCATCAAGACCTACACCGTCACCACCAAGTGGCTCCGGGACATCAACCGCATCGAGGCCGAGCAGAAGCTGATGGAATACGAAATCGCCGCCGGCCCGATTCTCTATATCGACGAAGTGTGCGAATTCCCCCACTTCAAGTATCGTCCCTGGATCAACACCATTGAGGACGAGCAGTACGGCACCGTGCTCTACGCCGAGTCCTGCGGCGCTTACCAGCACCGCACCCCGGCCCGGGTCAAGTCCCTGGGGCGGCCCCTGGGCTTCGACAACGGCGAAGTGTACAAGAAATACCTGGGTTATGGCCCCATGAAGCTCCGGGAACTCAAGGCGAAGGGGGTAATCTAAATGGATTGGGAAAAAGAACTCAAGAAGATGAAGGTGTGTGACTTCGACGAACTTCCGGGCCCCAAAAGCAAGGAAGAACTCGAAGAGATGAAGGCCCCCTTCGAGGAGTACTGCAAAAAGGTCTTCGATGTGGGCAACGAGTTCGTCAAACCGGATGCCCTCAAAGGGATCCGCTGGATGAGCACCACCATGTACATCTTCACGCCCCACTCCGTGGCCAACCTGGCGGAGCTGGGCGCGGAGTGCATCAAGGTGGAGATGCCCCGCATGGGCGACCCCATGCGCCACACCTCGCCCTTCAACGAGGCCTATCTCTATCCCCTGCATGACACCCGGCCCATGTCCGGCACGGGTCTCGGTTTCACCAACGCCAATTCCAACGAGTACTACATCACCTTGGATTACCATGTGCCCGAGGCCAAGCGGTTGTACTACAACCTGGTGAAGATGAGCGACGGCCTCACCGAGTGCTACCGCCACGGCACCTTCGACCGCTGGCAGCAGGGCTACCGCACCCTCATGGAGATCAACCCCCGCTTCATCTACGTCTGGGGCGGCGGTTTCGGTTACGGTCCCAAGATCTTCGGCGGCTCCTATGACATTCTGGGCCAGGCCCATGCGGGTCTGTCCAGCATCACCGGAACCCACGAGGACTTTGGGGGCCACTCCACCAAGGCCACCAACTGGGTCATCGACTGGTACTCCGGCACCCAGATCACCGTGTGCATCCTGGCGGCCCTGCACTACCGCCGCAAGACCGGCCTGGGCACCATGATCGAGTTCTCCCAGGTGCAGGCGGCCACCCGTTGCCTGGGCTACACCGTGCCCCTGTACGGCCGCTTCGGCATCGTCCGGCAGCGCTGGGGCAACTGGGACACCCAGCTCTGCGTGCACGGCATCATCATGACGGGCAAGACCGACTATCCGGATGACATCAACCCGCAGATGAAGTTCGAGACCCGCTACGTCATGATCAGCGCCTTCCAGGACGCCGACTTCCAGGAACTGTGCAATATCATCAAAAAGCCTGACCTCTTCAGCCGCTACAAGACCCACAAAGATCGCGTCGGCGCCCCGGCCCAGATCGAGATCTACAAGGCCATCGAAGACTGGGCGGCGGACAAGACCCGCTCCGAAGTGGTGCGGATTTTTAAAGACGCCGGTCTGCTGGCCGCGCCGGTGATGAACGACCGGGAAGTGTACGAGTGCGAGCACTACCGTCAGCGGGGCACGGTGCGCTGGAACGACGATCCCCTTTTCGGCGACGTTCTGGTGCAAAGCGCTTACAGCTGCGGGCTTATGTCCAAAACCCCCCGGAAGCACAAGTGGCTGTGGCGCCCAGTGGGGGCGGACAACGTCAAGATCTACCATGAACTCCTGGGCCTGCCCATGAGCAAGATCCAGGAACTCTATGACAAGGGCATCATCTAAGCGGAGGGGTGAGGCATGACTGATATCATCTGGTGCAAAAAAGAAGTAGGCGGCAAGCCCTGCGACACCGTCAACTACCTGGACCCCTACTGCTTCTGGAACTGGGAAGGCAAGGTGGCCTGCGCCGAATGCGGCACGGTCTATTACATCCATATGATCCAGGGGCATATGTATTCGGGTCCGGAAGAGAGACCTGGCGAACAGCCTGATATCCGGCCCCTGTACGCCGACAAGCCGCTGGAAGGCTACTCAAACTACCTGCCCGGCATCGAAGGCCGCACCCGCCCCTACAACTGCCTGCCCCGGCACATCTACCTGGGCAAGGCCGACATGGTGAAGTTCAGCATCCGGGGCCGGCCGGTGCGGGGCTGGCGGCCGCAGCCGCCCTCCGCGGGTGTCGCCGGTTCCCAGGGTTACTTCTGGGATATCGAGAAACTCTCTCCTGAGGTCTGGGAAGAGTATCAGGAGAAACTCAAGAAGGGCGAAGTAAAGGACTGGTAGGAGGGAGTGACAGATGACCGATACCAAGAAAATGACCCCGGCCGAGTTTCTGGCCCATGTGCTGACACCCGAAAAACAGACCGACCACATCTGTTGGAAATGCAAGTATCTGAAGTGGGTGCTCAAAGGATCCGGCTTTCCACCGGCCGACATCATCGGTTGGTGCAAGAAAATCCATTGGCCCCATTATTGGTGCATCCCCGAAATGGATGTGATCAAGAAGTGCTATGCTTTTGAACCAATATCCTGAGTCTCCTGAAGTCCGGCGTCAGCATGGGCTGGAGGAAATTGAGCATTTGCGCTTCCGGGTGAGGCTGTGGAAGGAGGACTACCTCCGCCACGCCCCCCCGGGGGCCGGTGAGGAGTTCCTCTATCTTTGCCGTGAATTCATGTATGAGATCGAGGAATACCTTTACCCCTATGTGCGGCGCCTCATTGAAACGGAACACATTGACCGGGACCAGGCCACCGAGCTCATGAACTACTGCTACGAGCAAGTTCTGGAGGTGGCCGAACACCTTAACCTGCAACATGCAAACCCGTTGTAAGCGGGAGGCTGGAACGTTACGGCGGTTCTTTGCCACCAAAGCACCGATAGGAGGGTGAATATGCCCGAACTGTGCCGTGTAAGCGTCTGCGGGTTCGACCCCATGCTGGTCCGGGGTTACGTTAAAACCGGCTACCGCGCCTTATGGTTTTATCTCCCGGACGAGCTGTTCGAAGAATATAAAGTGAAACCGGGGGACAAGATTCAGGGCGTTCTGATGAAGGTCATCAACCCCAAAGAGGAAGTGACCTTCACTCCCAACGAGAAATTTGAATGGCTGGCCAGCAAAGAAACCGGGTATGCGATCCTGATCCCGGCGGAAACCATCATCAAGTATGAGCTCACCGAATTCCACTTCATTGAGCTGCGGCTGGAATTTCTGGTGCAGGGCGACAAAGTCATCGAGCTCTATCCCGGTCAGGAATTGAAGCGCAAGTGGTGGCCGGACGGCAAGATGAAGCTCAGCTACTTCCTGCCCTACGCAGCTCCGTAACCCCACTCTGAACGGTAAGCGCTGGCCCTCTCCCGATCCTGGGGGAGGGCCAGTTTGTTTGCCCCCTCCTTTTGCGACGGCCGGGAAAATGATATGAAAACACCCAAAGCCGTCCCCTGCATCTTACTGGAAGGAGTCTTGAGAGCCCCATGGACGAAGAAAAAACCCTCTTTGACCTCCACGTGGAAGACACCTGGGAAAACCTGGCCAAACTGACCGGCGTGAGCAACCCGCTCTTCGACCGGACGTTATTCCTCATGGGCTATGACTTTTCCTCCAACAGCTATCTCATCCAGGGTGACTATCATGCGATCATCGACCCGGGTAATGATTACACTGCGGTGATGCAGCTTCTGGAGCTGGGCATTAAGCCCCCGGATATCAGGAAGGTGGCGATCACCCACGGGCATCCTGATCACGTCATGGGGGTGGTGGAATTTTTCCGGGGCTATCGCGGGTTTGGCCCCATGGATCTGGAAGTCTGCCTGCATGAGGCGGGGCCGGAAGAGTTCATGACCATTATCCGGGACCTTGGGTGCCGCATCACTCTCCTGCGGGGTGGCGAAATCCTTGATTTGGGCGGCCTTCCCATTGAGGTCATCCATACCCCGGGGCACACCATTGACGGCCTGTGCTTTTACCATGCCGACAGCCGCACCCTGTTCAGCGGCGACACCGTCCTGCCCTTGGCCATGGCGGAGGTGGATGACAAGGCCGGAGGCGGCCGCCTGGACCATTACTTTTATGCCATCCGCACCCTCCTGAAACGGCCGGTGGATCATGTGCTCCCCGGTCATGGCGGAGTGGCGGTCAACAACGGCCGCTGGGTGATCGAAGAGACTTGGGACGGCCTCATCAAAAAGAAGGTGGGGTTTGAAATCAACTACCTGGAGGCCGCCGGCCAACTGGCCCGGGACGGCTTGCTGGAAGAAGCCGTGTTTTACCTGGGCAAGGCCCTGCAGAAAGACCCGGAGAACCTGGAGGCCCGGGAGATGCAGGCCTTTCTCCTTAATGATCTGGGGCGCTCCTCCGATGCCTTGGCGGCTTTTGAGGAAATCCTGGCGCGCCAGCCTGACCACCAGCAGGCCCTGCTGGGCAAGGGTCTGGCCCTCCTGGGGCTGGGCCGGCCCGCCGAAAGTTTACCATGCTTTGAGGCAGCGTCGGCCCGACATCCAGATCTGAAAGAGGCGCAGATCTACCAGGGCATGGCCCTCTATTTGGCCGGCCGCCCGGAGGAGGCCCTGGAAATCAAAGCCTTTGAAGAGGCTTTTACCAGCCACCTGAAGGAAGAACTTTCCCGCTTGGCCCAAAAAAAGGGCGCGGAAGGGTCTGAATGTGCAAAATAGAAATAAAGGGTCGATTATGAGACAATTTTTATTCTTTAGGAGGATTGCCGGTCTGGGCCTGTAATGGGTCCGATTTCAAACAAAGCCTGCGCCGGCTTCCCGGAAAAGCAAGTCTCTCAACCGGGTTTTCCCTGGCCCAGCCCTTGCAACAGATATTTCCACGAGAAATTCGCGAAAAATTGGCGCTTATCTGCTTCGGCCCCACAGCGTGAAGATTCGGGGGCTTTTTTTGTTCCCGGGTCAGCCGGGGCCCCAATGTATCACAAGGACCACCAGCTGCTGGCGCAGGCCATTTCCAGCGCCAAGGGGTGAGGGGGATAATGCCCGGAGCCAAAGAGATGGCACCGTTGCTCCTGGTAACCCAGGATGAGACGCGCGCCTATCTCGCCACCCTGCTTGCCGATCACCGATATGCCCCCGTGTTGGTCTCAGACCCCGAGGAACTGGTGCAGGCCCTCAAAGGTCTGACCAGCGCCACGGTCTTTTTGGATTGCGAGGCGATTACCCGCTATGGCGTCGGCCTGTATTCCCGGCTCAAGGTAGCCTGCCCCTGGGGTCGGCTGATACTATTGTGTCACAAAGATCACCAGGGGCATCGGGAGATCATCCGGCAAGCCATGGAGATCGGCGTGTATGCCTGTCTCATCGCCCCCTTTGAAGGCTGGGAGGTCCTGGCCATGGTGCGACATGCCCAGGCCCGCAAACCGCCCCGCAAACGCCCGCCGCGCAAAAAAACCTCCGCCTGACTTCTCAAGGCCGCCCGCCCTTTGGCCACCTGTCCGGATCTTCATGGCCGGACCATACGCGGCGTCCCGGTGCGCCGCGCAATCTCATCCCAGACTGCGGTTTGACGGCCCTGGGATCCAGAACGGACGTTCCTTTAGCCCTCGTAGTGTCGGGCCCCGGGGGCGTAGCGGATCGGGTCGGCTACCCCGGCGGCGGCGAAGCCTTTCAGACGCAGCCGACAAGAAGAGCAGCGGCCACAGGCCAAAAGGTTCTCCTGGTAGCAGGACCAGGTGAGATGCAGGGGCGCCCCCAATTGCAGGCCGAGCTTGATGATGCCGGCTTTGTCCAGGGAGATGAGGGGGGTGAGGAGGGTGATGCGGGTCTCCGGCCGGGTGCCCAGATCAATTACCTGCTGGAAGGCCTGGAAATATTCGGGTCGGCAGTCGGGATAGCCGGGGTTGTCCAGGACGTTGGCGCCGATAACCAGGAATTGGGCCCCCAGGACCTCGGCCCAGGCGGTGGCTGCCGCCAGCAAAAGAGAATTGCGGAAGGGCACGTAGGTGGAGGGAATGCCATCCGGGGCTTCGACGTCCCGAGGTATGGGGCGTTGAGGGTCGGTGAGGCTGGAACCCCCCATCTGACCCAGAAACGCGCAATCAGCTTCCAACTGGCGGTCTGCCTGGAAAAAAGCGGCTTGGGCTCGAAAGGCGGCCAACTCCCGGGTAAGGGTGCGCTGTCCATAATTGGCGTGGAAAAACGCCAGTTCATGGTCCCGGGCGGTCCAGGCGGCCGCCACGCAACTATCCAGGCCGCCGCTGGCCAGGACCACTGCCAGGGGTTTGGGCTTCATACGCCGCGGCGCTCCTTTCCCCAGAGATATTTATGCAGCGGCAGGTTAAGCCGCAACGGCAGGCGGCTGGCAATAATCCACGCCGCCACGTCGGCAGGGGCCAGCCGCTCAAACACGGGAGAAATCAGGAGCGGCAAACGACCCAGCAGGCCGTAGCGTTCAATGACCCCCAGGGCGAAGTCAAAGTCGGACCGGTCCAGGACGACGAACTTGACTTCATCCCGGGGGCCCAGCACCTCCAGGTTGGGCCAGTGGTTTTCTGCGGCCATACCGCTTTTCGGGCATTTGACATCCAGGATGCGCCGCACCCGGGGATCCACCCCGGCCACGGGTAGGGAGCCGTTGGTTTCGAGGAGCACCTCATGCCCGGCGTCACTCAGGGCGGCCAGGAGATGGAGCGTCTCCGCCTGCAGCAGGGGTTCCCCTCCGGTGACCAAGACATGATGATGGCCAGCCGCCCGGGCCGCTGCGGTCAAGGCCTCCACGCCCAGAAGGGTTCCTCCGTCATACGCATAGGTGGTGTCACACCAGCGGCAGCGCAGGTTGCAGCCCGTCAGCCGGATGAAAAACGCCGGCAGCCCTGCCAGGGTGGATTCCCCCAACAGACTGCTGAAGGTTTCACTGACCCTCAGGGCCATGGGTAAGGCTCCGACGGCATGTGCGGTTCCGGTGCCTCCACCTCGGAAGGTCCTTCAGCCTCGCTTTGCGGCTTCCGGTTCCCCTGTCTCGGCCAGCACCACCTCGATGGCCTCCACCCCCCGGCCGCCGCTGAGATTGGCCATCTCGCCGCAACGAGGGCAGGGCACCAGGGGCAGCGGGTCATGCGCATGGAAGTGATCCACCAGAAAGGTTGCGTGGTGGCCGCAGGCTGGGCAGACCTGGGTGGCCGGCTGGATGGTGAGGTTAAGCTGGGCCCCTTCCAAGGCGGTGCCCTGGGTGAGCACCGTGAAGGCCTGGCGGGCGGCGGCTTCGGAGTGCACCTCCAAGACGCCGATGGTAAGGCCCACTTCCAGGACCGGGGCGGTAATTTGGGCCGCCGTCAATTGCTCCTGGATGGCGTTGACAATGCTTTGCATAAGAGCGTATTCGTGCATGGAGGACACTCCTCTTCCCGGGGTGGCGCGAGCGGTCGTGACGGCAACCCAAAACGTTTTGCTTTTGATATAGAAAAATATATCAGGGAGCGGCAACGGGGGAAACTCCCTGTGCGGCACTTTTCGGAAAACGCTCTCCGACGGCGCCGGTGGCCGGGAAGCCAGCAGGGGGCTGAGATCCGCTTCTTTGCCCCCCGGGTACGAAGGTGGCGGCACCTGGCAGGCTGCCCCCGGGGAAAAACGGACGGCTGTCAGCCTGGCCTGAACCTTTCCGGGGCCCATGCCCTGCCGACCAGGGACAGCTTCCCTGGATGGAACAGACGGAAGGCAGTAAGCCTCGCCGGGGAGACGGTGGCCAAAGAAGAAATGAGCACCCAAGCATGGGTGATGGCGAGCTATTGTGTAATAAATCACAAGGAAATTCTATTGCATTCCCCCTTGGTCTGTCTTATGATGCAATCCTTATCGGAGAAGGCATGAGCGAGCCGAGCCCCCCTTGGCCGGTGAAGCCGGTGGTGAGCCTCATTGCCGTCCGCCGGGATGCGGCTCTCCGGGCCCTCCTCCTGCTGGCCGAATATTTGGGTCCCCCTGATTTGGTGGGGCCATGGTGGGATTTTGCCCATTCCGATTATTATACTTCAGAAATGGGAGCCGGGTTGGAGCGCTGCCTGGCCTCCTTTCTGCACTTGGCCAACCCGGAGCTTCTTCCCGACTGGAAGCTTTACGCCAACCATCTGGAAAGGAAGCTGAGCCTGGCTGGCCGCCGCCTGGTAAATCTAGACCTTGGCTACATCTCCCGGGAGCGGCTGGTGTTGGCCACCGGGAAAAACTTTCGCCATCGGCTGTCCCTCTCCCAGGGAATTTACGGCGAAGCCACCCTGCTGGTGGAGCAGGGTAAGCTTGCCCCATTGCCCTGGACCTACCCGGATTATGCCAGCGAGCCGCTGATTGGTCTTCTGGAGGCCGTGCGACGAAAATATCTCTGGCAGCTGAGGATGATGCGGAGCCATGCTCATTAGCATGACCGGCTACGGCCGGGGCGAGGTGGAGGGCGCCACGCAAAAATGGAGCGTGGAGCTGAGGAGCGTCAACCACCGCTTCCTGGACCTGTCCCTCAACCTGCCGCGCCATCTGTGGGGTTTGGAGGACCGCTTCCGCAAAGTGCTGAAAGAGCGGCTCACCCGGGGGCGGGTGGAAATGCAATTGGTTTTGGAAACCAAGCCTGGCGCGCTTGGTCAATTGCGGTTGGATCGGGGGCTGGCGGCGGACGCAATGGTGGTGCTGCGGGAATTGCGGCAGGCAGCCGGCTTGGAGGAGCCCCTCACCCTGGACCACCTGTTGCGGTTTGCTGACTGGCTCATCTCCCGGGACAGAGAGACCCCTGATGTGGAAGAGGCCTGGGAACTCCTTTCCCAGGCCCTGGGCCGGGCCTTGGACTCCCTGGAACGGATGCGGCGGGAGGAAGGGGCGGCCTTGGCGGCAGACCTCGAACAACACGTGGCCTTGCTCACCCAAGAAGTGGAGCGGATTCGGGAGCAGGCTGCCGTTTTGCCTGAGATATGGCGGCAGAAGCTTCTCAACCGGCTACGGGAGCTCAAAGGAGAGCTGGGCGAACTGGATGAAGGGCGGCTGGCCCAGGAAGTGGCCTATTGGGTGGAAAGGCGGGATGTAGCCGAAGAATTGGCCCGCCTGGACAGCCATCTGGGTCAGTTTCGGGAGATCCTCTCCCGTGGGGGACCGGCAGGACGTAAGCTGGAATTTCTTGTGCAGGAAATGCTGCGGGAATTCAACACCGTGGGAGCCAAAGCCGCCGACCTGGTGATCTCTCAGGCGGTGCTGGCGGCCAAAGCGTTATTGGAACGCCTCCGCGAGCAGATCCAAAACGTTGAGTAAGGGCGCAAAAAGCCATGGAAGAACGACTGATCAATATCGGTTTTGGCAACGTGGTGGCCAGCCACCGGGTGGTGGCGGTGCTTATGCCCAACTCAGCCCCTGGCAAGCGCCTGCGGGAAGAGGCGCGCAAGCACAACCAACTTTTGGACGCCACCCATGGCCGCAAAACCCGCTCCATTATCATCATGGACAGCAACCACGTGATTTTGTCCGCGGTACACGTGGAGACCATTTCCCAGCGCCTGTCCGGCAATCACGGCCATGCCCGCCCGGAACTGGTGGTCAAGGAGGCCAAAGAGGTTTAGTGGAGGGGAATATTTTCGTAATCAGCGCTCCTTCGGGAGCCGGCAAAACCACCCTCATAAAAGAATTGCTGGCCGCTGACCCCCGGTTGAAGTTCTCGGTTTCCTATACCACCCGCCCCCCGCGGCCGGGGGAAGTCCACGGGGAACATTACTATTTCATCAGCCCCGAGGAGTTCCGGCGCCGACGGGAGGCAGGCGGGCTGGTGGAGTGGGTGGAGCAGTTCGGGTACTATTACGGGACGGGCACCGAATGGGTGCAACACACCATTCTGGCCGGGATGGATGCCCTCCTGGACCTGGAGACCCGGGGGGCCCGCAGCCTGAAAGCGGCCTTTCCGGCGGCCACCTTAATCTTCATCCTGCCCCCCAGTTTAGAGGAACTTGAGCGGCGTCTCACCGCCCGGGGGGAGCTCCCCCCCCGGGAACTCGCCAGCCGGTTGGCTCAAGGGCGGGCCGAGATTCAGGAAGCCCCCTGGTATGACTTTGCGGTAATCAATGATGACCTGGTGCGGGCCGTAGCGGACCTGAAGGCCATCATTACCGCCGTCCGTCTCCGTATTTCCTACCTGTGGCCCCACCTGGCCGCCCGTTTTCAGGTATAATAACGGTTGGGTGGAACAAGGCGCAGCCCTCATCTGCTTCCTCCCCGGGGAGCTGCTGACCGGCCACCGTGGTTAATGATCACTGCTTGAGGGGCAAGGTCTTATGTCCCCGCCGCCTGGTAAACGCCACCCAAGGGAACTTAGCCGGCCTTCCCGGTCGCCCCGGGATTACTGTCCGGAGCTTACCCTCTTCAATGAGATCGCCATCATTTCCTCCTACAGCCAAGACCTGCAGGAGATTGTCAATCTGGTGCTGGAGTGTGTCCTGGATTTCTTTCAGATTGAAGCGGGGCTGCTCCTCCTCTGGGACCACCAAAAGGGACGCCTTACCAGCCTGGCGGCCCGGGGATTTCCCCCGGAATATCTGGAGGAAGTTTCCACCGGCCGCCTGGAGGAAGTCATCGGCCCCTATCTCTTCCGGGCCCATGAACCCCTCATCATTCGGGACCCCAAGGCCGATCCCCGCCTGGCCACCTCCACCTTCTCCGAATTCATTCCCAACGATCAGCGGTTCGCCTCCCTGTTGAGCATTCCGCTGAAATATCGGGAGCAGGTGACCGGCTTCCTTAACCTGGCCTCCTCCGACCCCGACACGTTTGGGGCGATGAGCCACGACTTTTATCTCATTTTGGGCAACCAAATCGGCCTGGCCATCGCCAATGCCCGCCTCTATCGGGATCTCCTGCGCTCCGAGCAGCGCTACCGACGCATCTTTGAAGGCTCCAAGGACATGATCTTTGTCACCGACCGGGACGGGATGCTGTTGGACCTGAACCCGGCGGGGGCCGAACTCTTGGGCTTTGCCGACAAGGTCCAGGCCATAGGAACCAGTCTGCGGAAATTCCTCAAAGAGGCCCAGGACTGGGAAAAGTTCACCTGGTTGGTGGAGCAGGAAGGCTACGCCCGGGACCTGGAAATCACCCTGAAGCAGGGGGAGGGCCGCTTGGTGCCGGCGCTGCTTACCGGCATCGGCCGCCGCACTCCCGAGGGTCTGGTCACCGGCTATGAGGGCTTCGTCAAGGACATCACGGCGCTCAAGGAAAGCCAGGAGGAACTCATCCGGGAAAAAACCACCACCCAGGGCATCCTGGACGGCCTTCCCATCCCCACCTTTGTAATTGACCGTCACCATCGCATCATCGCCTGGAACCGGGCCTGCGAGGAGCTGACCGGGTGCTCCCCCCAGGAGATGGTAGGGACCTTCAGCTACTGGCTCCCCTTTTATTCCCACGAGGGTCCCTCCATGGCCTCGCTGGTGGTGGAGCACAATTTTAAGGCCCTGGAAAAATTTTATGGCGGGAAAAGCTTGAAACGCTCCCCATTGCTTCCCGTGGCCTTCGAAGCTTATGAGTATTTTCCGGATTTCCAAGGTCGGGAGCGCTATTTTTACAGCACCTCCTCTCCCATCTATGATCCGGAGGGCCAGGTTTTGGGTGCGGTTCAGTCCATTGTGGATGTCACCGAGCGGGAGCTCTTGACCCGCAAACTGAAGGAGTCGGAGGAAAAATACCGCCTGCTGGCCGAAGGGTCCCTGGATGGCATCATGCTGCATCGGGACCTCAAGCTGGTCTATGTCAACCGGGCCGCGCTGGAAATGTTCGGCTTTCAGGAGCCGGAGGAGCTCTTGGGCCAGGATTTGACCACCCTCATCGAGCTGCCTTCCCAGGAGGTGGCCTCCCACCGATTGCTGCGCCTGCTCCGAGGTGATAAAAGGCCGCGTATTTTTGAGATGAAGGGAATCAAACGGGATGGCAGCCGCGTTGACCTGGAAGCCATCTCTTTTCCCACCTCGTATGAAGGCCATCCTGCCAGTCAAACGCATCTTCGGGACGTCACCAACAAAAAACATCTGGAGGAGCACCTCACCCACACAGAAAAACTGGCGGCACTGGGACAGTTGGCGGCCGGGGTGGCCCACGAAATGAACAACCCCTTGGGGAGCATCCTGGTGCTGAGTTACCTGCTTCTGGAGGATCTTAACCGGGAAAGTCCGGAGTGGAGTCAGGTGGAGAAGATCATCCGGGAGGCCACCCGCTGTAAGGAAATTGTAAAGGGTCTGCTGGAGTTTTCCCGCTTCATGCCGTCCAAAATGGCGCCCCTCGACCTCAATGACGTGCTGGAGAATGTTCTTTCTTTGGTAAGCGACCATCTCCTGTTCCAATATGTTAAAGTGGTGCGGCGGCTGCAACCGCATTTGCCCCTGATCCTGGGAGACCGGAGCCGTCTGGAGCAAGTATTCGTCAACTTACTGATGAATGGCGCCGAAGCCATGAAGGGCATGGGGACACTCACCGTTTCCACCGAGGTGGCCTGTGGAGGCGAGCTGGTCAGGGTGCGGATCACCGACACCGGCCCCGGTATCCCGGAGGCCCGCCTGGGCCGCCTGTTTGACCCTTTTTTCACCACCAAGGAGGTGGGCAAGGGGGTGGGCTTGGGACTATCCATCAGCTACGGCATTATTCAGAAGCATCTGGGCAGCATTGCCGTGGCGGACACCGGCCCCCACGGTACCACCTTTGTGGTGGAGCTGCCCACGCATCGGCAGGGATCCCTGTGAGCTCAAAAATTGCAAATGAAGAAAAGCACAAAATTTGCTTCCCAAGCCAGGCCGGAGGGGGAGCCAAGCTCTTGCGCAGGGCCGCCGCTAAGGGATAACCAATCAGAATAATAAGATAAAAAGGGTGGGCGTTTTTCTCAGCAGCCGGACGGAAAAATGGTTGACTTGCCTTGGGGCCTGTGATAGACAGGCTCATGTGAAAAGAGGCATAAACTTTGACCTCCCCCTCCTCTTAAGAGCCCACGGTGAAAGAAGAAACCAAAAAGTTTCTCAAGGAGCTGTTCCAAGGGGGCTACCGGGCCTCGGCCATCGGTATGTCCCTGGTGTTCGCCATCCTCATCGGCGGCGCCTTGGGCTATTGGTTGTGGGGTGTCTTTGACAACGTTATCTTTTTTTATCTGGGCCTGCTCATCGGGATCATTGCGGGCTTCCGCAACGTCTATCTCATGGGCAAGCGCTATAAGTGACCGGGCATGGACGCCACCTCGCCCCGGCACTTGAAAATTGCCAGCTGGGTCATCCTGGCCCTCTTGGCAGGTATCAGCTGGCTGTGGCTGGGCCGGACCTTTGCCTTGGGGGTCTTGGTGGGCGGCGTGGTGGCGGTAGTGAACTTTTACGTGCTCCATTACCTGCTCAAAGGCACGGTGGAGCGGGCCTTGGCGTATTCCCGGAACGAAACCGGACGGGCCAAGGCGTATTTCGCCCTGCGGCAGATCGTCCGCTATTTTCTGTTGCTGGGCATCATCTTTTTTCTGGTCGGCTCTGGTCAGGTAGATATTTTCGGGCTGCTTTTGGGACTCTCCACTGTGGTGTTGACCCTGATGTTGGCGGCAGTCACCGAAACCTTCAAGTTAAAGAAGAAGGAGGCAAACCCGTCTCATGGAACATCCCATCTTGTTTCTTGATCTGCTGGTGGAGAAATTCGGGCTCCACATTCCGCCCCACGTTACCTATGCTTGGCTGATCATGGGCCTGTTGGTGTTGTTGGGAGTAATGGCCAGCAAGCAGGTCTCCCTTATTCCGGCCGGGGCCCAGAACGTCATGGAGCTTTTCGTGGGCGGCCTGGAAGAGTTCATGGTGGAAATCACCGGTGAGGAGGGCCGGGCTTTTTTCCCTTACATCGGCACCGCCTTTATCTTTATCCTGTTTTGCAACCTCATCGGGCTGATCCCGGGGTTCTTTTCGCCCACGGCCAACATCAATACCACCTTGGCCTTTGCGCTGTGCACCTTTGTCTATACCCACTATCTGGGCATCAAGTTCCATGGGGCCAAATATATCAAGCATTTTCTGGGACCCATCCCCTGGTTGGCGCCCCTGTTCTTCCCCATTGAGATCATCGGCCACCTGGCCCGGGTCCTTTCCCTGACTTTGCGTCTGTTCGGCAACATCATGGGGGAAGATACCGTGCTCATCATCCTGATTTTCCTGGCCGGGAAGTTCTTGGCCCCCCTGCCTATGATGTTCCTGGCGATTTTCACCAGCTTGGTGCAGGCTTTTGTATTCACCTTGCTTTCCATGATGTACTTTGCGGGCTCCATGGAGCACGCCCACTAATCTTGGAAGAAGGCCAACTTACACATACTTGAGGAGGTTTTCCCTTATGTCTCTGCGTCTTGCTTTGGGTGTGCTGGTTTCCCTGCTGTTGGCTTCTGCGGCCTACGCGGCTGAGCCTGCCGGCGCCGCCGCGGGTTTGGGCAGCTTTTTCAGCTATGCCGTGATGGCGGCGGGCTTCGGCATGGGCATCGCCGCGTTCGGCACCGGCATCGGCCAGGGCCTGGCCATCCAGAAGTCCGTAGAAGGCATCGCCCGCAACCCTGAAGCTTCCGGTAAGATCACCGTGACCATGCTCATCGGTCTGGCCATGATCGAGTCTCTGGCCATTTACGCCCTGGTCGTGGCCCTCATCATCCTCTTTGCCTACCCCATGGCCCGTCCCATCGGAGCAGCCCTGGGCCTCAAGATGTAAACTGATCAGCCGTGATGGGGGGTCCTTGGGGCCCCCCCCCTTTTTCCATAAAAATTTTGTGCAATTATCCACTTGATGATTCTTGCCCTGGTTGCTAACCATGCGTTCTCCGATGAAATTTTCTAAAATTCCCTCGGCCACCATAATTCGCTTGTCCATATATTCCCGTTATTTGGAGGCCCTGGCCCAAGAGGGCGTCAAGATCATCGCCTCCGACAAGCTGGCCCAAAAATGCGGCATCAATCCGGCCCAGATCCGCAAGGACCTGGCTTATTTCGGGGAATTCGGCATCCGGGGAGTGGGGTATTTTGTCAAAGAGTTGCTGTTTGAGATCAAGCGCATCCTGGGTCTGAACAAATCCTGGAAAATGGCCCTGGTGGGCATCGGCAACCTGGGCTCGGCCTTGCTGGCGCACCAAAACTTCGTGCGGCAGGGCTATGAATTCGTGGCGGTCCTTGATGTGGATCCGATAAAGGTGGGCCGGCGTTTGCCCAGCGGGCAGATCATTCACCATCTGGACGAAATGGAGAGGGTCATCAAGGAATCCGGAGCCGAGATCGCAGTGATCGCCACCCCGGCCGCCCAAGCCCAGCAAGTGGCCCAGCGCCTCATTGAGGCAGGCATCAAGGCCATCCTTAATTTCGCGCCCATCCAGCTCAAGGTCCCCGAGGGGATTGCGGTGGAAAACGTGGACTTCACCGTCAAGCTGGACAATTTGGCCTACCAACTCACCATGGGAAACGCGTAGGCGAGATCTTCAATTCCGGCTGCCCGTTCCCCCCGTGGTCTTCCGCTTCCCAAACCTGCCGGTCCGCCCCAGCCCCCACGGGCTGCACTTCCCCCACTTGGCCCCGTGCGAGTCAACCTGCTTCTCGATGGGACCTGAACTCTGGGCGGAGGGAGGCGGCGCGGCCAGGATATCGGGCGGCCTGCCCGCCGAGGGGCACCGGGGGAGGCAAAAAAGCCGCGGCCGGTGAGTGTCTCCGGAGCTGGGGAAAACGTCAGGAGGCCGCGGCCCGGCGTCGCCGTGGGGGCGGCAACAGCTGCTTCAGGAAACGGCCGGTATGGGATTCCGGCACCTCCGCCACCGCTTCCGGGGCGCCTTCCGCCACCACCCGGCCGCCGTGGTCGCCTCCTTCGGGGCCCAAGTCAATGAGGAAGTCCGCGGTCTTGATGACATCGAGATTATGCTCGATGACGATGACGGTATTGCCGGCCTCCACCAGCCGATTCAGGACCAAAAGGAGCTTTTCGATATCCGCCAGATGCAGGCCGGTTGTGGGCTCATCCAGGATGTACAGGGTGTTGCCGGTGGCCCGGCGGGAGAGTTCCTTGGAAAGCTTCAGGCGCTGGGCCTCGCCGCCTGAGAGGGTGGTGGCCGATTGGCCCAATTGCACATAGCCCAGGCCCACGTCCGCCAGGGTGGCCAGCCGATCCCGCAGGGGAGGCACCGGCCCGAAAACCTCCAGGGCCTGGTCCACCGTAAGCTCCAACACCTCGGCAATGTTCAGGCCCTTATAGCGGATTTCCAGGGTGCTGGGGTTATAGCGCAGGCCGTGGCACACCTCGCACTTGACGTAAACGTCCGGCAGGAAATGCATCTCAATCTTGTTGATGCCCTCACCCCGGCAGGCCTCGCAGCGTCCCCCCCGGACGTTGAAGCTGAAGCGGCCTGGCTTGTAGCCCCGCATCCGGGCCTCGGCCACTTGGGAGAAAAGCTCCCGAATCAGGGTAAAGACCCCGGAATAGGTGGCTGGATTGGAGCGCGGGGTGCGGCCGATGGGGCTCTGGTCTATGTTGATGACCTTGTCCAAGTGCTCGCTGCCCGTGAGGTCGCGATACGGCGCAGACGGCACCCGGGCCCGGTAGAGCCTTTGCCGCAGGGCTTGGTATAACGTGTCCATCACCAGCGTGCTTTTCCCCGAACCGGAGACCCCGGTGACGCAGGTGAGCACTCCCAGGGGGAAGCGGACGTTCACCTCCTTGAGATTGTTGCCGCTGGCCCCCCTGAGCTCCAGGAAGCCTTTTGGCGACCGGCGTTGCGGGGGAATGGGGATTTCCCGGCGTCCAGAGAGGTAGAGGCCGGTAAGCGTCTCGCCGTGGTCCAGGAGGGCCTTGGGGGGGCCCACAAACACCGCTTCGCCGCCCTGGCGGCCGGCGCCGGGACCCATATCCACCACATAATCCGCCTGGCGGATGGTCTCCGGGTCGTGTTCCACCACGATGACGGTATTGCCCAGATCCCGCAGAACCTTCAAGGTTTTAAGCAGGCGGGCGGTATCCCGGGGATGGAGTCCGATGCTGGGTTCATCCAAAATATAGAGAACGCCGGAGAGCTTGGAGCCGATCTGGGTGGCCAGCCGGATGCGCTGGGCCTCGCCGCCGGCCAGCGTGGCGGTGGCGCGGTTTAACGTGAGGTAGTCCAAGCCCACTTCCATGAGGAACCCCAGACGCTCGGTGATTTCCTTCAGCACCCGGCGGGCGATGTGAGCCTGACGGGGAGTGAGCTTGAGATCCTGAAACCAGGCCATGGCCTGGGCTACGCTCAAGGCCGTAAGCTCACTCAGGTTCAGGCCCCCCAGCTTCACCGCCAGGGCCTCGGGCCGCAGGCGCGCCCCCTGGCAGGTGGGGCAGGGACGCACCGTCATGTACTGCTCAATCTCTTCCCGCAGGAGGGAGGAGTCCGTTTCCCGATACCGCTCCTCCAGCCAGGGAATGATGCCCGGATAGGGCCGGGGGATGAGGGTGCGGCGGGTGCCGTGGTCGGTGTAGAAATCGATGGCGGCGCCCTCCGAGCCGTAAAGCAGCGCCCGGCGCACCTCCTCGTCCAGCAGTTTGAAGGGGGTCTTGCTGGAAAAACGGTAGTGCTTCTCCAGGGCCTCCACCAGCTCAAGGTGGCGGGCGGTGTGATGCCGGGCCCAAGGGCGCACCGCTCCCTCGCGCAGGGACAGGTCCGGATTGGGCACCACCAGGTCCGGGTCAATGACCATGCGGGTTCCCAACCCAGAACAGGCCGGGCAGGCTCCCTGGGGGCTGTTGAAGGAAAAGAGCTGCGGGGTGATTTCCGGCAGGCTGAGTCCGCAGAGGTCACAGGCGAACTTCTCGCTGAAGAGGAGCTCTTCCCCTCCCTGGAGGGCGATGCGCACCGTGCCCTCGGCCAGTTTGAGGGCCAGCTCCAGGGAGTCGGTGAGCCGGGGCGCCAGATCCTCTTTCACCACCAGCCTGTCCACCACTGCCTCAATGGTGTGCCGTTTGTTCTTGTCCAGCGCCGGCAGCTCTTCCAGTTCCACGATTTCGCCGTTCAACCGGATACGGGCGAAGCCCTCCCGGCTTAAGCGCTCCAAAAGCGCCCGGTGCTCCCCCTTGCGGTTGACGACCAGCGGCGCCAGGATGGAAAACCGCGTGCCGGTGGGCAGCTCCAGGATGCGGTCCACCATCTGGGGCACAGAAAGCGAGGCGATGGGCACCTGGCAATGGGGACAATAGGGCGTCCCCACCCGGGCGTACAGGACCCGGAGATAATCATAGATTTCGGTGGCGGTGGCCACCGTGGAGCGGGGGTTGCGGGAGGCGCTCCGCTGCTCGATGGCAATGGCCGGCGAGAGCCCCTCAATATACTCCACGTCCGGCTTGTCCATGAGTTCCAGAAACTGCCTGGCGTAGGCCGACAGGCTCTCCACATAGCGGCGCTGGCCCTCGGCGTAGAGGATATCAAAGGCCAGGGTTGATTTCCCGGAACCGGAGACGCCGGTGATGACGATGAGCTGATGACGCGGCAGTTCCAGGTCCAGGTTCTTGAGATTATGTTCCCGGGCGCCGCGGATGACAATTGTATCGCTTAGCATGGCAGGTGCGAACGAGACGGTGAGCGCAGCTGGCAGACTTCATGAGGGGTGCGACTTTACGGAGCGGTCCCCTTCAGGCCGGGGCCGACTTTTTCGGCTTTGGGTTTGCGGCCCCGTTTCTTTTTCATCTCATACGGCACAAATTTCACGCCTTGGGCGCGGCCAGCCCCACCCGGCCAGAGCAAGGGACCGTCGCCCATCAGTCGCGCTATTTCAACCAGGGGCAGATCCAGGTATTGGGGAGGAATGACCCGGATTTCCAGCTTCTGTCCCCGGCTGTTTTTCCCTTTATCCTTTGCCATCAGAAGCTTCCTTGCCAATCAGATTCAGCGGGGGCGTTGGTCTCCCGGGCTTCCGCTGGGCCGGCAACCTCCCTGGACTCCTCGGCGCCATCCACCCGCCGGAATCTGAGAGACGCGAGGGCAGGGCAGGCTTGGCGATTTCCCGAAGGCCAGGAGTGGGGTCCGATGGAGCGGGTGAAAATCAGTCCGGTGCAGTGCGCTGCCCCCTCGAAGCTTTGCCATTACCCTTACAATATATTCCCTGGAGAAAAAATTTGCCAGTCCGGGACCTAAAAAGGCAGGGGTTGGGGGCGGGGGCGGGCGGTCCCATCCGGAGGAGGGTCTCCCATCCGGAAGCGCCGCGCCAGAGTGTAGCGGACTTTGTTGGCCTTTTCGCCGTTGTGCTCCAGGATGCCTTCCTGCAAAAGAAGGTTGAGGCAGGCCCAAGCCGTTTTCTTGTTAATCTGGAAGTGCCGTTCGAAATCCAGGAGTTTGAACCAGCCGCCCTGGCTCTGTTCCAGAAACTCCTGCAAAGTTGTTCGGGTGAGTTTGCGGCGCCCTTTGGAGGACAACGGGATGGCCTCCAGGGCGTGGGCCAGCTCGGCGGTTTTGATTCGATTCTCCGGAGAAGGGGGCGGGGAAGGAGAACTTTGGGGAGCGGGGCGTTGCAGCCAGCTTCCGTGCAGATGTTCGAAGTAGGGTTGCACGTGGGTGTCAATGAGATCAAGAAGGCGAAAGAAGCGGGCCAAGGGGATTTCCCCCGCCAGACGGTTCACCAGGTAGTCCTTGGCCTGGCGGCGCACAAAGGCCACCCGCTCCGGGGCGCTGGCCGGGAGCTGTTCGGCCTCCACGAGCACCTGGAAAAACATCCCGGCCACTAAGGTAAGATCCAGCCCCTGTTCCCGGGCCCGGAAAAAGGCCAAGCGCTCTTCGGCCTGGGGGAGGCCGGCGGTGGCGGCAAAGGCGGCAAAGCGACCGTCAAAGTGGATGAGTTCCGGTCCGGCTGCCAGTTCTTGCAGTGTCAGCCTCGTCAAGGTTTTCACTACGGCCAGCCGTTGGTCCCGCGCCATGGCTGCTCCCCCCTGCCTCAAGCCGCCGACCTCAGGAAATCATCCAGAATAACATCAGTTTTTTTCTGATATTATAGTGCGCGCTTCAGGCGGAGCCAAGATTTTTCTGCGACCTGTTGCTGCCCGGGGAGCCGCAGGCGCAAATTTCGGCAAGGCAGGGAAGGCAGACTGGCAAACAGCCCAACCGGGAAGCCTGGCCCCGGGCGGCGGGTAGCGGTGAAAAGACCCAGGACCAGCCTTCAGGAGTCTTCTTTCCAAACCTCTAGACCCAACGCCTTGAGCTTCCGGTAAAGGTGGGAGCGTTCCAGGCCGATGGCCTCGGCCGTGAGGCCCACGTTGCCCCCGTGCTCCTCGAGTTTGCGCTTGAGGAATTCCTTCTCAAAGCGCGCCCGGGCTTCCCGAAATGAGGTTCCGGCAAACAGGTCGTCGGCTCCGGAAGAGGGGGCCTCCCAGGCATCCAAGGCGCGGGGGTGGGCCAGGTTCAGGTCCCGAGCCTCGATAACCGGCCCCGGCGCCAACAGCGCCAGACGCCAGATGAAGTTTTTCAATTCCCGGACGTTTCCCGGCCAGGGGAGCTGCTTCAGGGCTTCCAGGGCCGCGTTGGAAAGGATTTTGGGAGGCAGATTGTTCTCCGCCGCCGCCTCCGCCAGGAAATGCGCCGCCAACAGGGGGATGTCCTCGGTCCGCTCCCGGAGGGGAGGCACCACCAGGGGGATGACATTAATGCGGTGGAAGAGATCTTCCCGGAAGCTCCCCCGAGCGATCTCCTCTTCCAGGTTTTTGTTGGTGGCGGCGATGATGCGGACATCCACTTGAATGGGCCGGTTGCCCCCCACCCGCTCGAAGCGCTGCTCCTCCAGGATGCGAAGAATCTTGGCCTGGGTTTTGAGGGACATATCCCCGATTTCATCCAGGAACAAGGTGCCGCCATGGGCCTGATCGAACTTGCCCTGCCGCCGGGAAGTGGCGCCGGTGAAGGCCCCCTTTTCGTGCCCGAAGAGCTCGCTTTCGATGAGATCTTCCGGGATGGCGGCGCAGTTCACCTCCACAAAGGGCAGATGACTGCGCCGGCTTAAGAGGTGCAGAGCCCGGGCCACCAACTCCTTGCCGGTGCCGTTTTCTCCCGTGATGAGCACGTTGGCGTTGGTAGGGGCAATGAGGCGCAGTTTTTCCCGCAGGGCGTTCATGGCCTCGCTTTGGCCGAGGATTTCCCGAGCCGGGACCGCTTGCTGCCGGAGGCGCCGGTTTTCCTCCGTGAGCCGTGCCAACTCCAGGGCGTTTTTCACCGCCAGCACGATTTTGTCGGCGTTGGGCGGCTTTTCGATGAAGTCGTAGGCCCCCAGGCGGGTGGCTTTCACGGCGTTTTCCACCGAGCCGTAAGCGGAAATCATGATCACCGGCAGCGCGGGATGCTGGCGTTTGATCTCGGTGAGCACCTCCAGACCATCCAGGCCGGGCAAGGCAATGTCCAGGAGCACGAGGTCAGGGACCTCCTCCCGCACGAGTCTGAGGGCCGTTTCACCGTCGGCGGCGGTCATGACTTCGAAGCCCTCGTCCGTCAATATTCCGCCCACGGTTTGGAGGATGTGGGGTTCGTCATCCACGGTGAGAATGGTGGCTGCCATGGTCGGGTGGCCTCAAGGGGAGTTCGATCACAAACCGGGCTCCATGGGGGAGGTTGTCCTCCACTCGGATGCGGCCGCCGTGGTCGGAAATGATGGAATGGACGATGGCCAGCCCCAAGCCGGTGCCGCCCCGCTTGGTGGAGTAATAGGGCTCGAAGACCCGATGCTTGTCTTGGTCAGGGATGCCAGGGCCGGTATCCGCCACGGTGAGCTCCACCCGCTCCGCCTCGGGGTCGCTTCTCACCGACAGACTGATCTCCCCGCCCCCGGTCAGGGAGGCCAAGGCGTTGTCAACCAGGTTCAAAAACACCCGTTTCATCTGCTCCTGGTCCAAGAGGAGGGAAGGCAGGGCCGGGTCAGGGGTAAAGGCCAGGCGAATGTTGGGGCGGACCTCCCGGTAAAGGCTCAACGTATCCTGGATGACGGCGTTTAGGTCCGTGGGGGCCAGATGCAGGTGGGGCAGCCGGGCGAAGCGGGCAAACTCGTTCACCAGGTCTCTGATTTGGTCCACTTGGTCACAGATGATGCGCGTGCACTCCTCAAGCACCTGACCGTCTTCGGCGATCTTGGAGGCGTACCGGCGCCGCAATCTTTGGGCCGCCAGTTTGATGGGGGTGAGGGGGTTTTTCATTTCATGGGCGATTCTCCTCGCCACCTCCTGCCAGGCGGCCTGCCGTTGGGCACGCTCCAGTTCGGTCAGGTCCTCAAAAACGATGACCACCCCCAGATCCTGGCCGCTTTCGTCCTTAAGCACCGTGGGCTTCAGGAGCAGATACAGCGTCCTGTCCGCCCAGGGCAGATGAAAGGGGCGCTCCACGGTGCCCTTGGGGGAACGGCGCGCCTCCTCCACCACCTGCGCCAGGCGCTCAGCCTGACCCGGAGGAACAAAGTCCTGGGCCGGCCGCCCCAGCACCTCCTCCCGGTTCAGCCTCAGCATCTGGGCGGCCGAATCGTTGATGAGGGTGATGAGGCCCCGGCTGTCCACCGCGATGACCCCGGCGGCCACGTTTTCCAGCAGGATTTCCATGTGCCGCTTTTGGGCCGAAAGCTCCCCATGGGAGGCCCGCAGCTGCTCATAAGCTTGGGCCAATTGAGCCCGGCTTTGCTGGAGTTCCTGGGTCATGTTGTTGAAGGACTGCACCAAAAATCCGATTTCATCCCGGCCTTCCAGATCGATGTGGAAGTTGAAATCGCCCCCGGCCACCTTGTGGGTGCCCTCGGCCAACTGGCGGATGGGGGTGGTGATCTCCCGGGCCAGGTAAAAGGCCAGCCAGATGGCGGCCATGAGGGTGAGGAGGGTGACGATGACCAAAGTCAGGTAGTGGCTGATGCGCACCGGCCGGATGAGAATCTGCATGGCCCGGATATCCTGGAGGCGGGACTCGGCGCCGGCCACCTGGGAGAGGGACGCCCGGGGGTAGTAATCCCGCACCACCAGATAGGCAAAGGGCTTGCTGTCAGGCGCCGGCAGGGTGGTGACCAGGCTCATCAGGACACCCCCCGGCACCGGCTGCTGGAAGAGCACGTCCTGAGGTTTGCCCGCTGCCTCCCATGGGGGAAGGGGCTCCTTGGGAAAGTCGGCCGTCCCCTTGTGCCGGCTTTCGGCTAACGGCGCTCCTGAGGGGAGGACGATCTCGATGCCCGCCAGTTCATGGGTGGTGAGCCACTCCTCCAGGAGCCGGTTCAGGGAAGCACGGGGATCCCGCACCAGGCGCTGGTCTAGAAGCAGTTCCCGGCGAAACAGACGGCTCAGGGCCCGCAGTTTTTCCTCCGCCTCCTGGGAGAAGGCTCTGGAAAGGATCAGGTTCTGATCCAGAAGCTCTTCCAGGCGCTCGCCCCACTGGTAATCCACCCGGCTGGAAATGAGCTGCCAGGCAATAAAGAACATGAACAAGGTGGGAAGCAGGGCCAAGGCGATGAAGGTGAGGACCAGGCGCATCCTGAGGCGGGAGCCGAACACTTGCTGGCGGCGCTCCAGGAAGAGCTTGGTGAGGTGGCGGAAAATCAGGAAGGTAAAAAGCAAAAAGAGGATTGCATTGAGGTTCAGGAGGCCGAAGGCGAGCAAGCTGCCGGTCACCGGATGGCCGCCCTGGCGCACCAGATGGATTTCCACCGAGGTGAGGGCCACCACCAAGATGAGCGTCAGGGCAATGAGGAACCGTTCCCGGCGGCGCTTCCGGCGCTCCGCGGCGAGACCGGTGGCGTCGCCGTCCGCGGCGCCTCCCGGGGGCAGAGGCTTGAGCTCCTGGGACGGCATCTTCGTCACTCCCACACTTCCCGAGGTCAGTCCGCCTCCCGTGGGCTCAGGATTCCAGGGGCAGCTTCACCGTAAAGGTGGTCCCCTGCTTCGGGCGGCTTTCCACCGAAACCGTGCCGTGATGGTCGGTGATGATTTTGTGAATGACTGCGAGACCCAGGCCGGTGCCTTTTTCTTTGGTGGTGAAGAAGGGGTTGAAGATTTTTTCCAGTACCTCGGGGGGCATGCCCAAGCCGGTGTCGGTGACCGAGAACCACACCTGGGTCTCTTCGGCCCCGGTTTTCACCACGATGCGGCCGCCGCCGTCCATGGCTTCCATGGCATTCTTCATCAGGTTCAGGAGAACCTGCTTCATCTGGTTGGGATCCGCGTCCACCGGCGGCAGCCGGGAATCCAGATCCTCCACCACCTCGATGCCCCGCTTCTGGGTCTCCGTCTCCAGGAGGGCCTCCACTTCCCGGATAATCTGGTTCAGGCTGATCTTCTCTTTGGTGGGCAGGGCCGGACGGGTGAAATCCCGCAGATCGCCCAAGAAGTTTTCCAGGCGCCGCACCTCCTCCAAAATCAGGCGCAACTTTTGCTGCAGCTCGGGATGGCCTTCCAAACGGCGGGCCACTTGATGGGAGAGGCCGCCGATGACCATGAGGGGGTTTTTGATTTCATGGCTGACGTAGGCCGCGGCCTGGCCCACGGCGGCAAACCGTTCGGACCGGATCAACTGCTCATGGGATTCTCTGAGTTCCCGAGTCTTTTCCGCCACTTGTCGGCTCAAGGTCTTGTTGAAGGCCAAGGCCACCCCGATGAGCACCCCGCTTCCCAGGAGGAGGACCAGGAAAAACAATCCGGCCAAGGCGAGTTCCTGGTAGAGGACCTCCCACACCGTGCCGGAGACCTCACCCACCGGCGCCGCCACCGCCACTCCCCAGAGATTGTTGTCCGGATCTTCCACTTCGGTGATGTCGCGAATAAGGCCCTTGTTGAACCGGACCGGGGTGAAGGCCGCCAGTTTCAGCATTTCTCCGATCTGTTGCCGGTGCCAGCCGGAGATATATTCCGTGGTGCCCTCTTCTCCCCGGAAGATCCGCTCGTGCATTTCTTTAATGCCCCGGAAGACGATGTTGGGGTTGCGGGCCAGACGGACCTGCAAGGCATCGTGGCCGATGAAGTCCTGCTCGTAGTGGGCCAGGAAGAGTCCGTCCTGATTAATGATCCACGGGTAGCCGGTCTGCCCGGAGCGCACGTCTTTGGTGGCCTGGCCGGCCACGAACAGGGGATCAATGAGAAGCATGAGAGCGCCCGCCGGCGCCTCCGAGGCGGCCCGGTAAAGCGGGGCGATCAGGGGCATCACCAGCCGGCCGGCAAAAGGAGGGTAGGCGAAACGTTGGGTTTTTTCCAACAAGAGGTGCCCACGGTTTTTAGGGTCTTCAACCCATTTCAGGGTGGTGGGACGCAAGCGATCCTCAGCTTCCCACAGCGCCGCCGGGTTGCTGTACCAGGACCATCGGCACTGACCAGCCGCATCGTAGTAGCGCAGGTCGAGCACCCCCAACCGCTGCAAGTCTTCCCGCCGGGACTCCAGAGCCCCTTTGAAATTCGGCGAGTCGGGCGGAACCTCCCCCGACAGATTCCTGCACAGGACCAGGAGGCTGCTTTCCAGAAAGTCGAGATGACTTTCCACGCTGTCGGCGATCTTCCGGGCCAGCATAAGCTGCTGCTGGTTAAACTGGTCCCGGAGCACCAGCTCCACCTTCAGGTTTAACCTATGAAACTGATAGAAGAAAATCAGCGAGAGGAGCAGGGCACCGCTGATGATGAGGGTGATTACCAGCGGCAGCGATATGGCGCCCCGGGCCCGACCGGCGTGCATGGAAGACCTCGTGGGATGCAGGCTAAATTATGAACGATATTATCAGGTTTTGCCCATACGAACAAGGGCTCTCATCGCCCCTTCGCAGCGCCGGGCGGCGTAGCTGTTGAGGTGTGCATGGTGGGCCTGACTCTTGCCGTCCATTGCTCCCCTATCCCTGTTTCCCACTCCCGGTCTTCTCCTTGGCGGCCTCCCAGATGGCGTCCATTTCTTCCAACGTGGCGCTCTCCGGGGTTTTGCCCGCTTTGGCCAGGGTACGCTCCACCACATGGAAGCGTTTCATGAACTTGTACACCGTGCGGCGCAAGGCGTGCTCCGGGTCCAATTTGAGGAAACGGGCCACATTCACCAAGGCAAAGAGCACGTCCCCCAGTTCCTCCTCCCGGGCGGGGTCCGGGGGGCCGGCCAAGGCCTGCCGGAATTCCCGCCACTCCTCCTCCACCTTGTCCAGGGCGCCCGCGATGTCCGGCCAGTCGAAGCCCAGCCGGGAGGCGGCCTCCCCCAGTTGTTTGGCCTGGGTCAGGGCCGGCAGGGCCGCCGAGACCTTGCCCAGGGAGGAGGGCGGGGCCGGGGGCTTGCCTTCCTGCTCCTTGGCTTCCCGCCAGATCCGGTGCAAATCCTCCAGACTGCTGGCTTCCTGGTCCCCGAAGACATGGGGATGCCGATGGATCATCTTGGCGGCGATGCCCTGCACCACTTCGTCAAAGGTGAAGGCCCCCTGCTCCCGATACAGGTCGCTCAAAAATACGATATGCAGCAACAGATCGCCCAGCTCCTCCCGGATCTTGTGCGGCTCCCCCAGATCCAGGGCCTCCACCAGTTCATAGGCCTCTTCCAGCACATAGGTTTTCAAGGTTTCCGGCGTCTGCTGGGCGTCCCAAGGGCAGCCCCCGGGGCCCCTCAGGCGGGCCACGATCCTCATGAATTGACGCATTAGGCTGTCGGTAGCGGGATATTCAGCCATGACGGTTTCCCCTCAGGAGGCCTCCCTCTGGCCGGACCACCCGTTCCTTATCCCGGCGCTGCCAGTCGCGCCAGTATTCCTGAACGCGGCGCTTAAAATCCGGCGGCAGGTAGCCCAGGGCATGTTTGGCCAGCCGCACCAGGGCCGGGGCCGTGCGGGACTGTTGCAAGAGGGGCGAATCCTTGGATATCAGGACCGAAATCAGCATGAGCGCCAATCCCAAGACCAGGGCTCCCTTCACCAACGCAAAAAAGGCTCCCAACAATCGGTCAAAGATGTCCAGATATAAGTAATACAAAAGCCTCTGGAGCAGATGGGCCACGAGGCGGGTGAGCCAATACACCGCCACCAGGATGCAGCCGAAGGCCACCCAGCGGGCATAGAGGGGGTCCTTGATGAGGGGCTGGATCCAGGTTGCCAGGGCCAGGTAAAAATGAGCCGCGGCCAGCACCCCTCCCACCACGCCGGCCAGGACGGCCAGTTCCTGAAAAAGCCCCCGGTAATAGCCCCTGAGCACGATGAGGGCCAAAAGCAGGATGATTCCCAAGTCCAAAAGATTCATAGTGTGACGTTCCGCATCGGTTGTTCGAGGCCCGCCCCTGAGGACGCAACGGATCCTGCCTCAGTCCGAGGCTTGCTCCTCCATCCGGTGCACCCTGACATAGGTGACTACGGGACCCATGGGGGTGACTTCGCCGTAAACCATCACCGGCGCCAGGCGTTTGAACTTCAGGCGCCGCAGCTGCTCCTGGTCCAGCGCCAAGCGGTCATAATGGCCCTGCATCTGCGGGCTTTCATAGACCGCGGCCCAGCCGAGAGACCACCATTGCACGGGATGGGCGGCCAACAGGGTGAGATTGCTCAGGAAGGCCGGGTCATAGGAGAGCACCTCCCAAAAAAAAGCCGGGAACTTCACCAAGCGCCCCCTGAGTCCGGCTGCGGCCGGCTGGGCAAGCTGGGATACGCTGACTTCGGTGTATTGTTCAGCCTGCAAGACCTTCGGCACGGGGCCGATTGTTCCGCAGCCGGGAGCGAAAGCCAGCAGGAGGATCAGCCCCAGGGCCCACAGCCTCTTGCGCGGGGACCGAAAATCTGGCAAAAGAATGATTGCCGCGGCGTAATTCATCCTGCACCGGTCGCCTGCGGCGAAAAGAGGCGGTTAACGGAGTGAGTGGCCATGACCTATCCAGTGATTGTGCGGCGGCATTTGGGCTGCCAATCCTACCTGGTTTTGGATGCCAACCCCCGGGAACTGTTGCGCCACCCTGGTTTCAACCAGGAATTCAGCATCCGCATCTGGCTGGGCTCCACGGACCCGGTGGAGGCGATGGAGGAGTGGGCCGAGATGCTGGCCGAAGACCTGGAAAATTATTTCATCACCGACGAAAACAACTGGGAGTATGTCTCGGAGCGCCGCTTCTGGGACGGCTTGTGACATCGGCCCCTGTTCCTCCCTCAATCCTCCTGTAAAAAGACATGGGCCAGCACCTTGGCGTCTCCCACCAAATGGCTGAGCAGGCAAAATTCGTCGGGTTGATGGGCGGTTTGGCTGACGGTCATCCACACCGCCGCGGGCAGCCCCCGCTGGCGGAAAAAGGCCGCCACCGTGCCGCCGCCGATCCCCTGGGGGGTGGCCTGGCGCTGATACACCGCTTGGATGGCATGGGCCAGGGCCCGCACCACCGGTGCCCCCGGGTCGGTGGCGGGCGGGCTGGTTAGTTCCTGCACCACCTCCAGGTGGACGCTCACCCCGAAGGGGCGCCCCGCCTCCTGGGCGATGGCCAGCACGCGCTCCTTCACCCGGGCCAAATCGTACCCCGGCAGCACCCGGCAGTCCAGGTAAAACACATCCCGCCCCGGGATGGTGTTGATGTTGGGGACGTTGGCCTCTTTTTTGGTGGGTTCAAAGGTGCTCCGGGGCGGCCGGAAGAGTTCATCCTCCCGGGGAAATTCCTGCCCCAAGGCCTCCAGGGCGACAATCATATGGGCTGCGGCCCGCAGGGTGTTGCGTCCTAAGTCCGGCTGACTGGCGTGGCATTGCTTGCCTTGCACGGTTAGTTTCAGCCACAGCATGCTTTTTTCCGCCACCTCGATCATGGTGCCGTCGGGGCTGCCGGCGTCGGGCACGATGATGAGATCTTCCGGGGAGAACAAATCCCCATGGTTCTCGAGCAAAAAGCCCAGTCCTTTGCGGCTCCCGGTTTCTTCATCGGCTACCAGGGCCAGGGCCACCGTACGGGTGGGGGTCACCTTCAGATCCAACAGCGCTTTGACCGCCATGAGGGAGGTGACAATGCCATGGTGGTTGTCCTCGGTGCCCCGGCCATAGAGGCGGTCCCCCTCCACCCGCAGAGTAAAGGGATCGGAGTGCCACAGGGCCAAGTCCCCCGGCGGCACCACATCCAGATGACTCAACACCCAAACTTTTTGGGGGCTTTTCCCGGGCAGGTAGGCCACCAGGTTGGGCCGCCAGCCTCCGGCCACCCGTGGGTCAGGGGCGGGATACTGGTGCACCGCCAACCCCCAACTGGTGAGCAACTCCGTCAGGTAGGCGGCCTTCTCGCCTTCGCCCGGCCCGCCTTCCGAGGGCCCGACGGCCACCCTGGCCACCAGTTCCCGCTGGAGCTCCACCATTTCCGGGGCCAGGGCCTCCAGCCTGGCGGATACCGCAGAAAAGACAGTGGTTTCAGCCATACATTCCCTAAGCCTTGTCCGGGGAAGATCTCATGATTCCCGGGGAGGGAGGCTCGCTGCAGCCCTTCGCTCCCCTCTTCAAAAGGGGCAGGGGAGGGCCCAGGGCCTTTTCCCTGCCCCGGCTTCCCCCTGTCCGGTTCATCATATATAATGGCGACTTGTTAGGGCAAGAGATTATCAGGGTGGCAGGATCCTTGCCGCCACGAGGAGGAGACCATGAAGATCAAGCGGATTGCGCACTTGGGGATTGCGGTGAAAGATGCCGAGCCGGTGAAAAAGCTGTATGGAGAGAACCTCTGCCTGGAGCTGGGGGGCGAGGAGGAGGTGGCCACCCAAAAAGTCAAGGTCAGTTTTTTCAAAGTGGGGGAGAGCAGTCTGGAACTCTTGCTGCCCACGGCACCGGACAGCCCGGTGGCCAAGTTTCTGGAGACCAGGGGAGAAGGCTTTCACCACCTGGCCCTGGAGGTGGAGGATATCGACGCCGCGGTGGCCGAACTCAAAGCCGCCGGGGTCAAACTCATAGATGAAAATCCCCGGGAAGGGGCCCACCACACCCGGGTGGCGTTTTTGCACCCCAAGGCCACCTTTGGGCTCCTGGTGGAGCTGGTGCAATATCCCAAGTCCCACTGAGGCAGGCCGGCATGCGCATCAGCCCTGCCGCCGTGGCCGACCGGGTTCAGGTCAATATTCCCTTTCCCTTTCTCCTGCAAAGCCTTGGGGATCGGTTTCTGCAAAATGGGCTGCACCCGGAAATCGGCTTGGATGCCGGCAGCCTCTGCCGCTTCCCGCCCGCCTCTTTTCGCCGCGTCGCCCGGCGCTTCCGTCAGGCCGGGCGGCGCCTGACGCTCCATGCCCCCTTCCAAGACATGGCGCCGGGAGCCCTGGACGATGAGGTGCTGGCGGCCACCCGGCGACGCTTTCGCCTGGCCTGCCGCTGGCTGACGGAGTTTCGGCCCGCAGCCTTGGTCTGCCACTTGGGGTATGAGGCCCGGCATTACCGCCATGACCTGGATGCCTGGCTGAACCGCGCTGCGGCCACCTTCCGGGAGGTGGCCCATCGGGCCGCGGCGGTGGGCGCGCTGGTGGCGCTGGAAAACGTGTTTGAGCAGGGTGATGAGAACATGCTGTTCCGGGAGGTCATTGCCCGGGCCGGCGCCCCCAACCTCAAGGTTTGCCTGGATGTGGGGCATCTGCTGGCCTTTGGGGACGGCGACTATGCGGGTTGGCTTGCGGCCCTGTGGGACCATATCGCCCTGCTCCACCTGCACGACAATGACGGCAGCCATGATGCCCATGCCGCCTTGGGCACCGGCCGGGTCCCGGTGCCCTTTATCCTGGAATTTCTGGCCTCCCGCCTGTCCAGGCAACCCCTCATCACCCTGGAACCGCATCAGGAGGGAAGCCTGGAACCCTCCCTGAATTATCTCGCCTCCCTCTGGCCTTGGGACTAGGCCTAAGCTGCTCAGTGAAGGCTGGGGGTTCCTATTTCCCCGCCCCCGCGGCGCTGCCTGGGCGGATCAGGTTTCGGAGCGGCCCCTTTTCCGGGACGGCCCCCCGGCTGACGGCGTCGGCCGCCGTTCATCGCAAGCGGGCCCAGTCGAACTCCGGCCGGGCCAAGTCGGGTTTGAGGGCGGCCACGTCCAGTTGGACTCGAATTGCGGCCTGAAGTTCGGCGCTGCCCTTCAGGTCCCCCAGGAGGATGGCCCCCACCAAGCGGTCGTTTTGGAGCACCAGTTTGCGGTAAGCCTGCCGGTCCGGGTCGGTGAGGACGATGGCCTCCAGCTTTCCTTCGGCGTCGATCTCCCCCACGGACAACAGGTCAATGCCCACCACCTTCAGGGTGTTGGCCGGCAGCGTGCCGGTGTACGTTTGATCCTGTCCGGCCATGTTGGCCCCAGCCACCCTTCCCTGTTCCTGCGCGGCGGTCCAACTCCCGTACAGACGGCCCCGGTGTTCCGCCAGATCGCCGGCGGCAAAGACATCGGGCAGGCTTGTGTGCAGCCGGTCGTCCACCTGCACCCCTTTCTCCACTGCGGCACCCAAGGCTTTGGCCAAAGAGACCTCCGGCCGGACCCCGGCTGAGATGAGCACCAGGTCAGCCCGCAGCCTGAGGCCCTTGTCCAGCACCACGGTCAAGCATCCATCTTCCCGGAGAATTTCCTGGGTTGTGGCCCCCAGGTGGAAGTCGAACCCCATCCGCTCCAAGCGGCGCTGCAAGAGGGCGGCCCCGGCCTCATCCAGCTGGCGGGGCAGGAGCCGGGGGAAAAACTCCACCACCTCCACTTTCAGTCCAGCCAGCCGCAGACCGTTGCCGGCCTCCAGACCCAGGAGGCCGCCGCCGATGAGCACCGCCTGCCGAGCCTGGAGGGCCGCGGCCTTGAGGCGCTGGGCATCATCCAGCGTGCGCAGGGTGAAAACGCCGGCCTGCTCGGCGCCCTTGATGGGGGGCACAAAGGAGGTGCTTCCGGTGGCCAGCAGCAGCCGGTCATACTGATGGCGCCGGCCGTTGGAGTCGGTGACATATTTTTGGCGGGCGTCACCCCCGGTGATTACCGTCCCGGGCCGGAACTCAATGTGCTTTTGCTCATACCAGGCGGGTGGGTGGATGATGAGCTGGCGGACCTCCTTGGCGCCGGCCAAAAACTCCGGCAGGGCAGGGGTGTAGTAGAAGGGGTGCGGCTCCCGGGAAAAGAGACGGATGATCCCGGTGGGATCATACTTGCGGATGGTTTCGGCGGCGGCGTTGCCAGCGATGCCATTGCCGATGATGAGGTAGGTGGTCATAGGTGACTCCTTTGCGCGGCGCAGGGAAGTTGATAAAGTGAATGAGGGCCGGTTCGAAGGCTGGGATCCGGTACTTCGGCCCTCTGGCTGAACATAAGGACGACTGGGCCTCTGTCAACCAGGCCCTGGCTTTTTTGCCCGGAGAACCGTAGACTGAGACTGGCCAAACAGCGGCTCCGGCCGGAAGCCTTGCCCATTTCAGTGCACGAAGGAGCTATGCAATGCGCGACCTGAAAACCATTTCCCAAGAATTGCGGGCGGCTCTGAACTTGAGGTATGAACCCGTGGGAGTCAACCTTTATGGGGAGGGCGACCTGCCCGCGGCGTTCCCCCAGTCGGACCTGAACCTCAAGAGCTTCTGCCAGGCCTTGACCATGGCGGGCCAAGGCCACACCCTGTTGCTCACCCGGGAGCAGATGGGCTGCAAACTGGGCACCTCGGTGTTGGGCATGGAGGACCAGGACATGGAGCGCTACCTGGACGACGGGGTGTTGGAAAAATACGGGGTGGGGCTTTTTGCCAGCGAGGAAGCCTCGGCGGCCACCATCAAAGACGCCATTTACCTGGAGAAGGGCAAAACCAAGGCGGTCCTGGTGGCGCCGCTGTCCGCCCTGACCGAGGTTCCCCAGGTGGTGGTGTTCACCGCCGACAGCGAGCAGGTAATGTGGTTGCTCTACGCGGTGAACTATGAGCGGGGCGGCCGCCTGAACCTGCCCCAATCCGGGGGGGCCTTGGGGGGCTGCGCCGACATCACCGCCCTGCCGCTCCTTAAGGGCGTGCCCAACATCACCTTCCTGGGACTGGGTTGCCGCATTAAGGCTCAGGTGGGACCTTGTTACCTGATGATGGGGGTGCCCGGCAAAGACCTGGAACCGGTGGCGGCCCATGTCAAGGAAATGGCCAAACCCATTGCCATGCTCCGCAACGCCTTGGCGGCGGCGGGGTAAGGCCGGCGGAAAAGCGGCAAAGGGGGCTGGTTCTTTCCCCCTCCCGAATCATTTTCCTTCAGTGCGGTCCGGTAGGGATTTTGCATAATCGCGTTTATAAGCCCCCTCGCCACGGGGGGAGGGGGTTGGGGGAGGGAGGCGAATAAAGCAAGTCAGCGTCGTTACGAATAATTTCGCCACCCCCACCCCAGCCCTCCCCCATCAAGGGAGGGAGCCTGAGATGCAGGCTCTTCCATGTCCGGAGGTCTTTTTGCTAGGCGCCTCCTCTTCTCTCAGAGCCGCAACATCAAGGACAGGGGGCGATATCCTGGTCAGAGATGCCTTAGGCGCCAAAATTGTGCCGGACAGCACTGATTTTCCTTTTTTCCGAAAAGCCGCGGGTCGGGCCCGTTGTTAGCAGAACAGAGGCGGGTGGGGAGGGCAGGATCTCCAATCTCTGGCCCCCCACCAGAGGCATGCCCCGCCCTCTCAAGGCCACAGACTGAACAACGTGGCGCCGCAAAGCACCACGCCCACCAGCCCGTTAAGCGTGAAGAAGGCGTGGTGCAGGCGGGAGAGGTCATGGGGCTTCAGGAGACGGTGCTCCCAAAGGAGGAACCCGCCGGCCAGCAAAGCCGCCAGAAAATACAGGCAGCCGAGTCCCGCCAGCCAACCGGTGCACAGAAAGCCTGCCGCGGCCAGCAGGTGGAACAGGCGGGCGAGCTGCATGGCCCGGACCCGGCCCACCTTCACCGGCAGAGAAAAGAGGCCCATGCGGCGGTCGAAGTCCTCGTCTTGCAGGGCATAAAGGACGTCGAAGCCAGCCACCCAAAAGGTCACCGCCACCCCCAGCACCACCGGGGTGAAAGCCACGGTGCCGCTCACCGCGATCCAGCCGGCCACCGGGGCGATCCCCAGGGCGGCCCCCAAAAAGAAGTGTGAATAGGCGGTGAAGCGTTTGGTATAGGAATAAAAGAGCACCACCCCCAGGGCCAGGGGGGAAAGAAGCAGACAGAGGCGGTTCAACTGACCGGCGGCGAAGATGAACAGGGCGGCGCTGGCCCAGGTAAAAAGCCAAGCGGCCGGCCGGCTGATGTGCCCGGCCGGGAGCGCCCGGTCCCGGGTTCGGGGGTTGGCGGCGTCAATTTCCTGATCCGCCAGTCGGTTGAAGGCCATGGCCGCGCTCCTTGCTCCCACCATGGCCAGCAGGATGAAGAAGGCCTGCCGGGCTGAAGGCAGCCCCCGGGCGCCCAGGAGCGCGCCCATGAAGGCGAAGGGAAGCGCAAACACCGTATGCTGAATTTTGATCATTTCCAAAAGAATCAGCAGCCGCCGCATCACTACTCCGTAAGGTGAACGTGGGAGGAGGGCCGGGGACCTGAAGTCCCTGCCCTTCCTCACCCCCTCTCCGAATTCGCTTATGCCTTTGTCAAGGGGGGCTTGCGGCCCTGACTTGGCAAAGGGCAATACCGGGAGGATTGGGGGAGGGGCAAGGGTCTGCGAACCTAGGCCCCCTCCCCAACTCACTTCATCACTCCCCCCATCTTTTGGTCAGTTCGTGTTCCAGACCCAGGTGGTCCAGGAGGCGGCCGGCGAAGTTTCGGGCCAGCTCCGTGAGGGACCGGGGGTGGTGGTAGAAGGCGGGCATGGCCGGAAAGATGGTGGCTCCGGCCTCGGCCGCCAGGAGCATGTTGCGCAGATGCACCCGGCTCAAGGGGGTCTCCCGCACCGCCAGGAGCACGGGCCGGCGCTCTTTCAGACAGACGTCCGCGGCCCGGTGCACCAGGTGGCGGGCGGTGCCTTGGGCGATGGCGGCCAGGGAGCCCATGGTGCAGGGGATCACCACCATGGCCTGCACAACAAACGAACCGCTGGCGATGGGGGCGGTGAAATCCTGGGGCGCATGAAGCACGGCTTGGGGGCCGGCCAGCTCCCGGAGGCTCAGGCCCAGCTCATGGCCGAGCACCAGCTCCCCGGCCTCGGAGGCCACCACGTGCACCTCCAGGTCAGGGCGACCCTGAAAATAGGCCAACAGCTCCCGGGCGTAAAGCATGCCGCTGGCCCCGGTAATACCGATAACATAACGGTTCATCAGGGTTTCCTCGGTTTGGCCGGGGCTTCCGGTGGCCCGGCGGCCGACTCTCACCCCTGGGGTGGGGTTGCTGCCGGCTTGAATCCCACGGCCCTGGTCATGGGAGTCAGGAGGGGCAAAAGGCCGCCGCTTCTCCCTGCCTATCCTCACGTAAGCCCCAACTTCGGCCAGAGTTCGTCAACTTTTTGTTTCACCGCGGGGCTCATCTCGATGACCTCCGGCCAATCCCGGGTGAAGCCTTCTTCGGGCCATTTCCGGGTACAATCAATGCCCATTTTGGAGCCGTAGTGGGGCAGCGGCGAGGCGTGGTCCAGGGCGTCCACCGGCCCGTCCACGAAAACCGTGTCTCGGCGGGGATCCACATTGTTCCCCAGGCGCCAGATGACCTGGCCCATGTCCTGGACATCCACCTCTTTGTCGAAAATCAGGATGATCTTGGTGAACATCATCTGGCCCAAGCCCCAGAGGGCGTGCATGACCTTGCGGGCATGCCCCGGGTAGCGCTTGTCGATGCTGATGCAGGCCAGGTTGTGAAAAACCCCTTCCACCGGCAGGTTCATGTCCACAATCTCCGGCAGGGTCTTTTTGATGAGGGGCAGGAAGATGCGCTCCGTGGCCTTGGCCATAAAGCAGTCCTCCATGGGCGGCTGGCCCACAATCGTGGCCGGATAGATGGGCTGCCGCCGCATGGTCACGGTGGTGACGTGGAAGACCGGATAGTCGTCGGGCAGGGAGTAATAGCCGGTGTGGTCGCCGAAGGGGCCTTCCCGGCGGCGTTCCCCGGGATTGACGTAACCCTCCAGGATGATCTGAGAGGCGGCGGGCACCTGCAACGGCACCTCCAGGCAGGGCACCATCTCCACCGGCTCCTGCCGCAAAAACCCCGCGAAGATGATTTCATCCAGGTCCTCGGGCAAGGGCGCGGTGGCGGCATAGGTGACGGCCGGATCCGGGCCGATGGCCACCGCCACCGGGAGCGGTTCCCCCCGTTGCTCCGCCACCCGGTAGTGCTGGGCGCCGCCCTTGTGGCGGTGCCAGTGCATGCCGGTGGTATTTTTGTCAAAGACCTGGAGCCGGTACATACCCACATTGCGTTTGCCGGTCTCCGGGTGGTGGGTGATGACCGCCGGCAGGGTGATGAAGGGACCGCCGTCCCCCGGCCAGCAGGTGAGCACCGGGATTTTCCCCAGATCCACTTCCTCGCCCCGCCAGACCACTTCCTGGCAGGGGGCGCGACTCACCGTCTTAGGGAAGATGTTGCTCAAGCGGGCCAATTTGGGGATGAGTTTCAACTTTTTGATGAGGGTATCCGGAGCCTCGGCCTCCAGGAAGGCAAGGATCTCCCGGGCGATGTCCTCCAGGCTCTCCACTTCCAGGGCCAGGCACATACGCCGCATGGAGCCGAAGGCGTTCATGAGGACGGGCATCTCATAACCGGGGACGTTCTCAAACAACAGGGCGGGTCCGCCCCGCTTGCACACCCGGTCGGTGATTTCCGTGATCTCCAGATGAGGGCTCACCGGCTCGGCAATGCGCTTCAGTTCTCCGGCGCGCTCCAAAGCTTCCACAAAATGCGCAAGGCTTCGATAGCCCATAAGGTCTCCGTCAGGTGCGGCCTGGCAAGGGTTGGAGAAGTCAGGCCGCGGGCTTCCTTCTCCCCTTTGGCCTCCAGCTCCAAATCCCGCCAAGGGGTTGAGAAAGGCGTTGGAAAGGATATCGGCGGAGCAGCTCGCTTCTTGCCCCACCCTTCAAATAAATCGCAACTCCGGCATTTCCGGAAGGTGGCCTAAGCGGTGCAGGTAGCGGTAAAAGGCCAATAGCCCCTCCTGTTGCCGGGGGCCCAGATCATAGTTGAGGCGGCGGAAATAGTCCCGCAACTCCTTATGGCTGAGGGCCACCCGGGTGGCGGCCAGCCGACAGATTTCGGGAATCTGCGCCAGCCCCAGCCGCTTTCCTTCCAGAAGGGCATGGGCCAGCTGCCGCAGCTCCTGAGGTCGGCTTTGGTATACCTGGCTGCGCACCGCCCAGACCCCGAAGACAAAGGGGAGTCCGGTGAGGTCGTGCCAAGCCCGGCCCAAGTCCAGAAAATAGGGATAGCGGCGGGTGGCCCTAAGGCGCAGGGCCTCGTCGCCGATGGCCAAAAGCCCGTAGCATTCCTCCGGAAGCTCCTCCGGGACCGGCCCGCTCCGATACAGGGGTCGGGCCCCATACAGCTCGTAGAGCAGGATTTTCACCAGGGCCGCGGAAGTGGCGGAGGCCTCGCTTAAGCGCACCTCCCGGCCGGTGAGGCGGTGAAAGGGAATCCGACTGAAGAGCAGGACGCTTCCCACATCCCCCTCAGTGCTGATGGAGAGGTCCGGCACCAGGAGGTAGTGACGGAAATTGCGGCCATACTCCACCGAGGAAATGGCGCTGGCGTCCAAGGTCCCGGCCGCCAGGCGGCCGTTCAGCTCCGCCGGAGTGCCCAGAACCACCTCCAAGCCGTTTTCCACTTGACCCCGATCCAGGGCAAAATAAATGGGCAGTACGTTGATATAGGCGATGCGACCCACACGGAGTTTGGCGGGCACGGTTACACCTCCACGTCGGGGGTGGCGATCCACGCCAGGTTGCCGGCGGCCCCGGCGGTCAGCAGGGCCTCCCAGAAATTCCCCCGGCTTTCCAGCGAGACGGCGATGAGAGCGGCCTGCTTACCGGGGGTGAGGCTCCCCAATTCGGCCTCCCGGCGCAGCGCCTGAGCGCCCGCCAGAGTGATCAAGGAAATCAGGTGGCTCCCCGGTACTTCCGGGAAGTCCGCATGCAAAAGGAGCAGGTCCCTGAACAGGTTATAGTCCTCAGCGCTGGCCAGGGAGTCGGTGCCCAGGGCCATCCGGATCCCGGCTTTCAGGAGCCGGGTGAAAGGCGCCCGGCCGGCGCCGCTGCGGCGGTTGGAACGGGGACAGAGGATGACCCAAACGCCCCGACGCGCCAAAATCTCCGCATCGGCGTCGCTTACCTGGAGGCAATGGGCGGCCAGGGTGTCCGGACCTAAAACGCCCAAGGAGTCGAGATACGCCACCGGAGAGCAGCCGGGGGGCTGGAAATTATCCCGCCAGCGGCCGCGAGCCTCCAAAAGTTCCCGGAAGAACCCCCGGCCGGTGTGCAGAAATTCCACCTCTTCGGCGGATTCGGCCAGGTGTATGGAGGTGAGCCGGCCCCGGCGGCGGTTCCAGGCCACCACCCGCCGGAACAAAGCGGCCGATACGGAATAAGGGGCGTGGGCCGCGGCCGCGAAGAACGGGTCTCCCAAAGCCGTCTCCGAGAGGAAAATGGGAAAATCCCCGGCCAGCGGTCCCTCCCCCTCGAGATGAAAGCCCAGGCATTCATAAAAATACTGATAATCCAAGCCGCTTTCCTGTAACGGACTGAAACTCAGCCCGGTGTTGCTGATTTCGCCCACCAGACCGATCCCGAAGCGCCACAACTCGTGCAGGCCTGCTTCAATGCCACCCTCCACTTCAAAGGGGGTCAGGGCGGCGTGGGCCTGCAACGCAATCCGAAGCCAGGTGGGAAAGTCCGGCTGCGGCCCGAGGCGCCCTCTGAGGGCGGAAAATTCCAGGTGGACGTGGGGATTGACCAGGGCCGGCAGGAGGGCGGCATTCCCATGATCCAAGATGGGCCCCCGCCAGACCCGGCGCAGGTCGGCGAATTTCCCCACCGCCCGGATCACCCCGTGGGCCACCGCCACCGCGCCGTTGTCGATCACGGGGGCGTCAATGGGCAGCACATGGCGGGCCCGGTGCAGGGTTACGGAAACCACGTCCGCCAGTCCTCCCCCAAATCGCCCCTGAGCCGGTAGCGCTCCATGAGCCGGGCGCAGTGGCACTCCCCCGGGGCATTGGCCAGGGCCGGCAAAAGCCTCAGGGCCAGGCCGGCGAAGGCCGCTTCCACCTCCCGGACCCGGGTCGCCTCCCCTGGGGTGGCCAGGCCTTCAAAGAGCACCCCCGGCGTATAGGGGCGGTCCTTGACGCCCTCGGCGAAATTTACCACGTAGCACAAGGCCACATAGCAGAGCTCCAGCTCCCTGGCCAGGAAGATTTCCGGAACCAGGGTCTGCCCCACCAGATCGCCGCCCAGGAGCTTGAGCTTGCGGATTTCCGCCACCGTTTCCAACCGGGGGCCGCTGGTGGCGGCATAGACCCCATAGCCATGGACCGGAAACGGACAGGCTTTGAGGGCCTCCAGGAGCGTCCGGCGCAAGGCGGGGCAAAACACCGGGTGATGCCGGATGAACCCCGGACCCCGACCGGGGAAAAAGGTGTGGGGGCCGCCCCGGGTATCGTCCAGGATGTCGTGGGGCACCACCAAATGACCCGGCGCCATGGCCTCATGGATGGCCCCCGGCGCGCACCAGGCCAGGATTTTTTGCACCCCCAGGGACTTCAGGGCATAGAGATTGGCCCGGTCATTCACGAAGGGCGCGGAAACGTGGTAGCCTTCCTCGCCGTGCCGGGAAAGCACCGCAAACTCCAATTCCCCCTGCCGAAAGACATGCACCGGATTGGCCTCCCCGAAGGGCGTGGACAATCTCCAGGTGCCCAGCCGCGTTACCCCTGCCGCCATCAGATCCCGATGCGCGCCCACCCGGGCGATGACGGCCAAGGGGATGGGCTTGGGGAGAGGGCCGAAGGAATGCGGTTCCGTTGCCCTCGCGGCAGACTTCTCCCCCCTCTCTGGAGTTGAGAAAGAGGCTGGAGAGGAGGAGGCCGGAGTCTTTGCGCCCTGGTCCCCACCCCCACAGGCCACCACCCGCCGATACAGGTGGTCCCGCTGGACGGGGGTATAGCCGGCGGCGGTGATGAGGCAAGTGATGTCGTCCCGGGAGAGGCGGAAGGTGACGCCGGTGGCGGCCACCACATTTTCTTCGATCATGGTGGAGCCGAAGTCGTTGGCGCCGAATTGCAGCGCCACCAGGGCCACCTTGTCCCCCTGGGTCACCCAGGAGACCTGCAGGTTGGGGATGTTGTCCAGGACCAAGCGGGAGACGGCCAGGGTTTTGAGATAATCGTGGGCGCCCACCGCCTCGCCGCCCAGGGCGGTGCCGCCGGGCTGAAAGGTCCAGGGGATAAAGGCGGTGAAGCCGTGCGTCCGATCCTGGAGTTCCCTGATGAGGAGCAGGTGCCGGGTGCGCTCGGCCAAGGTCTCCAGGTGGCCGCACATCATGGTGGCGGTGGTCTTGAGGCCCAGGCCGTGGGCGGTCTCCATAACCGTGAGCCATTCCCGGGCGCTGGCCTTGTGGGGAGAGAGGCTCCGGCGCACCCGGTCCACCAGAATTTCGGCGCCGCCGCCGGGGATGGAGGAAAGCCCGGCGGCTTGGAGGCGGGTCAAAACCTCCGTCAGGCTCAGGCCGGTTTGCCGGGCGAAAAAGGTGATTTCCGGGGGGGAAAAGCCGTGCACGTGCAGGCCGAACTCCCGGATAACCCCCACCAGCTCCTCGTAATAGGAGAAGGGCAGATCCGGGTTCAGGCCACCCTGGAGGAGGATGCCGGTGCCGCCCAGGTCTTTGGTTTCCCGCAGTTTTCTGATCAGTTCCGGCCAGGGGAGCACATAGCCCTCGGGATGGCCGGGAGGCCGGAAAAAGGCGCAGAAGCGGCAGCCCGAAAGGCAGATATTGGTATAATTGATGTTGCGGTCGCAGACAAAGGTTACCACCGGCTCCGGGTGCAGACGCCGGCGCACTCGGTGGGCCAGGCTTCCCAGGAGCAGGAGGTCCAAGTCCCAAAGGGCCAGGGCTTCCGGGGCGGCCAGGCGCTCCCCGGCCACAATTTTCTCCACAGCGGTGGCGGCGGTCCGGTGCATCACGATGGCATGACGTTGTAGAGGGTGTCCCGCTCCACCGGCTCACAGCCGGCCTCCCGGATCATTTTGAGGAGGGCTTGGCGGGTGAGGCCTTGGGGCGTTTGGGCGCCGGCCATATGGGTAATGCGCTCCTCGATGACGGTGCCGTCTATGTCGTCGGCCCCGAAGGTCAGGGACAATTGGGCCATTTTGGGCCCGATCATGATCCAAAAGGCCTTGATGTGCGGAAAGTTGTCCAGCATGAGGCGGGCCACCGCCAGGTTTTTCAGATCGTCAAAGCCGGTGGTGTCGCTCAGATGGGCCAAGGCGGTGTTGGCCGGGTGGAACGCCAGGGGGATGAAGGTGAGGAACCCCCCGGTTTCATCCTGGGCCTCCCGCAGACGGATGAGATGGTCCACCCGTTCCTCCAGGGTCTCCAGGTGGCCGTAAAGCATGGTGGCGTTGGTTTTGAGGCCCAGGCGGTGGGCGGTCTGGGCGACCTCCAGCCAGCCCTCGGGGGAGAGCTTTTTGGGGCAGAGTTCGCTCCGGATGCGGCCACTGAAGACCTCGGCGCCCCCGCCCGGCAGGGACCCCAAGCCTGCCTCCCGGAGGGCGGTCAGGGTCTCGGCCACGGACAGGCCGGCCAAGTCGGCCAGGTGGGCCACCTCCACGGCGGTGAAGGCCTGTAGATGCACCGTGGGCCTGAGGCGCTTGATGCCCCGGAGCATTTCCAGATAGTAAGAAAACGGCAGATCCGGATGCAGCCCCCCCACGATGTGGATCTCGGTGATAGGCTCCGCCAAACGTTCCTCGATCTTGGCGAAGACCTCCTCCAGGCTCATCTCATAGGCCTGGGGATGGCCCTTTTCCTTGCCGAAGGCGCAGAAACGGCAGCCATTGACGCAAATGTTGGAGTAATTGAGGTGTTGGTTGTAGATGTAATAGGCTCGGTTGCCGTGCAGGCGCCGGCGCACCAGGTTGGCCAGAAACCCCACCCCCAACAGGTCGGGGCTGCGGTACAGGGCGAGGCCGTCGGCGGCCTCCAGGCGCTGGCCGGCGGCCACTTTGTCGTAAATGGGAAAAAGCGCCGCGTCGGTGATATAGAGTTCGGGTCGCACCATAACGTCCTCCCGGTGGCCGACGGGTGGCAGCCACCATAGTTCTCCCGGGTCGGCGGGGCGGCCTGCTTCAGGCAGGAGCCCCCAAGCCTTTTCGCAGCAGCTCCACCAATTCCCGCACCCGGGCGGCGAGCTCCTCCGGCGCCGCCCGGTCCAGGCCCAGGGAGACGTCGAAGGCCGGCACCGAGACGGCCTGCAGAAAGCGATCCAGCACCGCGTCCAGGAGAAAAATCACCGTATCCCGGGGAAGATCAGCCCGCACCTCCCCCCGGTTCAGTCCTTGCCGCAGCAAGGAATCCAAATACCCGGCGGCAAACCGGCGCACCGCGCTGAGGAGCTCCTGACGCCGAGGGGCGTGCTGGTCAAAGAGGATTTTCAGGTAGATGCCATAGAGGCGGGGATGGCGCTGGATGAAATCCACTCCGGCCAAGAGGGAGCGCTCCAACCGCGTGAAGAAGTCCGCCTCCCGGGTGTCTTCCTTGACCTTCAGGAGGGTGCGGCGCACCACGGCCACGGCAAAGTCGAAGATATAAAGGAAAATGCCCTGCTTGTCGGTGAAATACTGGTACAGGGAGCCCTTGGCGATGCCGCTGGCGGCCACCATGGCATTAACGCTGGCCTGCTCATAGCCCCGGTCGGCAAACTCGGTCAGGGCCGCGTCGATGATCCGCTGCCGTTTTTCCGGGGGCAGGTTGAGGAAGGTGGCGCGCGCCGTGGTAGCCATATGACCAGGTGGTCATATCATGCCTGCGGCGGCCTGTCAAGGCCGCAGGAGCCAGGAGCAGAAAAAGGGGGCGGGAGGAAAAAACCGGGGCTTTCCGCGGCCCAACCTTTGGGGTAAGATGGATGGGGGCCGCCACCTTTGGCCATCCGGGAACCTAAGGGCCCGGCCGCAAAGCGGCCCATTTCCCTGAAGGGCTGCCCGGTGAGGGAGGGGCATGGAAGACGCAGAAAAGCGCCAATTCAGCCGCCTGGAGCTGGCTGAATATCTGGAAGACCTGGCCCGCCAGCTCCGCAGCCGCACCTTGCTGGTGGCCGGGGAACGCTTCATAGTGCCCGAGCATTTGGAAGGCAGGGTGGAGCTCAAAGGAAAGGGCGGGCGCTTGAGCCTGAAACTCCGGTTCAAATGGCCCAAACCCCTGGCTGCCGGGGTCAGGGAGGGTCGGGAGGCGGGGGGAGGGCTGCGGCCCGCCGCCCCGGCCGGAACGGAGGCGGAGGGCAGGGAGGCCCTCCCCGGGGAGTTCCAGGAAATCAAGCGCCAAATGGGGCGTCTGTTCGCCGCCCTGCTGAAGGAAGCCCATCAGGGAGCCCTCCCCCCCGCCCGGCAGGTGGAAGAATTCCTGGCCCTCTGCCGAGCCTCGGCGGCCTTGGCCGAACCGGACTGGGAGACGGAGATGCAGGAGTTTCTGGACCATGCCGAGAACCTGCTGCGGGCCAGCCGGGAAGGCGCCCTTGAGATGTTCGCCCATGAGCTGCGGGACCTGAAAAACCGCATGCACGCCTGTCACCTGGAGTATAAATGAAGGGGGTGCGAAGGGCCGGGAGGACCCGCTCCCGGCGTCCGCGTGCAAAGACCTCAGCTCAGGCAAGGGGGTGGTGTGTGGGTGAGTTTGTCGGGCCAGAAGTAAGCGCAGAAATAGTACACCAACCCTGCGCCACCGGTGGAAAAGCCCTTGTGGGCCAGGTAAGGACAGGTGAAGCACACCTCGGGCACGTCGTCGGCATCGGTTACGGGAAGGCTGGCGCTCCCCAGGCGGAATTCCTCAGGGCGCATGGCGGCTCTCGCGGTGCATGGGTGCGGTGGTTGGTTTTTTGTCCCCCGGCCTTGTCGGGTGAAAACCGGGGTTGTCTGACCCTCGGAAAAAAACCCCGTCTTGGGAGGAGCGCATGAGCGTGCCGCCAGCGGAGAAGCCGGCTTCGCCGGTGATCGCCCCCATTGCTGACCACTACTGCTTCGTCTGCGGCCGGGACAACCCACGGGGATTAAAGATCAAGGTGAGATATCTTCCCGAGGAGACCGCGGCGGAGACCGAGCTGTCGTTGCCCCGGGAGTTCCAGGGCTGGGCGGAGGTCATTCACGGCGGCATCCTGGCCACTCTGTTGGATGAGCTGATGGCGCACGCAGTTTGGCACTTTGCCGGTCCCGGGGTGACCATTGGCATGGAAGTGCGCTTCCATCAGCCCTTGAAACCCGGCGAACCCATCCTGGTGCGGGGGGTCATGACCAGTCCCAACGGCAGTCGCCGGCTGGCCGAAGCAGAGATTGTGCGGCTCACCGACGGCAAGAAAATCGCCAGCGGCAAAAGCCGCTTCCTGTTGCTGGCGGAAAAGCCTCGCGACGGGGCGGCCTAGCAGGATGTTGAAAAAGCCGGTTCGGGGGAGGGGGCCAGGGAGTATGTTCCCCTCCCCCGAACCCCTTCCCCAGTCCATGTAAGGTTTTGGCTGCGCCAATTCCCTTAAGGGAGACGTTTCTCCCGCCAAGATCGGGGGGAGGGGGATCAGCAACCTTTTAGGGGCGCCCCCCTTCGGCCGCCATCCTTTTTCCTCCCATAAGGCCGTGCGCCGGTGGGGCGGCCTCCCTTGCCCGCTGGCACCGTGATGCTGAACGTAACCGTCGTCATGGCAGGAAGGACCAAAGAACCATATATCCGGGAAGGGGTGGCCTTCTTTCGGCAGCGTCTCCGTCCGTACCTGCACCTGGACCTTCTGGAGGTGCGGGCGGAAAAGGAGGTCAAGGGGCTGACCCCCGAACTCGCCAAAGCCCGGGAAGGAGAGCGGCTCTTGGCGCGGGTGTCTCCCCGGGCCTTCCTGATCGCCCTGGATCCCCAGGGGGAGGAATTCACCACTGAACAATTCGCGGCCTGGCTCAGCCGCCGGGAGGAGGCGGCCCAACCCCTGGCCTTTCTCATCGGCGGCCACCTGGGACTCGCAGGGGCCGTCCTCAGGCAAGCGCACCAGATCCTGGCCCTCTCCCGACTCACCCTGACCCATGAACTGGCCCGTTTGGTGCTCCTGGAACAGCTGTACCGGGCCATGACCATCAAAAGCGGCCACCCCTACCATGTCTGAAGGGGGGAGCAAACCCAGCCCGCTGGCCAGGGCCCCTAAGGCCCCAGGGCGCCGCGTTCCTGCGCCCCCGCCGCGCCTCTTATCTTGGAAAGGCCGGGAGCAGGGCCTCCCTAAGCGCCTCCCGCACCAAAGCGGGCTCGTCCCCCTCTAACGTGGCGGTCACAAAGGCCAGGCCGAACCGCAGCAACGCCTCGTCATCATCCTTTAACGGGGAGAGGGCTTCCGGGGGAAAGCCATAGACCCGGGGGAAGGCCGATTCCAGAATAAAGGTGCGGAAGTTGTCCAGGTCGTAAGCCGCCTGATAAAAAAGGTCCTGCTGATGAGGGTCGGCGGCGGGGGCGTCCGGCAGTCCGGCGTGTAGCAGGACCGCCACCCAGGCCCGCCGGTGCGGATTGTCCAACTGAAAGCCCTGGTTGGCCATCCAATCCGCCACCGTCCATTCCTGTTCGGCGTCAAAGCCCTGGCAGAAGTCGGGCTGCCGCAAGAACAAGTGGTCCACGATGCCCTGCGAGGTGATGACGCTCCCCTGGGCAACGGGGAAAAGGCGGCAGGCGTCGGGACGGTGGGGGTACACGGCGCAGCCCTGAGGGGTGACGAACGGGCAACCCGTCTCCTGTCCCCGGGGGGGCCTGAGGAGCACCAGAGGCAGCCCGGAGCCCGCTTCCGTCTCCCGGAGGGTGTAGCGCCCCAGAAATTCCCGGGATAAGAGCTGCAGGCCCCGCTTGAGGCGCAGCATATCGTACGGGTTGAGGACAATGACGCCGCTCTGGCAGCAGCGGTTGAGGCAAGCCCGATAGGGGCCGCAGGCAAACCGAAAGCGGCTGGCCAAGGTAAGGCGATTTTCCCGTGGCTCCCGAAACAGAGTCAGTTCCGTCATAGGGGTTTGGTCCGTGGGCAGCGGTGTGAGCCCGCGCGGCCCTTAAACTTTTCCTTGCTGCTGTAATTTGGCCCAGACGTCCTTGAGGGCCACCGTGCGGTTGAACACCAGGCGGCCGGGCAGGCAGTCCTTGAGGTCGGCGCAGAAATAGCCCAAGCGCTCAAACTGAAAGTGGCTGCCCGGCTGGGCCGCCGCCAGCGAGGGTTCCAGGCGGCAGGAAGTAAGGGTGGTAAGGGAAGCGGGGTTGAGGTCGTCCAGAAAGTTGCCGGTGGCGGCTCCGGGTTCCGGCGCGGTGAACAGTCGGTCGTACAGGCGGACCTCCGCCGGGTGGGCATGGGCGGCGGAGACCCAGTGCAGGGTGGCCTGGACCTTGCGGCCATCCGGGGCATAACCGCCCTTGGTATCCGGGTCGTAAAGGCAGTGCACCTCCACCACCTCTCCGGTAGCGGCATCCTTCACCACGTTCACGCACTTGATGAAATAGGCATACCGCAGCCGGACCTCACGGCCGGGGGCCAGACGGTAGAATTTTTTGGGCGGGTGCTCCAGAAAGTCATCCTGCTCGATGTAAAGCTCCCGGGCGAAGGGCACCATCCGTGTGCCTTGGGAGGCATCCTCGGGGTTGTTCACAGCCGCCAACTCCTCCACCTGCCCCTCGGGATAGTTCAGGAGCACCACCTTCAGCGGCCGCAGCACCGCCATTCGGCGGGGCGCCGTGAGGTTCAGGACCTCCCGGGCGCAGTATTCCAACAGGGCCATATCCACCAGGTTGTCCCGTTTGCCCACCCCGATCATCTCACAAAATTTGCGAATGGCTGCGGGGGGATAGCCCCGGCGGCGCAGGCCCGCCAGGGTGGGGAGCCGGGGGTCGTCCCAGCCCGAGACAAAGCCCCCCTCCACCAACTTTATGAGACGGCGCTTGGAGAGCACCGTGTAACTCAGGTTGAGGCGGGCGAACTCGTATTGATAAGGGCGATACGGCACGGGCAGATGGTCCAAGATCCAGTCATATAACGGGCGGTGGTCCTCAAATTCAATGGTGCAGATGGAGTGGGTCACCCCCTCCAGGGCGTCGGAGATGGGATGGGCATAGTCATACATGGGATAGATGCACCAGGTGTTGCCGGTGCGGTGGTGCTCGGCGTGCAGGATGCGGTAGAGCACCGGGTCCCTGAGGTTGATATTGCCGGAGGTCATGTCGATCTTGGCCCGCAGCACATGGGCCCCGTCGGGGAATTCGCCGGCCCGCATGCGCCGGAAGAGATCGAGATTCTCTTCCACGCTGCGGTTGCGATAGGGGCTTTCCCGGCCCGGTTCGGTGAGGGTGCCCCGGTAGGCGCGGATCTCCTCGGCAGACAGCGAACAGACGTAAGCCAAGCCCTGTTGGATCAGGTGCTCCGCGTAGTCATACATCTGCGGGAAGTAGTCCGAGGCAAAATAGAGGCGGTCTTCCCAGTCGAACCCCAGCCAACGCACGTCCTCCATGATGGAGTCCACATATTCCTGCTCTTCCTTGGTGGGGTTGGTATCATCGAAGCGCAGGTTGCAAAGACCGTGGAATTCCCGGGCAATGCCGAAGTTCAGGCAGATGCTTTTGGCGTGGCCGATGTGCAGATAGCCGTTGGGCTCCGGGGGAAAGCGGGTCATCACCCGGCCGCCGTTCTTGCCGGCCTTCACATCAGCGGCCACGATCTCCCGGATGAAGTCCAGGGGCTGAGAAGGAGCTTGGTCAGCCATGAAGCCGTTCCTTGGAAAAGAATCTCTGGTGTCGGAAGTGTATTAACTATATTCGAAGGGCGGCGTTTCCCCAAGGTCTCCGCCCAAAAAAGGCCGCCGGGGCGGAGGACCTCAGGCCTTTTTTTGCCAGCCTCTCCCATGCCCTTCCCGGCATGATGCGGAGACCTCGCCATGCCACCCTTCCGAAATTTAGCCATATTTTCCGGTGATGTAATCTTCGGTGCGGCGGTCCCGGGGCCGGGTGAAGATCTGGGCAGTGTCGCCGAATTCCACCAGTTCGCCCAACAGCATGAAGCCGGTGTGGTCGCTTACCCGGGCGGCCTGTTGCATGTTGTGGGTGACGATGATGATGGTGTAGCGGGCCTTCAACTCCCGCATCAGCTCCTCCAGGCGCAAAGTGGCCAAGGGATCCAGGGCCGAGCAGGGCTCGTCCATGAGGAGGATTTCCGGCTCCACCGCCAACAGCCGCGCCACGCAGAGGCGCTGCTGCTGCTCTTCGGTAAGATGTAAGGCCGAAACCCCCAGTCGGTCCTTGACCTCTTCCCACAATCCCACCGCCTCCAGGCAGCGCTGGCAGATGTCTTCCAGTTCGCTCCGGCGGGGCCGGCCGTGGAGTTTGGGGCCATAAACGATGTTGTCGAAAATGGACAGGGGAAAGGGATTGGGGCGTTGGAAGACCATGCCCACCTTTTTCCGCAGTTGGGTCAGGTTCACCCCGGGAGCGAAGATATCCTGGCCGTCAATGATGACCTCGCCGGTGATGCGCACCCCCTCGATGAGGTCGTTCATGCGGTTGAAGACCCGGAGCAAGGTGGACTTGCCGCACCCCGAGGGGCCGATGAGCGCCGTAATGGCCCGGCCGGCAAAATCGCAGCTCACGTCGATTAACGCCTGGAAATCCCGGTAATAAAGGTTGAGGTGCCGAAGGGCAATGACTGCCGGCTGGGCGGGTTGCGGCTCCTTATCCGAAGCGGCCGGAGATGTAGTCATCGGTGCGCTGGTCCCGGGGCACGGTGAAGACCTGGGGGGTTTCCCCCACCTCCACGAGGCGGCTCATGAGCAGGAAGGCCACCCGGTCGGTGGCCCGGGCGATCTGCTTGGTGTTGTTGCTCACCAGGATGATAGTATATTGCGCCTTCAATTGAAACAGGGTTTCCTCGATTTTGGCGGTGGAAATGGGGTCCAGGCCGCTGGTGGGCTCATCCAGCAGAATGACCTCGGGCCGCATGGCCAAGGTCCGGGCCAGACACAGACGCTGCTGCTGGCCGCCAGAGAGGTTCATCGCCGGGGTGTGCAGGCGATCCTTCACTTCGTCCCACAGTCGGGCGGCCTTGAGGCTTTCCTCCGCCAGGGCGGCCAGCTCTTCCCGGTGACCTCTGCCGGCCAGCCGAGGGGCCATAACCAGATTTTCGAAGATGGAACGGGGCAAGGGCGTAGGTTTGCTCAACACCAACCCCACCCGCCGGCGCAAGGCCACCACGTCGGTGTCCGGCGCCAGGATGTCCAAACCGTCCAGAAAAGCCCGCCCTTCAATACGGGCATTGGGCACCAGATCGCACAGGCGGGTCAGGACCTTGAGCAGGGTGGACTTGCCGCTTTTGGCCGGCCCCATGAGGCCGAAGATCTCCCGCGGCCGAATCTCAAGCGAGACCTTGTCCAGGGCCTGAAAATCGCCGTAAAAAAAGGAGAGGTCTTCCAGGCGGATTTTGCTCGGTAACTCAGATGTCATGCCAGTCTTGGGTTTGATGGGGGCCGGCCCTCGGGTTTACGGTCCAGACGGCTCCTGACAGGTTTGGGGAAGGGGGTCGAGGGAGGGGATAAGGCCTGCCTTGGGAAGCACCCCGCCCCGCTCCCTTTCCCATCCTCAGGAGTAGCGCTGCATGAGCCGTTGCATCAGGCTGTAGGCCACCAGATTGATCAAGAGAATAGCAACCATCAAGATGGCCGCGGTGCCATAGGCGTTGGGCATGGAAAGGCCCTCCCGGGCCAGGATGTAAAAGTGCACTGCCATGGTGCGTCCGGAGTCAAACAGCGTCACCGGGGTGCGCAAGGCCGCTCCGGCGGTAAACAGGAGCACCGCGGTCTCCCCCAGGGAGCGGCCCACGGAAAGCATGATGCCGGTGGTAATACCGGGCAGGGCGCTGGGAAGCACGATTTTGGTGATGGCCTGCCACTTGGTGAGGCCCAGGGAATAGCACACCACTCGGTAATCCTCGGGTACGGCCTTGATGGCCTCTTCACTGGTGCGGATGATGATGGGGAGCACCATGATGGCCAAGGTCAGGCCGCCGGAGAGCACCGACCAGCCGAAGCCCAGCTTGAGCACGAAGAGCACGAAGCCGAAAAGCCCCAGGATAATGGAAGGAACGCCGGCCAGGCACTCGGCCCCGAAACGGATGACCCTGGTCAGCCAGGACTCCCTGGTGTATTCCGTCAGATAGATGGCGGTCCCCACCCCCAGGGGGGAGGCCACCAGGATGGCCAGCAGGGTGATGTAGGCCGTGGCCACCAAGGTGGAGAAGATGCCGCCGGAGCGCCCCATGTCGTGGGGCTCCTGGGTGAGGAAGCCCCAGGTCACCTGGGGCAGGCCTTCCACGGAGATGTTGACAATAATGAAGATGAGGATGACCAAGGTGAAGCAGGTGAGGAACCATAGGAGCGTTTTCATCAGGGTTTGGGAGAGGCGGGGATCCAGACGCACCTTATGACCTCCGGCGGGTGATGACGGTGGCGGTGAAGTTGAGGATCATGATGATGATGAAGAGCACGATGCCGGTGGCGAACAGGGCTTCCCGGTGGCGGCCGGTGGCGTAGCCCAACTCCAGGGCGATATTGCTGGTGAGGGTGCGCACCGGGTCCAGAACCGAGGTGGGGAGCTTCAGGGCGTTGCCCGCCACCATGATGACCGCCATGGTTTCGCCGATGGCCCGGCCCATGCCCAGGATGATGGCGGTGATGATGCCGCTTCTGGCCGCCGGCAGGACCACCCGCTGCACCGTCTGCCACTGGGTGGCCCCCAAAGCGATGGAGCCGTCGCGATACAGGTCGGGCACGGCGCTTAAGGCGTCAATGCTGATGCTGATGATGGTGGGGAGAATCATGATGCCCAGAATGATGGCGCCGGCCAACAGGGACAGACCCGGCCCCCCCAGGTAATCCCGGATGAGGGGCACCAGCCACAATACCCCCAGAAAGCCGTACACCACTGAGGGAATGCCGGCCAGGAGCTCCAGGGTGGGCTTGAGCACCCGTTTGATGCGCCCCGGGGAAAACTCCGCCAAGACGATGGCGCAGGCCAAACCGAGGGGCACCCCCAGGACCATGGCCCCCAAGGTCACCAGGACCGAAGAGACGATCATGGCGGCGATGCCAAAAAAGCCCTTGGTGGGCGCCCAGTGGCTGGAGAAAAGAAAATCCTTCAGGCCGGTGTGGAGAATAAGGGGCAAACCCTCCAGGAAGATGAACACGGTGATGAGGGCCAGAGATCCTATGGCGGACAAGGCCAGAGTCAGCAGCACTCGCTCGATGAATTTCCCCGAGATCATTCTTCGTAGCCCACCAGGCCCTCAGCCTCCAGCAAACTTTGTCCCTTGGCGCTCAAAATGAAGTCCACGAACTCTTTACAAGGTCCGCTGGGGGCAAGTTTGCTCACCAGGAGGAAGCGGCGCACCAATTTATACCGATGACTGCGGATGTATTCCCGGGTGGGAGGAACCCCGTCCACCGCCAGGGCCTTGATCCGGGGGTCCACCAGGCCCACGGAGATATAACCCAGGGCATGCGGGTCGTTGGCCACGATCTCCCGCACCGCCCCATTGCTGTCCTGCACCAAGGCCGCCGGGGTGATCTCGGCCTTGCCCATGACCAGCTCTTCAAAGGCGTTGCGGGTGCCGGAGCCCTCCTCCCGGGTGATGAGATGAATGGCGTGGTCCACCCATCCCACCTCGCGCCAATTTTGCACCCGGCCCGCATAAATGTCCCTGATCTGCGCCAAGGTCAGTTCGGTGAGGGGGTTTTGGCGGTGCACGATGACCGCAATGCCATCCCAGGCGATGGGGATTTCCACCAGGTCCTTTTCCGCCGGCACCAGCTCCCGGGAGGAGGCCCCCAGATGGGCTGCGCCTTGCCGGGCGGCGTAGATGCCGGCACTGGAACCGCCCCCCTGAATGTCAATGCGCACCTGGGGGTGGGTGGCCATATACACTTCGGCCAGCTTCTCGGCGAAGGGCTGCACCGAGGTGGAGCCTGCCACGCAAATGGCCTGGCCGCCGGCCTCCGGGCGACTCCCGCAGGCCCCGCTTCCCACGAGCAGGATGATGGCCAAGGCTAATATATGCATGAACAGGAAAAAATGACCAGGGTTGCGGTCGGGTTACAGTATATCAGACCGGCAGCCGTCCTTCAGGGCCCGGCGAGCTTCAGGGGTGCCATTTTCTCAGTTGGCAAAAGCCCGCCCCATTATGGCAAATCTGAGAAAAACTGCAACCAATCTGAGGACGGAACCAGGGAAAGGAACCGCCCCGGGCCCGTTGACGCCCGCCCCCCGGGTGAATAATTTATGGCCGAGCAAATCGATCCCGGGATCTTCGAAAAGGAGGGCGAAGATGAGCAACATGCATGGTGTGCTCCGGTTGGTGGGCGGGTTGCTGGTCCTGGCGATGGTGGCGGGTGGGGTCGGCGCCCAAGATCCGCCCAAATCCCTGTATGCCCGCTTGGGCGGCTATGACGCCATTGCCGCGGTGACGGATGACTTCTTCGGGCGCATGATGAAAGACCCGCAACTGGGCCGGTTTTTCAAACATCTGAGCGAGGATACCAAGGTGCGGGCCCGGCAGTTGACGGTGGATCTCCTGTGCCATATGACCGGCGGTCCATGCTTTTATATCGGCCGCAGCCTGAAGGCTTCTCATCAAGGCATGGGAATCACCGACCAGGACTGGGAGCTTTCGGTGAAGTATCTGAAGGAAACTCTCAACCACTTTAAGGTGCCGGCCAAAGAACAGGAAGAAGTCCTGAAGGCCATCGAGTCCACCCGGAAGGATATTGTGGAGGGGACCAAAAAATAGGCCTGTAATGGTGGTGGCAGCGGCCGTGGGCTGGCCGGGGCGCACCGGGAGGGAGGCTCGCGCCTCCAGGACTTTGGGGGCCTGCGGCTAGGGGCCTGGCTTCGGTGGTGGCCTCAGGAAGTCGCAGGGAGGGCCAGCCGGACCCGGGTGCCCTTCCCGGGGGCGCTGTCAATGGCGATCTCCCCCCCATGGGCCTGAATAACCCGCTGGCAGATGGCCAGCCCCAGACCGCTCCCTTTGGCCTTGGTGGTGAAGAAGGGCTGAAAGAGCTTTTCCATGTCTTCCGGGGTGATGCCCATCCCAGTGTCCGCCACCTCCACGATGACACGCCGGTCCAGGAGCTGGGAGCTGACGGTCAAGCGGCCGCCCTCGGCCATGGCCTCGATGCTGTTTTTCAACAGATTCAAGAGCACTTGGCGCAAGTGACCGGGGTCATAAAGGATCTCGCCCAATTCCGGGTCCAGATGCAAGGCCAGCTCGATATGATGCTCCGCCAGGCTGGGCTCCAGCAGACGGGCGGTGTCCCGGATCAGGGCGTTCAGGTCGCCGGGGACTTTGTTGGGCTGGGAGAACTTGGTGTAGCTGCCCACCTCCGCCAGGAAGTCTTCCAGGCGGTTGATTTCTTCCACAATGAGGTTGAGCTTCTCCTTGAGCTTTTCGGGGCTTTGGTCCAAATGATCCCGCACCTGGCGGGCAAAACCGCCGATGAGCATGAGGGGGGTCTTGATTTCATGGCTGATGTGGGCTGACATCCGGCCCAAAACCGCCAGCCGCTCGGCCTGCAAGACCTTCTGCTGCAACAGCCGCCGCTCCCTCAAATCCCGGAAGAAGCCCACGGTGCCCACCTCCCGATCGTCTTCGAAGATCAGGCTGGCGGACAGCTCGATGGGCACCAGGTCGCCGGACTTGCTGACACAGGCGGTTTCATAGGCCACCAACCGGCCCGGCCCCCCGTATTCGGGGGAGTAAATCATCTTTTTCACCTTCCGGGCTTCCCCTTCCGGATAAATATCCCGGACGTTGATTTTCCCTACCACCTCCTCCCGGCGATAGCCCAGGATTTTCTCCGCCCCTTCGTTGAAAATCAGGATGTTGCCCTGCCGGTCGTTGGCGATGATGCCGTCCCCTGAGGTCATGATGAGTTTTTCCTGGAACTCATGCATGCGTTCGATTTCGGCGCTCAGGGCGGCTTCCCGCCGCTGCCGCTTGAGGAGATGCCACATGCCGCTCAAGAGGAGGGTGAGCTGGCGCTCATCCGCCGGTTCATAGGGCTCGATTTTGTTGGCGACGCCAGCCAACGCCACCACCCGGTGGTTGTCGAACACCGGGATCAACAAAAGACGCCGCAAAGGCGAGTGCCCCGGCGGCAGGCCTTTCTTGCCCTCTTTGAGCCGTTGATAGTCGTTGATCATCATAGACTGACGCCGGCGCACCGCCTCAGCCCACAGCCCCGCGGTCGCCAATGGATAGTGGATGGGGGAACCGGCCACGTTGCAGGTGTCCATGACGTTCCGGGACCAGGACTGGATGGTGAGGACCGACTCGTCTTCGCTCAAAAACCCCAGAAACCCGATCTGGCTGCGGGTCAGATGAACGCCTTCATCCAAAGTAAAGTTGGAGATCTCCTGGAGGGAAGCCTGTGTCATGCGGCTCAGGCGCCAGAGGGCATCCAAGCGGGACTCATTCAGGCGGGCCGCTTCCTCGGAGTGGCGCAGATCCTGGATGATGGGGGCAATGCCGGCAATGCCGGCCGCCATGAAGGTCGAAATCGCCAGGGCCACCGTCTCGGTATGGAGATCCAGCGTCGCGATCTCGCCCAAAAACCAAACCTGGGCCAATGCCAGAATGCGCCGCAGGGCCATAAGGCTCACGGCGGCGGCCAACAGCAGCCAGGCCGGCCGCCAGCCGGTGAGACGGCTGAGCCTCACCGCCAGCAGCGCCGCGACCACCTGCAGGGTGATGGAAAGAAAGAGGATGATCTGTATCGGCATGATGGAGCCTCGGAAACCTCGGCGCCAGCCAATCGCTCAAGCAGCAGGGCGCTGCTGGCCGGATGGGACGGGCGCTCCCCAGGGAAGCGGTGCGGGAAAATCGGCGGCGCAGATACGCCCACCTGAACTTTGCCTCAGGGCCTGCACGGCAATTTCAGGACCTGGGGAAGGCAAAAATCCCCAGCCCGGGGCGATCGTTCCCTTGCCTCCGTCCTCTTGGCTACTGGTAATAACATAGTTATTGCGGTCAGAAAAACAAGATAATCCGGGCCGGCGTCTCAGCCCGGGAAGGATGGTGGGGCCGCAGCCAAGCTGAGATAACCTTGCCTGACACTATTGTTAATCATCTCAAAATTTTAAAGTACAGAATTGTAACCTAAGCCAGAAAAATATCTAAGAGAGCCCGGCGAGGTAAGGACAACTTATTGATAATAGGAAATTATTTATCAGGGTATAGTTTTTGCAAAAATTTTCGACATGCCCCCATTGACGTGCCCTGCCCTCGTCAATTTTTTCGCTGAATTGGGCAAACTCGCCGGCCTGGCCCTGGAGTTGGACCGCCTGCTGGAGCAGGTGGCGGACCTTTTTCTGCGCAGCCTGGATACCCGACAGATCTTGGCGCTGGTGTTCCCGGACGCTGAAGCGGCCTCTCCCCTGAAAGTCCAGCGGGGCGATGTTCCCCTGGCGGAATTAGCTCCCTTGCGCTTGACCGGGAACGTGCTTGCGCAATTGCTCACTTCCCGCCTGCCCTTTGTCCTGGGGGAAGGCGGGCAGCCGCTGCGGGTCCTGGACCGGCGCCGCCTGGCGGGGTCCTTGCGTCCACCCTTGGCTTGGCTGGGAGTGCCCCTCTTGAGAGAGCAGGAGCCCCTGGGCCTTTTGGTTGTGGATCGGATTTGCTTCCCCAGGGGTGCGGCGGCCGAAGAAGTGGCCGTGTTGCAGGCGGTGGCCGATTTCCTCGCCGGCGTGGTGGGGCTGCATCGTCAGATCAAGGTCAAGGAAGACCGGTGGCGGTGGGAAAATCTGGCTTTGGAGGCTTCCTTGGCCCATGGGCATCAAAACTTGCTGGTGGGACAAAGCGCAGCTTTGACGGCCCTGAAGCAGCTACTCAGGAGAGTGGCGGAGAGCCGGGCGCCGGTGCTTTTGGTGGGCGAACCCGGAGTGGGCAAGACCTTGGCGGCGCGCCTCATCCATGAGATGAGTCCCCGCCGCCGTCATCCCTTCGTCAAAGTTCACTGCGGCGCTTTGCCGGAGGCCCTCCTGGCCGGGCGCCTCTTTGGCCTGGAGCGGGGGAGTGGACCCGAGGCGGCCCGGGCCATTCCTGGCAGCCTCAGCGAAGCCGAGGGAGGCACCCTTTTGCTCATGGAGGTGGAGAAGATGCCCGCCGGGCTGCAAAACAGCCTCCTGAGACTCCTGGAGGAACGGGAGTATCAGCGGGTGGGGGGCTCCAAATGGCGCAAGGCCGACGTCCGGTTGATGGCCGCCTCCCCGACGGATCTGGCCGCGGCCGTGCGGGAGGGGCGTTTCGTAGCGGAGTTGCACCAGAAGCTCGGTATGTTCACGGTGACGGTGGCCCCTTTGCGGGAGCGTCCCGAGGATATCCTCCCGCTTCTCAATCACTTCCTGGACCAGGTTTCCAGGGAATATGGCCGCCGCTTTTATTTCACCCGCCAAGCCGAAGAAATCCTGACCGCCTATGCCTGGCCGGAAAACGTCCGGGAGCTGAAAACCCTGGTGGAGCGCCTGGCGGTGTTGGCCGATGGCCCCGCCCTGGATGTGGCCGACCTGCCCCCTCATATGCTGGCTGGACGGACCGAAACCGCGGCTCCGCCTTCCCCCCTTTCCCGCCTGAAGGAATTGGAGCGCCGGGCAATTGTCGCCGCCTTGGAACGCCACCACTGGGTGCAGTCCCAGGCCGCCCTGGAGCTGGGCCTCACCCTGCGTCAGATGGGCTACCGGGTCAAACAGTTCGGTCTTATGCACCTGGTGAAGAAAGGCCGCGCCCGAACCCCCTCCCAGCGCTCGCGACCTTGAGGATGCCGAACGTCGCAGGCCGGGGATCCCAATACGAGGGGGATTCTCAGCCAGGGTTTGCGCATCCTCTGCCCCTGAAGGAACCCCAGGGGCAGGTCCGCCGCGCTTATTGCAAGGTTTGCAAGCCCGCCAGGTACTTCACCAAGGCCTCCAACTCGTGGGGGCGCAGGAAGGCATAACTGGGCATGCGGCGGCTTTGGGGGCGGATCAGCTGCTCCCGGAGGATCGGGGGGCTCAGGCGCTGCCCGACGCCATCCCACGCCGGGGCCCGGAGAGCCCCTTTCCCCCCCAAGGAATGACAGGCCAGGCAGGAAACACGCTCCACCAATTGTTCCGCGCTCACGTCCTGGGCTCCCGCCGGCGCCGCCAGCAACATGGCGCTCAGGGTCGGAATCAGGGACTTTTTGAGCCTCACTTTTTCTCCCCCTCGGCGATCATCTCCTCCAAGAGGGCCTTCTCCGGGTGATCGGGGTTGAGGCTTAAGGCCCGGCGGAACAGGGGCGCGGCCTTGGCCTTCTCACCCTGGTAGTAATAGGTGGCCCCCAGATTGATGCAGGCCACCCAATAGGTGGGGTCCACCTCCAAGGCCTTTTCGAAGGCGGCAATCTCCTTCTTCTTCAGCTCCTGGTCGCGAACCTGCTGGTACTTAAAGCGGTAGGCCATGCCCAGAAAGTTGTACGCCACTGCAGATTTGGGCTCAAACTCCAAGGACTTGCTGAAGCTGGCGATGGCCTGGTCATAATTTTTCTTTTGGAGCTGCGTTACTCCCGTGTCCAACCACTCCTGGGCCTGTTTGCCGGGATCCGGCGGCCCGCCGCAGCCGACTATGAAGAGTAGGACGAGTAATCCTGCCAGAGAACGGAACATGTTCTGCCTCCTGGGGGATGTGGGATTTGCCAGTGGGCAAGGGGATCCACTGAGGAAAGGAGAGGCGCGGCCGCCTGGCGTGCCCATGGTCTCAGCTCAAAGGGACCGGGGTCAGGGCCTGCCCCACGGTGATGCAGTCCTTGCCCCGACCTTTGCCCTGAAACATGGCCCGGTCGGCGATCAGGAGGAGCTGGTCTTTGTCCCGGGCGTCCTGGGGCATGGTGGCAATGCCGTAGCTGGCGGTGATGGTCAGGTTGAGCCCTTCATCTTTCAGCAGGCGGGCCTGATTCAGGGTGCGGCGCAGGCGTCGCACCACTTCCAGGGCCTGGGCCTGGTTTTGGGCGGGAAGCAGAATGATGAACTCATCGCCGCCGTAGCGCACCAGGCTGTCCTCGGGGCCCAACTCCGAGCTCAGCACCCGAGCCACCTCGGCCAGCATCTTGCTGCCCAAGAGGTGGCCATGCGAATCCACCACGGCCTTGAAGTTGTCCAGGTCCAAAAAGACCACGGATAGTTCGCCCCCTTTGGAGGTCAGCTCGGAAATAAACCGTTCCAACTTGGCGGCTAAATAGCGGGGATTGTAAAAGCCGGTAACTTCATCAATGAACGTGCGGGCCTGGAGTTTTTGCAGATTATAAACGTTGTCCACCGCAATGGCCACGTAATCCCCGATGATATTCAACAAGGGCAGGTACTTGGCCTTAAACACCTCTTCATCTTCCACGTTCACCACCTCAAACACCCCGATGACCTGCTGGCGGACGATGAGGGGCAGGGCAATGATGGAACGGGTGGCAAACCCGGTGACCTCATCCACGCGGGGGCAGAAGCGGGGGTCCTGACGGGCATCGGGGATAAAAATAGGGCGGCCGCTCATGGCCACAGTGCCGGCGATGCCCTCTCCCAGTTTGAGGCGGATGGATTTCAGCGGTTCCGGGTCCACCCCCACGCTTACCGCAAAGTAGAGCTCCAGGGTCCGGGGATCGAGTAAGAGGAGCGACCAGTTGCTGGCCGGAATGAGCAGCTTGATCTTCTCCAGCACCGCGGTGAGAAGCGTCTCCATGTCATAGGCGCTCACCAGGGCCTTGGAAAATTCAATGCAGGTCAGGATGCGCTCCACCGTGCCCACTTGGTTGAGCGGCTCGAGGAAGTCCCGCTTTTCCGCCATCAATTTCTCCCTCCGGGGGTATTCTAAAGGGAGCCTGGGAGCTTGGCAAGGAAAATGGGGGGCTCCCCACCCGGTGGGGGATTCCGTCAGAGGCCACGAACCGCTCCCGAATCTTCCGTCCGGGCCCGGAACCGGGAATCAAGCCGCACCGTCCCCTGAGCTCCTGCCCGCCGCCGGGTCAGGCCAGCGCGGCCGCTATTTCCGCCGTTACCTGGTCGTCGGTGGCATGTCGCAACTGGATGGCTTTGTACGGGCATTCCGCCGGGCAGATGCCGCACCCCCGGCACCGTCCCGGGTCAATGAAGGCCTTGCGGCTTTGGGGGTCAATGACCGGAACCTCGAAGGGGCAGACCCGAACGCAGGTGAGGCACTCCGCGCAGCGTTCGGTTCTCACCCAGGCCACGGGACCGCCCACCCAGAGGGAGTCCTGGGCCAACAGGGTGAGGACGCGGGCCGCCGCGCCGGCCGCCTGCGCGATGGTTTCCTCGGCAAATTTGGGGCCATGGGCCAAGCCGCAGAGGAAAAAGCCGGCGGTGGTGAAATCCAGGGGCCTGAGCTTCTGATGGGCTTCCATAAAGAAGCCGTCGGCGTCATACGGAAGCTTGAAGAGCCGGGCCACCTCCCGGGCGGAGGGGTGGGGCCGGAGGGCGGCGGAGAGGACCAGCCAGTCCGCGGGCAGGGTTACCTCAGCCCTCAGATTGGCGTCAAAGAGCGTCACCCGCATCTGATGTCCGTCGGCGGATACCTGGGGTGGGCGATGGGCGTGAAAACGGAGGAACCTGACCCCCTTCTCCCGGGCCTGACGATAGAAACGCTCCCGGAAGCCAAAGGTGCGGATATCCCGGTAGAGGACGGCAACCTGAACCTGGGGATCCCGGTCCTTGAGGGCCAGGGCGTTTTTTACCGCCTCACTGCAGCACACCCGGCTGCAGTACGGGTGCTCCGGCTCCCGGGAGCCCACGCATTGGATCATCACCACCCTGGCTCCCGGGCCCACACCGCCGGGATCCTCGGCCAGAAGATTTTCCAGGGCCACCTGGGTCAGCACCCGGGGATGCTGGCCGTGCAGGTATTCCTCGGGTTGATAAAAGTGGCCGCCGGTGGCGATGACCCCGGCCCCGAACTCAATGTCAGTGGCGCCCTCCGGGGCGGCAATGGTGGCGGCAAAGCGGCCGAGGTGCCCGTGAAAGCGGGTCAGCCGGGAGCGGAGAAATACCTGGATGCGGGGGTGCTCCTGCACCCGGCGGGTGAGCTCCTGGGTGTAAGGGCCGATTTTCCAGCCCTCCAGCGTGGTGCGCACCAGGTGGGCCAGGCCCCCGAGGCGGGGGGCCTCCTCCACCAGGAAAACCGGGAAGCCGGCCTCGGCAATGGTCCAGGCGGCGGTGAGGCCGGCCACGCCCCCTCCCAGCACCAAGGCCTGCCGGGAGATGCGGGCCGGGGTTTCATGGAGGGGCTCCTGGCGAGCAGCCCGGGCCACCGCCATGCGCACCAGGTCCATGGCCTTGCGGGTGGCCGCCTCGGGCTCCCGCATATGCACCCAGGAATCCTGATTGCGGATGTTGGCCAGGGTGAACAGATACTTGTTCAGGCCGGCCTGCCGCAGGGTGTCCTGGAACAGCGGCTCATGGGTGCGGGGACTGCAGGCAGCCACCACCACCCGGTTTAGTTGCTCCCGTTGGACAATATCTTTGAGGTGTTCCAAGGTTTCGGCGGCACACATGAAGGTGCTGGTCTCGGCAAACACCACGCCGGGCAGAGTTTTGGCGAACTCGGCCACCTTGGCTACATCCACCACTCCGGCGATGTTGATGCCGCAATGGCAGACAAAGACGCCGAGGCGGGGTTCCTCCCCCTGTACCTGCCGCTCCGGAGGAAAGTGCGGCTGCCGGCTCATGGTGCCCCGGGCGGGGGCCAGAAGGGCCGCCGCTTGGCCGGCAGCGGCGGAACCCTGGCTCACCGTCTCCGGGATGTCCTTGGGTCCCTGGAAGACGCCGCAGACAAAAATTCCCGGCCGCCTGGTGGTCACCATTTCCAAGGGCTGCCCCGGGCAGAAGCCCCAGGAGTTTAGGGGGAGCCCCAACCGGGCAGCCAAGGTGCGGACGTCTGCAGGAATATCGAAGCCGGTGGCCAGCACCGCCAGGTCAAACACCTCTTCCTGCACCCGGTCCGCCTCGTCCACGTAAGTAATCTCCAAGTTGTGGGTGCGGGGATCTTCGGTGATCCGGGAGATGTGGGAGCGGACAAAGCGCACTCCCACTCCTTCCTGGGCCCACTGGCAATAATTGTCGAATCCCTTGCCCTGAGCCCGCAGATCAATATAGAACAGGGTGGCCTCCAGCTCCCGGTCGTGCTCTTTGGCGATGATGGCCTGCTTTACCGCCAACATGCAGCAGGCGGCGGAACAGAAGCCCCGGTTGATGCTTTCGTCCCGGGAGCCCACGCAGTGAAGCCAGGCCACCTTGCGCGGGTGTTTGCCGTCGCTGGGCCGCTCCAATTGCCCGGCGGTGGGGCCGGTGGTGGAGAGCAGGCGTTCAAACTGCAGGGCGGTGACTACGTTGGGGTAGCGTCCGAAGCCCAGTTCGGGCTTAATCCGGGGATCCACCGGCCGGAAGCCCGGGGCCAGGATGACGGCCCCCACCGTGAGGGTGCGCTCCCGGTCGGGGAGGGTGAGGTCAATGGCCTGCGTGGGGCAGAAGCGCTCGCAGGCCCGGCAGGTGCCCCGCTGAAAATAGAGGCAGTGTTCCTTGTCAATGGCGTATTTCAACGGCACCGCCTGGGGATAGCGCAGGTAGGCGGCTTTGCGCCAGCCCAATCCTTCATTGAAGGGGTCCCGCACCCGTTTGGGGCATTTTTCGGCGCACACCCCGCAGGCGATGCATTTTTCCAAGCTGACGCAGCGGGCCGGTTCCCGCAGGCGAACCGTGAACTTTCCCGCTTCCCCCTGCAGGTCCGCCACCTGAGCCGGTGCAATGATCTCGATGTTCAGATGCCGGCCCACTTCGGCCAGTTTGGGGGAGAGGATGCAGGTGGAGCAGTCGTTCGTAGGGAAGGTTTTGTCCAGTTGGGACATGACCCCGCCGATGGCCGGCTCCTTTTCCACCAGATAGACGAAAAAGCCGCCGTCGGCCAAGTCCAGGGCGGCCTGCAAGCCTGCCACGCCGCCCCCCACCACCAGGACGGCGCCCACTTTCTCGCTTGGGCGGGTTATCTTTGCAGGTCCTGCCATAACGTCGCCCCGTCCTATAACAGGCCCTTGGCCCTGAGGAGCGGCCGGGGGTCCACCAGATGGCGGGCAAGCCAGCGCTCCACATCCGGGTGCCCCAGCGCCAAGGCGATGAGCTCAGTGAAATAGAGGACCGGCAGGTCGTAGCCTTTGGCGGACTGCCGGGCAAGGCGCGGCTGGGGGAGGTCCAAATTGGCCTGACACATCTGGCAGGAGACTACAAGGCATTCGGCCCCGGCCCGCAGGGCCCGCTCGTAGAGGCGCTGCACCAGAGCGTCCACGAGGTCCGGCCGGGCCACCGTCAAACCGGCTCCGCAACAGTCGGTCTTAAAGGACCAGTCCAAAGGCGTGGCCCCCAGGACCTCCAGAAGCCGCTCCATGTGGCCGGGGTTTTCATGATTGGCCGTTCCGGTGACGGCCGGCGGCCGGGCCACCAGGCAGCCGTAGTAGCAGACCGCGGCCAGCCCCGTCAGCGGCCGCACCAGCTTGTGGGCCAATTTCGTGAGAAACACCGGCTGGGTAAGAAAATCCAGGAGGTCCCAGACCCTGAGGGGGCGGGCCGGGGCCTCTCCGGCAGCCGCCAGAGCCTTTTCCGCCACCTTCAGGCGATTGAAGCACAAGGCGCAGGGGGCTACCAGGTCCAGCCCCAGGCTGTGGGCGATCTTCAGGTTGCGGACCGGGAGGGCCGCCGCCGCCACCCGGTCCAGACTATGGGCGGCGCTGGCCCCGCAGCAGTTCCAGTCCGGGAGCTCAGCCAGCACCAGGTCCAGAAGCCCCGCCACCCCGGCGATGGAGGCGGCATAATCGAGAGCCGTTCCTTCCAGAGAACAGCCCGGGTAATACGCCACTTTCATCGGATTCCGATCCCGGTCCCATCAGGAGTGGGTCCAGGGCAGGCCCTTCAGACCCTCTTCCTCTCCCTCCTCATGGCTACTGCCCTGGGGGCGCTTCAGTGTGCGCCTTGCCAGGGGCCCCAGGGGCTGGAGGGAAAAACCGTCCAGGTCTTTTGGTGCTCCGCCACTCTTTTCTTACCAGCGTCTAAGGATGCCGGCCACTTCCCGGGCGCCCCGCAGGCGGTGGGGCAGCCGCAATTTCAGGCGGCCCCGTTTCGCCAGGGCAAAAGCCAGGGAGAGGTCCTCGGCCGCGGCCCCGCGCCGCAGTTTTTCCACCAGCCGCCGCCCCTTCAGGGAGAACAGCCCCAGCACCAGGGGCTCGGACAAACGCCCACCCCCCAGCTTGATGGCCTTGAGGAAGGCCCGGTGGAAGTCGCGTACCTCCTCCTGGCCTATGGCCCGGCCCTGGGCCACCGCGGTTTCTTTGAGCCAGTCCATCACCCCGGCGATGTCAATGCCGTTGGGGCAGCGGGTGGTGCAGGTCTCACAGGATGAGCACACCCAGATGGTGGCGGCGTCCAGGGCCTCTGCTTCCAGACCCAGGAGCACATAACGGATGACCCGGTCCGGCAGCAGGTCCATGGCGAAAGTCAACGGGCAGCCGTTGGAGCACTTGCGACACTGATAGCAGGAATCCACCGGCAGACCGGCGGCGGCCAGTGCTGCTGCCAAATGGAACTGGGGCTCCACGGGAAAAGGAAGTTCAGCCATATGGTTATAAATAAAATAATCTATATAAAATTAATTGACAATAGTCCTCCTAAGTTTCCTGCTGTTCAGCAGCGCCGTGGTATCTTCTGGCCGCGTGAACAACGGGGTTCGCCCCCGGAGAGGATAGGTGGCTGCCGGCCTGCCGCCCTTTCCTTACCCGCGCCGGGCTTTGAGGTGGGCCACCAGCTCATAGGTGAGCTTGGCCTGGATGTTGACCCGGCCCAGGACCACCTCCGGTTTGTTGTCGCCGTGAAAATCGGAGCCGCCGGTGACAAGCAGGCCAAGTTCCCCGGCCAGTCTCACATAGACGGCCTCTTGCTCCGGGGTGTGTTCCGGATAGTAGCACTCCACTCCTTGCAGCCCCAGGTTCTGGAGCTGACTGAGCAGCGCCCGCAGCTCCTCAGGAGTGTGGTGGTTTAAGGTAAAGGGGTGGGCCAGCACCGGGATCCCTCCGGCCTCCCGGATCATGGCGATGGCCTCAGCCGGCGGAAAGCGGAATTTCCCCACGTAGGCCTTACCCCGGTTGTTCAGATAGAGGTCGAAGGCGGCCTGCAGGCTGGAGACGTAACCGGCCTCATACAGGGCCCTGGCGATGTGGGGGCGCCCCATTTGGCCCCCGCCGCTGATGGCCGCCACCTGCTCCAAGGTGAGGGGGATTCCCAAGGCGTTCAATTTGGCGATGATCTGGGGATTGCGGTCCTTGCGGGCCTGTTGCAAGACCGCCAGCCGTTCTGCCAAGGAGCGGCTCCGGCGGTCCAGGAAATAGCCCAAGATGTGCATGGAGCCGCCCGGGTGTTTGGCGCTGATTTCCACTCCCGGGATGACCTCCACCCCGAATTCGTCCCCAGCGGCCATCGCCTCCTCAAGGCCGTCTATGGTGTCGTGGTCGGTGAGGGCCAAGGCCACCAGGCCCCGGTCCTTGGCCAGGCGGACCACCTCGCGGGGGGTCAGCGACCCGTCGGAGGCGTTGGAATGGGTATGGAGATCTACCAATTCTGGCACGGCTGCTCTCACAAAGAAGCAACGATCCGCTTGCCCCGGGGGCCCACGGGATCGTTTCCGGGTGGCAAGCCCTAACGCGGCCCTTCGGCCGGCTGGCTCATTTCCAGGTTTGGGGAGCGGAAGGACATGAGGCAGCCGGTCCAGAAATGGACCAACTGCCTGGACAGGGGGAGGAAAAGGGCCGTCTTCTCCTCAGGGTCGGTCAAAGGTTCCGGGAAAAGATGGCCCAAAAAGGCGTTGAGGGTGGACTCAAAGCTCCGGTCCCGGCGCCGATAATCCTCCACAAAGCCCCGCCGGTACTCTTCGTACCGCTCATTGATCAGCCCGCTCAACTGGTTGAAGCGTTCCTCCACTTCCTCCCGGTCCTTGGCCTTTTGCTGTTTAAAAAATACTTCCTCAAAAACGTACTCCGTCATGGCATCGTGGTAGCGGTCCAGGGCAGGGGTGGACCCTTTCAAATCGCCTTTTCGGGCGCTGAGATAGGCCTCGGTGATGAAAAACATGGCAAAGACCAGGGCCTCCAGGATCCTCGCCGGCTTTCTCCCCAGGCCCTGCTCCCGCAAGAGGCGGGCCAGATCGCCCACGACTCCCAGGGTCAGGGATTTCATCATTTCGATTTCTTTGGCATCTTCGCCGGCTTGCACTTCCTCGATGGTGGTCATGGGCTCTCCGCAATAGGGTTTTATGGATGGAGGTGTCAGACCCGGGCTGGCCGCCTATTCTTGGATGAACGGCTAAGAACCCGGGGCAAGAGAAGGGAGCGCCGGAGCCCGAACCTCCGGACTCCCTTCCGTGCAGGACTTAAGACTGAAGCAGCGCCAGCATTTCCCGCACCGCCCGCTCCAGCCCCACCAAAACCGCCCGGCTGATAATGCTGTGGCCGATGGAAAACTCCTCAAACTCCGGGCGGCCCCGGAAGGGCTTGATATTGACGTAGTTCAGACCGTGGCCGCATTTGACCCTGAGACCCAGGCTGCGGGCATGGCGGGCGGCGTCCAGGAGCTGGTCGAACAGCTTCACCGCCTCGGCCTCGCTTGGGGCCTCGGCATAGGTGCCGGTGTGCAGCTCCACCCAGGTGGCTCCCACCTGCCGGGCGGCGTTCAATTGATCATGATTGGGGTCCACAAAGAGGCTCACCAGCAGGCCCACGGCTTGGAGCCGGCGGACATAGTCCTTGAGAAACGCTTGCTGCCCCAGGACATCCAAGCCTCCTTCGGTGGTGAGCTCCTGGCGCTTTTCAGGCACCAGGGTGACCAGATCCGGCTTGACTTCCGCGGCGATGCGGAACATCTCTTCGGTGGCCGCCATTTCCAGGTTCAAGCGGGTCTTCACCGTTTGCCGGAGCAAAAGCAGGTCCCGGTCCTGAATGTGCCGACGGTCCTCTCGCAAGTGCACGATGACGCCCTCGGCGCCGGCCAACTCCGCCAACGCCGCGGCGGTAACGGGATCGGGTTCGGCCCCCCGACGGGCCTGCCTCAACGTGGCCACATGATCCACATTCACTTCCAATTTCGCCAACGTCTGCGCCTCCAGGTGCATTTCCAGGGGATCAGGTCCTGAGGTCCTCTCCCCGGTCTTCTTTCCCGTGCAGCATGTCCAGCAGCTCCCAGGACTTGGCCTCCATGGCGGCTTCTTCCTGAGGGGTCCGATGGTGGTAGCCCAGCAGATGTAATATACCGTGGATCAGATAAAAATCGAAGAGTTCTTCCACCGGCCAGCCCGATTCCTGGGCCTGCCGGGCCGTGGTTTCCATGGAAATCACCACTTCGCCCAGGATTATGGGGGGCGCTGGGCAGGCGGGGGGGCGGCGCCGGTCAGGGGGCCTGCAGCCTTCCGCCCCTTCCGAGGACAGGCTCGCCGGCAAAGGCCCGCCCGGAGCTGGGAGGGGAGGGGCAGGGGAGGGGGTGGGTTCCTGGTCCCCTTCTTTCCCGGCTACGTCCACGGGGAACGCGATGACGTTGGTGGGGCCCGGGCGTCCGAAGGTGCGGCGATTGAGGGCAGCCATGGCCCGGTCAGAAATGAGGGTAACGGACAGTTCGGCCTCAGTCCATCCCAAGGCGTTTAAGATCTTCCCGGCCTTTTTCCGGACCGTTTCCCGGCTTACCCTGATCTTTCGCTGGCGGTTGCTTATCCAGATGGTCATTGGCCCGGATCTTCTCCACGGGCTGGGGGTATTGGACGCGATGGTGACAGATGCCGCTCAACACCTTGATGCAATGCTTGGCGATGAGGTGCAGCTCTTTGAGGGTGAGTTCGCATTCGTCCAATTGTCCGTCGGCGAAAATGTTGTTGATAATTTTTTGCACCATGCCGGTGACCCGCGCCGGGGTAGGATCGGTGAGGGTGCGGGAGGCGGCCTCCAGCTGGTCGGCGATGAGCACCAGCCCCGCCTCTTTGGTCTGGGGCCGCGGGCCGGGATAGCGGTAATCTTCAATATTTACCTGGTTGGGATTGGCGGCCAACGCCTTGGCCTTCTGGAAAAAATAGCTGATGAGGCAGGTGCCGTGGTGCTGGCGGATAATGTCAATGATTTGCTCCCCCAGATGGTGTTGGCGGGCCAGTTCCACCCCCTCTTTGACATGGGCGATAATGATGAGGCTGCTCATGGAGGGGGCCAGTTTTTCGTGGCGGTTGCCCACCCCGAACTGGTTTTCCACAAAATAGAGGGGCTTCTTGATTTTGCCGATGTCATGATAATAGGCCGCGGCCTTGGCCAGCAAAGGATTGGCGCCGATGGCTTCGGCGGCGGCCTCCACCATCTGGCCCACGATGAGGGAGTGGTGATAGGTTCCCGGGGTCAGCAGCATGAGTTGTTTCAGCAGGGGTTGGTCCAGGTTCAAGAGCTCCAGGAGGCGGATGTTGGAAGAATAATGAAAGCCCATCTCCACCACCGGAGTAAGGCCCAGGGCCACGATGCCGGTGAAGAGACCGCCCCCCAGGGCAAAGGCCTGCCCCAAAACGAGTTCCTTCAGGGTAAAGGGATAATCCAGGAGGCGGAAGGCGGTGACCATCAGCAGATTCACCAGGGCAATGGACAATCCGGCCCGGATGAGATCGGCCCGCTGCCGGCAATTGCGCACGCCCCAGACGCCCACCAGCCCGGCACTCAGAAAATAGAGGAAAATGGGGAAAGGTTTATCCAACAGGAGGGCGGCCAAGGTGGCCGACAGAAAAGCCATCCCCAGGCCGGTCTCCAGACCCAAAAACAGGGCGGCAAACATGGGCGCTAAAGCTATGGGCCAGGCGAAAATGAGATTGGCTCCCACTTCCGGCCGGGTGGCTGCCAAGATGTTGCCCAGACCCAGGAGCAAGCGGGCCAGGAGGGTGCCGGCCAGCAGCAGCACGGCCAAAAACAGCAGATCCCGCAGTTTGTGGGGAAACCGTTTCAACGCCAGGCTGGCTAAGTAATAAGAAATGCCCAGCAAAAGGGTGAGGCTCAAAAAAACCCCCAGGAAGACGACCGCCCCCCGGCGGTGGGGAAAGGCATGGCTCTGGGCCGCCAGCTTGGCCAGGTGCATTTCGGTGAGCCGTTCCCCCCGACGCACCAGGGTCTCTCCTTTTTTCACCTGAAAATACGCCGGTTTCACCTGGAGGAGGGCCGCCCGTTGGCGCTCCTGGGTTTCCGCCAGGTTTGGGGTGACATTGGGGATAAGAAGGAATTGCACCAAGTCACAGATGAGCCAGCGGTCGGCAGGCGGGATCTCGCCGGCCAGCTCCCGGCACAGCTTGGCCACCGGCTGGCTTGCCTGGTCCAGATCCACAAAAGGGAAAGGAGGACTGAGGAGCTGTTCCTGGCGGGAGGGAAGCCGACGCAGGAGGATCTCGCCTTTTTCCGGCAGAGAAAGCCCTCGGGAAGCCACCACCCCCCGTTGACACAACTCATCCACCAGGCGCTGGGCCACGTGTTCCATGGCGGGGGAAAAATCGCTGCGGGCCAAGAGCAGGAAGGTGGGGCCGGGCAGAGTCGCCCCCAGCAGGCGGTCGAACTCCGGTTTTAAGGACTCCAGTGTCTGTTGATAAGACACCGACGGCGGGCGATGGGACGCGGCGCCTTCAGGACCCGTGGTCCCCAGCTTGGCCAGGTGCTGCCGCATAAAGGCCATGGCCTGGCCGAGACGATCCCGGAGGCGCGGCGCGGCCTGTTCGTCCAGGTCGAACACGGGGGGCACCTGGGCCAAAGCGTCCTGCCGGCGTTTGGCCGTAGTATCCACGTCCTCCACCAGGAGATCATGGGTGGCGGCGAGCTCTTCCTGGGCCACTTGGCCCACCCGGTAGTCGTGGAGCGGCCGTTGGGGGGCTGGGGCCAGGAAAAAGGCCAAGGCCAGGCTGAGGCCGATGAGCAAGGCGATCTTGCGCCCGCGCTCCCAAGGAGGGGAATGCCAAAATTTGTGGGAGAACCATGGCCTGAAGCGGTCGAATAGCCCCCGGGCCTTGGTTCCCCCCCGCGGGAGGCGGGAAACCGGTTCTTTGTCAGCCATGGCCGACCTCTCCCTTGCCCTCAGGCGGGCGCGGGCGGCGGCTGTCATAGGCCCGGATGATATCCTGCACCAGAGGATGGCGCACCACGTCCCGTTCGGTAAAATAGATGAAGGCGATGCCCTCAATGCCCTCCAGGAGCTGGCGGGCCTCCACCAGGCCGGAAAGCACCCCATGGGGCAGGTCCACCTGGGTGACGTCCCCAGTGATCACCGCCTTGGCGCCAAAGCCCAACCGGGTCAGGAACATGAGCATCTGCTCCGAGGTGGTGTTCTGGGCTTCGTCCAGGATGACAAAGGAGTCGTTCAGGGTCCGGCCCCGCATAAAGGCCAGGGGAGCCACCTCGATGACACCCCGCTGCACCAGCCGGGAGGCTTTGTCGAAGTCCATCATATCGTGCAGTGCATCATACAAGGGGCGCAGATAGGGGTTGACCTTTTCATACAGGTCACCCGGCAGAAACCCGAGCTTTTCCCCGGCCTCCACGGCCGGCCGCGCCAGAACGATGCGGATGCATTCATGGTTCATGAGGGCCGCCACCGCCATGGCCATGGCCAGATAGGTTTTGCCGGTGCCGGCGGGTCCGACGCCGAAGACGATGTCATGGGTGCGGATGGCTTCGATGTACCGCTTTTGGGTCAGGCTCTTGGGGGTGATGCGCCGTTTGGTGGCGGAGATATACACGGTGTCCAGGAAAATATCCCGGATGGAGGCGTTGGCCTTTTCCTGTAGGATTTTCACGGCATGCTGCACATCCTGGGGTTTGAGCTCATAGCCGGCGGCGAGGACGCCCTCAAGTTCGGCCAGCACCCGGCGGGCCAGGGCCACGGCGGGCTCCGGGCCCTCCAGGGTCACCTGCCCGCCTCGGGAGACCAGGCGGATTCCGAGGGTGCGGCCGATGAGCCGCAGATGCTGACCCTGTTCGCCAAACAGGGCCTGCGCCAAGGCGTTGTCCTGGATCGTGAGATGCTCGGTAATGGACTTTCCGGCCGGGCGAGGGGAGGGTTTCACGGTCGGCGGATCAGGCCGCAAGGCCCATGATCTGACCCTGAACCTGACGGGTTCGGGGCCGATTGTCAAAATCACACAGCACGATCTGCTGCCAGGCGCCCAAGAGCAGGCGGCCGGCACGAACGGGGACGGAGAGCGAGGGTTTCAAAAACGCGGCCCGCACGTGGGAATAGCCGTTGCCGTCGCCCCAGCGGCGATTGTGCTCATATTCCAGGTCCTGGGGAAAGAGCCGCTCAATGGCTCGTTTGAGGTCATTCACCACCCCGGGTTCATATTCAATGGTGGTGAGAGCGGCAGTGGAGCCGGCGATAAACAGGGTGAGGACCCCGTTTGCCACCCCGGCGGCGGCCACCCGGTCCTGGACGGCCGGAGTCAGGTCCAGGATGTCGGTACCGGCGGTGGTGGGAACCTCCAGGGTGAAGGCGTTCCAGGCGAACATAGTGTACGGTATACTACCAAAATTATGCAGCTTTTACTGCCAATTTTATCACAAAAACGGTGGCCTTCATATGGCACCGGGAAAATTATGGCCACCGCATTTCCCTGCCGGGCTCCGGTTGCTCCTGTGTTTCCCGGACCAAACCGGGGCTGGGACCCGGTCGGCGACCGCGGGCGTGCCTTGGAGGAATAATCAGGATGGAATGCTCTTGGTGGCTGGAGGCGCTGGGGGGCATCGTCCTGTTTTGGGTGCTTTCCCTCCTAGTGGTGTGGGCCGCAAGCCGCCGCCGGCTTCTCAAGGAGTTGGCCCGCCAGGAGGCTGCTGGGTCCGTGGCGGTGGACTCCTTTTCCGAGCCGCGGCCAGAAGATGCCAAGGCCCAGGAAATTCTGGGCGCCTACCGCCGACGCCTTTTTCTCCATCCCTGGCCCGACACCCGTCTGGGTTTCGCCGCCATCAGCGCCGTCGCCCAGCAGGTCTTGCAGGAAATCGCCCGGGTCTATTACCCTGAGGAAGAGCGGCCGGAGCTCAAAGCCTCGCTGGCCGACTTGGTGGGGCTGGTGAACCGGGTGGGCAGCCGCCTGCATCTGTGGCTTAACACTCTGCCCATGCGGCCTTTAAAGGACCTGGATATCAAGACGGTGCTGCGCTGCCAGGAGCTGTATCAGCAGGCGGTCTGTCACCCTGCCTACCAGTTCCTCAAACGTCACCACCTGGACAAGGCGGCCCGCTGGCTGTGGACTGCGAAAAACCTCCTTAACCCCTGGTATTGGGGCCGTCGGGCTGCCTATACCGGGGGACGGGAGGTGGTGGCGCGCCTGTTTTTAGCCCAGGTGGTGTCATTGGTGGGCGAGGAGGCCATCCGCATCTACAGTGGGCGCCCAGCAGGGGGGATCCGGAAGCGGCGTCTTAAGCTGGCCCTTCAGGAAATGATCAACCTCTCTTGGGCGGACGGCCGGCTTCCCTTGCAGGTGCACCTCCAGATGTTGCGCCTTTTCCTCCAGGCCAAGGGGCTGGACGATCAGGAGCGCCTGGGGCTCATTGCCCAACTGGCCGCGGCGCGGCCGGCGGACCTGCCGCCCCTTTCCAGCCTGGAGCCCGCCGATCGCCATGCCTTGGCCCACACTCTCCGGTACCTGGCCCGGGCCTGTTGGCAGGGGGAGGAGCTGGACCGCCGTCTGGCCTACATCCGGGCCCGGTGGGAAGGGGGAACCGCCGGCACCGACCACCCGACCACCTGACTTCCGTCGTCTCTCGCAAAATTTTCCCCGCCAAAGGTGCCCCTTTTTGGGGAGCAAAGGCCCTCCCTTGCCAGCGCCAGAGTATGATCAATAGGGTTTAGGCAGGCGGGCTTGCCCAATGGGCGGCCCTTTCGCCCGCCTCACTCCACGACCCGGACCCAGGTGGCCTGGAGGCCCTTTTCTCCGGCTTCCTGGGCGAACTCCACCTTGGCACCCACCGGCAAAGTGTCCAGATTGGCGTTCTTCAGGGCATGCGCGTGAAAATAGACCTCGGTGCCCTCCGGGGTTTCCAGGAACCCGTAGTCTTCCTCCGGGAAGGTTCGGGCTACCCTGCCCTTGAGGGCGACTTCCTCGTGGACCTTGACCTTCTGCTGCCGGACCTGGGAGAATTCCTTCAAACGGCGGTCCATGGCCTTGAAGGCGTCCACGATGAGGGGCAGGACATATTCGCCCTGCCGGGTGACGGTGAGGGTCTGGCCCGCCAGACCCAGGACGAGATGCATTTCAAAGGCGCCGTGGCGATGGTGGCCGGTGCCGATGATCTCCACCCGGGCGTGCAGGATGGGCTCGAAGGAGTGGCGGGCCAGCTTGGCCAGTTCGGAGGTGATTTTCTCCCGCCATTCCGGCAGGATGGCCACATTGCGGCCGTCGATATGCAGGTCGGAAGGAAGCATTCCCCACCCTCCTTGCGGCTAGCGGTTTTGGGAAGCCTGGGATTGCAAGGCGGCTTCCAGCGCGGCGAGGCGTTTTTCCAGGGCCTCCAGGTCCTGCTTCCGTGCCAGTCCCATGCCGGCCACCACCTGGGCCACCATCTGATGAATTTTTTCCTTCAGGGCTTCCTGTTCGGCCTGGGCCCGCTCCATGATCTGAGCCACGGCCCCGGCTTTGTCCGTCTGGCTCATTTCCCCCCGGCGAATCATCTCCTCAACGATGGCCTCCACTTTTTCCTTGGTGAAATCCACCACTCCCAAACCGAACTTGAGGGCCTTGCGGAAAAAATCCTCCATGGTTGTTCTCCTGAATTTTTTCTTCAATATAAGCCGCCCCGCCTCCTTTGTCGACGGGGCTGGGCATCCTTGCCACACCGGCGGGGAGGAAAAAATCCGTCGCCGCAACTCCCCTTTTTTTTCTTGATTTTTCGACAATTCAGCCGTTATCATATGTTTAAACTAGATTTCTTGTAGAATGGTTTATGCCCCGAGGAAAAAACAAACTGGTGAAAGTGGGCGACCTCTTTCTCATCAATGACGTTTCCCGGATGGTGAATCTGTCCCAGAAGCGCATCCGGGAATATGAGAAAGAGGGGTTCATCAAACCCGTCCGGGAACGTAATACCAACAACCGGCTGTACTCGTCGTTTGACGTCGCCCAGATTCAGCAGATCAACCACCTCATCCACGAACGGGGCTTCACCTTGGCATGTCTGCGCAATCTCATGGTTCTGGCCCCCTGCTGGAACATTTTTGACTGCCAGGACAAGGAAAAATGCGCCGCCTATCAGATTCCCTGGCGGCCCTGCTATGACGTGCGGCAGTATCGGGAAACCCTGTGCAACGGCCCCTGTGATCGCTGCGCCATCTACCTTAACCGGGATGTGAAAAAGGAGCGGATCCTGGAGCCCTTTCCCCGGCCGGAGTAAACCGGGTCCCTTCTCCCTCCCCTTGAGTTCCCTGACTGCGGCCACTCAGCTATCTCCTCGGGGCGTCTGCCTGCTTGGTCCCTGCAGCCGCGCAAAGCTTGCCTTTCTGTGCCGTCTGGCCGGGTGGTTGACCGGGAAGGGGGTCCGGGTGGCGGTGCTTACCCTTGCGCCCCGGCCCTTCTTCCCCGATTCTGGCAAAGACACCGGCAGGTTTCGCCGAGCCGGAGCCAGGATCACCGCCCTGGCGGCCCCCGGTTGGCTGCAGCTCACCTACGCGGATCCCCAAGATCCTCAGTTTCCTTCCCTTAGCAGGGCCTTGGCTCTTCTGGAGCCCTGCGCCGACCTGGTATTGTTGGACGGGGACAATGACCCATGGCCGCGGGTGCTGTTTAACCCCTTCCCGGGGGCCATGCCCGAGTCCCCGGCGGCCGAGGTGCTGGCCGTGGTGGGGGAACCACCGCCGGGCTGGACCGGCCCCCGCTTCGAGCCAGAGGAGACGGACCTCCTGGGGGCCTTGCTCCTGACCCGCCTGGAGTTGGCTTCGTGAACGTCCGTGGTCCTTCGCTCACCGGCGTCATTCTGGCCGGGGGCTTAAGCCGGCGGTTGGGACGGGACAAAGCGGCGCTCCGACTGCACGGCAAGCCTTTGGCCCGCTGGGTGGCCGAGGCCCTTAGCCCCTTGGTGGCCGAGATGTGGCTGGTGACCAACCAGCCCCTGGAGCACCTGTCCCTGGAATTGCCGTTGCTCGTGGATCTCCGCCCCGCCCGGGGACCCCTGGGGGGCCTGCTCACAGCCCTGGTTTTCAGCCGCACCCCCTGGGTGTTGGCGGCCTCGGTGGACAGCCCCTTGCTGGTCCCCGCCCTGTTGGCGGCCCTGGCTGAACGGGCGGCCAGGACCGCCCGGCCGGCGGTGGTGTGCCAGAGCAGCCGCGGGTTGGAAGTGTTTCCCGGTCTGTTCCATGTGCGGCTGAGAACCCACCTGGAAGACTACCTGCTACGGGAGCGACGCCTGCGCCCCTTTGTGACGGCCTGCCGCCCCGAGGTGCTGCCGCCGGAAGAGACCGTACGGCGGGACCCCGGAGGGTTGAGCTTTCTCAACTGCAACACCCCGGCGGAGCTGGCGGAGGCGGCCAGGTTAAGCGGGGGGCCCCGAGGCGGTGAAAACCTCTTGACAGGCGGGAAGAGGCAGGGTACATAAATTTCTGCTTGGTCCCATCGTCTAGCGGCCTAGGATACTGCCCTCTCACGGCAGAGACACGGGTTCGATTCCCGTTGGGACTACCAAATATCCACATAACTTACTGATTTTCCTGAAATAAACTTCAGACCACCCCCGAACGTTTCGCCTTGGTGCCCAC
>FWPV01000336.1_pt1 | contig 154828 bp, 81 predicted proteins | sample 2228371 | NCBI WGS metagenome assembly FWPV01 (sample SAMEA103939776, study PRJEB20133) | metagenome
CACGTTAGAAAAAAGCCAACTAAAACAAAAAGCCGTCGATTTTTTAAAAACGAAAAAATCGAACCAGGAGATATTTTTTTATTGACTTTTTCCCTTTAATATATGTAATTTGGAAATTGACATTTGTGGATTTTTAAAAAGAGGAATGAAAAGAATGATCAGAAAATATGCTACGATATCATTTATCATAGTTTGTGCTGGATTACTAATTCGCCCAGCATTCAGCCAGGATGCTTTGACATTAGAGGACTGTCTGCAACTGGCGTTTAAAAATAGTCGGATGTTGCAGGTGGCCGATTTGGGGACCGAAGTTGCGATGGAGCAGGTGGCGGAAGCGAAGGCCCAACTCTGGCCGAGCATTGGGCTGAGCGGGCTTTACACTCGGATCGGCAAAATTACGTCGTTCACCATCCCGATGGGCGGGGTGAGCCGCACGTTTCAATTTGGCACCCCCAATCGGGTGAATCTGGATGTGAAGCTGCAACTGCCACTATTTACCTGGGGCCGCATCAACAGCACCATTGAGATGTCGCAGGTAGGGCGATCGTTGGCTGAGGTGCAGCGGCGCCAGAAAAAGGTTGAGCTCACCGAGCAGGTATTGCGGGCGTTCTATGCGGTGCTGCTCAATGAGGAGGTGGTGCGGTTGCGCCAGGCGAGCGTGCAGCGGGCGGAGCGCCATTTGAAAACCGCCCAGGATCGCTTTCAGGCGGGCCTGGTGCCCCGATTGGAGCTGCTTCGGGCGGAAGTGGAGCTGAAGAATGCGCAGAGCGCATGGAGCGAGGCGCTTGGGAATCTCGAAAAAAGCAAGATCTTTCTGGCTAAGGTGATTGGAACGGATGATAGCCAGGTTGCCGTTTCAGGTATTTTCAGATTCGATCCGATTCGTTTGAATGAAGACGAAGTGATCGCCAAGGCGACTTCGGTTCGGTCGGATATTCAGGCGATTCGCTTGCAGCAGCAGATGAGCCAGAGCCAAATTTCATTGGCCAAAAGCGGCAACAAGCCCAATCTGTTCCTTTTTTCGGGTTACAATGTGGTCAATGGGTTTGATCCGTTGAACCCAGACAAATTTGTCGATAATTACAATGTGGGCGTCCAGATGGCCGTCCCGCTGTTCGATGGCTTTGCCACGTCCCATAAAGTGCAGCAGGCGGAATTGCAACAGCAACAGATCAAACTGCAGGAGCAGGAGATCAAAGATTTGATACGATTGCAGGTGCGTCAGGCGATCATTGCGCTGCGACAGGCCGAGGATAAAATCAAGACTCAGGAGGAGAATATTGCCCTGGCAAAACAGGCGCTGCAGGTGGCGGAACAGCAGTATCAGGATGGATTAATTTCCTCGATCGAAGTGCTTGATGCGCAGCATACGTTATCCCAGAGCGAGTTGCTCCGCACCCAGGCGATCTTCAATCATGTGATGACCAAAGTGGACCTCAGTCGGGCAATGGAGGATTTTGGGTGGTTTGCTTTCCGTGACCAGTGATCAGTAATCAGTAATCAGTATTCAGTATTCAGTATTCAGTGAGCAATGATCATTATGGCTGATATCCAATATCCAATACCCAATATCCAATACCAGACAGCAAACAAATCTTGTGCAGGAGATAGGAAATGAGAAGAATCTTTTCGCTGATATTCATGGTGCTATTCATTTTAAATTGTGGGAAAAAACAGGAATCGAATACAACGGCGAAGCCCGAGACAGCGGTGGTTACGGTAAAAGCGAAAACGGTTCAGGAGATGCTGATTGCCGAGCAGATCAAGATCACAGGGGAGCTGGCGCCGACATTTCAGGTGGAGGTTTTCCCCCGAGCCAATGGCATTGTGGTCTCGGAATCGGTTTCGCTGGGCGATGTGGTCCGTAAGGATCAGGTGCTGGCTGAGGTGCAGCAGGATGTTCCAGGCATGGAGTTCGCCAGGGTGCGGATCGAGGCCACCAGCAGCGGGGTGATCACCAGCGATCAGGTGGAGATCGGGGGGCGGGTCTCGGTGCAAAAGCCCGCCTATACCATCAGCGGTCTGCGGCCGATCTACATGAATGGCAAGGTTTCCGAGGCCTATCTGCGCCAGATCAGAATCGGCGAGACGGTTGCGGTGGAGCTGGATGCGTTTCCCAACGAGCGATTGGTGGGCAAAATTGCTGAGATCGATCCTGTGGTCGATCGGCTGTCCCGCATGGCCACGGTGAAAATCTCGATCAATAATCCCGATTTGAAGCTCAAGCCAGGCATGTTTGCCCGTTGTTATGTCAAAGTCGGCGATCATACAGGGCTGGTAGTGCCGCTGGATGCAATCGTGCGCACGGGCGCCAATCGCTATGTCTTCCGCATCGATGATGGCAGGGCAAGACAGGTGCGGGTGCAGACTGGGGCTGTGGTGAATGAACTAATTGAGGTGCAGGGGGATTTGAAGCCTGACGATCGGGTCGTGGTACTGGGGCAGAATTTGTTGGAAGATGGGGGAGTGGTTCAGGTTGAGGGGGAATGAATGGCGTGGGGCTTGGAGCTTGGGGCATGGAGCCTGGGGCATAGAGCATGGAGCTCGGAGCATGGAGCTCGGAGCATGGGGCTTGGCGCATGGGGATTGGAACAAGGGCTGGTTGTTTTCAGAGCTGGAAAAATAGGGCAGGAAGCGCTCGCTGATGCGACATGTGTGTCGATTGAAAAGAGCTTTTTTAAATTGTTCTAATAATTGACAAGTCATTTCACCCAAAATGCCGCCGTTATTTGGTAGAAAGGGTTGCAGAAATTCCACCCTTTGGAGGAGAATTAATAGTTCGCCCCTTTGAAAGGGCGTTAATAGTTACCCTCTTTATATGGGGTATTAGTAGTTTCCCCTCATTGAAAGGGCTTCAATCGTACCTCCTTTGAAGGGAGTATCAGCAGTTCCCCCCATTGAAGGGGTATCTATAGTTCCCCCCTTTGAAGGGGCGACAGGGGGGATGTCAAAACAAACGCTTAAATAGAACGGCCAATATTCAAAACCATACGGCATGCAAAAATTGTTATTGGGCTAATATTCATGGCGCATCTGGCTTGGCAGGTCTGGGCGCTGTTAATAAAAGTATCTGACTGGGCAATACCAATAATCGATGTTTCAGAATCGAGTACTCCAGACACCATGCACCTTGCACCATGCCCAAAGCCATTTGCGCCATTTTTGGAAGGATTGATTGCACACAAGAACTAAATTAAATTGACAGGGACATAGATGAAGATTGCTGAGCTGAGTATCAAACGACGAGTGGGGACAATATTGATCACACTGAGTGTGGTGATCATCGGTTTATTGTCCATCCCCAATATTCCAGTATCTTTTTGGCCTGAATTTGTGGCGCCATCTCTCATTATCATAGCGCCCTATCCAGGCGTGGCGCCGCTGGAGGTGGAGGAGCAGATCGCCAGGCCGCTGGAGGAGGAGCTGAGCACCATTGACGGCGTGGAGGAACTGGAGACCACCTGCATGGAGGGCATGTGTCAGGTGCTGGTGCGATTCGGCTGGGGGGTCGATTTTGATGATGCCAAACTGAAGGTGCAGGAGCGAACCAACAAAGCCCGCAGCCGATTCCCACGAGAGGCGCTGGAACCCCGAGTGCTTCAGGTGCAGGATTTTTTGCCGCCAGGGATCGAACTGGGATTCAATTCAGATCAGCGGGACTTGAACGAGGTGCGGGATTATGTGGAGACGAAGCTGAAAAACCGCTTTTTGCGATTGGAAAACGTGGCCACAGTGCAGACCTTTGGCGGCTATGAGCAGCAGGTGGCCGTCCGAGTCGATCCCGATCGGCTTTATGCGTATGGGTTGACCCTGGCGCAGGTGAGCGCTGCCCTGGCCAGCGAAAATTTGAATGTGCCTGCGGGCAAGATCCAGAGCGAGCTGAAGAACTATTTCATCCGCATTGTTGGCAAATTCAGCGAGGTGGAGGATATTCAAAACATCATCGTGGCGGCCAACAATGGCGTCCCGATCTATTTGAAAGACATCGCCGAGGTAACCCTGGAAAACAAGGAGCAACTTTCGATCACCCGATTGAACGGCAAGTTGTTGATCGGCCTGGCCATTCGGGAAAAGAGCGGCGGCAATACCGTGGCCATGTGCGATGAAGTGAAGGAGGAACTGAAGACCATCAAGAAAATCCTGCCGCAGGATATTCAGGTGACCATCATCCGAGATCAGTCGCTGTTCATTAAAAAATCCATCCAAAATGTGCTGAGAAATGCTGCCATCGGCGCATTGCTGGCGTCGCTGGTGTTGCTGCTATTCCTGGGAAGCTTTCGCAACACGCTCATCATCATGCTGTCCATTCCTGTTTCGATCATCGCCACGTTCTTTTTGATCGATTGGTTCGGATTGACCATCAATACCATTTCGCTGGGCGGACTGGCGCTGGGCGTGGGCATGATTGTGGATGCTTCCGTGGTGGTGATCGAAAATATCTTTCGCAATTTGCGGGAACGGCGAGGCGAGGATCGGTTCAATACCGTGGTCAATGCCACCAGCGAAGTGGCATCGGCCATCACTTCATCCACTTTGACCTCGGTGGTGGTGTTTTTCCCGCTGGCGTTTCTGGTGGGATTGTTCGCCGTGCTCCTGGGCGAGCTGGCGCTCACGATCGTGTTTGCTTTGTCGATCTCAGTCATCGTCGCTTTGACCATTGTACCCTTGCTTAGCTTTCGGCTGATGAAAATCGAGCTGGGCACGTCTCGGCTGGGATTTGTGGTTCGGGCCTGGCAAAATATCTTCGAGCGATTGACACAGATCTATCGAGCCTCGTTGCGCTGGGCGTTGGGACATCGCCTGCTGACGATCGCTCTGGCGGTGGTGATTTTGATTTTGAGCATTGCCATTTTCCCCCGATTATTGGACGTCGAGCTGTTGCCCTCCATCAACCAGGGCGAGTTTCGAGTGGAATTGACGCTGGCGGAAGGGACCAGACTGGAATTTACCGATGCGCTGGCGCAACGATTGGAATCGGAAATCCTTCAGCGCACTGAGGTCGATCAGGTCTATTCGGTCATAGGCGTGGCTTCGGCTCGGGGTGATTTGAAATCCAATTTTGCAGCGATCACGGTCAATCTGAAGCCGCAATTTTTCCCCCAGCTTCAATCCGTCATGGAGGACATTCGCAACCGATACCGCTCGCTGGTCGGCACTCGGGTCGTGGTGCGACAGATCGAGGTGACCGAGGGCATGAAACAGATGCCAGTCAATGTCCGCATCGCAGGCGACGATCTGGAAGTGCTGGAGGAGATCGGCACCAGGGCGATCAGTTTGGTCCGAGAAGTCCCTGGCGTAGTGAATCTCACCAGTTCGCTGGCCGAGGGGCTATCGGAATTTACTATCAAGATCAACCGCATCAAAGCCGCCGATCTGGGGCTATCCAATAGTCAGATTGCGGGAGCGGTGCGGCTGGCGGTGCTGGGATCGGCAACTACTCGGCTGAGCAGCTTCGGCAAGGAGTACGACATCACGGTTTCCGCCGATGCGGGCAAGATCAGATACCTGAGCGAACTGCTGGACCTCCCGCTGACCACCATGAAAGGCAGTATAGTGCCGTTACGGGCTGTGGCTGAGGTGTCGCTGGAGCGGGCGCCCAGCGAGATCAAGCGTTTCGATCAGCAGCGGGTGCTGGAGATCAAAGCCGACGTGGCTGGCAGAAACCAGCGTCAGGTGGTGGCTGAGGTGCGCAATAAACTGGCCTCGCTGAACCTGCCGTCCGATTATTTCATTACCTACGGTGGCCAATCGAAAGCCATCGCCGATTCGTTCAAGAGCCTGTTGACGGCGCTGGTCATTGCCATCTTTCTGGTCTATGTGGTGATGGGGACGCAGTTCAACTCGTTCCTGCATCCGTTCACCATTGCCATGACCATTCCGCTAGCGCTGATTGGCGTGTTTCTGGGGCTGTTCATCTTTGGGGCAGCGCTCAGCATGAATGCGCTGTTGGGATCGATCATGCTGGTGGGAATTGTGGTGAATAACGGCATTTTGCTGATCGATTTTATTTTGCAATTGCGAGTCAAAGGCCTGAGCAAAAACGAAGCGATCATCGAGGCGGGGACGCTGCGCTTGCGGCCAATTTTGATTACCTCACTCACGACCATTTTTGGGATGATTCCCATTGCATTGGGCCTGGGCGAAGGCGGCGAGGCGCTGCAGCCACTGGGCGCTGTAGTGGTCGGCGGCTTGACGACTTCAACGTTTTTGACGTTGATCGTGATTCCGTGTGTGTATTCGCTGGTGGATCGGTTGAGCAGGGGGCAGAGCTAACATGACAGTGGAACGGTTTAATTTTCGATCTCTTTTGGTAGCAAATTGACTATGATTTTCACGATAGACCTAACCATTCTCGTAAGGAGTTTTCAAGTGATATTGAATCGGAATGGTCTAAACTCCCAATGAGTTTGATCACTAAATTTTCGTTGATTGTGTATATCCCCCGCTTGACGGCGGATATAACGTTTAAGCCAGATTCTTTCCATTTGGACAAAACGAATTCCCCTGCAAGGAGGCCAGTGATCTTGCTGGTTAGAGGGACAATTATCACATCTGCGGAAGGGTGAGGAGCACTAATGACCACGGCTGGTCTTACTTTCGATGTAGTAAAATCCGAGAACGGATAGCGAACCAGAATGACGTCATTTTTCGAGTAGTTGCTCATAAACATCATCCTCCGCATTATCCCAAATCTTTTTGAGCGAAGTTTCACTGGCATTTAACCAGAACTGGTATTCCTCATCTGGGATTATTGTCACTAAAACTTTGGTTCCCTCAGGAAAGTTGATTTTATCAAATAATTGTATTTTCCCTTCCTGAACAATGCCCCAATGCGTACTCAACATTTTTTTACCCTACTATGATGAAAGTGAGATGTGGTGGATTATCACTAGTTCATGTTTCTTGCTAAAAGAATTCTGGTCAGTTACCATGTTTGAACGGCTAAAATATAAAATTTTGCCAGGCCAATGTCAAGCTAAAATTGAATAGCCTGAATGTAACGGTTGATGGAGAATTTCTCATCTTTTTTACTATTGTTTGAAATTGGAAATTGGGGTGAAAGAGTCGAGGCGCTTCAGCCGCTGGGCGCAGTAGTGGTCGGCGGCTTGACGACTTCAACATTTTTGACGTTGATCGTGATTCCGTGTGTGTATTCGCTGGTGGATTGGTTGAGCCGAACCAAGATTCGCTTTGAGCAGTGAAATACCTTAGGTCGAATAGATCTGGATTTGTAATGCATCAGGCTTCATCGGGTTGATCAAAATTTTTGCTTGACATTTGTTAGAAAGCAGGATATATTGTTCAAGATAAAAAATGAACTGTGCAGTCTGATAGTCCTTATTAAAAAATCGATCGATTGAAATAATAGTCTGTGGCCTAAATAATGGCGGTTAAGTGTTTTTGCAGCAGAACAGAGAATTTTATTTTTTCATGAATAGAAAGTAATTCCGATTATCATTGCGCAGCCAAATTAAATGTTGGGCGGCAAAACGTGGGATATAAATTTGTGCCATTATCTTGATGTGATTGGAGAGAAAGCAATGACCACAGCAACCATAACTATGGAAGTTGCTCCAGACCTGGCGCAAGCCTATCGGGAAGCACCAGAAAAAGACCAGTTGAAATTGCGGCTGCTAATGAACCTGTGGCTACGGAATTTGTTCCTCCCTACAACTCCACTCTCAGATCTCATGGACGAGCTGAGTGATAAAGCTGAAGCTCGGGGCTTAACTGCGGCCAAACTCGAGGAGCTCCTCCGTGCGCGCTAAACCTCGGTTCGTCTTTGATACCAATGCCATCATTAGCGCGGCGTTGCTCAAGCGATCGGTTTCACGCCAGGCCTTCGATCAGGCATTACAGGAGGGAGAGTTGCTGGTCTCAGCCGAGACAATAGATGAAATCGACCAGGTTCTAAGCCGAGCGGACTTCGCGAAATATGTGACCGAAGATGAGCGTCTGGAATTCCTGGCAGTCCTGCTTCGAGAAGCAACGTTAGTCGAGGTTACCGTACACGTTAGCGAGTGTCGTGATCCACGCGACAACAAATTCTTGGAGCTTGCCATTAGCGGTGAGGCGGTCTGCATCGTCAGTGGGGATCAAGACTTGTTAGTATTGAACCCTTTTCGTGGCATTCCCATTGTCACACCACGTGGCTTCTTAGACGGGATATGGAAGGAGCAGAAATAGGCTTCCTACAACAATGTATTCTGTCTAACACGACGTAGTGCTGATGTCAGCCCAATTTCACTCATCGAACTTTACCTGCGAATACGACAGTGACTCTTTCAGGTCTTCACTGCAGGAGACGGCTAACGCTGCTTATACCCAACTCTGCATGTCCTCTTCCGCGCAAAATTATCGGTATTGGAGTTGTTTAATCTAAATCAGAACCACGATATAGCCGATGAACATTTTTTGTTGGCAGTGTAATGCTTCAATAAGAAGCTACCATGATCTTTCGTTCTGCCCAAGCGATGCAAACCAATGAATCGACAATTTATTTTTAAACCAGCTTTTTGTTAGAAAGAGACCGAATTGAATGAGCGGAGAATTAAGAATAAATACTCAGGCAACAATTGAACGACTTTCAAAAAGATACTCATCATCATCAGAAGAATTCATCAAATGGGGATCAACCCTCGCATTGAAGGAAAAAATTCGATCTTATAAAATTGAACGAATGGAGATCTTGGCTCGCTATGCGGTGACTACAGTCGATGAGTTGAAAACCAAGATCGAACTTTGGGAAGTTCCTGAGCACCCTGCCTGGGAAGACTTGATCGAAATTAAGAACATCGAAATGGAAATCAAGGAACTGGAAAATGATATGAGAGCTTTACAAGAGGTTTGAACAAATTGCAGCGACTGAATTTGATGATATCATTCGAGAAAGTGAAATTATCTATTCCTATTCAGGCAGAACGCAAAAATTACGGTTGAATTTGATTGATGATACCTTTATCGATATCAGGTTGTCTGGCGCTGGAGAATTATCTTTTCATCAGGAACAAGAAGGCTAAGTCACTTTACGTAGGAAAGCGAATGGCCAAATGATGACCTTTAATCGATGAAAGCACTTCTATGAAGATAATCCAGCCACTGATTTTAATTTTAAAGCAATATCCTTTGGGCGTTTTTTATCAGTTGCAAAATAAAGGAGGGCTGCATCTCCAACTATCCCATATTCCCATGCATCTCCAACCAATTTTCCAGCTCGAAAACCTCTCGATAAATCTTTGAACTGTTCTTCAATTTTTGTTCGATGAAAGCGCTAACGTAAACTGATCTCCGCATTCCCAGGGGGACGCGGTTTTATCTGAATTCGATTTTTATAGCAGATTCTAATTAATCACGTAGCAGACCAGGCCTTTCAAATATCTTCCTTCAGGAAAATTGAGTGAAATCGGGTGGTCTGCGGATTGATGCAAATATCGGATCAGTTGCACCGCACGGCCAGCATCCAGGGCTGCATCGGCTACGATTTTTTGGAATAGATCCAGCGAGACGTGTCCAGAACAGGAGAAGGTGAAAAGAATGCCTCCCGGATTCAATAATTGAAATGCCAGCCAATTGATGTCCTTATAGCCGCGGCTGGCCTTTTGAATTTGGTTCGCTGCTTCCGCAAATTTTGGGGGATCCAGGACGATGACGTCGAATTTGCGGCCAGCCTCACGGAATTGTCGCAGTACCTGAAACACGTCGCCAGTGATGTTTTGGAACCGATCGGATTCAAAAGCATTAGCAGCCCTGTTGCGCTCAGCCAATTCCAGAAAATAGGCGGAAGAATCGATATTGATCACATGGGTTGCGCCGCCATGTATCGCCCAGAGGCCAAATCCACCCGTGTAAGCGAAACAGTTCAGCACTTGCTTGCCCAGAGAAAAATCCGCGATAGCCATTCGGTTTTCCCGCTGATCCAAATAGGCCCCAGTCTTGTGGCCATTTTGAATATCGACCATCATGCGAACACCAGCCTCTTGAATTTCGATCAACTGAGGTGGGGGAGTGCCCCAGAGCGGCCCGTGTTGGGGGGAAAGACCTTCTTTCTGTCGCACCTCCGCATCAGAGCGATTGTAAATGTTCGCGTCTGGGATCAGCGCATGCAACTGTTCGACGATCTCATTCTTCCAATAATCGGCACCAGCCGAAAGAAACTGGCACACCAAAAATTCACTGTAACGATCGACGATTAATCCCGGCAGACCATCTGACTCAGAATTGACGAGTCGATAGGCTGTGACTGAGCGTTGGTTTAACAATTGCTCCCGCATTCGAAACGCCCGCTGCAGGCGATCAGCAAAAAAGTATGTATTGATTTGCTCAGTAATATCCCAGGTCCAGATCCGGATGCGGATTTGCGAGTGCGGTGAATAAGCACCTCGGGCCAGCCATTCGTTTTTCGTTGACACAATGTCAACGGTTTCGCCCGGTGTAGCGACTTGTTCGACCCGATCAATCGCTCCAGAGAAAATCCATGGGTGATGCCGAAGGATGGATTTTTCGCGGCCCGGTTTGAGAATAATTTTGCCCATTGTTTCTTCCTCATGCAAAGCGGACGATGTTCTATAAACGAGACAAGCAAAGTGAAATCGATGATGCAAAGACAACAGAACTGGTCTGCGGATCATGGATGGCCTTTGTTGCCTTCATCAAATCATCAATTTTTTGAAAACAAACGGCCTGACCTTGATCGCCGTTTGCTACAACTTCTTAGAACCAGCGGACGAATCGGTGTAGCGGGTGAAAGGAAAATTCTGGCGCGCTTCTTCCCAGAACAAATCACCAGCGATCCATTCAGGATAAACTGGAATTCGATGCAAATCAGCCCGGTCGATCCATTGAACTGATTTAATGAGATGACTATCCTCATCGTCTTTTGGGACATTGTCGATGGTGAGATCTCCAGAATATGATTCTACAGGCATAAAAAACTCGATGTGATGAACCTGATTTTCAATATCCCGAAACTCACGGATATAGCTGATGCGACAGACCTCAGCGATCAGCCCAGTTTGCTCGAAAATTTCGCGTCGTGCCGTGTCGAAAATGGATCGATCGCCCTCGACCAACCCACCGCCTGGCGGTATCCAGAATTCCACGCCGCGAGCTTCGTTGCGATGCAATACCAGCAGGATGGAATCCCTGTTTAGCACCAGCCCAGCCGCGCGAATGCGATGTCGCATTGGTTCCTCCTCATATTTTGTGATGCGCCTAATATAAAGCAATTTCGCAATCAAATCAAGCAATATTTCCAAGCATTCTCCCTATCGATCCAAATTTCCCCTTGATGATTTAAAGTTATTGGAATAGAAAAGCAGTCAAATCGTTTCGATATTTGCTGGAACAAATCGTGCAACAGGACATTTATATCAGTACCATGAAAAGAGTGAGCTTTTATACATTGGGCTGCAAATTGAATCAGGCGGAAACGGCGATTTTGACCGAGCAATTCGAGCAAGCTGGCTATCAAATCGTTCCATTCGGAGAACCGGTCGATATTTGTGTGATCAATACCTGCACGGTTACTGGGAAAACCGATTATCAATGCCGACAAATGATCCGCCGGGCAAAACAGCAATCCCCTCGGGCCAGAATAGCGGTTGTGGGCTGTTATGCGCAACTCGCCCCGGATAGGCTTCGGGCGATCGATGGGGTCGATTTTATTTTGGGGAGCGATACAAAGTTCAGCCTGATCGATCTGCTTCGCCAGCAACCGGATGCCCCAGCTCCGCATATTGAAGCGTCCAAAAATGAGCGCTTCATCAAGCCGGGTCCAGGCAAATTTTATGATCATACCAGGGCGTTTCTTAAGATCCAGGATGGATGTGATAGTCGCTGTTCATATTGCACGGTACCATTGGCTCGAGGCCGTAGTCGCAGTGATCTATTGCCACAGATCATCGCTTCGGCGCATCGCCTGGTTGAAAATGGCCATCGCGAAATTGTGCTCACCGGGGTGCATATCGGTCGCTATGGCAAGGATTTAAACCCTCCAGTCAATTTGCTCGACCTGCTGCAACAGCTTGAGCGCATCGAGGGCTTAAAGCGAATTCGGTTGAGCTCTCTTGAACCCGGAGAGATCGATGACGAACTGATTCAATGGATCGCTCACTCAGAGAAAATCTGTCGTCACTTCCATATTCCTCTGCAAAGCGGGGATGATGAGATTCTCAAGCGAATGAATCGAGACTATAGCTCCCAGCAATTCCAACATCTCATCGAGCGAATAACAGGGCAAATTCCAGATTGTGGTTTGGGGACAGATGTGATCGTGGGCTTTCCAGGAGAAAGTGAGCAACAGTTTCTGTCGACGTTTCGTTTGATCGAGCGGCTGCCGTTCACTTATTTGCACGTGTTCAGCTATTCAGCTCGACCCGGGACGCCGGCCGCCCAGTTCAAACCTCAGATCGATCCCAGAGTGATCCGACAGCGCAGTGAATCGCTGCGATTACTGGGGAGAGTCAAGAAACAAAAGTTTCTCGATGGTTTGGTTGGAAAAAAGCTCAGGGTGCTTTGGGAAGCAAAAAATGGGGGAGAATTGATGTTCGGCTGGTCGGATAATTATGCCAGGGTGGCAAGCCCCATCGAACTGGCGCACTTGAATACGCTGACCGAGGTGGAAATCATCAAGGCCGAACCAAATTGGGTATTGGGACGCTGTATTACCCCCAATTCTTCAGCCGCTAACCAGCATCCGATTCCGTGAAAATTAGGATTGCTGCTGAAAAGAGAATCTTAGAAAGCGATCTTCTCTCGCTTTTGCGAACCAATGCAAGGATTGAATCGTTAAGGCCAGACATTTTGATATAGAGGGTTTCCAAATCAGCATTGCAAAGGATCCTGAGTTTTCGAAGAGCGTAGCGACGAAGCAATCTGTCAAATATGAAAAGATTGCTTCGCTTCGCTTGTAATGACATGACATCGTAACGTTAATTGAGAATAGCTCTACCAGGTTCGCAATGAGGGTTGCCTTAATTTGCTTTCGCAGTCCCAATGATTATTGGGCGCATGCTTGGTCGATTGTTTTATAAGTAGCAGATTCGAGATTTGGATGGAAGGATTTTGCCCGATATCAAATGTAGCCCTCATAAAACCATCAAGCAGGCAAACAAATTCATTGACATTTAAACAAAATATTAGTATAATTTATTGCCTGAATGAAAAGCGCGTGATTTGACAACACAATCCTCAAGCTTTGTCTGAAGACAATTGGTTGGATGGTCATCATTTTAATTCTCAGCAAGTCTAATCGGAGGGGTAGTGGGATGACGACTTTTTGATGATGAGGGCGATTTAATTGAAACGCGAAATGATGTCAGGATGAAAGATAAGAGCAAGAAATATTATATTGAGACTTATGGCTGCCAGATGAATAAATACGATTCCGAACTGGTTGCTGGCATATTGAATCAAGAGGGCTATCAGCCTGCCAGAACGCTGGAGGAATCGGATTTAATTCTGGTGAACACGTGTAGCGTTCGTCAGCATGCGGAAAATCGCGTGTTTGGCCGTTTGGATGCGCTTCGGTTATTAAAGAAGCAGCGGCCGGAGGTGATCATTGGCGTTCTTGGCTGCATGGCGATGCGCTGGCAGGATGAGCTATTGCATCAAAAGCCATTCGTCAACTTTGTACTTGGACCGGACAACTATCGCGGTCTTCCGTCGATCCTGGACAAGCTTGGCAACGGTTCGCGAAACAGCCAACTAAAATTGGCCGAGTTTGATGATCATGAGGTCTATAGTGATATGTATCCCAGCCGCACTTCTGGGGTGAGCGCCTGGGTGGCGATCATGCGCGGGTGCAATAATTTTTGTTCCTATTGCATCGTGCCCTATGTGAGAGGTCGGGAGCGAAGTCGCGCTGCCTGCGAAGTCGTCCGCGAGGTTCAACGTCTGGTCCAACAAAATTTTGTCGAGGTGGCGCTGCTGGGGCAGAACGTCAATTCGTATCATGATGGTGAAAATGATTTTGCGGATTTGATTCGGATGGTGGCCGAGGTTCCTGGGATTCAACGCGTGCGATTCGCCACATCGCATCCGAAGGACCTATCGCCGCGATTGATCGATGCAATGGCCGAGCAGGCCAATATTTGTCATCATCTCCATTTGCCCGTGCAATCCGGGTCGGATCATGTTTTGCAATTGATGAATCGGAAATATACGCGAGCCCATTACCTGAATTTGATTGAATCATTGCGCGCTAAAATTCCAGATGTGGGATTGTACACCGATATCATCGTTGGTTTCCCGGGTGAGACCGAGCAGGATTTCGAGCTGACCATGCAATTGGTTGAGCAGGTGAAGTTTGACGGAATTTTTGTTTTTAAATTTTCGCCGCGCGAAGGAACCGCTGCCTACCGTTTGAAGGAAACAGTTTCTGAGGCAGAGAAAGTGCGCCGATTGGAGCAACTCAATGCGATTCAGGATGCGATCACGCTGGAAAAAAATCAGCAAATGGTGGGAACCGTTGTCCAGATTTTAGTGGAGGGACGCAGCCGAAAATCCCGAGCGCATCAATATATGGGAAGAACCGAATCGAATAAGATCGTTGTCTTTCAAGGCGATCCAACACTGGTTGGCAGGCTAATCGATGTGAAAATCGTTGCTGCCGAGGGTCGAACGCTGTTCGGAGAACCCATCTGATCTGGCCTGCATCAGTGGGCAGCGAATTGTTGCTCTTGGAATTCCAAAAGAACATAGCAACCATGTGCCGAATGCGCTTTCACGATCGAAAGCCATAGCTTCTGTGAGGCGGAAATTCTCCAAAGTTTCGACGCATGTGAATCGGCTTGAAATGGCCAATGATTTCGTGTTTTTGAAAATCAATCCCGATTTGAATCCAATCGCTATCTTTGTGATGAATGCCTGATGGCTAGATCATAAATTATCTTGGAGGATGTTATGTGGATTGTCAAATGGATCTTTTGGGTCATCGTGCTTTTCGTGATCATTCTATTTATCACTCAAAATGTGGAGTTTCTGAAGCAGGCTCACAAACTGCAATTTTTGTTCTGGGAGACGAAAGAAGCAATCCCCATTTGGGTGGTGATGTTCATTTCGTTTGCGGTGGGTGTTCTCATCTGGATGATTGGTTCAATTTTCAAAGTGATCGAATTAAAGGGCACGGTTAGGAAGGTGAGCAAAGAGAATATTGCGCTGAAGCGAGAGCTCAATGAACTGCGCAACATCCCCATCGATGATGAAGCCGAGGCGATCGAGCAGATCGAAAATAAGATCAAATAATGTAACGAGAGCCAGGTGATGGTAATGGAGCATGAGATTACAACTCAGGCCTGACAAATGAATTAGATTGGGAACTGAAACTATGACGACGATAATCTTCATTGGATTGGGAGCAGCAATCCTGATCATTGCAGCATTGGCATATTTGAAATTGAGATCGCCCCAGCAACCGCCGGATACTTCAGTGGTCTACACCATGGCATTGAATTATCTGATCATGGGGGAGAAAAAGAAGGCATTGGAAAAACTGCGTGAGGCAGTGCGAACTGACACTGGCAATGTCGATGCCTATCTGAAGATTGGCGATATTTTAAGGGAGCAGGGCTCGGTGGATCGAGCGATTAAAATTCATCGCGGCTTACTTCTCCGCCCCAACTTGACCAAAGGACAAAAGATCTCAGTGCTGGAAAGCTTGATCAAAGATTATCAGGCGAACCAAAACTATGAAAGAGCGATTCAGGTATGCCAGAAATTATTGGAGATGACCAATAACGAAGTCTGGGCTCAAGAACTGCTATTGCAGCTTTACGAGGCGGCGGGCGATTGGGACAAGGCGTTTGAGACGCTGAAGAAGATTCACAAGGCGCGGGGAAAGAAAGCGAATCAAATTTTAGCGCTGTACAAGGTCGAAGCTGGCTTAAAATTGATCCAGGAAGGAAAAGAGCGCGATGGCCGAATCAAGTTTCGCGAGGCGATCAAATTGGATAAAAAATGTCCACCAGCCTATCTCTATTTAAGCGATTCCTACATTCGCGAAAATCGTCCAGAGGATGCTTTGGCCGAGTTGGAGAAATTTAGTACGCTTGCCCCGCAATTGTCCTATCTTGGATTCTCTCGGATCAAGGAGATCCTGTACCGAGAAGGAATGTTTAGCGAGGCAGAGCATATTTTCGAGTCGCTGCTCAATCGCAATCCTGACGTCGAGCCGATCCGCTTTGCATTAGCTGACATCTACGAACGAAAAGGAGAAATTGACAAGGCGCTGAATTTATGCTATGAGGCCAGCGATCGCAATCCTCGTTCGAGACAGGCGAAAAGATACCTGGCGAAGCTATTAGCCAAGACCGGGAGACGGCAGGAGGCCTATCAACACGCGATCGAGCTGATCGACGAAATGATGACCGAAAAAGAGCAGATCTTCACTTGCAAAAATTGTGGATTCACGGCGAGCGAGCCGAAATGGCACTGCCCGAGTTGTCATCAGTGGAATACCTTTATTGACTAAATGCCAGGAGAGCATGAGGGAATGACCAGAGCGCTTTGTGCAAAATTATTGTTGTTCTTGATGTGGCTTTCCGCGCCTGCAAATTCCCAGGACTACGCGCGCGAAATATTAACGTGGTTGCAGAGCCACAGCAAAGCGGAACTGAGAAGTCGGCTGGCCAGCGTGAGAGATAAATATCCCAATAGCGCGGCCCCGCTTTTTTTAGAAGCTTATATTGAAGAAGATGGCGCCCGGGCGGTTGAACTCTATCGACGCCTGGTCGATCAATTCCCTGCATCCCAATTTACAGATCATGCGCTGCTGCGGCTTGGACAATATTATTTTTCCACCGGCTCGTTCGTCGTTGCCCGCCAGTACTTAGATAATCTCGTCGATCAGTTCCCCAACTCAGTGCTGATCCCTGAAGCGAAATATTTAGCCGCGCGTTGTCTTATTGCCAGCGGATATTTTGCTTCGGCTGAGCAAGAGCTCAAAGCGCTGATGAAGAAACATCCCAAATCGCCATTTAAAAATCATGCAAAAGCGGCGCTAACTGATATCGAGCGATTGGTCAAGTTGAGTTCAGAGCCAGGCAGTTCCACGAACGCGCCGATGAGTCCGGCATCGGGATCTGCTTCCTCGAAAATCAAACCCTATTCAATTCAGATCGGCGCATTTTCTGATCGAAACAATGCCCAGAAATTGCAACAACATTATTCGCAGTTGGGATATGTTTGTAGAATTGAAACCAAAGACATCGATGGCGTCGTTTTCCACCTGGTTTGGGTCGGCGAGTTTGAGAGCGAAGATCAGGCGGTTCGTTTTGGCGAGGTCTTTAAGAATTTGCATGGTATTCCATATCGTGTGGTCAAAAAATGATCGAGCAATATCGGTTCGGAATTATTGTTATCAATGGAACAAGCTACCATCATGATGTGATCCTATTTCAAGATCAGGTGATTGATAACTGGTGGCGCGCGACTGGTCATGAGTTATGCATCGCAGATATAGAACCTGCGGTTGCGCAGTTCAATCCAGAAGTCGTTGTGGTGGGCACTGGCAAATTTGGGCTGATGAAGATTCTGGCTGAAACAGACAAGTGGTTCCAATCGCGCCAGATTCAGCTCATTGCCCAGAAAACCACTCAAGCCTGTCAGACATTTAATAAACTTTCTGGTGAGCGCTCAGTTATGGGAGCGTTTCATTTGACCTGCTAATTTTGTCATTGCAAATGGCAACTAAGTGTGAAGAAGATTATGGCAATTCGATTCCGCCGCATCATTCATCGAGGTTTGCAACATCCAACAGATTTTTTTCGCATCATCATAAATCTGCCCAAGCTCGTTCGATTGTATTGGCGGCTGCTATTTGATCCCCGCGTGCCATGGTCACCGAAAATTGTCCTGTTACTCGCTCTGATTTATGCAGTTTCGCCCATCGATCTTGTTCCAGATTGGACTTTGCCTTTCCTGGGATATGCCGATGATCTGATTATCTTGATCGTTGCCTTGCAATATTTCATTGCAAGATGTCCACAATCCGTGATTGACGAACATATCAGTGCCATTGAGCAGAACAGATAACCTTGAAATCCATGCGTTTGCCCGGCAACCCATATTCATCTTGCTGGGATGAACCATACGCCCTCCAATGCCACACGAGATGTCATGCCCAACATGGTTCGTTAGGGATCGAATTAAGGAACGATGCGAATATTCAGCGAATTTAAAAGTGAAAATGTTATGGCAACTCAGATCGTCAACCTGTGCAAAACGGCATCGAAAATGGGACAACGGTTTGATTGGATCAAATTATTATTAACGGTACTCGTCGGATTGATCTTTAGCGGCCAGGTAAGACCAGAAATAAAGATCGAAATTGTTTACCCAAAGGAGGGCAGCCAGGTCATTGCTGCTGAATCGACCTTTGTGTTCGGAAATGTTTCCCCGGTCGAGGCGAGCTTTTCGGTGAATGGCATCCCGATAGCGCTCTATCCTAACGGCGCTTTTTTGGCCTATGTTCCGGTAACCCCTGGATATTTTGCATTCCAATGCCTTGCTGTTTCAGGCAGCGATACCAGTCGTGCAGTTCGGCATGTTTATATCCCGTTCTACTTGGCGAGTTCGCCTGCCGAGGAATTGGTCATAGATACCAGCTACGTGTTTCCCCGGGTTGATTGCGAGCTTCCGCCTGGTGAGCAATTCAAGGTAGCGTTCAAAGGTACCCCAGGATGCCAGGCGAGTTTTTCGATCGAGGGACTGGTCTCAGACGTGCCAATGAAGGAGCTTGCTCCGCGGAAATCGTTTGTCTGGGGAGAGGCCCAGTTCGGAGAGGCAACCAACGCTCAAATGGCCAAAGTCAAAGGGATTTATATCGGGAGTTTTACGGTTCCAAGTGGAGCAAGCGAAATAGGTCGCCAGATTCAGTTCAAATTAAGGGATAAAAGCGGTCGGGAGATTCGCACTAATGCCATCGGCAAATTCATTGTCTATCGTCCAGAACCTCCGCAGCAGGTGGAGTTCATCCGAGATGTAACTGTGGAACGGAGTGGGGTTAGCCCAGGGGATCAAATATTTTTTTTAAAGGGAACTGCTGCAACCCTTACTGGCCGACGGACCAATTATCTGAGGGTCAAAATCTCGGAGACCGAATCGGTTTGGATCCGAGCTGAGGACGTAAAGATCTTACCATCTTCTGGACCCATGGCACAGGCGATGATATCGACCATCCAGACCGAACTGCTGGATCAGCGGAGGAGGATCAAAATTGGTCTTGATCAGCGTGTGCCAATAAAAATAGAGCAGAGATTAAAACCATTGGGGCTATCGGTTTTTCTGTACGGCGTGTCGTCCAATGTCGATTTCATCAAGTTAGAATTGGATGAAAAATCGATTCCAGAGCTGAACTGGGAACAGCCAGCCAGAGGGACGTGGCAGCTAAATACTAAATTGGCTCAGAAGCAATTATGGGGGTATTGGCCCATTTATGAAAATGGGACATTGATCATCGATATCAGAATCGGGCCGATCCGACACCGATCCGGACAATTCCCGCTTAAGGGGGTTAGTATCTGCCTGGACCCTGGGCATGGACCTGACACTGGCGCCATTGGTCCGAAAGGTTTCACTGAGCGCGAAATGAACTATCGCTATTGTCAAGCTTTAAAGCAGTCCCTCGAGGCGAAAGGCGCTTTCGTGGTGATGACGCGCGGAGAGAATTTCGGCGCTTCAATTAGCGAACGCGTTCAATATGGTATCTGGAATGATGTTGATTTGTTTTTGAGCTTTCATTTCAATGCTCTGCCCGATGGTGTCAATCCGTTCCGCAACCACGGGATTGCTTGCTATTATTATCATCCACAGAGCTATCGGCTGGCCTATTTAATCCAAAAATCGCTGATAAAAGAAACTGGCGTACGAAGCTTTGGCCTATTTTACGAGAATCTTGCCGTGGTTCGACCAGCGCAGATGCTCGCGGTATTGATCGAGCCTGGCTTCATCGCCCATCCATGGGAGGAAATCCTCATTGCTTCCTCCTCATATCAGAGCCGGGTGGTGACGGCAATCGTATCGGCGATTGAACAATTTATCAGGGAGAGCAGAGAAAATTGATCAGTTCAATCAATCCCAATAACTATAAATTCTGCCCCAGATGTGGTCATCATCTGGAAACCAAATTTATCAGTCAGGAGAAAACCAGACGTCTGGTCTGCGAAAGCTGCAATTTCATTTTCTACATCAATCCGATTCCAGCGGTCGCAGTAATTTTGATGAAAGATCAACAGGTGCTGCTGGTAAAACGAAAATATGACCCGCGCAAGAACATGTGGTGTCTCCCGGCTGGCTTTATGGAATTCGGGGAAACAGCCGAGGGAACAGCGATTCGAGAATCAAAAGAAGAGACGAACCTCGATATCCAATTGGAAGAACTGTTTGGCGTTTTTCCCGGTTTTGACGATCCACGGGTGCATATTGTACTGATTGTCTTTCGGGCAAAGATATTGAACGGCAGCCTCGGCCCCGGGGATGACGCGAGCGAAGTCGCATTTTTTCCATTAAATCGATTACCCGACCAGATCGCTTTCGCCTCGCATCGCCAGGTATTAGATCTGTTGATCCAGGAATCATCCGAGACAAAACCCGAACAAATTCGATGATTCGAAGAGCTAACTGATATGGAGATCCGTCAGCTACACGAATGGGACGTCACGCCGGAACGAGCGCGTGCGATTCAAAACGAATTGCGGAGCAAACTCGTACTGCAACCACTTAGGGAACCGATCCGATTGGTGGCTGGCGCTGATGTTTCCTACTCGAGAAAAGTGGAGCGATGCTTCGCGGCGGTGACTGTCTTTGAGTACCCTGCGATGCGCATCGTTGAACGATCCGAGGCAGCAGGACAGGTATCATTCCCATATCTGCCCGGTTATCTTTCCTTTCGAGAGGCTCCAATCCTGTTGAAAGCCCTGGAAAATTTAACAACCGCTCCAGATCTGATAATGTTCGATGGTCAGGGTATTGCCCATCCCCGGCAAATGGGATTGGCAACCCATTTAGGAATTATTCTTGATCGGCCCTCGATCGGCTGCGCTAAAAGCTGGCTGTTTGGCAGCTACGAAATGCCTCTGGAGACCCAGGGGAGCTGGTCAGAATTGTCAGATAAAGGCAACTTAATCGGAGCAGTGCTGCGCACCCGTGATCATGTTAATCCGTTGTTCATATCTCCTGGCTATAAAATAACACTGGATGAAGCTATCGAATGGGTATTGCGAACCACCACTCGTTATCGCATCCCTGAACCGATTCGACAAAGCCATATTGCCGTAAACCAATTGCGAGCCAAATATGAGTAACAATGAATCAACTTTCCGAACCACTGGACTGGTCTTTCATGAGGATTATTTGAAACATGATGCTGGGTATGGGCATCCAGAACGGCCTGAGCGATTGCAGAGCATCATAACCCATCTCGATCGAACCGGATTGCTGTCTCGGCTAGAGCGCATTCAGCCATACCCAGCCGAGATAGAATGGATCGCCAAAATCCATCAGCGCGATTATATTCGATCAGTGGAACAGGCTTGCTCGCAGGGCATGCGCTATCTCGATGCCGATACCGGAATCTGTCCGGATTCCTATTCGATCGCTCGCTTGGCAGTGGGAGGCGCAATGGCGGCTGCCGACGCGATGATGAAGGGTGAAATCGATAACGCTTTTTGTGCCGTTCGGCCGCCAGGTCACCATGCCACACCAGGGCGGGCCATGGGATTTTGTTTGTTCAACAACATCGCGATTTTAGCGAAATATCTGCAGCAACAGTATCAAATCCCAAAAGTGCTCATTGTGGATTGGGATGTTCACCATGGCAATGGCACTCAGGATGCATTTTATGAAGATCCGACGGTATTTTATTTTAGCATCCATCAATGGCCGCATTATCCTGGCAGCGGACTTCATCATGAAACCGGAGAAGGAGCAGGGCAAGGTTTTACATTAAACATTCCGCTCGCTCCTGGTCATGGCGATCAAGATTATATTCAAGCTTTTCAACAGAGTTTGGTGCCAGCCGCTAAAGCGTTTCGGCCCGATGCAATTTTGATCTCGGCTGGATTCGATGCTCACTATCAGGATCCACTGGCGGGGATGCACCTGACCGAATCGGGTTACGGCAAGCTAACACAGATTCTTATGGAACTGGCAGATGAATTTTGCCATGGCCGCATCATATCGCTATTGGAAGGGGGGTATAATCTTGAAACCTTAGCCCGGAGCGTTGCCATGCACATCGAGGTTCTCATGGGGAAAAAAATGCCGATCGATTAATTTGCCTCAGAACTTAAAGTTTGTCATCCAAAATCGGTGATCCGCGGCCGCATCAAGTTGTCTGATCAGACTTTTATCATGCTTTCGAAAAGATCTGATAAAATCAATGCGAGGAGAGTTGACAATGAAGAGAATCTCATTGATTTTAATCCTCAGCCTCTTTCTCAGCGTTTTTCAGCCCACCAGCGATGCATCATTGCCTCAGCAAAAGATGGATCAAGCTGAGCAAGATTTTTTCAGTAGCAAGCGCCACCAAATGGTGAAAGAGCAAATCCAGCAGCGAGGTATCAAAGATAGTTTGGTGCTGAAAGCGATGCGGAAAGTGCCGCGTCATCTATTTGTGCCCGATTATCTCCGTAGCCAGGCTTATCAGGATTATCCGCTGCCAATTGGCGCCGGCCAGACCATCTCGCAGCCCTATATCGTAGCATTTATGACCGAGGCACTTCGGCTCAAAGGAGGAGAGAAAGTCCTCGAAATTGGAACCGGTTCAGGCTATCAAGCGGCGATTTTAGCCGAAATCGCCGGCGAGGTTTATACGATCGAGATCATCGCCTCCTTGGGCAACCGAGCTGCCGAGTTGTTGAAGCAGCTTGGCTATCAAAATATTCATGTGGTGATCGGGGATGGATATCGTGGTTTGCCAGACCATGCCCCATTCGATGCCATCATCGTCACCGCAGCACCAGCGCATATCCCTCAGCCTTTGATCGATCAATTGAAACCAGGCGGCCGCATGATCATTCCAGTCGGCGATTTTTACCAGGAGTTGGTGCTGATCACCAAGCAGGCAGACGGAAGCATCAAGCAAAAATCTGTGTTGCCAGTAAGATTCGTGCCAATGACTGGAGAAGCAGAGCAGAAGAAAAATGATTGATGCAAAAAGCAATGAACTTTTCAACGAAGCATGCGTACATAGTGCCAGCAATTAAAGCCGGTTTGTTTGTCTGAAATTCAAACACAATTTCTGACAAACCATAAATTGACGTTCCCTTTGAAAGCAATCGAGAACGGTCGGGTCCCTCTTAGCCACGACCAGCTCGCCGGCTGAGGAACTTTAAGATTGAGCTCATTTATCGAATCAGCTTACTGAGCGAGCGGAGCAAAGCAGTTAGTCATTTTATGTTGTATATCCAAAGATGATAATGAGAAAGGATGAATAATGGAACAATCGAACAAAACCAGCGAGCCAAAGCGTCTCTATCGCTCAAAAGTCGATCGGCTGATTGCTGGTGTGTGCGGCGGAATCGCTGAATATTTCGTTTTGGATGCGACTCTGGTCCGAATTCTCTGGTTGATTATCGTATTCTTTACTGGATTCTGGCTGGGAGTTTTGCTTTACCTGATCGCGCTGGTAGTGATGAAAGACAATCCCAATCAATCTTTTGCTGATCGCAAACCTCAGAGCGCTGCCCTATATTTAGGCATTGGCTTTATCCTATTAGGATTATTGTTTCTCTCAAATCGTTGGGACTGGTACTATTTCCGTCCATTTCATTTTCACGTTTTTAAGCCTTGGTTCTTTCACTGGGACCGGTTTTGGCCCATCATTTTGATACTATTGGGCGTCTTCTATCTGATTCATGTCATTAGACGAGAAAATCAAGGCCAGATTGAGAAGAGCGATGCTGAACCTCCCGCTCCAGTTTCCAGATTGTTTCGCTCACGCGACGAAAAGATCATTGGTGGTGTTTGTGGTGGGTTAGCGCAATACCTGAATATTGATCCCGCGATCATCCGAATTGTGTGGGTGGTGGTTTCGTTGTCCACTGGAGTCCTCTTCGGTATTCTCATTTACTTTGTCTGGATGATTGTCGTACCGGAGAGATCAAAGGCGTCGCTTGAACCGATATCAGCTTCACAAACAACTCCACCCAGCGCTGCGAATTCTCCGCAACGACGTCCCAGGCGAACCAAAAAATCTGCCGGCGAAGAAAGCAAGCCTGAACAATTGGGTTGATCGAAAATTCATAATTGGAGGACGGACAATATGAGCACGCAAAGGCCTTCATTGTTGCCAGGTCTTATTTTGATCGCTATTGGTGCGGTCCTGTTGGTCAACAAATTAACCCCATATTCAATCGGCTGGGATGAAATCTACCCGCTCATCTTAATTCTCCTTGGGCTGCTGATCTTTAAGACTGTTCTTCACAAACGAGATAAGGGAGGGGTATTTATTGGCGCGCTGCTTTTTCTCCTTGGCGCATATTTTTTAGTGAAGAATTATGACATCGTCCCTTATGAATACGTGCGGGAAGTTTGGCCAATTATCATGATCATTCTTGGATTAAGTTTTCTATCAGTTTTTATTTTTTCGCCAAAAGATTGGGGACCAGTGATCCCTGGTGGGATTCTGCTATTCATTGGAACCATCGTTTTGCTTCGAAGATTAGATCTGCTCAATTTGGATTTTGGGGAAATTATTTCAGATTATTGGTCGATAACACTGATCCTGATCGGAGGGGCAATTATCTTTGGGGCTCTGAAAAAATGAACCAGCTTCAGCTAGTTGAAAGTCAACTTGAAAAATTGCTATCCTATGGAGGATTTGCTAAAAAATCGTTATCAATGTTTATCCATAGCGCTGATCAGTTTTCTAATTAATAAGACTGTTTTCGCTGCGAGCGCGCTTATCCATTGATCCCTAATATTAAATTGGTTTCAAGCAATGAAATAATTTTATTGTTACAGATCAATTGAGACAGCGAGTGCATGATATCTTATTAATGAGCGCGCTCAAAATTCGAGACGATGTTCTTCCATTCAGATAAAAGAATCTGCACTCCAAGCTCTTCCATTTACATTTTGTAAATACGCTACAAAATGGAATAGCTGGGAATGTCTCAGAACTTCTAAATCTTTTTATTTTTCATCGACCGTACCTGTCCTGTATCCGCATCAATTTTGACTTCCTTGGATAGCCTGGCATATTTGGGTCCCGTCATTGCCTCTATGGGATTAAGGGGTTGCGTCATTTGCTGTGTGAATGTCATCGTTACCAGCCAGAACCTATTATCCTCAGTCAGCTCCACCTCTTCTAAAGAGAGGTCCCGAATCTCGTCATTTTGGTATAGCTCTGCTAAATAATTTCGGGAAATTTGAATCGCCTCTTTTACGTCGATCATTTGAGTTCCTCTGTCGCTAATGAACAATTATTAAACTAGATGTTTTTCGAACCCAATTAAATTAATTTAACCTTCAAAGTCAATAGTTTTTTGCATTGAAGTATCATCCTTGGTCGCGCAAAGGACAAGCGAATTAATTGCTCTAGCTGCAATAATTTCAATTGAGAGGCAAATTCCATATATAATCAGAATTCCGAAAATAGCCCCAAGAAAAAAATAACAAAATTTGCTAGCAGAATACCTGAAAAAAAGCGAATGTAGCTTTATGAAATGATTTCATTTCTTGGGGACGTCTAAGATAAAAAATTTTCATTTCAATTTCATGATCAAATGGGATCTTTAGCATTCCGAGTCAAGGCAAACCAGTGGTTTTGGGGTACCTTTACCCTAGTCTAAAATGAGATTGACCAAATTGCAGAATTATCGCTTGACAAATCTTTTAAAATTGTTTATATTAGCTCGGAAATCAGCACAAGAAGAATAAGTAAAATATGAGTAGATAATGCGGGCGGCAATCTGGAGCTGGCGGTTATTTCGGCTCTGAAACCAATTTTGGGAGCAAGCAGGTTATGTATTTCACAATTCTGAATGGATTCCTTTTCGTCTTCTTTTTATTGTTGGTAATCGTTGGTCTGAGGCTGAGGTTCTGGCCCTATTTGCCAATCAATTTGATCGGAATGCTCATCATTGCGATCACATTTTTCCTTGATTTAAATCACCTGTTGAATCCAATTAACATCATCATTTTATTTGCTGCAGTATTGATCGTTTTCATCACAGACATCATCTATACGTTTCGAGAATTCAAAGAAGAAGTTACCGAGCTTGAAGCAAAACGAATGCGTCGCTATCTAAACGCATGGGATGGAGACGATCATTTCAAATTGATTGGTGACGAACAGCTAATGCGAGAGGAGATTGAACAAGCGAAAAATATCCCATTACAGGATCAAATGCAGGCTTTAGCGATGTTCAAATTGGGTAATCGAGCCTATCAAAGAGGCGATTATCAGGATGCGCTGGAGAAATACGATCTATCCACGAATTGGGTTCAGACTGGAATTGGCTTGCTCAATCAAAGCGGGATCTTGTTACAATTGGGGCAATTTGAAGATGCCTATGTAATGGCAGAGAAAGCGGCCGAAATTCGTCCCAATTTTTATGAAGCATTGCTCAACCAAGCCGTAGCGCTGGATAAAATGAAAAAATATGATCAGGCGTTGATGAAATTCAAAGCCGCTGCTGCTGTTTCACCAGATGAGTATGAGGCCTGGCTATGCTGTGCGAATATCTTGTTTAAGATGAATAAGCCATCAGAGGCGATTGAATACTACGATAGGGCGATTGATCTAAATGGCCGTTTGTATGAAGCATGGTATTATAAGGGGGTTTGTTTGCAGAAGCTCGGTCAGGAGGTAGATGCCTTGCGTTGTTTTGAACAAGTGATAAAATTGAATCCCGATTACTATCACGCCTATTATCGCTCAGGCAATATCTTAACGAAACTTGACCGTTCAAACGAAGCAATTCGAGCATTTGAAAAGGCAATTAAGCTGAATTCGGATCTTATTACTGCTTGGAACAATTTAGGCGTGGTTTTGGCTAAAGTGGGGAGGATTAAAGATGCAATAAAATGCTACGATCGCGCTATAAAAATCAATCCAGATTATCACGAGGCCTGGCTCAACTTGGGATTAGCTCAAGATAATATTGGCCAACATAGAAAAGCTTATGTAAGTTATAATCGATTTCTAGAGCTTGCTCCTCCTGATCTTGAAAAACGTATCAGCATCACGCGCAAGCGCGTAGAGGAACTACGAGAAAAATACAAATTGAAACCTTATAAGCAGCAGAAAAAAATAGCTTCAAATAAAAGAAAAAAACACGCCAGCATAGCTGAAGATTGATATGGTGATGGATTCTCAAGACTGATAGCATTTGGATCAAATTTTAAAATGAGTGATAAGGTAGAACTCAGCTTGCCTTCGCGCCCGGCACCGCCCATTTATTTGACGGGTTTTATGGCCAGCGGCAAATCGACGGTTGGATACGCGTTGGCTGAAGCATTGCATCGGGATTTTTTCGATCTCGATGCGGAAATTGAAAGTCGATTGGGCAAGTCGATTGCCCAGATTTTTAGAGACGAAGGCGCAGCATTTTTCCGAGAAATTGAAAGCGAAATCTTGGTTGAATTATCGCAGCGAAATAATGCTGTTATCGCTCTGGGAGGTGGAACGCTCATAGACGTCGAAAATTTGCTCGTGGTACAAAAATCCGGCATTTCAATCTGCTTAACAACCACCCCTGAGGAAATATGGAAAAGAATCGAGAACTCAGAAAAACGGCAATTAATTGCAGGACCTGATGCCAGAGGAAGAGTGCTCTCAAATCCGACCCAAATATACAATCGAATAAAATCACTCATGTTGATCCGCAAACCTGGTTACGACCAGGCAGATATCATTATCGATGCTACTCACAAGTCGGTTTCTCAAATCGTCCAGGAAATTTTAATGCTTTTGGAGCCATATCAATTCCTCCAAAAATGAGCACCGCGAAGATATATTTTTAACTCGTGAACTTGATTGTTCTCCGCATTATTGTAAATAAGTGCTTCCATTCATTTCTCAGGTTAAGAAATGAATTCCTTCGATTAGCGACTCTCGGTTAAAACTATGTTCCCCGAAATATATGGAATCTATCCATATCATCTCATTGTAGCTTTTCACCATTTTGCCGAATAATATTCAATTTCAAGATACCCACGGAATGTTAAGCTGAAAGGTTCAAAGCTATCAATAAATAATAATGATTAATATGTTAAGAGCTCTTATTAAATTGATTATTTGTGTCTTATTATTGAAAAATTGCTTCATTTCGATACGTTTGTCTTGGTCTAATACATTTCGACCTTATCCTGTATTGCATGGTTTATCTGATTGACATTCTTATTATTATATTATTAATCCTATGATCGACTAAATATCTTTAATATGATGGCATAGTGTTTGTATTTGATCGTTCGAATACTCATTTGTGAAGCCATGCGAACGCCAAGAAGGGAAACAAGAAATGAAAGAGCTGCTGTATTTTTCATTTTCAGACCTGTTAGTAAAAGTTGAATATTCTAAAGAGGCGAATTCGTTGAAATATTCTTCGCATCGAGATGTTACATTTGAAGAAAGAGTAGTAATTGAGCAATACTTACTAACAACAGTTGCGGTTAAAACAGATTTTTATAATCGCTATCCTGCACTTTTCATTTATCTTGGCAAAGACGAGAAGCTGGTGCGGGATCTAAATTTGTTCCATTTGAAAAATACATTGAAGTTTTTGGCTAATCGCGAAAAGGAAGTCAAAGAAAAAGTGGATGAACTCATTAATCATTCAATGAGCAATTATTATTTCGAACGCATTGGTGATACGATTTTAGAATTGAGAAAAAGTCTTAAATTAGATCCAGAAAGCGGCGATAAGCAGCGCGACATTAAGGTTGTCAAAGAAACCATGGAGAAAATGAACGAGCTAATCAAAGCTTACAATACATATTCTGATAAAAAGATAACGATTGAAAAGGTTGTCCCCAGAGATTTAATCGAGTACATTTAGAACTGTAAACTTGCATCGAGTAAATGGTCTATTTGGCCTTGTTCGCATCTCATTGAATTTTCCGCGAGAAGAAAGGATAAAAAATTAGCAGTCCAAGGGCATATTTAAAGTGATTTACCAATTCTATTCATGAAACAAAATTCGTAAATTTGATATAGGGATTTGGATAAAACGCATACTTAGGCAAATAGTGGGGGGGAATTGGAGGCTGAAAATGCATCGGTTTCGTTGGGCGATCAGTTCGATTGCATTGTGCTTGTTGCTCTTGACAAAAGCACCAGCGCAAATGCTAACTGCAGGTCGCTTTGGGTTGGGATTAAATAGTGGCGTTCAAAAAATTTATTGTGAAAATCCCAGCGGCTATAGTTTTGGGATTGAAACGTACGCGAAATATAATATCAGTCCTCGATTTTTCGCTAATCTGGCTTTTGGATATGGCATACTGAGCGGGACGGCAGCAAATAATCGCGGCACTTATCACACTGACCTCATCACGCTTGACCTCAGAGGTGGGTACAAGTTTTTAACTGAAAGCAATTTTACTCCTTACGGTTACCTCGGACTTGGGGCATTTCATTTTTCATACCACGGGCCAGGCGCAAGCGCTCTGCCAGGTCGCTATCTTGGTGGATACTTCGATGGTTCCCTTTTCATAGGAGGTGGTATAGAAATCAAATTAAATCCCAATTTAGCGTTTGACTCTTATGCGGATTATCGGTTTACAACTGGCGATGATCTTAATAACAACAAGGGTGGGGCGAACGATAGATATTTGAATATTCGTGCGGGTATTACGTATTATATCTCACCGTTCGGGATTTCAAATACCACCAGAGGTCAATCATCGCTTGGCACCAGCGCGATTGATGAACTTGCTGAAGAGGATACCAAGAGTTCAGCTGATGATGAATTGAATTCGCTTCTCGAAGGCCTTGATAATTATCAAGAGATGGCCAATACGAACATGAATATGGAGGAATACATCAGATTAAAATCTCGTATTGACCAGCTCAACGATGCCATTCGCCGAAAAGAACTGGAAATTGAAGAGCTGAAAGCGCAATTAGACATTCGAAAGGAAAAGATCGCCGAGCTGGAAAAGAATCTCAGAAGTCGCGGCGGCGAATTAGCAGCATCTCTCGACGCCGATTTATCCGATTTCGCTGCCAGCTATGAAAAAGCTCTTCAGCATTATTATGCCAGGGAGTTTGATGCTGCGATTTATCTATTTAGTTCGCTGTTAGAAACCAACCCCAGGCATCGACTTAGCAGTAATTGCCAGTATTGGATCGGTGAAAGTTATTTTGGCCAGGGCGAGTATAGAATGGCGCTCGAAGCCTTCCAAAAGGTGCTCGCCTATGAGCAGTCGTTTAAAAAAGACGATGCGCTTTTGATGATGGGACGCTGTTATATGCTATTGGGAGACAAACAGACCGCTTTATCGATGTTCGACAAATTGATGAACGAATTTCCAGACAGTGAATATTTTCAGAAGGCGCAGAAATATGCAAACAGCCTGTAATTGAATTTTATTCTGCAGAGCTGTTTTTCGGATTCGAAAGACCCTGAAGCTTGCTAACTTTGGCAAGTTTCAGGGTCTTATTTTTTGTTGCAAAAATCCAAAAAAGTTGTATATTCACGGTATGTTAACCTTTACCCATACATATCTTTTAAATCTGGCTTATGAAAAAATTCATTCTCGTCCCATACCTGCGGATCGAGGAGAATTAATCCTGGGAAATGTTATTCCAGATTTTGTCACCCATTTAGGGCGATCTCGATTTCAAGCAATCGCTCATGATCTGCGATTATTTCAAGAAAATGTTCTCCAATCCGACCTCTCATTAGGAGCTCTTTTTCATATTTTATGTGATAACTATTCGACGCTTGGACGAGTTGATTTTACTGGTAGCTATCACAGCTATCCCAAAAACGGTTTCATTGAACAACGCGCTCAACATGCAATTTTTCATGATCGCCTCAATCTTCCTAAGCGCAGGATATTGCAATGCGCGCTGGACATATTAGTGATTCGATCTCAAAAACCACTCTTGATTCGATTATTGCAGGCAGCTGAGGCGTTTCTTCGTTCGAACTTTGAAAGCGTGGTTAACCAGGTTGGGGTGATTTACAATATTGAGCCCAAGATGCTTCACAAAGGATTGGATAGGTTCTCATTGATTTATGGAAGAGATTTTATTGAGTATGCTGCGTTGGAGGAATATCGTCTGTTCCCATTAATTCGAGGCCTGCTCAAATTGGATTCATTGACTGATCCGATATTGATTTTGCGCCGAATCAAGGAACATCCTGAATTGATGGAAATGGTCGAATCCAATATGCATTTGATTCGCGATCAATGGAGTGAATTGTTAAACGAAACCGTCGAGGCGGCATTGGAATATCAAAATATGAAAGACCTGCTACTGCGCAAAGAAAACAGCAAAAGCCAATAAGTTGCAAACGCTATTCGGTCCATGTGTGAAATTATCGAAGACGCGATTTTGGTTTGATGAAATGTCATCGGAAAATTCTAATAGAGTTACCCGATGAAAGGTTTCAGAGAGCGGCTATCATCGAGCTGACCTTTTGTTAAACTGCTATGGCCATTTTACTTGGATTGGAACGAAGTTGAGATCACAAAGCTATAATTCGCGTCTCATTCGTTTATTGAGGGAATACAATTAATAATCGGAGAAGCCAATGCCATTGGCGAGAGCTTATATTGGCACAAGTGGCTGGCAGTATCGTCACTGGGGGAATGGTGTCTTCTATCCTGCAGGACTCAGACAATCGGACTGGTTTAAATATTATTGTAATATCTTTGATTGTGTTGAAGTCAACAATACATTTTACCATCTGCCTAAGAAGGAGGTGTTTGAGCGATGGCGAGATGTTTCTCCAGATGGATTTCGCTTCGCCATTAAAGCCAGCCGATACATTACCCATTTAAAAAAGTTGAGCCAACCAGAAGAGGCCGTAACAAAATTCTTGGAAAACGTTTTGGGATTAGGGCCAAAAATATCGGTAATTTTATTTCAATTTCCTCCATTTTGGAATTTAGATCTGCCCCGGCTGGAAAAATTTATCGAATTTTGGCAGGGGCAAACTTTGCTTCCCAATGTAAAAATTGCCTTTGAATTTCGTCATCGCAGTTGGCACCAACCTCAGGTTCACCAGCTTCTCCGTTCGGCTGATATCGCATTATGTTTTAGCGATTGGCCTGAGCTTAACATCACTGAGCCGATCACTGCCGGTTTTATCTATATTAGACGACATGGCCCAACCTGGCTTTATTCCTCCAACTATTCTTCCCAGCAGCTTCAACATGATGCAAAAAATGTCAAGAATTGGTTGGCACAAGGAATGGATGTTTATGTATTTTATAACAACGATGCCTTCGGATGGGCGGTTCAAAATGCATTGAGTTTAAAACAGCTTGTTGGTCACGAGGTGAGGAGATCGGAATGAGAAAATGGACAGTTGGCTTCGAGAGGGCTTGCCACATCTTTTATTTGTCTTAGCCATCTATTTTTTATCTCAGTTTCAATTTTCAAAACATGATTTTTTTGAGCGAGATTTTAAAATGAAATGGCTCTCCGGCTATCATAGGAGCTGTGCTGCTCAATCTTATTAGGCGAACTCTGGCCTATCTAAGTTGAAAATGATTTTTTCACCTGATAGTCGCGAATTTTGGCATAAAAAAAACCGAATGGGCTTGTCATAGCCCATTCGGTTTTCTTATTGATATCAATCAAGCATTATCGGACGAGCATCATCTTCATCTTCTTTGAGAAGGTGTTTGATTTGCCAACCGCCTTGATTTGATAGAAATAGACGCCACTGGCGACGGCGACGCCTTTCTCATCAGAACCATCCCACATGATCTGATATCTGCCAGCGACCTTCTTATCATTCACTAAGGTTTTAACCGATTGTCCCATCAGGTTATAAACCTCCAGGGTAACCTTAGCTTCTTCTGGCAGATCGAAAACGATCATGGTCTCGGGATTAAACGGGTTGGGATAGTTTTGCCGCAAAGCATAGTTGGTCGGGATGACTTCGCTGGCTTTGAACCCAGCGCCGAATAATCCGTCCAAACTGGCGCTGATGAGCGGGGTGGAATAAACCTCGAGCTCGGCAAACGCGCGATATTGATCCTCTGAATCCAATAGCTCGATTTTGATATAATTGGCCACGACAGGAAGCGATAACGTTTCTTCCCAATCGACAGCGTTGGTGTACTTTTTGAACAATTCCACAAAATTTACACCGTCGATCGATGTGGAGATCCGATATTCGGTGACCAACTGCTTTGGATAGCCCTTGCCATTGCCTCGGAGCAAGCGGACTTTGATGATACCTCGGTCGCTCGATGGATCGGCTAATTTATAGACGCCGTAGCAACCATCAAATTTATTTGCGGCAACCTGGGTTTCAGGATCGTCATCCACGGCTTTGCTCCAGTCCTCATTGCGCCAGGTTTCGCTGCCCTGATGAACCAGCAATTTCTCTTTCACCAGCTCGGGCGCAACAAATTTGACCACCACGGGCGCAGCAGCAAGCTGTGAAGACGTCGCGAGCCGAACGCCTCCCACACGAACGGAAACCGCTTTGTCCTCTGGGGTGAGCGAAGAGAACGTCGTCTTATAAACGCCTGGTTCATTGGTTTCGCTTACAACGTTATAGAAGTTGTTGGTTCCGGTTGCAAGCAGCCGGAAATAGGAGGGAGGCAGACCGTTCACTGGATTACCGTTCGCATCGGCGAGGACAATTTTCACCCCTGCCTGGTCATAACCATTCGCCACATGGGATTCCGATGCGACGATGAATGAACCAGAAATATCGGGCAGGTTGATCTTCTCATAGACTTCAAACTCACCGATCTGCTGCCAGCGATGCGCCCCTGCTTCGCAGGTGAGCTTCACAAATAGCGCTTGAACCGGATCGAACGAGAAATCTTCCCAGCCGCCACCAGTTTTGCGGAAGGTCGCTATATCGGTGAAGTTTTCTCCATCCATGGATACTGCCATGGTAAAATCTTTCACCCAATCATCTTGCTTTCCCTCCAGGCCGGTGTCGGTCATCAATCGCACCTTATGAATGGTTCGAGCAAATCCATCATCAAAGGTGAAAATTGCCCAGGGATGATCGCCTCTGACGTTCGCGGTTCCAATGGTATGGAAGGTGGTTTGATCGATGGCATTATCCCACTCTTCGCCACGCCAGGTTTCACCGCTATGCTGCACCAGGCTTAAACAGGTTAATCCCAGATGCTCCATGTCCTCATAAACTTCGATCAAGCCAGCGACCGATTCCGTGTGGCTGAAGCCCGCAGCACTCGAGGTAAGCGATACGGTGTAGATGCCAGGTTCAGAATAGGTATGAACCGGGTTCCGCTCGGTGCTGGTTGTGCCATCTCCAAAATCCCACAAGAAGCTTTCGGCGTCGCCAAGCGTTCGGTTGTAGAAGCGAACGGTCAGCGGTCCAAATCCCACGGTTGGTTCGGCATTGATACCAGCAGCAAGTCGCTGGTTCAATTTAATCAACCCAGGAAGGGTTAGGGTTTTTGAATTGCCATTCACATCAGTTACGGTCAGCTTGACATCGAAAGTTGCATCGCCAGCCGCGGTGTAGGTGACGGTTGGATTTTGTTGGGTGCTCGTCTGGCCATTGCCGAAGTCCCAGAAGTAGCTGGCAATCGGATATTTGCTTCGGGTCTTATTGGTAAACGTGACATTGAGCGGACTCATTCCCACATTGGGGTAAGCCGAGAATGCCACATCGAAAGCATCGCTATAGATCCATTTCAATCCTTCGATATCCGCAGGATGTAGATCAGCGGCATGCTCATCCAGGAAGTACGATTCGATATGATCCCAGCAGGTAAAACCAAACATGGTTTTCTCGCGATCATTCCAACCGTACAAATTCGTGAGCCCCAGCAAATTGCCGAACTCATGGGTTGCCCAATTGCTAATCACCATACTGGCCGGGGACGAGGCTGAAGCGGCATCATGACACCAGGCGTACATAGTGTTCAGCACGATGTCGGCTTCGAGAATATGGCCTGATCCATCGGTCCAGAGGTAAGTGGTGCTGGGCGAACCTGGGAATGTGTAATAGTCAAACAGCACGGTATTTTCGCCATCGAACGCCGCATGCGCTTTGCTGGACGGCCCAGCAAATTGCAATTGCACCATGGCATTGCCCTGGACGTTCCAGGTTTCGGCGCTGCTAATAATATCCGCGAAGGCAATGGCATGGGGTGCTTTAATTTTAAATGGGATGATTGGATAATCAACGCCAAGTGCATTGCCTACCCCAGGATACCATTTCGATCCGCAGTAGCCGAACGACACATCGAATTTGTGATATGCGATTCCCTCTTGGGGTCGTCTCAGCCGCAGTTTGCCACTGCTGGCGCCCGGCGGCACATCACAGATGATTTTGGTATTGTTCCAATGACTAAAAGCGGTCGCCGGAATCCAGATAGAATCGCCCCACCAATAGAATCCACCGAAGAACTCCACCTTCGTGTCGGTATTGCCGTCATTGAAATCGCCAAAGTTGTTGCCCAGGATCTTAATACTCTTGCCGGTGCCAGCCGATTGTTTGAGCGGCACCACGGACATCACTTCAGGATGCATTTCCTGGGGAACATATTTTTTGATTTTGACATTGTCGATCCAGGTCCCTTTATCGGTGATCTGATAATCGCTCATGAAAATAAAGCAGACCCAGACCTGGGTTTTATCCCACAATGGCCCAATGACGTTCTCGATATTGATCTCATAGTGGATATAGCCACCGGTAGAATGATAAATCCATTGGTACTCGGGTTGCTCGGTGATCTGAAACCAGATACCATCAATGGAGAAGCCCACCCCGGTGCGATCTAACGGCCCGATATAGCTATTGTCGGCGGGAGGAACATTGCGGAATGGCTCCACCGTCTGATCGATCTTGAAGGTCAGTTTCGCCGAATAAACATCGCTCAGATCAAACGGTCCTGCAATCATCCACGCTTGGGTGTTGTTGGGATAATTATCGGTACCTGCCTGTAGATTGGGATTATCTGGAAACATATTGGTCTGAGCACACCAAACAGCATAATTCCCGTCGTAAGGATTGACATCGGTCAGTCCCCAGGTATAGCCGTTATGCACGCCAGGGTTACCATTTCGTGCCAGTACCCAATCTGTGCCGGGGAAGCCATGTTCAAAATTATCCCCCCAAACGCATTTCCACCCGTAATCGACATCCTCTGTCTCGGATTCATCGTTAGGAATATGCCCTTGGGATGGTTTGTATTTCTTGGCTCGGTTGATCAACAAATTCGGCTCATGGAACTGAATCCGTTCTGGCATTTTGATGCCCGAATTGGATTTGCCGAGCATTTGTTTGATCTTGGATACGGTCGCAACCCCTTCGGTTTTGCCATCCAGCTTGATCTTTCCTTTGCTCCATCCAGCAATCACCTTTTCTTTCCCGTTCTCTGGAGACGAATTGAGGAACAGCAACGCCTCTTCTCCATTTTCGAAACGAGGAACACCGGTGACTTGGAGATGGACATCACCGACCTTACCGCCCGGCACCCGAATGACCTGGGTCCGCGCGTTCTCTTCGCCTTTGAGATATTCTTTGACATCGACCGTCACAGTGGTGTAAATCATACGATGATTTTCGTCCCACTCCGACGTCTGTTTGTCCACTTTGCCCACAATGATGGTCTCAGCTTTTTCAGTCAGCTCTTTGAGCGATTTCGGATCTTCCGCCGCGTTGACAGAAATCGCAACGACAACCATCATAGTGAGCATTACAACAAGAACTTTTTTGATCATCTTGGTCCTCCGTCTCTGAAAATTGACCAATTTAGTTGCCAGTGAATTTGTGAATTAAATGATCCTTTGAATATGGCGTGCGCTCACCTCCTTCCCAATGGCTATTTTATAGCTGAATCAGAAACCCCTGAATGCCGAACGGATGCTGACCTTCAAGCAAACCAGCCTGGTTTTCTAACCGCCATAAGCCATACCTACCAGAGCCGATCTGATTAATGAACTGCACAACCGCCAGGCGTATTTGTGGGTTGATTTCAGATATCTGGCATCATTAAAACTGATTGTTCTTCAATTTGTAAATTGAAGATCGTGGATTTTATTCTTATTGCCGTCCTGCAATCGGGGACAAGGGAAATCGGCCGCATTTCTCAGCCGAAGAAAAGATCGATAAGAGGAAGAGATGCTTTTCCAGCTACCTTTCGTCCGTAATTTCACTGAATGGCATATTTTGAGGCAGTCGAAAAATCTGACACATCAACATATCTTCATCTCTGAGATAATGCTGACGAATGCTATTCCCCCTGTTTATCGATTGCTCAATTAGCAAGCGTACAATAGAGAATACAAAAGTTTCAATCAAAAGGCAACTATCTTCTGGTTGACCTGAATAATGATTTTGTCCTTGCGAAAATATCGCCTTTACCACTGTTAGATTTTAAGTTTAACTCGATCGTGGGTGAAACATTTGACCCATCTTGCTTTTTGTCTTTCTGCTGGTAAAATACCCGCTGATCAGGAAATTCGCGTAAAAAAAATGTCATTTTCAAACGATGATCATCATTTTTCCCACAGCAAATTATATTCATAACTACAATCAACTTGGGGAGATTGCAGAACTGAAGATTTTAAGTTTTCCCGTCTGGCGCATGGGGCAAGCTTTGATATTTATGTTCGATCCACTGTTTGGACGGTTTGAAACAGAGTTGGTGATTTTCAGACAGCCGCTCCAATTACAAATGGGTAATTCAATCTTTCTAAAAGAAGCTCATCCGTCCATCAATCGAGACCATGGTAATTGCGGCAAGATTTGCTCCGTTGTTTAAGAAAAGCGATTTTCCTTTTCCAATCAATATTTCCGCAATTTCTTAACCATGGTTCTATTATACATTGGTTTTTGTCAGGGTGGCTGATTCTTTTTTTGACTGCATTCTTAGAAATTTTATTCAAGAGAGCTTTCCATGAATATGACCAGTGAGGCAATCCCGAGTGCAACAATTGAGGCCGTGGCCAGAAGCCTGTTTAAAGAAACAGCTCAATATGGATTCAGACAGGTGGACTATTTGAGATTTGTCAATATTCTGCTGGACCTTTCTATGAAAAACGGTTATCAGCCTCCCATGACAGGTAGTGCTCCGGTCGTTTATTCGACCGATGCCAGTATTAGCTTCCCGCTGACTGGCAAAAATATTCGTATTCGGCAATTCCAAAAAGCGAGCGATCTCCCAACGCTGGAACGCTGGTTGGCGATGCGGGAGCATCAGCACTTTCTAATAAGCTGGTTGCAGGCGACAAAGGTTGATGTGAGCCAGTTGGTCGATGATGAGACAAATATTTTGGGGATGATCACGCTTAATAACGAGGGTGATTTTGCGATCGGTGTCACTGGTTTTTTGGGCTACGATGTGCTCGGGCGAAAAGCTGAGCTGCGTGGTTTTATCGGTCAACCAGAATATAAGGGGAAAGGATTTCTTCAGGAGGCGTTGAGGCTCTGGATGCAATACGGGGTTGCCGGGATAAAACTGAAAAAGATTTGCATCAATTCTCTCGACATGAACATTCGCACGATCAAGCTGAATGAGGAACTGGGTTTTAAGGTCGAGGGAATTTTGCGGCAGGAATGCTGCTTCGATGGACAATATTATGATGTTTTGAAAATGAGCTATATTGCTGAATGATTTTTTCAAGCCGAGGATTTTAAAAGTTCAAAATTGAGGAAAGGGTGCAAATGTCGATTCATTCAAAGGTATTTGGCGGGGGAAGTTTTGAACCATCTACATTGGTCGAACTATTGCGCTGGCGGGCGACCAATTTTGCGCATAACAGAGCCTATACGTATTTGCAGGATGGGGAAGAGAAGGATATTTTGGTGACTTATGGTGACCTGGATCGAAGAGCGCGAGCGTTGGGGGCCTGGCTACAATCGATTGGAGCAACTGGCGCGCGCGCGTTGCTCATATATCCGCCTGGAATTGAGTATATTACTGCCTTTTTCGGATGTCTCTATGCTGGTGTCACGGCCGTTCCAGCTTACCCACCGGATCCGACGCGCTTGAACCGAACACTCCCGCGTTTGCAAGCCATTGCTCGGGATGCCCAGGCAGCGCTGGTGTTGACCAATGATTCCATTTTGTCCATGATCAAAATCATGAGGATCGGTTCTAAGGTTACCGACTCTCTGGAAAAGGTTCCCTTCTTCAAAAAATTTGGCAGCGCCCTCGGCTCATTCCTGTCACAACGCGCTGCCATCCTGAATGCCAAAGATTTGAGCGATCTGCAATGGTTATCCACGGAGGATATTAAAAATGATCTGGCAGAGGATTGGAAAGAGCCAGACATCAATAAAGACACCCTGGCATTTCTGCAGTATACCTCTGGGTCGACCGGTATGCCTCGGGGCGTCATGTTGAGCCATGAGAATTTATTGTACAATCTGGCTTTGATCTACGAAGGGTTTGCGTTCACGCCCGATTGTGAAGGAGTGATCTGGCTGCCGATTTATCATGATATGGGCTTAATTGGAGGGGTATTACAGCCACTTTATGGGGGAATGCCCTGCACGCTGATGTCGCCGATCGATTTTCTCCAACGGCCGATACGGTGGCTGAATGCGATCTCTCGCATTAAGAATGCCCAGGTGATCAGTGGAGGGCCGAATTTTGCTTATGATCTCTGCGCCCGAAAAGTTACGCCAGAGCAGAAAGAAAAACTTTCATTGGGCCATTGGAAAGTTGCTTTTAGCGGTGCCGAGCCAGTTCGCCCGGAGACTATCGATCGTTTCACCAATACCTTTGCACCTTGCGGTTTTAAACGAGAGGCGTTTTACCCCTGCTATGGCCTGGCTGAAGCCACTCTCTTTGTCTCTGGTGGTTACAATACCGAGCCACCGATCATCGTTCACATCAAAAAATCTGAATTGCAGAACAATCGATTCGTTGAAACATCACCAGATCAAAACGATTGCCAGGCCGCTGTTGGATGTGGGCATACTTATGGCGATCAGATCATTGCAATCGTGAATCCAGAAACGCTCGAAGAATGCGGTGAGCATGAGATCGGTGAAATCTGGGTCTCCGGTACCAGCGTGGCAAAAGGCTATTGGAATCGACCTGAGGAGACTCAGGAGACTTTCAAGGCGCAGATCAAAGGGAGAGAAGAACGATACTTCCTTCGAACTGGCGATATGGGTTATCTAAGGAACGGGGAGCTGTTTATTACTGGTCGCATCAAGGACCTGATCATCATTCGCGGGAGGAATCATTATCCCCAGGACATTGAGTTCACCGTTGAGAATTCTCATCCCAATTTAAGACCAGGATGCAGCGCAGCTTTTTCAGTAGACATCGACGATCAAGAGCGGCTGGTCATTGTGGTGGAGGTACGCAATCCGAAAAAAGTCGATGTGGATGAGGTGATTGGTGCGATCCGACGGAATGTCACAGAGGCACATGAGCTGCAAGCTTATGCAGTGGTGCTCATCAAGCCGCGCACCATCTCCAAGACCTCGAGCGGCAAAATTCAGCGGCGAGCCACCAAAAATGAGTTTTTAGAAGGAAAGCTCCAGGTAGTAGCGGAATGGCGGGCTGCTGGCCCCATTCAAGCCGATATCTCCAAAGAGCCAGCCGTGATTGAACATCTGCCTGAGACTTCGCCAGCGGTTGAGGCGACGGCAGCTAGCCCTACCGAAAAAAGCCCCTCGGTTTCCGCGATCGAATCGTGGTTGGTGAATAAGATAGCAGAAAATCTTGGGATCGCTGCTTCAGAGATCGATGTTCGCGAACCATTTGTCAGTTTTGGATTGGACTCGGCTCAGGCTGTGGGTTTGGCTGGCGATCTGGAAGAATGGCTGGGCCGAAAACTTTCGCCGACTTTGGTTTGGGATTATCCCACCATCGAGTCGCTGGCAGCGTTTCTCGCAGAGGAGAAATCCGAGGCAGGCCCAACTCAGAAATCAAAACTGACGAAGATCTCGGACACCGAGCCGATCGCTATCATCGGTATGGGATGTCGTTTTCCTGGAGCAGAGAGCCTGGATGAATATTGGCGACTACTGGTTGATGGGGTCGATGCGATCACGACTGTTCCAGAAGATCGCTGGGATTGTGAGGGATTTTATGATCCAAATCCAGATACCCCTGGAAAGATGGTTACCCGACATGGTGGCTTTTTAAAGCATATCGACCAGTTTGATCCGCAGTTTTTCGGTATTTCGCCCCGAGAGGCTACCCGAATGGACCCACAACAACGTCTGGTGCTGGAAGTCGCCTGGGAAGCGCTGGAAAATGCGGGAATCGTCCCCGATCGATTAGCTGGAAGCGATACCAGCGTCTTTATCGGGATCGGCAACGATGACCATACAGCAGCTCTCTATCGCAATCACATGCTGATTGATGCTTATACTGGGATTGGCAATGCGTTTAGCATCGCTGCGAATCGGCTATCCTATGTTTTGGACCTTAAGGGCCCGAGCATTGCATTGGATACAGCCTGCTCTTCATCGCTTTCGGCGATTCATTTAGCGGTGCAAAGTCTTCGTACTGGGGAATCCAGTTTGGCCATCGCTGGTGGGGTGAATGCGATCATCTCGCCCGAACGGACCATTACTTTTTCGCATGCGCGGATGATGGCCCCAGACGGCCGATGCAAAACTTATGATGCCTCGGCCAACGGCTATGTCCGCAGTGAAGGGTGTGGGATTGTTATTTTGAAGCGACTTTCTGACGCCTTAGCAGACGGCGATCGTATTCTGGCGTTGATTCGGGGAACAGCCGTTAATCAGGATGGCAAAACCAATGGCATTTCCGCGCCCAGTAGTAAGGCGCAACAAGCGGTCATTTTGCAGGCCCTCGCTAATGCCAATATCAAACCGGAACAGGTTAATTATGTCGAAGCGCATGGCACTGGCACCAGCCTGGGAGATCCAATTGAACTTGAAGCTCTGGCTGCGGTTCATCGCGACCGACCCAAGGATCATCCCTGCATTATCGGATCCGTAAAGACGAATATCGGGCATCTGGAAACGGCAGCCGGCATTGCTGGGGTTATCAAGGTGGTGTTGGCCCTCCAGCATGAGCTGATTCCCAGGCAATTACATTTTAAAACGATCAATCCCTATTTCCCACTTGATAAATATCCGCTGCGGATCGCAACCGAGCCGATCCCTTGGAAAGCTGGAGAAGGCCGACGTATCGCCGGGGTGAGTTCGTTCGGATTTGGGGGCACCAATGCACATATCATTATCGAAGAAGCATTGAAACCCAAAACCGTTGTCAATCATCCTGAGCGTCCTGTTCACATTTTGGCGCTTTCAGCCAAATCGGAACAAGCGCTGAAAGATTTGGCGAACCGCTATCAGCGATTTTTCCAGCAATCTCCAGAAATCAACATCGGCGATGTGTGTTTCTCAGCGAATACGGGACGATCACTTTTCCCTTATCGATTAGCAGTCGTTGGAGAATCGATCGAGAAACTGCGCGATCGATTAGCGTCATTCGCGGAAGGCAAAGATGTCACCGGCATTTATTCGGGATTGGTGCAATCAGAACGGCCGGCCAAGATCGCATTTCTGTTTACCGGGCAGGGAGCCCAGTATCCAGGAATGGGACGAGAACTGTATGAGACACAACCGACCTTTAAAGAGGCATTGGATCGCTGCAGTGAAATTCTCAATGCCACTCTCCCAGTTCCTCTGCTGTCTGTATTATTTTCGGACAATGAGGAGCAGGCAGCACTCATTCATGAGACGCTTTACACCCAAACCAGTCTTTTTGCGCTGGAATATGCGATGGCAGAACTATGGAGATCCTGGGGGATCGAGCCAGATTATGTGTATGGACATAGTGTTGGCGAATACGTTGCTGCTTGTATTGCTGGATTTTTCAGTTTGGAAGATGGATTAAAGCTCGTGACCACGCGGGCTCGCTTGATGCAATCCCTGCCGCGGAACGGGGAAATGGCGGTCATTTTTGCACCGCAAGAGCGGGTGGCCGAGGCGATTGCACCATATCAAAACAAAGTTGCCATCGCTGCCATTAATGCGCCTGAGAACATCGTTATTTCAGGAGAACGCGAAGCTGTGATGACCGTTGTGGAATTATTGGCTGGTGATGGCATTAACAGCCGCTATTTGAAAGTATCTCACGCCTTCCATTCTCCATTGATGGATCCAATTCTGGATGAGTTTGAGCAAGTGGCATCTGAGATTCAACACAAAAGCCCGCGCATTCCGATGATCTCAAATTTAAATAGCAGATTGCTCGGTCCTTGGGAGATTCCAGACGCCCACTATTGGCGCCGGCATTTGCGCGAGACGGTCCAATTCGCTCAAGGCATGAAGGTTCTGGCCGATGAAGGTTGCAATATATTCCTTGAAATGGGTCCGAATCCAACTTTGCTGGGAATGGGACGGCGTTGTCTCCCTGGCTCGTCAGCCAAATGGTTGCCCTCTTTGCGGGAGAAGAAGAGCGACTGGCTGGTAATTTTGGATAGCTTAGCCCAGCTTGTCGTGAGCGGAGTTGTGATCGATTGGAACGGTTTCGATTCCGATTATGTTCGTTCTAAGGTGCAATTGCCAACCTATCCATTCCAGCGTCGTCGTTATTGGATTGAAGAGGTGAAACCAGTTAAGGCTCCAATAATGAGCACGGCTGTTCCGCAAGCTGTTGGGCCAACCATCCATCCGCTGTTACATAGCCTGTTGCGTTCCCCGGCTGTAAAAGACACGGTATTTGAATCGCGTCTCAGCCTGGATGGCCTCCCATGGTTGGAGCATCATCGCGTATTTGGCACACCGATCTTCCCGGCAGCGGCCTACTTAGATATGGCGCTGGCAGCCAGTCGACAGCTATTCAGACAAAACCAACATCGCGTAACCCAGGTTACCATTTTAGAGCCCATGCCATTCGCCAAAGATGAACTCCGCAGTGTGCAGTTAGTCATTCGTTCCGGTGAACAGGCAACTGCCCAATTTCAAATTTATAGTTCCATCGTTTCGCATAACGGTGCAATGGATGATTGGAAATTGCACGCCACCGGGACATTGCTCAATGGTTTGCCAGGCCAGTATGAGGATGAAAAACACATTACGCTTGAAACGGTCAAGGCGCGCTGTGCAGAACCAGTTGATCCGAAAGATTATTATCAGAAATTGCAATCGCGTGGGCTGGAATATGGTCCTTTCTTCCAGACCATCCAACAACTGTGGCGAGGAGAGCATGAGGTGCTGGGTCGGATTCAGCTCGGAGAGGGGCTATCCAGGGAACTCGCTTCTTATCGGCTTCACCCAGTATTGCTGGATGGTGGCTTTCAAATGATTGGGGCGATGTTGTCAGCCTCTGAGAATTCGATCTATCTGCCGATCGGTGTGGAACGGATGCAATTGCTCCGTCAGCCGACCCCCTCATTGTGGTGCCACGTTCAGCAGCGCAATGCGGACGCTAAAAATGGTGAGTTAGTTGTTTCCGATCTCAATTTCTACCGCGATGATGGTGAGGTAGTGGCGACAGTAGAGGGCCTGAACCTGAAACGAACGAGCTTAGCGAGCCTGGCAACTGTTTCACAGGCGCGACTGAATCAATGGCTCTATCGGATTGAATGGCGCAAAGCGGAGCAAGCGATCGCGGTCCAGGATTATCGCACGCCCATATCAGGTTTTTGGTTGATTTTCGCCGATGAAAATGAACGCGTACACCAGCTTGTGCGAGATATTGGGAGCCGGCTTGAACATTATGCGGTAGCAATTCCTGGAGACCATTTCGAGCAATTGGCCGATGGCCGCTGGCAGATCAATTCTCAACATCCAGAAGATTATCAGCGCTTGATTGCCGAGTTGGCTGTCAATCATGACGTCCCAGTTCAAGGTATCATCTATCTCTGGGGACTGCCGGATTTCTTCGCTGGCGATGTGCTGTCGGCGTGCTCTTCCATTGTCTACTTGACTCAGGCGCTGGTGAAGGCCGAAGTGATGCAATCTCCGCGGATCTGGTTGATTACCCGAGGTGCTCAGGCTGTAGATGGCGAATCAATTCTGGTGGATTGCAATGGGAGCGCCCTCTGGGGATTGGCACGCGTCATTGCCCTGGAGCATCCAGAGCTGAGGCCATGCCGAATCGATCTGGATCCAAACGCGCCGGGAATGGATGCTGCGACGCTGGTGGCAGAAATCCAATCCAACGCGGCAGAGGACCAGATCGCATTGCGCCATGGAGAGCGTTATGTCGCCAGGCTGGTATCCATAGCTCATGCAAAAGGAGTCGCCGAGCGCGCTATTACTGGCGATCAGCCATTTCAATTGACGATACCAGAGCGAGGCGTGCTGGATAATTTGAAGTTTCAGCCGCTGATGCGTCAGAAACCAGGCCCCGGTCAAGTAGAGATCCGCGTATGCGCCACGGGCCAGAATTTCAGAGATGTCCTGAATGCCTTGAACCTCTATCCAGGCGATCCCGGTCCATTGGGCGGTGAGTGTGCTGGTGAGATCAGCGCCGTAGGGGAAGGGGTTACAGAATTCAAGATAGGCGATGCCGTTATGGCCATCGCTCCTGGATGCTTTGCTTCCCATGTGATCACCGATGCCAATCTCGTTGTGCGGAAGCCAGCTCACTTGAACTTCGCGCAGGCTGCGACGATCCCAATTGCGTTTCTCACTGCCTATTATGCCCTTCACAAGCTGGGTCAAATGTCCCCTGGGGATAAAGTTTTGATTCATACAGCATCTGGTGGAGTCGGACTGGCAGCCATCCAATTGGCGAAAAATGTGGGGGCTGAGATATTTGCCACGGCTGGCAGCCCTCAAAAACGAGAATTTTTGAAATCGCTCGGTATCGAACATGTCATGGATTCCCGATCGCTGAACTTCGCTGAGGAAATATTAACCGCAACTCAGGGAGCAGGTGTAGATCTCGTCCTGAATACGTTCTCCGGCGAATATATCCCCAAGAACTTATCAGTGCTGGCGAAACAAGGTCGCTTCCTGGAGATCGGCAAGATCGGCATCTGGTCGCCCGAACAGGTCCAGGCATTTCGCCGCGATGTTTCCTACTTTACGATCGCGCTGGACGATCTGTCGTACCATGATCCTGGCAGCATCAAAGTCATGTTCAACGAATTAATCGAACAATTTCATCAGGGTAAACTACAACCACTGCAGCACCGATCGTTCCCGATCGAGCAAGTGGCTGATGCCTTTCGCTTTATGGCTCAGGCCAAACATATCGGCAAGGTCGTCATAGTCCAGGATCGGTCTGTTCCGGACAAGGAATTGGTCGTCCGAGGTGACGCCAGTTATTTGATTACCGGCGGATTTGGCGCGCTTGGCTTGATGGTCGCTCGCTGGCTGGTAGAAAAAGGTGCTCGATATCTGTTATTGGCCGATATTTTAGCGCCGTCATCGGCGGCAGAACAGGCGATCAAGGAACTGACCGATCAAGGGGTGATAGTGGCCACCGCGGTTGGTGATATTGCCCAGGCATCCTTTGTTGAACAGCTCATGGCGATGGTTGGGTCGGGACAACCCTCGCAATCGTCAACCCTACCGGCGCTTGCTGGGGTGATCCATCTGGCTGGCCGATTGGATGATGGGGTGATTGTGCAGCAAGATCGCGAAAAGTTTGCACGAGTGTTAGCACCAAAGGCTGCTGGCTCGCTCAATCTCCATCAGGCGACGAAGCCGATGTCGCTGGACTTCTTCGTGATGTTCTCATCCGTTGCCGCAATCTTGGGTTCACCAGGCCAGGCCAATTATGCTGCGGCTAACGCCTTTATGGATGGCCTGGCGCACCATCGACAGGCGATGGGCTTACCCGCTTTAAGCATCAACTGGGGGCCGTGGGCAAAGGTTGGAATGGCTGCTAAATTGGATCGCCATGATCGTCAGCGCCATGAAATGAGCGGTTTGGACTTCATCCCACCAGATCTCGGATTGAAAATACTGGAAAAACTGCTCAGCCAGTCGCGCGCTCAGGTAGCGGTACTGCCAATTCATTGGCCTGCCTTCTTGCGACAATTTCCTGTCGGTAACGCTCCAGCTTTGGTGTCGGACTTTGCTGCTGAACAAGTCCAAACCTCAGTTGCAGAGGCAACCAGTCGCTCTAAGCTCCTGGAGCAGTTACAGCAAACCGCGCCCAGCGAGCGCAAAGAGCTACTGGTCGGCTATTTGCGAGACCAGGCGATCAGGATTTTGGGTTTGCAAGCATCCTATTCGCTCGATACCCGGCAACCACTGAACGAAATGGGCCTAGACTCATTAATGGCCATTGAGCTGAAAAATGCATTGAGCCAAGCGGTGGGGAAAGATCTCCCAGCCACATTGCTGTTCAATTATCCCACCATCGAAAGTTTAGCCGATCACCTGCTCAGTGATGTGCTCTCCCAGCAACCGTCACAGCATCCGAGAGAGGCAGCGAAGGAAACAAAAATGGAAAGAACTGACATCGCAGAACTCTCTGATCAGGAAGTGGAATTATTGCTCGAAGAAAAATTAGCAACATTTGAAAAAATACTTCCTGAATAAGTTCGATTTGTCTGTATGGTAGGCAGATAACCTGGTGGAGCCAGGATGCTGCACTTGGTTAGCTGCTGCCTGGTCAGGGGGAGACGACTTCAAGCGCTTCTCATTTGTTGGTCACCGAATGGGATTATTTAGAAAAGGATAGAACAGCCGCAGGGTTCGATCGGTTGTTCACGGCGGCCGATTCATTGCTATGAGCTATTATTAACGAGGACTGGAATGACCAAACCGAACGACACAAATTCCAATCAACTTTCTCCTTTAAAACGAGCTTTTATCGCCTTAGAACAGATGCAGGCCAAACTGAGTGCTCTGGAGCGAAAGCAGACCGAGCCAATCGCCATCATTGGGATTGGCTGTCGTTTTCCTGGGGCGAACGGTCCAGAAGCTTTCTGGAAGCTGCTCCAAAATGGTGTCGATGCGATCACTGAAGTCCCGCCTGACCGATGGGACATCAATGAATATTTCGATCCCACTCCAGGAACACCCAATAAAATGTATATCCGTACCGGCGGTTTTCTTGATCGTGTCGATCTGTTCGATGCGGATTTTTTCGGCATTTCGCCCCGAGAGGCCATGCGCATGGATCCCCAGCAAAGGGTTTTATTGGAAACTGTCTGGCAGGCATTCGAACATGCTGGCTTAGTTCCTGATAAACTGGCTGGGAGCAAAACAGGGGTATTCATCGGAATCAGCAATAATGATTATTCGAATTTACAGTATCGCAGCGGCGAAATCCCCGATGCCTATCATGGCACCGGCAATGCGCTCAGCATTGCCGCCAATCGTATTTCGTACTGGTTCGATTTTCATGGACCGAGCATAGCGATCGATACGGCCTGTTCCTCATCGCTGGTGAGCGTGCATCTGGCAGTTCAAAGTTTACGCAACGGCGAATCGAATCTTGCTGTGGCTGGTGGAGTCAACTTGATTCTGACCCCTGAAGCGAATTTGATTTTTTCCCACGCCCGAATGATGTCACTTGAAGGCCGCTGCAAGACCTTTGATGCATCGGCTGATGGCTATGTTCGAGGTGAGGGATGTGGCATCGTTATTCTCAAACGGCTGTCTGAGGCGTTGAAAAATGGGAATCGGATTCTGGCGGTGATCAGAGGGTCGGCGGTTAATCAGGATGGCCGGAGCAACGGCATTACCGCTCCCAGTGGTTTGGCGCAGCAGGAGGTCATTCGAGAAGCATTGAAAAATGCGAATATCGCTGCCGAACAGATCGGATATATCGAAGCGCATGGAACAGGTACGATTTTGGGAGATCCCATCGAAGTGCAATCTTTCGGTGCAGTCATGAAGAATCGCTCAAAAGCCAGACCATGTCTGATCGGTTCGGTGAAGACAAACATTGGTCACTTGGAATCTGCGTCTGGTATTGCTGGGTTGATTAAAGCAACTCTCGCGCTTTATCATGAATCAATTCCAGCACATTTGCATTTTAAACAGATCAATCCACATATCCCAATTAACGAACTGCCATTAGAAATTCCCACCACCACTCGTCCCTGGCCCTCGGGAACGGAACATCGATTTGCTGCGGTTCATTCTTTTGGGTTTGGAGGAACGAATTCTCATATTATTTTAGAGGAGGCGCCAAAGCAGCAATCCACTCAGAACGAAATCGACCGTCCTTTGCAGATTCTCACTCTGTCCGCCAAAAATGAACAGGCGCTAAATGATTATGTGAAAGCGTATGTCGGATATCTGGCCAGTCATGGGCCTGTTTCGCTAGCAGATATCTGCTTCACCGCTAATACCGGGAGGTCTCACTTTGCCCATCGTCTGACCGTAACGGCTGCAAATATCGAACAAATGCGCGAGCGTCTCTCTGCATTGGCGCAAGGTCAGCCTGTATTTGAAGCCAATCGGGGAGAGCGACGAACTCATCGACGGGCGAAAATTGCCTTTTTATTCACGGGACAGGGATCGCAATACGCCGGTATGGGCCGGCTGCTTTATGAGACCCAGCCCACCTTTAAGCAAGCGCTGGAGCGCTGCGATCAAATTTTGAAAAGCTATCTGGAAAAGCCACTGCTATCGGTTATGTTTCCCGCCAATGGGGATACAGCGCTGATCCACGAAAGCGCCTATACCCAGCCAGCTCTGTTTGCCATCGAATATGCGCTGGCGCAATTGTGGCGCTCCTGGGGGATCGAGCCAGATTATCTGATCGGCCATAGCGTGGGCGAATACGTAGCGGCCTGCATCGCTGGCGTGTTCAGTCTGGAAGATGGCTTGAAGCTGATTGCAGCTCGTGGCAGATTGATGAGCGGCCTGCCGCATGATGGCGATATGGCAGTTATCTTTGCCGATCAAGCAAAGGTCTCGACTGCCATTGAATCCTATCAAGACCAGGTTTCTATCGCTGGTGTGAATGGGCCCAACAACATCGTCATTTCTGGCAAAAAGGAAGCAGTCCAAAAAATAGTTGAGAAATTTCAATCCGAAGGAATCGAGTCTCGCTCGTTGAAAGTCTCCCATGCGTTTCATTCGCCGTTGATGGAGCCGATATTGGATCAATTTGAAAGTATCGCCAGCGAAGTGAACTATCAAGCCCCGGCAATTCCGATCATCTCCAATTTGACAGGGAAAATCGTCGATGCCAATACTGTTCCTGATGCCAAATACTGGCGCCAGCACATTCGAAATGCGGTGCAGTTTTATGCTGGTATGAGGACATTAGCTGAGATGGACTGCCAGGTCTTCATCGAGCAAGGGCCTAATCCGATACTGATTGGCATGGGCAAAAGATGTTTGCCCCAATCGAAGGCTTTATGGGTCGCCTCGTTAAAGCAAGGTCAAAACGATTGGCAAATGCTGCTGAATAGTCTGGGCCAGCTTTATGTAGCTGGGGTCAACATCGACTGGCGTGGCTTTGATCGCGACTACCACCGGCAGTTGGTGTCGATCCCCAATTATCCATTTCAGCGGCAGCGCTATTGGGTCGAAGGGACTGTGCAGAAAAGAGCGAACATTGCGACCGATGCGTCCCAGGCGATGGACCATGAACCCGAGATGAAGAGTCAAGCCCGCGCTGATGAAACCACGCCACAGCCAATGTTGACGCGTCAGGCTGTGCTTGATGCTGCTCCTGATCGACAGGTTGATCTGGTGACATCCTTTCTGAAGCAGCAATTGGCCGCAGTCATGGGGCTAAACATCCAGCGGATCGATGATCATCAGCCGGTCAATAATCTGGGGCTCGATTCAATCATGGCGATTGAATTGAAGAACAAAATCGAAAGGCAGTTGGAAGTCGAGTATCCGATCGCCAATTTGCTGGAGGGGCCAAGCATCCATCAGATCAGCCAGCAATTGCTGGATTTAATCGCAGGGTCCGGGAGCAAAAGAGAAAAGATTGAAGCAGCAAAGGAGCGCGTGCTGGAATATCCGCTCTCCCACGGTCAGCGAGCATTGTGGTTGCAGCACCAGGTGGCACCAGAGAGCATTTTCAATTTGCTGTATGCCGTGAGGATTCGCGCGAAGCTGGATGTCGATTGTCTCAAAGATGCATTTCAGATCTTAGTCGAACGTCACCCGACTTTGCGCAGCACATTCCATGCAGTCCAAGGCGAGCTAGTGCAAAGGATCCACGAGCAATTCGAAGTTTATTTTCAGCAGGTCGATGCCTCAGGTTGGGATGAGATCGAGCTTCGGCAAAGGGTCCAGCAGGAGGCCAGACAGCAGTTCGATTTGGAGAACGGCCCGCTTTTTCGCGTGCATCTGTTTTCACGAGCAGAGGATGACCATATTCTGTTAGAGACTATTCATCACATCGTGGCTGATCTCTGGTCCCAAGCGATCATTGCGAACGAGATCGGACAGATCTATTCCAGCCTGATCGCCCATCAGTCCCCAGACCTTGCGCCGATCGCGCTGCAATACAGCGACTATGTCCGCTGGCAGTCAGAAATGCTGGAAACCGAAGCTGGGGAGAAACTGTGGCAATATTGGCAGAAGAAATTAGCTGGCGACCTGCCGATCCTGAATTTTCCGACAGATCATGCCCGACCAGCGGTACAGACTTTTCGTGGCGCATCGAAGTCCATTGAAATCCGTCCAGCGCTTGTTCAGCGATTGCGTCAACTCAGTGAGCAGCAGGGCGCAACGCTTTATATGACGCTCTTGGCTGCATTTCAGGTGCTATTGCATCGCTACACGGGACAGGACGACATTATCGTTGGCACCCCGACCACTGGCCGAAGCCGAAGCGAATTTGCGCCACTGGTTGGCTATTTCGTCAATCCGCTGCCCATCCGCTCCGAGCTGTCGGGCAATCCGAAGTTTGTCGAATTTCTCAACCAGGTCCGTACCACGGTCGTCGAAACCTTGCAGCATCAAAATTATCCGCTTGGGCTATTGGTCGAAAAATTGCGTCCACCGCGCGATCCCAGTCGCACCCCTCTGTTTCAAGTGATGTTTGTATTTCAGCGCGCCCATTTGCTTTACGAGGAGGGGCTCTCGTCCTTTGCGGTCAGTACCGAGACCACTCGGATGAATTTGGCTGGCCTCCCATTGGAAGCCTATCCATTGGATGAGTGGCTGGCGCCCTTCGATTTCACCATGATGTTAGCCGAATCCAAAGGTAGCCTGGGAGCTTCGGTGACATATAACTGTGACTTGTTCGACGCGGCTACCATCGATCGCTTGCTATCTCATTTCGAAACCTTGTTGGAGAGCATTGTCGAAGATCCAGCGCAGCGGATCGGTGCACTGAACATGCTCCCAAAGACCCAGTTAAGCCAGATCCTAACTACTTTCAGCGGCATAGAACATGAATTTCCTGGCGACCGATGCATTCATGAACTGTTTGAGCAAAAGGTAGCGGAGCAGCCCCAGGCTACGGCCGTGACTTTCGAACATTCCCAGCTCAGCTATGCGGAATTGAATGCCCGGGCCAATCAACTTGCCCACTATTTGCAAAAATTGGGCGTTGGTCCCGATACGATTGTCGGCATCTGTGTGGAGCGATCCATCGAAATGATCATCGCGATGTGGGGCGTTCTGAAGGCGGGTGGCGCCTATCTGCCACTTGACCCAGTCTATCCACCAGAGCGATTGCAATTGATGCTGCAAGATGCCGATGCGCCAGTCCTGATAGCTCAGAAGCATCTGGGATTGGAGTTGGCCGACGAGCGACAGCAAATTATTTATCTGGATCAGCAGATGGAAGCGATTTCTCAAGAGAGCCGGGAAAATCCGATTTGCCTGGCCAGACCGGACAATCTGGCCTATGTCATTTACACCTCGGGTTCCACTGGCACGCCCAAAGGGACTCTGCTCCAGCATCGCGGCCTCTGCAATTTTGCCACCGCGCATGTCCGAGCGCTTGGGGTGGGTCGCACAAGTCGCTGGCTGCAATTTGCTTCGTTCAGCTTCGATGCGTCGGTCTCCGAGATATTCACTGCATTTCTGGCTGGGGGGACGTTATGTTTAGCCAGACGTGAGACGATATTAGCCACTCCGAGCCTGATCCAATTGATCAATGACCAACGCATCAATGTTGCCATTCTGCCGCCATCGCTCCTGGCGATTTTACCGCCAGAGAAATTACCAGGATTAAGAATTGTGATTTCGGCAGGGGAAAATCTTCCTCCCGATGTGGTTGCCAAATGGATGGTGGGCCGAAAATTTTTCAATGGCTATGGACCTACCGAGGCCACTGTGGGGCCAACGATCTACCAGGTTGAGCATTTGCCTGATGGCGCGACAACCGTCCCGATCGGCAAGCCGCTCGACAATATCAAAGTATATGTTCTCGATCGATATTTGAACCCGGTGCCGATTGGAGTGAACGGCGAACTTCATCTGGGTGGTGTTTGTCTGGCGCGCGGTTATCATCACCGGCCCGATTTAACAGCGGAAAAATTCATCCCCGATCCGTTTAGCACGAAACCAGGTGCAAGGCTCTATAAGACAGGCGATCTGGCGCGATTTCGCAGTGATGGGAATATCGAATTTCTCGGCCGAGTCGATTTTCAAGTGAAGATCCGAGGTTTCCGCATCGAATTGGAGGAGATCGAATCGCGGCTGAAAAAACATCCCGGCGTCGAAAGCGCTGTCGTCGTGGCTAAAAAGGATCGCTCCGGTGAGCCGCATCTGGTTGCCTATATTTTGGAGGATCATCAGACTGTTCCTGGCTCCGAGGAACTGCGGAATTTCTTGAGGCAGCAGTTGCCCGATTATATGGTGCCCTCTCATTTCATTGCGCTGAAATCCTGGCCATTGACCCAGAGCGGCAAAATCGATCGCAAGGCCTTGCCAGATCCGGTTGAAATCCGTTCAGATGTGGTCGCGCCTATGATAAAACCCCGAACAGAGATCGAGACATTGATCGCTCGCATCTGGCTTGAGGTTTTAAAGCTGGACCGAATTGGAATTCATGACAATTTCTTCGATATCGGCGGCCATTCTTTAGCAATGGCCAAGATTCACAGTCGACTTTGTGAGGTGCTGAATAAAGATATTTCGATCATCGAGTTGTTCAAATATCCTACTATATATAGCCTGGGCCAATTTTTGCAACAGGAGGAAACCCAGAAACCGATCTTTCAACAGCAGCAACAGCGTGCCTCAAGACAGCGAGAAGCCCTTGAAATGCAGCGCCAGCGGCTGAGAAGAGATGGAAGCCGATAAATGGGCGTTTGAATCATTTCGAAATAATTTATCCCGCGGTCAAAACAGCGTTGAAAGATGTCGTCCTCCGTTTGCAGGCTAAAGAAACGATCTCAAATGTGAGCAGCAAGTATATCCCTGTATCACAATTTCGATTTCGTTTCTCGATATGCAGGTCCGGGTTGAATGGCATGCCGTGATTCAAAATTAGACCTAAGCTGCATTGCAAAATTTCTGAACTACCGACATTCGACAAGCGAATGGTCACTGTTTGTGAATGCAAATCACAGCATTTTTTTGAGATGTGCGATTCATTGAAAAAGAGCTATCCGATGTGAGCCAAAGATCCGTCTTCAAAAAGATATTTCAGGTTAGTTTCAATCTTGAATTCTGAACACGATGAATCACTGGAAAATTGCTGCCATAAAATTGAATAGACAAAGATTGATTTGATGGATTCTCATTTGTTTTTTGGACGACCCGCGATCAAGAGTTTTCGGTTGAAGTTTCAGGGATCGATCGAGACTATCGGAGTAAGCTTTGGAACAGAAATTCACAGCAGGGATGGATAGCGTAATTCATTTTATTGTGGATCGCTTTTATGAGAAAAAGAAATTCGGGGGAATTTCCCACAGCGGCAAATGGTGGCAAGATCAATTCAGACCCAATTTTGGCAGTTTCTTCCCGAGGGCCGATGGGCTGCTGATGAGTTTCAATACAATATGCAAATGATGAACGACTTTGGGGAAGGTCTCATAGTTAGTGAGGAAGTGGATGACTAAGAAAAAAGGCCTTGAAAGCTACACTGATTTCGAGGTGGCGATAATTGGCATGTCGGGCCGATTTCCTGGGGCTAAAAATGTAACTGAGTTCTGGTACAACATTAAAAATGGTGTTGAGAGTATTTCATTCTTTTCTGACGAGGAACTGATTCAGGCTGGGGTTGATCCTGAGCAGTTACGAAACCCCAATTACGTTCGCGCCAGAGGCATTCTCGATGAGGTGGATAAGTTCGATGCCACGCTGTTTGGCATATTTCCCAGAGAAGCCGAGCTAATGGACCCGCAACAGCGCTTCTTCCTCGAATGTGCCTGGGAGGCACTGGAGAACGCTGGGTATGATCCTGATCGGTATCAGGGATTGATCGGTACTTTTGCGGGTGTGGGATTGAATATCTATCTGCTTTCACTTTTGAAAGCGCACAATGGCACATTGAGTTCTGCTGAGATCTATCAATATGTGATTGGCAATGACAAAGATTTTTTGACAACGCGCGTTTCGTACAAATTAAATCTCAGGGGCCCGAGCTTTGACGTTCAGACCGCTTGCTCAACGTCTCTGGTCGCGGTGTATTTGGCATATCAGAGCCTGACCAATTTCCAATGCGATATGGCATTGGCGGGCGGAGCTACCATTGTATTGCCACAAAAACAGGGCTATCTCTATCAGGAGGGCATGATCCTCTCCCCGGATGGCCACTGTCGGCCATTTGACGCCCAGGCAGCGGGGACGGTTGGCGGTAATGGCGTTGCTGTGGTGGTCCTGAAGCGGCTGGCGGATGCCATCAATGACGGTGACCATATTTATGCAATCATTCGTGGCGCTGCCTGCAACAATGATGGCTCCAATCGGGTGGGCTTCACCGCCCCAGGAGTGGAGGGACAGGCCGAGGTGATTGCCATGGCCCAGGCTGTTGCCAATGTCGAACCTGAGACCATTTCGTACATCGAAACCCATGGCACGGGCACCAGCCTCGGCGATCCAATCGAGATTTCGGCCCTGACCCAGGTTTTCCGAGAGCGAACCGATCGAAAACAATTCTGTGCCCTGGGTGCGGTCAAAGCCAACGTCGGGCATCTCGATACTGCAGCAGGAGTCACTGGCCTCATCAAGACGGCGCTGGCATTGAAAGAGGGGGTCATTCCGCCGAGCATCAATTTTGAACAGCCCAATCCCCATATCGATTTCAAGAACAGCCCATTTTACGTGAACACAGCGCTACGGGAATGGAAGAGAATTGGCGGTACGCCACGACGGGCGGGGGTCAGCTCGTTCGGGATTGGCGGGACCAATGTCCATGTCATCCTTGAAGAACCACCAGCTCTCGATCCTTCGGGGGCGTCACGGGATTATCAACTGGTGGCGCTGTCGGCAAAAACCGAATCGGCGGTGAACCAGGCCATGGATAAGCTGGCTGCGTTTCTCGAACAGGACGGCGATGTCAATCTGGCCGATCTGGCGTTCACGTTACTAATGGGGCGCAAGGCATTGGATCATCGGCGATGTGTGGTCTGCCGTTCCAGAGAAGAATTGTTGGCGATTTTGAAGCATCGTGACCCGCAACGGATTTTGGGCAGCTACCATGCCGTCGATAAAGGCGAGCCAGGTGTGGTGTTCATGTTCAGCGGCCAGGGCGCCCAATACGTCAATATGGGCAGGGACCTCTATGAAACCGAGCCGACATTTCGGGAGCAGGTGGATTATTGTTCGGAATATTTGAAACCATTTTTGGGCTTTGATCTGAGAGATGTACTTTATCCTTCTGAAGAAAACATCACCCTCAATCCCGCTTCAAAGGGCGAAGCATTGATTCCCCGCATAGAAACTACCGAAGGAAGTACTCCGCATCTGGCAAGTACGGCTTCAGGGGGGATGTTGTCAGAAGCAGCCAATCAAAAAATCAACGAAACCTACATCACCCAGCCTGCGCTGTTCGTTATCGAATACGCTCTGGCGAAGTTGTGGCAGGAATGGGGGATCACACCGCAGGCGATGATCGGCCACAGCATTGGCGAATATGTAGCTGCCTGTCTGGCGGGCGTCATGTCGCTGGACGATGCGCTCCGCCTGGTGGCGATTCGTGGCCGATTGATGCAGTCCCTGCCTGCTGGCGCCATGCTCAGCGTCCCATTGGATGAGGCGGCCATCCAGCCGTATTTGAATGACAACCTTTCGCTGGCAGCGGTCAATGCGCCATCGCTCTGCGTGGTCTCGGGGACGTTCGAGGCGATTGAGCAATTGGAAAAAGTACTGGCGGAAAAGCAGATCGAATATCGACGCTTGCACACCTCCCACGCTTTTCACTCCCCGATGATGGAGCCAATTTTGAAGCCCTTCATCGACGAGGTCAGGAAGGTGCAACTTCATCCGCCGCAGACCCCGTACCTGTCCAACGTTTCGGGGACGTGGATCACGGTGGAGAAGGCCACCGATCCCGAATACTGGGCCAAGCATTTGCGCCAGACGGTCCGCTTCAGCGATGGCATTCGGGAACTGCTACAGGATCCCAATAGCTTGTTTCTGGAAGTGGGGCCAGGCAATACGCTGAGCACGCTGGCTCGCCGAGTGCCGAGTTCAGTGCCAGGCCGAGTGATGCTGTCATCGATCCGTCACCCCAAAGAAAAAATGGCCGATGTCGAATTTCTGCTGAATACGTTGGGCAGGCTATGGCTGGCAGGGGCGAAAATCGATTGGCAGGGCTATTATGCCCATGAGCAACGCCATCGCATTCCAGCGCCGACCTATCCGTTCGAGCGGCAGCGCTACTGGTTTGAAGTCAAAGCGGCTACCAGAGCCGAGGCCATTTCTGAAGATCCATCGAAGCGGCAGCCTGTGGATCGCTGGTTCTATCTGCCGTCGTGGCGACGAGCGGATCTGCCTGCGACGGCTCAGACCAGGGTCGCCGATCCGAGCAGCCATCGCTGGCTGGTGTTTGTGGATCAGGATGGCAGGAGCGCCGAGCTGGTCAATCGGCTGGTGAAAGGTGGCGCCGAGGTGACCACAGTGATTCCAGGCACGGGCTTCAGCCGCATCAATAGCCATGTCTATGCCATCGATCCTGCCAGGCCATCGGACTACGACCAATTGGTGCACAGGCTCAAGGAGGAAGAGCGGATCCCAGATGTCATCGTTCATTTGTGGAGTCTCGATGCGGATGGAACTGCTGGCTTTGAAATTCTGCAAAACCATGGCTTTTACAGTATAATCCAATTAGCCCAGGCTCTGGCGAAACAGAACATTGCCGCACCGATCCGCCTTGCCGCAGTGACCACCGACGTGCTGGATGTGATAGGAACCGAACCCATCGTGCCCGAGAAGGCGACGCTGCTGGGCGCCTGCAAGGTGATTCCCCAGGAGTATCCCAACCTGATCTGTCGCCATATCGATTTCGATCAGGCTGCGATCACCAGTGGCTGGGAGAAAAAGCTGGTTGCTGAAATATTGTCAGAGAGCAGTGAAACGACCGTGGCCTATCGTGGCCGTCATCGCTGGATTCAGCATTTTGATCACTGTGCAGTGCCTGAGTCAATCGCTTCGGCCATTCGACTGCGAGAGAGCGGCGTTTACCTGATAACAGGCGGTTTGGGACGGATCGGGCTGACCTTTGCGGAGCATCTGGCCAAAAAATATCATGCGAAGCTGGCGCTGGTGGACATGTTCGATTTTCCTGCCCGATCGGATTGGGAGTCGATCATCGCCAATTCCCAGGCGAATTCGGGGCTGGTGCAGCGGATCAAACGGCTGCAAGAGTTCGAGGCGGCAGGCGCCGAGGTGCTGGTGCTGAAAGCCCAGGTCGCTGATGAGGCGGAAATGGAATCCACTATGCAGCAGGTTATTGATCGCTTTGGGACCATCCATGGCGCCATTCATGCTGCAGGGCTGGTGGGAGAGCGCTCGCTGCGACCGATTCAGGAGCTGGATGCGGCGTTCTGTTTCCAACAGTTCCAGGCCAAGGTCATGGGCACTCGGGTGCTGGCAAAGCTGCTCAAGGATCAGCCGCTCGATTTTTGCCTGCTGCAATCGTCACTGTCATCAATCCTGGGCGGTCTGGGCATGGCGGCTTATGCGGCAGCCAATAGCTTTATGGATGCTTTTGTTGTCAGACAAAATCAGATCAATGGGGCTGGCTGGATCAGCGTGAACTGGGAGGGCTGGCGGTTCGAGGAAGATTTTCAGCGGACGGACGGCATCGGTTCGGAGATGATGCAATTGGCGCTGCAGCCCGCCGAAGGCATTCAGGCGTTCGAGCACATTCTATCGATGAATGGCATCTCTCAGGTGATTGTCTCAACCGCCAGCTTGCAAGCTCGGATGGAAAAGTGGGTGCGTCGAGAGCCCAAGAAAGAGACAGCGCCAGTTGAGGCCCCTGGGCCGTCGTCATTTCACCCCAGGCCCAATCTGCCGAATCCGTATATAGCGCCCAGGAACGAACTGGAGCAGGAGATCGCCGCCATCTGGCAGGAGCTGTTGGGCATCGAGCCGCTCGGCATTTACGATAACTTTTTTGAACTGGGCGGGCATTCGCTGCTGGCCACGCAACTGGTCTCCCGCATGAGGGAGCGCTTTACGGTGGAATTGCCGCTGCGGGAATTGTTCGAGTCGCCGACCATTGCCACCCTCTCCGAAAACATCGAGAAAGAACGGGCGGCCAAACAGCAGACCGAGGCCGATGTGGCGCAACTGCTGGCCATGGTGGAGAAGATGTCCGATGAGGAGGCCAGGGCGTTGTTGGAGAAGAAACAGGGTGGGTGATTGGGTGACTGGGGGAATGGGCGATTGGGTTCTTGGGTGATTTTTCAAAGGACGGATTTAATTTTTCCCCACGGATTGAGGAAAGCCACGGATGAATTTCATAGAAAATCCGTGGGAGTTATTGGATCAGTGGGGGAATAAATCTTTGGCAGGCTGGGTTATTCAGAATAGTTAGCTGGGTGATTGGGTGACTGGGCGATTGGGTTCTTGGGTGAATTTTTAAAGGACGAATTTAATTTTTCCCCACGGATTGAGGAAAGCCACGGATGAATTTCATAAAAAATCCGTGGGAGTTTTTGGATCAGTGGGGGAATAGCTTTTTGACAGTTTGGGTTATTGGTTGAACAGGTGATTTTTCAGACGACGGATTTAATTTTTCCCCACGGATTGAGGAAAGCCACGGATAGATTTCTTGGAATATAGGTGGGAGTTATTGGATCAGTGGGGGAATAGCTTTTTACTGATTACTGATCACTGATTACTGATCACTGATCACTGACCACAGACAGAGGGCATGACAGAGGAACACGGATGACCGATATACATGAGCAGTTGAAAAATTTATCTCCTGAGAAACGGGCGCTGGTGGAATTGATGCTCAAGGAAAAGGGAGTGGATGTTTTGGGCTCGAAGATCGTTCCGCAAGGGCGAGCGACCAATAAATTCCCGCTTTCCTTCGGCCAGCAACGGCTATGGTTTCTGGATCAATTGGACCCTGGAACGCCGCTGTACAACAATCCCGCTGCAGTGATTTTGAAGGGCAATGCCAATATCGCTGCGCTGGAGCAGGCGCTGAACATCATCGTCCAGCGGCATGAGGTGCTGCGAACGACCTTTGCGACTGAGAACGATCAGCCGATCCAGGTCATCCATCAAGAAATGCCGATCAAATTGGAACAGATCGATCTGCGCCATCTGCCTGCTTCGGAGCGAGAAGTGGCCGCCATGAATCTGGCCAAGGAGAAGGCCCAACTGCCGTTCGATCTGACCACTGGCCCGCTGTTTCGGGTGACGCTGATGCAATTGGCCGAGCAGGAATATCTCATGCTGCTGGTGATGCACCATATCGTGTCCGATGGCTGGTCGCTCAGCATCTTCATCCAGGAAGTGGCCATCCTGTACAAGGTGCTCGTGGCGGGTCTTCCGTCGCCGTTGCCAGAACTGTCGGTGCAATACGCCGATTTTGCCGTGTGGCAGCGCCAATGGATGCAGGGCAAGGTGCTGGAGGAGCAACTGGCCTATTGGCGGCAGCAACTGGCTGGGGTGCCGCCCGTGCTCAATTTGCCGCTGGACCATCCCCGACCAAGCTATCAGACCGCCCACGGCGCTACGTATTTCTTCAATTTCTCCAGCCAGCTTCGGCAGGCCATCGAGGCGCTGGCGAAAAAGGAGGATGTGACTCGGTTCATGATCTACCTGGCGGCGTTCGATGCCTTTTTGTATCGCATCACCCAGCAGGAGGATATCTGCGTGGGCACGCCCATTGCGGGTCGCAATCGCAAGGAGACCGAAAGTCTGATCGGCTTTTTCGTGAATACGCTGGTGATGCGCACGCAGTTAGGTGGAAATCCCACGGTGCGAGAATTATTAAAACGGGTCAAAACCGCTGCCGTGGGCGCTTATGAACACCAGGACATCCCGTTCGAGACGCTGGTGGAAAAATTGCAGCCCGAGCGGGACATGGCCATCTCGCCGTTCTTCCAGGCCATGTTCGTCCATCTCGATACCACGGCGCAGACACTACGGCTACCCGACATCACCATCGAGCCGAGGCAAATCGACAGCGGCACGGCCAAGTTCGATCTGACGTTTGTAATCGAGGAAAATGAGGAGAAGCTGGCAGGCCAGATCGTTTACAACACCGATCTATTTGAGCCAGAAACCATCGAGCGGATGGCTGAGCAATTTCAAATTCTATTCGCTGGCCTGGTGAAAGATGTCGAGCAGCGCATTTCCGATCTGCCATTGTTGACCGAAGCGGAGCAGGTGCAAATTCTGAAAACCTGGAATCGGGCGCCGCAGGAATTCCATGCGCCGCAATCGAAATCCATCTCAGAATTGTTCGAAGCCCAGGCCAAAAGGACGCCCGACGAGATTGCGCTGATTTATGAAAATGCGCAACTGACCTATCGGGAATTGAACGAACGAGCCAATCGGCTGGCGCATTATCTGATGGAGCTGGGTGCAGCGCCAGAGACGCTGGTGGGCATCTGTCTGGAGCAGCCCATGGACATGATCGTTGCGCTGCTGGCGATCTTCAAGGCGGGGGCGGCTTATCTGCCATTGGACCCTGCCTATCCGAAAGAGCGATTGGCGTTGATGATCGAGGATTCGGCGGTATCGATGATTATCACCGAAGAAAATTTGCTGGCGGCTTTGCCTGAAAACAGCAGCCAGAAGATCTGCTTGCAGCGGGATGGGGCGGCCATTGCCAAAAAGAGCAAGAAAAATCCCCCGCAGCGGGCGGCGATGGAAAACCTGGCGTACGTCATCTATACCTCGGGCTCCACGGGCAAGCCCAAGGGCGTGATGATCACCCACGGGGCCATTGCCGATCATTGCCTGAACATGCGGGATTACTACGGTCTGGGGCCGAGCGATCGGGTGCTGGAATTTGCCTCCATGAATTTCGATGCCTCGCTGGAGCAAATCCTGCCGCCGTTGATCGCAGGGGCCAAGCTTGTGCTGCGAGGATCCACTATCTGGAGCCCTGCTGAATTCCAGCAGAACATCCTCGACTATGGGCTGACGGTGGTGAATCCGCCGACTGCCTACTGGAACCAGTTGCTGCGGGAATGGAAACATTCCGAAGCATCGAACGCAAATGGAGATGGACAATTAATTCGCAATTTGCAACATTGCGCACTAAGATTATTTATTGTGGGGGGCGACTTGATGTCTGCTGAAAACTTACAACTCTGGGAAAAGACGGCTTTGAATTCAGCCAAACTGCTGAATGCCTACGGACCAACCGAGGCAACCATTACATCGACGACGTTCGAGGTGCCAGCCGATTTCAAACTGGATGGCCTCAGTCAGGGCGTGCCCATCGGCAGGCCTACGGCGCTGCGACAGGTTTACATTCTGGACCAATTTTTCAATCCCGTGCCCATCGGCGTGCCTGGCGAGCTGTACATTGGCGGGGATTGCCTGGCTCGGGGCTATTTAAATCGAGCGGATTTGACGGCGGAGAAATTCATTCCCGATGCCTTGAGCCAGAAAAAAGGCGCTCGGCTCTATCGCACAGGCGATCTGGCTCGGTTTCTGCCCGATGGCAATATCGAATTTCTGGGTCGAGTCGATCATCAGGTGAAGGTGCGGGGCTATCGCATCGAATTGGGTGAGATCGAAGCCATGTTGCAGCAGCATCCTGCCATCGAGGAGGCGGTCGTGGTGGCTCGGGCGGAGCAGGAGGGTGACAAACGTCTGGTGGCGTATGTTGTGCCCAAAGCTGAATTCAAGGACAAAGCTCCCTCCAGCAGCGAGCTGCGGAATTATTTGAAAGAGAACCTGCCCGACTACATGGTGCCAGGCATCTTTATGGTGATCGAGCAGATGCCCCGCACGCCCATCGGCAAGATCGACCGCAAGGCATTGCCAGTGCCCGACCAGGATCGGCCTGAACTGGAGCACGAGTACGTGGCGCCCCGCAATCCCGTGGAGCAGATGATCGCCGAGCTGTGGGCAAAGACCATTGGGGTCGAGAAGGTCGGAATTTACGATAACTTTTTCGACCTGGGCGGGCACTCGCTCATGGCCACGCAGATCATCTCCCGATTGAGAAATACCTACAACGTGGAGATCCCGCTGCGGAAATTATTCGAAGCGCCGACCGTCGCCAATCTGGCCCTGGTCATCGCCGAAGCCCAGGCAGCGCAGGTAAGCCAAGAAGAATTGGGCCAAATGCTGGATGAGCTGGAAGGGTTGTCGGAGGAGGAAGTGGAGAAGTTGTTGGTGGATTAGGGGAGTGGGAGATTGAGCGATTGGGTAATTAGTATCTAAGTGATAAAATTCTTGCTCAATGAGCAAAAATATTTTAACCGCGAATTCCGCTAATTATTCAAATTGCGCGAATTAAGAATTAGCGAAATTGGTTGAATTCGCGAAATTAGCGGTCCAGGGTCTTTTTGGCTCTGGCTTGTCCAGGTTGGGTAATTAGTATCTAAAAAGTTAACTTCTTGCCCAATGAGCAAAAATATTTTGACCGCGAAATCCGCGAATTATTCGAATTGCGCGAATTAATAATTAGCGAAATTGGTTTAATTCGCGAAATTAGCGGTTCAGGGTCTTTTTAGCTCTGGCTTGTCCAGGTTGGGTAATTGGGTAATTTGGTAATTTGGTAGTTGGTTGATTAGTTGATTAGCAAAGTGGTGCTCTTTGGTTAGGTTAAACTGAACATTCCTGGCAAATCTCCCGCCAGTTGGCGGGGCTCTGAATTGTTCCCCCTTTGAAGCAACGAAGGAAGTACTTGCCATTTGGCGGGTAGCGGGAGAGGGGGATGTTATGTAGCGTGAAATCTGACCAGCTTGCAACAATGATGAATCAAAATCCCACTTACCTGACTCAACTACTCAACTTACTTAACTCACTTAACCCACATAACTCACATAATCAAATTTGACAAAAGAAGACTTTGAGATAAAGACAGAACAAGGGAAGCAGAACGATGGGTGATGTATCAAAACGACTGGCAGAGTTGTCGCCTGAGAAGCGGGCGTTGTTGATGAAGAAGCTGCAGGAGAAGAGCCAGCAGCAAGCGAAAAAATTTGCCATTCCCAGGCGGGAAAATCAGAGCGAATACCCCATGTCGTTTGCGCAGGAGCGGATGTGGTTTTTGTACCAATGGGACCCGAGCAGTCCATCGTACAACATGCCTGCGGCGGTGCGATTTCAGGGCAAATTGAACGTTGAGATTTTGAAGCAGAGTCTGAACGAGATTGTCAGGCGACATGAAGTGCTGCGGGCGGGGTTCGTCACCGAAGAGGAGCGACCCAGGCAGATCGTGCTGCCCGAATTGGCAGTGGATGTTCCCGTGATCGATCTGAGTCATCTGCCAAAGCATGAGCAAGAAGCGCAGGCGATCCAATTGGCCACCGAGGACGCCCAGAAGCCGTTCGACATCTCCAAACCACCGCTGCTGCGAGCCAGTCTCATTCGGCTCAATCCCGAAGAGCACATCGTCCTGTTCACCATGCATCACATCATTTCGGATGGCTGGTCCATTGGCGTGCTCATCAAAGAGTTTGTCTCGCTGTATCATACCTTTTCCGCAGGCAAGCCTTCGCCATTGGAGGAATTGCCCATCCAATACGCCGACTTCGCCGTGTGGCAGAAGTCATGGCTGCAGGGTGAATTGCTGGAAAATCAAATTTCCTATTGGAAAAAACAGTTGGCGGGCAGTCCGCCCATTCTGGATTTGCCCACCGATCATCCCCGTCCGCCGTACGTCACCTATCGGGGCGCTCATCGGGCGTTCACATTTCCAAAGCCATTGCTGGATGGCTTGAAGGCGATCAGCAAGGAGATGAACGTAACTCTGTTCACCACGCTGCTGGCGGCATTCAAAGTCCTGCTGTATCGCTATTCCAGGCAGGATGACATTTGCATCGGCACGCCCATTGCCAATCGCACTCGGGCGGAGCTGGAGGACCTGATCGGCTTTTTCGTGAACACGCTGGTTATGCGCAGCGACCTGTCGGGGAATCCCTCGTTTCGGGCGTTGGTGAAGCGGGTGAATGACATGGCGCTGGAGGCATACTCGCATCAGGATGTGCCATTTGAAGTGCTGGTGAGCGAGCTGCATCCCGAGCGGGACATGAGCCATACGCCGTTCTTCCAGGTGATGTTTGCCCTGCAGGAGGCCCAGCAGGAGGCGCTCCAGACGCCAGAATTGAAGATCAGCCTGATCGAGACCGAAAGCGGCACGGCCAAATTCGACATCATCATGTTCGCCGAAGAGCGAAAGGAGGGCCTGCGCATCGCCCTGGAGTACAACATCGACCTGTTCAACCACGACACGATTTCCCGCATGGCAGGCCATTTTCAGAATCTGTTGCAGGGCATCCTGAAAAATCCCGATCAGTCCATCGACGAGCTCCCGCTAATGACGGCGGAAGAGGAACGCACCGTGGTCGTGGACTGGAACCAGACGCAGCGGGACTATCCTAGCGATCGTTGCGTGCACCAATTGTTCGAGGCGCAGGTGGCCCGCACGCCCGATGCCACGGCAGTCATCTTCAGCGAGCGGCAGATGAGCTATCGGGAATTGAATGAGCGAGCCAATCAATTGGCCCATTATCTCATCAAATTGGGCGTCCAGCCTGATGATTTTGTGGCGATCATCATGGAGCGATCGCTGGATATGATCGTGGCCACGCTGGGCATTCTCAAGGCGGGAGCGGTTTACGTGCCGCTGGATACCGCCTATCCCAAGCCTCGTATGGCGTTCATGCTGGCGGATACTCAGGTGCCAGTGATTATCACACAGAAACAGTTGAAAAATAATTTGCCCGAATATCAGGCCCATATCATCAGCATGGATGAAGAATGGGAGCGGATCGCTCAGGAGAGCATGGAAAATCCCGCTATCCAGCGGTCAGCCAGAAGCATTGCTTACGTAATGTACACCTCTGGCTCCACAGGTCGACCCAAAGGCGTGGCCGTGCCGCACCAGGCCATCAATCGGCTGGTGCTGAATACCGATTTTGTGACCATCGAACCGACGGATCGGTTTGCCCAGGCCGCCAATGCCTCCTTCGATGCGGCCACTTTCGAAATCTGGGGCGCTCTTTTGACTGGCGCCACATTGGTCGGCGTCACCAAAGACGTGGTGCTTTCGACTTACGAGTTTGTTGAGGAACTGCGAAACAAGAAGATCAGCATCCTGTTCCTGACCACAGCGCTGTTCAATCAGATCGCCAATGAGATCCCCGATGCCTTTCGGACCTTGAAGCAGGTGTCCTTTGGCGGCGAGGCGTGCGATCCCAATTCGGTGCGCAAAGTGCTACGGGCGGTGCCGCCCAAAGAGTTGCTCCACGTCTATGGTCCCACGGAGAACACGACGTTTTCCACGTGGTACCTGATCACCGATGTGCCCGAGGGCGCTCACACCATTCCCATTGGCAGGGCCATTGCCAATAGCACGATCTATGTGCTGGATAAGAACCTGCGTCCTGTGCCCGTGGGCGTGCCTGGCGAACTGTATTGCGGCGGCGATGGACTGGCGCAGCAATATTACCGTCGCCCCGATTTGACAGCCGAGAAATTCATCCCCGATCCGTTCAGCCAGCAGCCTGGCGCACGGCTGTATCGCACAGGTGATCTGGTGAAATGGCTGCCCAATGGCGCCATCGAATTTATGGGTCGCATCGACCAGCAGGTGAAGATTCGGGGCTTTCGCATCGAGCTGGGCGAGATCGAATCGCTGTTGCGCAACCATCATGGCCTGCAGGATGCGGCGGTCATAGCTCGAGAGGATCAGCCTGGGGTCAAGCGGTTGGTGGCGTATGTGGTCCCTGATCCCGATAATCCGCCCAGCAATGCCGAGCTGCGCAGCTATCTGCTGGAGAAGCTGCCCGATTACATGGTGCCAGGCATCTTTATGCGCCTGGAGGCGCTGCCCATCAATCCCAATGGCAAGCTGGATCGCAAGGCGCTGCCCGTGCCCGATCAATCCCGACCTGAGCTGGAAAAGGCGTACGTGCCGCCACGCACCAAATTCGAGGAGGCGCTGGCCAGGATGTGGCAGGAGATTCTGGGCCTCGAGCGAGTGGGCATTTACGACAATTTCTTTGAGCTGGGCGGCAATTCGCTGCAGGCGGCCGTGTTCGTGAACAAGCTGCAAAAACTGATTAATGAATCGGTCCACGTTCGCTCGATCTTTCTGGCGCCGACCATTGCTGAATTTTCGACTTATGCCAATGAGTACTACTCGCACCTCATCACAAAATATTTTGGCGATGAGGCTATTGAAACGACGGCGTTGAAAATTGTCGATGCTCAAATTGACAAAGTCAAAAAAATTGGCGCCAGTGAAATCGAGCAATTCCGAAAAATTATCAAGCCGCTGGCGCCGAGGCGTGAGGGCATGGCGCCGAAGGGAAAAAATCCTATAGCCATCTTTGTCCTCTCGCCGCCACGATCAGGCTCGACGCTGTTTCGGGTGATGCTGGCAGGGCATCCTCAATTGTTTGCGCCGCCCGAATTGGATTTGTTATCGTTCAATACGCTGAGGGAACGCAAGGCGGCGTTCGAAAAAGAGCTGACCATCTGGCTGGAGGCGGCCTGGCGGGCGATCATGGAGATCAAGAGCTGCGACCTGGCCGAAGCCCAGCGCATTATGGCCGATTGCGAAGAGCGCAATTTGAGCGTCAAAGAATTTTATCGATTGTTGCAGGAATGGATCGGCGACAAAATTCTGGTGGATAAAACGCCGTCCTATCCGCTCGATATCGAAATCTTGAAACGGGCTGAGGAAGATTTTGAGGAGGCGAAATACATCCATCTGGTGCGGCATCCTTATGCCACGATCTATTCGTTTCTGGAAGCGAAATTGGACAAGAATTTCTTCCGTTACGAAAGTCCGTTCACCCGACGGGAACTGGCCGAATTGATCTGGCTGGTGTGTCATCAAAACATTCTGGAATTCTTGCAGGAAATTCCAGCCGAACGCCAGTATCGCCTGAAATTCGAAGACCTGGTCAATGATCCTGAAATTTATGTGAGACAAATTTGCCAGTTCCTGCAGGTCGATTTCAATGAAGCTATGCTGAAGCCGTATCAGGGCAAACGGATGACCGACGGGGTGACCGAAAAATCCCAGATGGTGGGCGATTTCAAATTTTATTTGCATAAAAAGATCGATGATAACGCTGCCGATCGCTGGAAAAAAGTGCACTCGGAAGATTTTTTGAGCGACATCAGTTGGGGGCTTGCCGAGAGGCTTGGCTATGAGCGCACAGAAGAGACCAGCGGCGAAGAGTTTCAATCCAAAACAAAGCGGGAATCGTTGACCGCAATCAAACCAGTCCCGAGAAGCGGGGACTTGCCGCTCTCATACCAACAGCAGCGACTCTGGTTCCTGGATCAGATGGTGCCTGGCAGCTCGAACTACAACATCCCCGTGGCGGTGCGGATCAGCGGCAAATTGAATATCGAGGCCACCATCCGCAGCCTGAATGAGATCATCCGTCGGCATGAGGTGCTGCGCACTCGTTTTCTTACCGTCGAGGGAAAGCCCATACCCGTCATTTCACCTGAGCTGAGAATCGACATGCCGATCAAAGACCTGTCGCATCTGAGCGAGCAGGAGCGAGAGGCGGTGGCGCAGCAGGAAGCGATTGGGGAGGCCCTTCGGCCGTTCGATCTGGCCAATGATCCGTTGATTCGGGGCCGAATTTTGAAAATGAGCAGCGAATCCTATGTGATGCTGTTGACCATGCACCATATCGTCTCCGATGGGTGGTCTGCTGGCGTGATCATTCAGGAGTTCGCCGCCCTGTACCAGGCGTTCTCCGAAGGCAAGCCATCGCCGCTGCCCGAATTGCCCATTCAGTACATCGACTATGCCGCCTGGCAGCGGGAGTGGCTGCAAGGCGAGGTGCTCCAATTGCAGTTGGATTACTGGCGCAAGCAACTGGAAGGGTGTCCGCCTGTGCTGGAACTGCCCACGGATCGGCCTCGGCCTGCGGAAATCACTTACAACGGCGCCAGCGCTCGCTTGACCATCCCAGTCGATATGACCGAGGAGATCAAGGCGTTCTGTCGGCGGGAGGGCGTCACCGAATTCATGGCATTGCTGGCTGCGTTCCAGACATTGCTTTATCGCTATTCGGGCCAGCCCGATATTTGCGTGGGCACGCCTATTGCCAATCGGGGCAGGGCTGAGATCGAGAACCTGATCGGATTTTTTGTGAATACCCTGGTATTGCGAACCAAATTCACCGAACGGCCCAATTTCAAAGAACTGCTGAAACAAGTTCAAAAGGCCAGCCTGGGCGCTTATGCGCATCAGGAGTTGCCGTTCGAGATGCTGGTGGATGCCATTCAGCCCCAACGAAGCATGAGCCATACGCCGCTGTTTCAGGTGATGTTCGCCTTTCAAAATACGCCTGTACAGGATTTGAAGCTGCCTGGGTTGATCATCAGCCCATTTCAAACCAAAAGCGTCACCTCGAAATTCGACATCACTTTGTCGGTGCGGGAGTTCGAGGGCGAGTATCGGGGGCTGTTGGAGTACAACACCGATCTGTTCAACGAGGACACCATCAAGCGGATGGTTCGCCATTTCAAGACGCTGCTGAAACAGGCGATCCAGCAGCCAGAAATCAGCGTGGATCGACTGCCGCTGCTGGACCTCGATGAACGACAGCAACTGATTGTGGATTGGAACCGAACCGAAAAGGATTATCCGACGGATCGCTGCATTCATCAATTATTCGAGGCGAAGGTCAAAGCTTTGCCCGAGGCGCTGGCTGTGGTTTGTGGCGACAATCAGTTGACCTACGGCGAGCTGAACGCTCGGGCCAACCAACTGGCGCACCTGTTGCGCAAGAAGGGAGTGGGGCCTGATACGCTGGTGGGGCTCTGCGTGGAGCGCTCGGTGGAAATGATCGTTGGAATTCTGGGCATTATGAAGGCGGGTGGCGCTTATGCGGCGCTGGATCCGAGCTATCCTGCCGAGCGCATCCAGTACATTCTGGAGGATTCGAATATTTCGATCCTGCTCACTTTTTCGCATTTGAAGATGCCCGAGCTGGAGGGCAAGGTGGCTCAGATCTGCCTGGATTCCGATTGGGAAATGATTGCTCGTGAGAGCACAAAGAACCCGAAGAATTTGACCCAGCCCGAAAATCTGGCCTATTTGATCTATACTTCGGGTTCAACTGGCAGGCCAAAAGGCGTGATGATGCCGCATCGGGGAGCGATCAATTTGTGGTCGGGATTGAACCAGGCGATCTACGCCAACCATCCCAGCGATCGGCCGCTGAAGGTCAGCCTCAATGCGCCGCTGCTGTTCGATGCTTCGGTGCAGCAACTGGTGCAATTGATGAGCGGCCATGCCATCGACATCGTGCCGCAAGAGGCTCGGCAGGACGGTGAGGCGCTGCTGGCCTATTTGCAGCAATCCCAGGTCGATGTGCTGGACTGCGTGCCCTCCCAGCTCAAGCTATTGCTGGAGGCGGGGCTGCTCAATGGCAATGGCTGGACGCCATCGATCATTCTGCCTGGCGGCGAGGCCATTGACGAAGCCACGTGGCAGACATTGCAGCGAGCAGAACGAACCGAATTTTACAACATGTATGGCCCGACTGAGTGCGCCGTGGATTCCACCATTGCTCGGATCAAAACGTCTAATGGCCGACCTACGATCGGGCGGCCGATCAATAATGCAGCGGTGTACGTGCTGGATGCCAATCTGGAGGTGGTGCCCATTGGCGTGCCTGGGGAGCTTTATATCTCTGGCGAAGGATTGGCACGGGGCTATCTGCATCGGCCCGATCTGACGGCGGAGCGATTCCTGCCCGATCCATTCAGCATCATTCCAGGGGAGCGGATGTACCGCACGGGCGATCTGGTGCGCTATCTGCCCGATTGGAACCTCGAATTTTTGGGCCGCATCGATCATCAGGTGAAGGTGCGGGGCTTCCGCATCGAGCTGGGCGAGATCGAATTTGCGCTGGAGCAGCATCCCCAGGTGAAACAGGCGGTGGTGATCGTGCGAGAGGATGAGCCTGGCGTGAGGCGATTGGTGGGCTACATTGTGCCGCAGGAGATGCCAGGTCCCAGTCAGGCCGATCTGAAAAATTTCCTGAAGGCGAAACTGCCCGACTACATGATCCCAGCGGCCATCGTAACGCTGGAGGCGATGCCGCTCACCCCCAACGCCAAAATCGACCGCAAGGCACTGCCCAGGCCCGAGATCACTCGTTCCGAATTGGAAGGGGCCTATGTGGCGCCACGCAATGAAATCGAGGAAAAATTGGCCGCCATCTGGAGACAATTGCTGGGCGTGGATCAGGTGGGCGTGAACGACAATTTCTTTGAGCTGGGCGGCGATTCCATCCTCACCATTCAGGTGATTGCTAAAGCGAAGCAGGTAGGATTGCAGCTCACGCCGAAACAGTTGTTCCAGTATCCGACCATTGCGGGTCTGGCAGCAGTGGCTGGCACAGCGAAGGCGATTCTGGCGGAACAGGACCTGGTGACGGGCGAGATTCCGCTCACGCCGATCCAGCTTGCGTTCTTCGAGCAAAATTTACCAGAGCCGCATCACTGGAATCAGTCGCTGCTGTTGGAGATCCGACAGGAGATGAATCTGGACTGGCTGAAGAGGGCGATTCAGCAGTTGCTCATGCACCACGATGCGCTGCGATTGCGATTCGAGCGAACCGATGCGGGCTGGAGGCAAATTAATGGTGGCGAGTTGGCAGAGGTGCCGTTTGAGTATTTCGATTTTTCGAATGTAGCAGAGGCCGAATCCAAGCGCCAGATCGAGGCAAAGACCAACGAAATTCAGGCCAGCCTGGATTTGATCAGCGGTCGCATTGTCAAATTTGCCTATTTCGATCTGGGCAAAGGCAGGACATCCAGGCTGCTGATCGTGATCCATCACACGGCCATCGATGGCGTGTCGTGGCGGATTTTGTTGGAGGATTTGTACACGGCTTATTTGCAATTGAGCCAGGGGCAGAAAATTCAATTGCCAGCCAAGACCACTTCGTTCCAGCAGTGGAGCCAGCACTTGACCGAATACGCCCAATCTGCGGCATTGGAGAAAGAGCTGGTTTATTGGGATGAGCTGGGCGATCAGCCAATTCCGCCGCTGCCAGTTGATTTTCCAGGTGGAACCAATCTGGAGGCGGATGCAGGTCTGGTGGAAGTGGCGTTGACCAGGGAAGAGACCCAGGCGCTGTTGAAGGATGTGCCAGCGGCATTTGGCACGAGCATCAACGATGTGCTGCTGACGGCGGTGGCCTCGGCGTTTGCCCACTGGACGAGCGAAAATTCCCTGCTGGTCGATCTGGAAGGCCATGGTCGGGAGGATATTTTCGATGATGTCGATCTGTCCCGCACCGTGGGCTGGTTCACGAGCTTGTACCCTGTGCGCTTGCAATTGCCCAAAGGTCGGCCCCTGGCGGATCGGCTGAAGGCGGTCAAAGGGCAACTGCATCGGATTCCGAACCATGGGATCGGCTATGGGCTGTTGCGCTATCTGAATCCGAAGGCCGAGGTTCGACAGCGATTGGAATCGCAGCCAAAGGCGGAGGTGGCGTTCAATTACCTGGGTCAGTTCGATCATCTGGCCGATCAAGCCACGCCGTTTGCGCCAGCGCCAGAATCCAGCGGGAACGAGCGAAGCCTGGTTGCGCCTCGGAGCCATAAGATTATCATCAATAGCAGTGTAACAGGCGAAGTTTTGAAGGTGTCCTGGAACTACAGTCGAGCGCTACATCGGGCCGAGACCATCGAGCGGTTGGCCGAGGGGTTCGTCGAGACGCTGCGCAATATCCTTACTTTGAGCCGATCCTCGGCAGGCATCGGCTACACGCCATCGGATTTCTCGGATGTGGCGTTAGAGCAGGAAGAGCTGGATGAACTGGTGGCGGAATTGGAAGAAGCGTGAGGGTGAAATTCCAAATGGCAAAAAACAAATTTCAAACCAGTCCGCCTACTGGCGTGATAAATTTCAATTGCTAATTTTCAAAAATCAATTATCAATTTGTAATTGTCATAGACATCCCCCTAAATCCCCCTTCAAAGGGGGACTTGATATAGTTCCCCCCTTTAAAGGGGGGACAGGGGGGATGTCTGTTTAATCACGAGATGTTAAGAAAATGTCTGATGGTTTATCAATTTCCGCATATCCTGAAAATTTGGGTATTGAATTGGGAATATTTTGATGGATGGGAGTGCGATGCCTTTATGCATCGCACCGAGTACATTCCATAAAGGGAATGCACTCCGACACGAAAATAAAGGTTATGGCTGGTATGGATAAAAAGAACATCGAAGCGATTTATCCCCTGTCGCCGATGCAACAGGGAATGCTATTTCATAGCGTGTATGCGCCTGAGTCGGGCGTGTACCATGAGCAGCTCACCTGCACGCTGGAGGGCGATCTGAACGTGGCCGCTTTCGAGCAGGCCTGGCGTCACATCGTCGCTCGCCATTCGGTGCTGCGGACATCGTTTGTGTACAAGCGCCTGGATAAAACGCTGCAAGTGGTGCATCGACAGGTGGACCTGCCCTTCGAGCAGCTCGATTGGCGAGACGTGTCGCCATCGGAGCAATCGCTTCGGTTGGAGCAATTTTTAGCCGAGAATCTGCAACGCCATTTCGATCTCAATAAGGCGCCGCTCATCCGCTTGGCCATCATCCGTCTGTCCGAAAATGCCTATCAGTTCGTCTGGAACCACCATCATCTGTTGCTAGATGGCTGGTCCATGCCCATCGTGATCCAGGAGGTCTTTGCCTGCTACGAGGCCCTGCGTCAGGGCAAGCCCATCCAACTGCCGCCCGCTCGGCCGTATCGGGATTACATCAACTGGGTGCAAAAACAGGACGTGGCTGCTGCCGAGAAATTCTGGCGCAACGAGCTGAAGGGGTTCACTGCCCCCACGCCGCTGATCAGCGACGCCGTTTTGGATGGGAGACCAACGCCCGAAAAAGAATATGATGATCGAAAATCTCATCTTCCCGAGGAGAGCACGGCAAAGCTGGAGGCGCTGGCCCGCAAGCATCAACTGACAATGAACACCATGGTGCAGGGCGCCTGGGCTTTGCTGCTGAGCCGTTACAGCCATGAGCAGGACATCCTGTTCGGGGCCACGGTCTCGGGCCGACCCGCCGAGCTGGATGGCGTGGATAGGATGGTCGGCCTATTCATCAATACCCTGCCCGTGCGAATCCAGGTTGATGAGGAGCAAGCGCTCATCCCCTGGCTCAAACAGCTCCAGCAGAAGCAATTCGAGCTGCGTGAATTCGAGTATTGTTCGCTGGCCGATATTCAGGGCTGGAGCGAGGTGCCACGGGATCTGCCGTTATTCAATAGCATTCTGGTCTTTGAAAATTACCCCGTGAACGATACCCTCCAGCGCCAGAACACCAGCCTGAAGGCCAAAAATATCCGTTCGTTCGAAAAGACCAATTATCCCATCACCCTGGTCGCCTCGCCAGGCAAGCAGTTTTTCCTGCAAATCGCTTATGACACCAGGCAGTTCAGCGAAACCACAATTGAGCGGATGCTGAATCATCTGGCGGTGCTGCTGGAAGGGTTTGTGGAGCATGAGAACCATGCCATCAAAAATTTGTCTCTATTAACAGCAGCCGAGCAACAGCAATTGCTGGTCGAGTGGAACAATACCAGCGGTGACTATCCAGCCGATTTATGCGTTCATGAAGTGTTTGAAGCGCAGGTCCAGAAAACACCTGACGCCATTGCGCTGGCATTTGAAGGTCAGGTCATGAGCTATCGGGAATTGAATGCCCGTGCCAATCAACTGGCTCGCTTCCTTCAGAAATCGGGCGTGGGGCAGGAGGTACTGGTGGGAATCTGCATGGAGCGCTCGCTGGAGCTGATCGTGGCCATGCTGGGCGTGCTCAAGGTGGGTGGCGCCTACGTGCCCATGGATCCCAATTATCCCAGCGATCGCATCGAATACATGCTGACGGATTCCAGCGTGGCAATTTTATTGACCCAGCAGGGCTTGAAGACGAGCTTGCCGCAGACTGGCGCAACCATGATCTGTCTGGATTCGGATTGGGAGACGATTGCGACAGAGAATGACGAGAATTTAGGCCGCACGACCACGCCAGACAACCTGGCTTATCTGATTTACACATCAGGCTCGACAGGTCGACCCAAGGGCACCATGCTCAATCATCGGGGGCTGGTCAACTTCTGCCAGGCCCATGCCGAGGTGCTGAAGCTTAACAGAAGCAGTCGTCTGCTCCAATTTGCCTCCATCAGCTTCGATGCTTCGGTGGCGGAAATTTATGCGGCGCTGCTGAGTGGTGCAACGCTGCAATTGGCGAAGCACGAGACCCTCATGTCGGCGGTGGATCTCACCAGGCTGCTGGATGAAAACGGCGTGACTTCGATCAGTCTGCCACCATCCATGATTACGGTAATGTCGCCCGAAGGGCTGGATTGCGTGGCTGTGGTGCTATCGGCGGGCGAGGCCTGCACCACCGACATCATCAACCAATGGTCGAAAGGACGGCGGGTGGTCAATGGCTATGGGCCAACCGAAATTACCATCGGCGCCAGTTGGAGCGTGTTCGAAAATCTATCCACTGAGGTCAGATCGGTGCACATCGGTCGGCCGATTTTGAACAAACAGATTTATTTGCTGGATGAATATCTGCGGCCCGTACCCGTCGGCGTGGCTGGGGAACTTTGTGTGGGTGGCATCGGGCTGGCACGGGGCTATCTGCATCGGCCTGATTTGACGGCGGAGAAGTTCATTCCCAATCCGTTCAGTACGATCCCAGGCGAGCGAATGTACCGCACAGGCGACCTGGCTCGCTATCGCCCCGATGGCAATATCGAATTCCTGGGCCGTATCGATCATCAGGTGAAGATTCGGGGCTTTCGCATCGAATTGGGCGAGATCGAGGCGGCGCTGCAACAGCATCCTGCAGTGCAGCAGGTGGCAGTGCTGGCACGGGAGGATTCAGCGGGCGAGAAAAAATTGGTGGCCTATTTTGTGGCTGATCCGAAGGCAGAGGCCCAGCCATCGGCCAATGATCTCTATGCCTTTCTCAAAGATCGTCTGCCCGATTACATGGTGCCAGCCATTTTCATTACGCTGGATGAAATGCCGCTGACTCCCAATGGCAAGATCAATCGTAAGGCATTGCCAGCGCCCGATCAGGGCCGTTCCGAATTAGCCCGAGCCTACATCGCACCTCGCACGCAGACCGAAGAGCTGGTGGCGGGGATCATGGCGCAGGTGCTGGGCGTCGAGCGGGTTGGGGCGCAGGACAATTTCTTTGAGCTGGGCGGCCATTCCCTGTTGGGCGTGCGGATGCAGAGTCGCATTCGGGATGCGTTCGGGATCGAACTGCCGCTGCGCCATCTGTTCGAATCGCCTACGGTGGAGGCGCTGACCCGCATCATCGAAAAGGAGCGGCTATTGGCCCAGGGACTGGAAGCGCCGCCGATCGAGCGAATTTCTCGGGACCAGGATTTGCCCCTGTCCTTTGCCCAGCAGCGGCTCTGGTTTCTGGATCAATTGGAGCCGAACAGCCCGTTCTACAACATCCCATCGGCCATGCGACTCTCTGGCCAGTTGAATAAAGCGGTTTTGAAGCGCAGCATTGCCGAGATCGTGCGACGGCACGAGACGCTGCGGACAACTTTCAAAGCGGTCAAAGGCAAACCGTATCAGGTGATCGCCCGAGATTTTACGGTCGATCTGAACGAAATCGACCTCAGCCATTTGCCCGAAGCGGAGCAGGAGGCAAAAGTGCAACAACTGGCCACCGAAGAGGCCCAGCGGCCGTTCGATCTGGCCCATGGCCCGCTGTTTCGGGTGACCCTGATCGGCCTGAAGCCCGAGGACCACGTGGTGCTGTTTACGCTGCATCACATCATCTCCGATGGCTGGTCTATGGGTGTGCTCATCAAAGAGGTGGCGACATTGTATCAGGCGTTTGCCGAGGGCAAAGAGTCGCCGCTGCCAGAGCTGCCCATCCAGTACGCTGATTTCGCCCACTGGCAGAAGAACTGGCTCTCGGGCGAGGTGCTGGAAAAGCAGCTTGCCTATTGGAAAGAGAAACTGGCTGGTAGCCCGCCCGTGATCGAGCTGCCAACGGATCGGCCCCGTCCTGCGGTGCAAAGCTTTAGAGGCAGCATGATCTCCCAGAAGTATTCGAGCGAGCTATTGCAATCGCTCAAAGCGTTCTGCCAGAAGGAGAACGTGACGCTGTTCATGACGCTGCTGGCGGCGTTCAAAACCTTGCTCCATCGCTATTCGGGCCAATCCGACATCAATGTCGGCACGCCGCATGCCAATCGGAATCGTTCTGAATTGGAAGGCTTGATCGGATTCTTTGTGAACACCCTGGTGTTGCGAACCGATTTTTCGGGCGATCCCAGCTTCAAAGAATTGGTGAGGCGGGTGCGGGAGACGGCGCTGGGTGCCTTTGCGCATCAGGATTTGCCGTTCGAGACGCTGGTCGAAGCGCTGCAGCCGCAGCGGGATTTGAGCCACACGCCGCTGTTTCAGGTGATGTTTGTGCTGCAAAATGCGCCAGCCGAAAAGATCGAGCTGCCTGGCCTTACGTTCAGCGCTGTGCCGTTCGAGAGCGGCACGGCCAAGTTCGACCTGTCGCTGGTGATTTTCGAGGAGGAGAACGGCTTCACCGCTTCGTTCGAATATAACAGCGATCTGTTCGACCGCTCCACCATCGAGCGGATGATGGAGCATTTCGGCATCGTGCTGGAAAACGTGCTGGCCGATCCCGATCAGAAGGTAGCTGCGGTGCCGATCATGAGCCAGGCGGAATTGCACGAGATGCTGTATCAGTGGAACGAAACGCAGGCGGAATTTCCCAGCCAGCAATGCATGCACCAATGGTTCGAAAATTTAGCTGCCATGAATCCCGAGGCCATTGCCCTGACTTTTGCAGGTCAACAACTGACATACGGCGAATTCAATCGCCGAGCCAATCAGATGGCCCGTTATCTGAACCGAATCGGTGTGGGCAATGAGCACCTGGTGGGCATCTGTATGGAGCGCTCACTGGAGATGATGATCGGGATCATGGGGACATTGAAAGCGGGCGGCGCCTTCATCCCGCTGGATCCCGCTTACCCGCCCGAACGATTGGATTACATGATCACGGATTCGGGGATCTCGGTACTGTTGACGCAGCAGGCCTTGATGGGGCTGGTCAATCCCCATCAAGCCAGTGTGGTCTGCGTGGATGCGGAGTGGGAGAAGATTGCCCAGGAGTCGGATGAGAATTTGAATCTAGAAATCGATCCCACCAATCTGGCGTATGTGATTTACACGTCGGGTTCCACGGGCAAGCCCAAGGGGACGATGTTGCAGCATCGGGGCTGGTGCAATCTGGGGCGGGCGCAGCAGTTGGCGTTTGGCCAGGGCCAGGGCAGTCGGGTGCTGCAATTTTCCGCCCTCAGCTTCGACGCCTCGGTGTGGGAGATGGTGATGGCATTGTTGAGCGGGGCGACGTTGAGTCTGACGAATCGAGAGATGCTGAGCACGGGACAGGGCTTGCTGCAAGTGTTGCAGCAGGATGAGATCACGATGGTGACGTTGCCGCCTTCGGTGCTGGCCGTGGTGCCCGAAGCTGATTTGCCCCATTTGAAAACGATCATCACGGCGGGCGAGGCATGCAGCGCCGATCTGGTGGCTCGCTGGGGCAAGGGCAGGCGATTTTTCAATGCCTACGGCCCGACCGAGACCACGGTTTGCGCCTCCATGTTCCTGGTGCCTGAGGGGTATCGGAACAATCCGCCCATCGGCAAGCCGATTGCCAATTTTCAGCTCTATGTGCTGGATGCCAACTGGCAGCCTGTGCCGAAGGGCGTGCCTGGCGAACTGTGCATCGGTGGTGCGGGCGTAGCCCGTGGCTATCTCAATCGGCCTGATCTCACGGCGGATAAATTTATCCCCGATCCATTTGGAAAAGAAAAGGGCGCCCGACTGTACCGCAGCGGCGATCTGGTCCGCTATCTCCCCGATGGGAATATCGAATTTTTGGGCCGCATCGATCATCAGGTCAAAGTGCGGGGTTTTAGAATCGAGTTGGGTGAGATCGAGACGGCGCTGAAAGATCATCCCGATATTCTCGATGCCGCTGCCATCGTCAGGGAGGATCGGCCAGGCGACAAACGGATCGTAGCCTATTTGATTCCCGAGGCGGGCAAGGAGCTGACCGTCGGCGATCTGCGCAGCTATCTCAGAGAACGCCTGCCCGAGTACATGGTGCCATCGGCGTTCATGATGCTGGAGGAATTTCCGCTGTCGCCCAGCGGCAAGGTGGATCGCAAGCGTCTGCCAGCGCCCGATTTTTCCCGACCTGAGCTGGGCAGTGAGTACGTGGCGCCACGCAACGAGACGGAGGAGAAGCTTGTTGCCATTTGCGCCGAACTGCTCAATCTCAAGCAGGTGGGCGTTTACGACAATTTCTTTGAGCTGGGCGGGCATTCGCTGTTGGCTACGCAGTTCATCTCGCACATCAGAGATGCGTTCCAGGTGGAATTACCATTGCGTACTTTGTTCGAGTTCCCGACCATTGCCGATCTGGCGGTGAAAGTGTCTGAGAGTCCCAAAATTGCTGAGGAAGAACAGATCCCGATTGCCAGCGCCGAACGGGGCGAAAAGAGCATCGAGGAATTGCTGGCCGAATTGGAACAGATGTCGGATGAGGAGGCGGAGGCGCTGATAGCGGACATTCAACAATGAATCGACATTCTGATGAGCAATAGATGGCATTTCACATAAGATTTTAAAATGAACCAAGGCAGAGGAATATAAAGATTCTCCGCCCACGAAGCACACGGAATGATGCGAAAGAAGAAAAATTAAAGTGCTTTTGATTTATTTTCGTGCCTTCCGTGGGCCTCATTTTCCATTTCAGAATATCAGGCTAAAAAAAGTTTTTAGGACACAGATTTGGAACTGACAAAGAAAAGAAATTCCGAAGGGCGGCTTTCAGTGCGAGTTCTTTTTATTTGTCCAACAATTGTGAGACCTTTCATTTCTGAGCGCAATAAAAAATTCGGCCACGGAGTTGGAACTGACACAGAAATGTTCTTTATCAGGCAAGCTAATCACTCAGGTGGTGGTATCTTAGACCTCATCCCCTGTCCCCTTCTCTTTGAAGGAGAAGGGGGACTTTGGATCACCATCACTTCTCTGAGGAGCGCAGGGGAGAAGTCAAAACAAGATATTTTCGTTGAAAAACCAGGTAGCATTCCGTGTCAGTTCTTTTTCCGTGTCCAAAAAAATTCTGAGCGCTTCCATTTCGGAGACCTATATCAAAATTTCTGAAACGAACTGCAGCAGAAAAAACTAAAGATGTTATGCCCACGAGACGCACAGAATGACGCAGAAGAAAAAATGAAAAATGCTTTTAGTGCAGTTTCGTGGCTTCCGCGGGCATCTTAACGATCAAATTTTCATTTTAAAATTTCAAGTTTCATTTTTTGAACACAAAAAAAATCAAATTTTATTATCCGCCAAACGACCCCTGGTATCAACTCAAGGGCAAAGGTCGTTCATAGCGAAATGATGATCAAAGTCAGGCTATGAATTGCAGTCTTTGCGATCTTCATTAGCTTCTGAAAAGGATAATGCGATGCCGAGTCTTCCAAAAGGCATCGATATCCTCGTGATGTGTGGGTTGATGCGAAATGTCTCTCGGCGGATTTTCATATTTATTTTGTTGACATCGACTATAGATTTGAGAAATTCGCCCAGGGTCCATCTAACGGCAAAGGTTCTGCGTGTAAATTGCATAATTATTGTCCAGAATGATCAGCAAAATTTTATTTTACGCAAGTGATTTTTAATGACTCTAATATAAGACGATGAATTGAGATATTTCTGAAGGCAGTCAAACCCGATCAAAACGCCATCGAACAGGAAAAAGCTAATACCTCTGATTTTAACCATTGATCATTTCAGAGCATCGATCCGGCAGGGGAGCATTTACCCGGAATCTTAAGCGAAATTATAAGTGAGGGATAATGACCGAGTATACAAAGATGATGGCATCGCTATCACCGCAGAAGCGAGCGCTTTTGGAATTGAAACTAAAACAACAAGGGAATGAATACAATTCGTTTCCGCTCTCCTTTTCACAACAGCGGCTATGGTTTATCGATCAATTAGCGCCTGGGAACCCGATCTATAACATCCCATCCGCCTTTCGATTGGAGGGGGAGCTCGACATTGCCGCACTGGAACAGGCGATCAATGAGGTGATAGTGCGCCACGAAGTTTTACGCACCAGCTTCATGAATCTAAACGGTGAGCCGATTCAGATAATTGCGCCCAGATTGAAATTGAGCTTACCTGTAATCAATTTGACTGAGCTTGATCCTCAGCAGGCCGAGGAGCAGGTGATGGCGCTGGCCCGTCAGGAAGCGCAACGACCGTTTGATCTCAGACGTCCTCCACTGCTGCGGGCGACTTTGATCAAATTGAATCGGTATGAGCATGTAGCTTTGCTGACACTTCACCATATCATTGCCGATGGCTGGTCCATTGGAATTTTAATCAGAGAGCTGGCCATTTTGTACCAGGCCTTCTCCGAGGGAAAACCAAACCCGCTGGCGCCGCTCAAGCTGCAATATGCCGATTTTGCCAGATGGCAAAAAGGATATTTGCAGGGAGAGACGTTGGAGAGACAATTAAATTATTGGAAGGAGAAACTGGGGATCGATCCGCCGGTGCTGGAGTTACCAACGGATTTCCCGCGACCTGCCAATCTTGGCTTCGAAGGAGCATCCTTGCCAGTTGAGCTGCCAGCCTCAATGGTGACAGAGTTGCATCGCCTCGGCCGGCAGGAGGGCGCTACACTGTTCATGGTGCTTTTGGCTGGTTTTCAAGCGTTATTGCATCGCTATTCTGGTCAGGATGAGATCAATGTTGGGACGCCGATCGCCAATCGCACCCGGAAGGAAACCGAGGTCCTCATCGGCTTTTTTGTGAATACGCTTGTGTTGCATACCGATCTGTCGGGCGATCCGAGCTTTCGCGAACTGCTGGCGCGGGTGAAAGAGACCACGTTGGGCGCTTATGCGCATCAAGATGTACCATTTGATAAACTGGTGGAGGTGTTGCAGCCGCAACGCAATTTGAGCCATACCCCGCTATTCCAGGTAATGCTGGTGCTGCAAAACACGCCGAATCAGGCGATTCGCCTGCCGAATCTCACTTTGAGACCGCTTCCGTTCGATCGTGGTGTGGCGCAATTCGATCTGAGCCTCAATGTGGGAGAAGTCGAAGGCGCCATCAAAGGCATGGTAGAATTCAATACCAATTTGTTTCTGCCAGAGACGATCCAGCGGATGATGGAGCATTTGAAGATAATGCTCCAAAGCGCCGCGGCAAGCCCCGAGCTTCCGATCTCGCGCTTATCGATGCTCTCCCCATCGGAGCGAGCGCGCGTACTGGTCGATTGGAATCGCACTGAAAACCATTATGAAAGCGATCAGTGCTTGCATCAATTGTTCGAACAGCAGGTGCGTCGCACCCCACAAGCCATTGCGGTGGATTATCGATCGCACCAGATTTCGTTTGAGGAATTAAATCGCCGGGCAAATCAGCTTGCACACTACCTCCGAAAACAAGGTGTGCGACCAGATCAATTGGTTGGTCTGTGCATGGACCGATCCATCGAGATGATCGTCGGCTTATTGGGCATATTAAAGGCGGGCGCTGCTTATGTCCCTCTGGACCCGAGCTATCCTGCGGAGCGACTGGCCTACATTTTGGCTGACTCTGGGGTGTCGGTGGTATTGACGATGAAAAGTCTCTCGGCAGCGATCTCAGAACAAAATCGTATCATCATCTTTTTGGATAATGAATGGCCGGGCATCGCCCAGGAATCGATTGAAAATCCAGTGAACATCACCTTGCCAGAGAACCTGGCATATATGATTTATACTTCGGGATCCACTGGCCAGCCCAAGGGGGTGATGCTGCAACATCGATCTGCTGTGAATCTCTGGGCTGGATTGCGCCAGACGATTTATTCGCAGCATGAGGATCGTCCATATCGAGTCAGCCTCAATGCGCCGTTGTTGTTCGATGCTTCTGTGCAACAACTGGTGATGTTATTGAGCGGTCATACGCTCTGCATTATTCCACAGGATATTCGACTGGACGGCGAGGCGATGTTGGCTTATCTGCGCGACCAACAGATCGAGGTATTGGATTGCGTTCCATCCCAATTGAAGCTATTGATCGCTGCTGGAATGTTAGACGGGCAAGGCTGGGCGCCGTCGATCTTGTTGCCTGGCGGCGAAGCGATCGATCATGCGACGTGGCAGAAGTTGCGCCAGTCCCACCAAACCGCCACCTATAACATGTACGGTCCAACAGAATGCGCTGTGGATTCAACCATCTGCGTGGTGAAGGAAGGGCCAGAACGTCCTGCTATCGGTCGTCCGATCAATAATGCCACGCATTATATTCTGGACCGTCACATGATGCCAGTGCCAGTGGGAGTTCCCGGGGAACTGTACATCGGTGGGGACGGCCTGGCACGCGGCTATCATCGCAGGCCGCAATTGACCGCTGAGCGGTTTGTCCCTGATCCATTCAGCACTATCCCCGGCAGCCGCCTTTATCGTACTGGCGACCTGGTTCGTTATCTTCCAGATGGCCAGATCGAGTTTCTGGGGCGCGTCGATCATCAGGTGAAATTGCGCGGCTTTCGCATTGAATTAGGAGAGATCGAAGCGACGTTGAAGCAATGCGAGGGGATCAAGGAGGCGGTGGTTGTGGTGCGAGAGGATCAACCTGGCAATAAACTGCTGGTCGCTTATCTTGTCGCATCGGTTCCGACTCCGCCAGCGGTGTCGGCTTTAAAGGAGCATTTGAAGGGTCGGCTTCCCGATTATATGGTACCATCGGCATTTGTTTATTTAGAACAATTGCCACTGACACCCAATGCAAAAATCAATCGCCGAGCCCTACCGGCGCCAGATTGGTCGCAATTGGCTGAGGAGACCTTTGTGGCCCCACGCACGCCTGTGGAGGAATTGGTGGCATCGATCTATGCGGGTATTTTGAAGATCGATCGGGTGGCGGCCAGTGCCAATTTCTTTGAGCTGGGAGGTCATTCGCTATTAGCCACACAGGTCATTTCACGTATCCGAGAAATTTTGAAGGTGGATTTACCGCTGCGCGATCTGTTTGAAGCGCCAACGGTAGCCGAGTTAGCGCAACGAGTGGAACGAGCGCAACAGCAGGGGGCCTCCAGTGCTGCGCCACCGATTGTCCCAGTACCGCGAACGCACGATCTTCCGCTGTCTTTCGCCCAGCAGCGGCTATGGTTTTTGGATCAACTGGAGCCAGAAAGCCCACTCTATAACATTCCGATGGGCTTTCGATTGACTGGCCCACTGAATGTGGCAGCGCTTCACCGCAGCCTCAATGTAATTGTGCAGCGACATGAGAACCTGAGAACTGCTTTTCAAACCGATGATGGCAGGGCAAAATTGATGATCGCTGACCATTTGACCCTGCCATTGCCATTGGTCGATCTTGAGCAGCTACCAGAGGATCAACGAGAAGCTGAAGCGCTGAGGCTGGCCAGCGAGGAAATTCGGCGGCCGTTCAAACTGGATCAGTTGCCATTGCTCAGAGCAATGCTTTTCCGCCTCATGCCTGAGGATCACATCATCGTTGTGACCATGCATCACATCATTTCGGATGGCTGGTCGTCCCAGGTGTTCCTCGCAGAAATGGCGGCATTATACCAGAGCTTTAAAACTGGCAAACCGTCACCATTGCCGGCGCTGAGCATCCAGTATGCCGATTTCGCTTATTGGCAACGGAATTGGCTCCAGGGCGAGGTGCTGGAACAACAGCTCAATTATTGGAAGCAGCAACTGGCCGATTGTCCAGATCTGTTGGAATTGCCGACTGATTTTCCCCGGCCAGCGGTGCAGACTTCCAACGGAGCGCATTTGCCCTTTGCCTTACCCAAAGCGCTCGCTGAGAAATTGAACCGACTGAGCCGGCAAGAGGGTGCAACGCTGTTTATGACGCTGCTTGCAGCCTTTCAGACATTGCTCTATCGCTATTCTGGGCAGGATGATATTTGCGTTGGCACCCCCATCGCCAACCGCAATCGCGCTGAAATCGAAGGGTTGATCGGGTTCTTCGTGAACACTTTGGTGTTGCGAACCAAAATGTCTGGTCAACTCAGTTTCAAACAACTGCTGGCCAGAGTGAGGGAGACCACGCTGGAGGCCTACATGCATCAGGACGTCCCGTTCGAAAAGGTCGTCGATGCCGTGCAGCCGCAGCGCGATATGAGCCATTCACCGTTGTTTCAGGTGATGTTCACCCTACAAAATGTAGCTAAGCAAGCACAATCGGTCGAAGGATTAGCGCTCCGTTCGATCGAGCTGGACACCGGGATTTCGACTTTCGATCTGACACTGATATTATTCGAAGGCGCTGAGGGCATCTCTGGAGCATTTGAATATAATACGGATCTGTTCAAAGCGAATAGTATCGCGCGCATGGTCGAACATTTTCAATTGCTCCTGGAACAGATCGCCGATCGGCCTTCGGCTAAAATTTCGGAACTATCCATCCTGACGCCTGCTCAGGAACGAATGATTCTCGACGAATGGAATAACACGGACAGGGATTTTCCAAAGGATAAATGTATCCACGAGTTGTTTGAAGCGCAAGCAGATCGTAGTCCTGAGGCGATCGCGGTGATCTATCAAGATCGAGCGCTCACCTATCGAGAACTGAACGAGCGAGCCAATCAACTGGCGGTTGCGCTGCGAAAAGCTGGGGTTCATTCGGATGTGCCGGTAGGGCTGTGTCTCAATCGTTCGCCAGAGCTGATCGTGGGGATATTGGGCATTTTAAAGGCCGGTGGCTGCTATGTTCCGTTGGATCCAAAATATCCTGCTGATCGATTGGCGTTGATGATAGAAGATGCAAATTTATCATTGATCGTGACCCAGCAATCATTAACCCGATCGCTGGATGGTCATCGGGTCAAGACGATTTGTTTGGATAACGAATGGTCGGCTATTTCAGAAAATCCGAGGTCAAATTTGCACCTTGCGGCATCTCCCCAGCAATTGGCGTATGTGATCTATACCTCTGGCTCTACGGGTCGTCCCAAAGGGGTGATGGTGGAACATGGCTCGGTGGTGAACCACAACCTGCATTGTGTCGAACAGTTTGGCTTGCGGCCTGGGGATAGGGTGTTGCAGTTTGCGACGATCAATTTCGATACTGCGGTGGAAGAAATATTCCCGACGCTGTTGAGCGGCGCGACCTTGGTGCTGCGGAGCGCGGATGAAAATCTGGCCACTGGGGCCGATCTTATGAATCTGGTTGAACAATATCAACTGACTGTGCTGGATCTACCAACTGCCTATTGGCAGGAATGGGTTTATGAAATGACTTTGGCGCCTTTGCGGATCCCGGAATCGCTGCGATTGGTGATCGTGGGTGGGGATAAGACGTCGGCAGAAAGATTGGCCAGTTGGCGGAAGATTGTTGGGAAACGAGTTCAGTGGCTCAACACCTACGGCCCAACCGAGGGAACGGTGATCGCCACTGCTTTTGATCCGGACGATGATCGAAACGATTGGCAAGAGGGAAGCGAGGTGCCGATCGGTCGTCCAATTGCGAACGCCAAGATATTTATATTGGATCGTGAAATGAGGCCTGTGCCAGTGGGCGTGAAGGGCATGTTGTACATCGGAGGCGCTGGTGTTGCACGGGGCTATCTGAAGCGGCCAGATCTAACGGCTGAAAGATTTATCCCGGATCCATTCAGCCGAACGCCTGGAGCGCGGCTCTACAATACTGGGGATCTGGCACGCTATCGGCCTGATGGCACCATCGAATTCATTGGTCGCCAGGATCATCAGGTGAAGATACGCGGTTTCCGCATCGAATTACCGGAGATCGAAGCAGAACTGGAGAAGCACAAATTGATTCGCGAGGCGGTGGTTGTGGCCCGAGAGGATGAATCGCACATCAAGCGTTTAATCGCTTATTGCGTCCCGGCTGTTTCCGCAGGCGATGCGAAATTAGGCAAGCGCCGACATGTGCGGGTACCATTCCTGAGCGAAGCATCCCTGGATTTCAATGGTAATCAGCGCGCTTTGTTTAAAACCGAAGACATTTCCGAAGGTGGGGCGAGATTAATGACCATCTCACCGATCCCATCATTGGATGCTCACGAGCATATTCGTATGGCAGTGAAGTTGCCCAGTGATCACAGCGCCATCAATTTGGATTCCCAGCTCGTGTGGCAGCGCGGGGAACGGATCGGCGTGGCGTTTCAGCGGATGACCGAATCGGATGAGCAGTTGCTGAGGACCACCATCGCGCGATTGCTGGAGAACAAGGTGGTGCTGATGAGCGAACTGCGCGGCTTCCTCAAGCAACGGCTGCCAGAATACATGATTCCATCAGCGTTTGTCATTATAGATCATCTGCCGCGGACCGCTACTGGAAAAATTGATCGTCGCAATCTCCCAGAGCCAGATATGGTTCAGCTTGAGCAGAATCGTAGCTTCATTGGGCCGCGAAATCCAGTGGAAGAGAAATTGGCGGAGATCTGGCGCCAGGTTCTCGGCGTGAAGCAGATCAGCATGAACGATAATTTCTTTGAGCTGGGAGGCGATTCAATTCTCAGCATTCAGGTGATCGCAAAAGCGAATCAGGTGGGATTAAAGCTGACGCCGAAACAGATTTTCGAACATCCCACGATTGCCGGGCTGGCGTCCGTCACCAACATGGGTCAGATCGTCCATGCTGAGCAAGCCCCGGTTTCTGGCCGCGTGGAGTTGACCCCGATCCAGCGATGGTTCTTTGACCAGAATTTCGCGGAACCCCACCATTACAATCAGTCGGTGTTCTTTGAGGTGAAGCAGCAGCTCGATCCCGGCGCATTGAAAGCAGCTACCGCTCATCTCCAACGACATCATGACGCACTGCGAACGCGCTATCGCATCATGGAATCTGGTCCGGAGCAATTCATCCCAGAAGGGGAATTGGCGGCACCGTTCGAGCTGGTGGATCTATCGCGGGTTTCCGATCATGAGTTAACCCGAGCGATCGAACAATGCACTGCGGAGGGGCAGCGCAGCCTGGACTTAGAGCAGGGTCCGCTATTTCGAGTTATGTTGTTGGATTGTGGTCCGCATCGTGCCCAGCGGCTGCTGATCGTCATTCATCATCTGGTTGTCGATGGTGTTTCGTGGCGCATCCTCTTAGAGGATTTGCAGACGCTGTACGCTCAGCTCAAAGCGGGTCAACCACCGCAGCTACCGGCCAAGAGCACTTCGTTCCAATATTGGGCTCGCCGGCTGACCGATTACGCCCAAAGCGAATCATTGAAACAGGAAGCAGGGCTCTGGCTGAATCAATTCAAACGAATTGTTGGCACGATCCCAGTGGATTTCGAAAACGGGGACAATAATGAGGCCAGCGAACGAACGGTAGAGGTCGGGCTCAATGCTGAGGAGACCTCCGAGATTTTGAAGACCGTGCCAGCGGCCTACCATGCTCAGATCAATGAGATTTTATTGACCGCACTGACCGAGACGTTCTATCATTTCACTGGTGTGCGGCAACTGCTGGTCGATCTGGAAGGGCATGGTCGCGCAGACCTGTTCGCCGATGTCGATCTATCGCGAACTGTTGGCTGGTTCACTGCGGTATATCCGGTTGTGCTCGATCTGAGGGGCAGTCGTTCGCGCGGCGAAAGCCTTAAGATGGCCAAAGAACAGTTGCGCAAGATCCCGAACCAGGGGATCGGTTTCAGCCTTTTGAAATACCTGTGCAGCGACCCTGGCATCCGCGCGCAGATGCGTTCGCTGCCAAAAGCGCCGATTGTTTTCAATTATCTGGGACAATTTGATCAACAGGCTGCGGCAGCAGATATCTTTGCGCCCAGCAAAGAATCCAAAGGACCTGAGCGGAGCCGAAGGAGCCAGCGCAGCCACATCATAGAAATCAATGGAAACGTGAGCGGGGGAAAGCTTCAATTCGAGTGGAAATACAGCGAAAATCTATTGAGGCGGATGACCGTAGAACGATTGGCTCAGACCTTTGTAGCGGAATTGCGCGGGATTATCGCCCATTGCAAGACCACAGAGACGACTGGGTTTACGCCTTCTGATTTTCGGCTGGCCAAGCTCGATCAGAAAAAATTGGATAAAGTGATGCAGAAACTGAGCAAAAAAATGGAGAGAGTGTCAGAATGAGCCGCGAGAATGTTGAAGACATTTATTCGCTTTCCCCAATGCAACAGGGAATGTTATTTCACAGCTTGTATTTGCCCGAAACTGGTGTCTATAGTGAGCAAGTGAGTTGTCGTCTTAGGGGCAAATTGAATGTCAATGCATTTCAACGCGCCTGGCAGACCGCTGTGGATCGCCACCCAATATTGAGGACAGCCTTTATCTGGGAAGATTTAGACGAACCAGTGCAGGTCGTTTACAGGCAGGTCACTGTGCCGTTCACCACGCTGGATTGGCGGGCAATAGCCCCTGAACAACGAGATCAGCAGTTGAAGCAGTTATTGCAGGCTGAGCTTCAGAAGAAGTTCGATCTATCTCAGGCTCCATTAATGCGATTCACGCTGATTCAGGAGGCCGATGACAGCTTTCGACTGATCTGGAACCATCATCATTTGCTAATCGATGGCTGGTCGATGCCATTATTGTTGGATGAGGTATTTGCCTTCTATGAAGCGTTTTGCAATGGTTCAACGCTTCAACGACCTTTGCCTCGACCATTCCGCGACTATATTGCATGGCTTCAATCACAAGATCGTGCGCAGGCCGAGCGCTATTGGCGGGAACAGCTTCGCGGCTTTTTATCTCCCACGCCCATTGGCAGTAATGCCAAACAGCAGCCGGCAGACCATCCCGAAGACGATTATGGCAGAGAAAAGGTCATGCTTCCCAAAGCTGAATCCGATGCGCTTGTGGAGTTTTCCCGCGCGCATCAGATCACTTTGAGTACTCTGGTTCAGGCTGCCTGGGCACTCCTATTGGGACAGTACAGCCAGGAGGAGGACGTCGTCTTCGGCGCCACGGTCTCTGGGCGACCTGCTGATCTCCCTGGGGCGGAGCAGATGCTGGGATTGTTCATCAATACATTGCCAGTGCGAGTTCGATCTCAGGCCAATCAGTCGCTATTGGATTGGCTCAAAGCGCTTCAGCTTCAGCTTAGCGAAATGCGCCAATACGAATATTGCTCGCTGACCGATATCCAGGGATGGAGCGAAGTTCCCAGAAACCTCCCTCTGTTCCAGAGCATCCTGGTGTTCGAAAATTACCCTGTGAATGAATCCCTGAACCAGGGCCAGCGCAGCCTTGCTATCGAGGAGTTCGAGTTTTTCTCCCGCACGAATTACCCGTTGACTGTGGTCGCCTCGCCTGGCCGGCAATTAGGCTTAGAGATGGCCTATGACAAGGCGCAGTTCGAGCGTGAGGCGATCATTCGCATGCTGAAACAAATGTGCCAGTTGCTAACCAATTTTCTGGTCAGCTCCGCAAAGCCATTGGCCCAGCTCGAATTTCTGACCGAGGACGAACGACAACTGGTCCTCAACGCATGGAACCAAACCAAAACCGATTTTCCAGATGGCCGATGTATCCATGAGCTCTTTGAAGAGCAGGTTGCGCGGACGCCAGATGAAATCGCTTTGATCTTCGAAAACCGACAACTCCGCTATGGCGGGCTCAACCAGCGGGCCAACCAGCTCGCCCATTATTTGAGAAGGCTTGGCGTCGGACCAGAGGTCAAAGTCGGCATCTGTCTGGAACGATCCATGGACGTGATTGTAGCGATGCTGGGGGTTCTGAAGGCAGGTGGCGCCTATGTGCCAATGGATAGCTCTTATCCGAGAGAGCGACTGAGCTATATTATCGAGGACTCTGAAGTATCAATTTTATTGAGCAGCAGCGACCTGCGCGAAATTCTACCAGAGACGAGCGTAGAGATCATTTATCTCGATGTCAATCGGGAAGCGATCGATCAGGAGCATGATGAGAATTTGGCCAATCTTGCATTACCAGAGAATCTGGCTTATGTGATCTACACCTCTGGCTCTACTGGAACGCCGAAAGGTACACTGCTCACCCATCGCGGATTGTGCAATTTCGTCAAGGTCTTCAATAGTGATCTCGGCATTGGGGTTAAAAGTCGTTTGCTTCAATTTGCCTCAATCGGATTCGATGCTTCTGTGGCGGAGATTTTTCCGCCATTAGTCGCCGGTGCGACCGTAGTCATGGCGCGCCAGGAGACCTTGCTCTCGGTAACCGATTTGCATCGATTGATTGGCGAAACTGGCGTTACCCTGGCAACTTTACCCCCTTCGCTGTTAGCAGTGCTTGATCCGGATGGTCTGCCAGCCTTTCGGGATGTCATGTCGGTTGGGGAGGCGTGCACCGTGGAGATTGTCCAGCGGTGGTCGCAGGGCCGCAATTTTTGGAATGGCTATGGTCCTACCGAGGTCACTATTGGCGCCAGTTGGAATATCGTAAATAACCTTTCTCCTACAGCGACCAATGTGCCGATCGGAAAAGCGATTGGCAACAAACAAATTTATTTGTTGGATAAGTATCTGCGGCCAGTGCCGGTTGGAGTTCCAGGTGAGATCCATATTGGTGGGATCGGGCTGGCGCGCGGCTATCTGAACCGTCCTGATCTGACTGCTGAGAAGTTCATCCCAGATCCATTCAGCGGCGATTCTGGCGCGCGCTTGTATAAAACAGGTGACCTGGCGCAGTACCGCAGCGATGGCACACTGGAATTCATTGGCCGGATCGATCATCAGGTCAAAATCCGAGGCTTCCGCATTGAACTCGGCGAGATCGAAGCCGTGCTGAACAGCCATCCAGCGCTACAAAAGGCAATCGTCATCGCAACGGATGATCAATTAGGTAAAAAGCGATTGGTGGCTTACTTTACCACCAGGCCAAAGGCAGAACGAATTCCTTCGGTCAGCGAGTTGCATCAATATTTGAAAACCAAGCTGCCGGACTACATGGTGCCGGCGGTGTTCATGCATCTGGAATCGTTTCCGTTGACCTCCAGCGGCAAAATCGATCGCCGCAGGCTTCCATCTCCCGATGAGGGACAACTGGCCATCGATCGGGACATGGTAGCTCCCCGGACCGCGACCGAGGAATTGTTGGCTGGGATTTTTACACAGGTGCTTGGGATCGATCGGGTCTCGATCCATGATAACTTTTTCGAATTGGGCGGGCATTCGTTGCTGGCAACCCAGTTGCTGAGTCGCATCCGCGAGATGTTCGAGGTGCCATTAGAGCTGCGCGAGATCTTCGAGGCACCGACCATCCTCGCATTGGGCCGAAAGATCGATGATTATCGCTTGATCGCAAAGGGCATCCCGCTGATTCCCATAACGCCAGTCCCAAGGACGGGCGACCTACCCCTATCGTTCGCACAGCAACGGCTCTGGTTCTTGGATCAATTGGCGCCGAACAGCGCTTTCTATAATATCCCCACCGCATTGCGGCTCACTGGCTCGCTCAATGAAACGGCCTTGGTGAAAAGTCTGGAGACCGTCATCCAACGGCACGAGGTATTGCGAACGACATTTCCGGAGCAGGATGGGAAGCCATATCAGCTTATCGCCAGTGAGATCCCACTGCCGCTGGAACGGACGGATCTCAGCGATCTGGCACCAGCGCAACGCGAGGCCGAAGTCTTACGTCTGGCCGAGCAAGAAGCGCAACAGCCGTTGAATCTCAGTCAGGGGCCTTTACTGCGCATCCATCTGATCAAATTAGCAGATCGAGATCATGTCTTGCTGTTCACCATGCATCATATCATTTCTGATGCCTGGTCTGTGGGATTGTTGATCAAAGAAGTGGCAGCGCTCTATCAGGGCTTTGTGACAGAAAAAACGGTCTCGCTGCCCGAATTGCCGCTCCAATATGCAGATTTTGCTCATTGGCAGAGAAATTGGCTTCAGGGTCAGGTGCTGGATGCCCAGCTCGATTATTGGCGCCAGCAGCTCGCCGGCGCACCGCCACTGCTGGAACTCCCGACAGATCGACCAAGACCCGCGATCCAGACCTTTCATGGCCGGACCGTTAATTATTCGTTGCACAAACAGATGGCAGAGGGTCTAAAGGCCATCAGTCAACAAGAGCAGGTTACGCTGTTCATGACCCTGTTGGCTGCATTCCAGACTCTGTTAGCGCGATATTCAGGGCAAAACGACATCAGCGTCGGAACGCCCATTGCCAATCGCAATCGTATTGAAACTGAAAATATCGTCGGGTTCTTTGTCAATACCCTGGTGCTACGAACCATTGTTGGTCCTGAGGATACTTTTCGGGAGTTGCTTGGAAAGGTCCGAGAGGTGGCGCTGTGTGCTTATGCTCATCAGGATGTGCCGTTCGAAATGCTGGTCGATGCGCTCCATCCGCAGCGTGACCTGAGTCATACCCCGTTGTTTCAAGTGATGTTCGTTTTTCAGAATGCCCCGACCCAGCAGTTGGAGCTGCCAGATCTTGTCATTGCTCCGATTCAGGCCGAGAGCGGCGTGGCGAAATTTGATCTTTCCATCATTTTGAGTGAACATGCTGATGGTCTTGCGGTCGGTTTCGAATATAACACGGATCTGTTCGATCAAAGCACCATCGATCGACTGTTCCAGAATTTCAGCGTTCTGCTTCAGGGCATCATCGATGATCCTGATCAGGTGGTGTGGCGTCTGCCGATCCTGACCCTGGATGAAAAGCGTCTCACATTGGAAGAATGGAACCGCACAACAGTGGAATTTCCTGATGACCGATGTGTTCATGAATTATTTGCCCAATTGGCGTGCGAGAATCCTGAAGCGCTGGCTGCTATCTATCAGGACCAGCAATTGACCTATGGCGAATTGAACCGGCGTGCGAATCAATTGGGGCGTTATTTGCAAACGCTGGGCGTTGGGCCAGATATTCCCGTGGGAATTTGCATGGAGCGATCGCTGGAGATGGTGGTAGGGATCATGGGCGCCCTCAAGGCGGGTGGCGCTTTTCTGCCGTTCGATCCTGTCTATCCGCCAGAGCGATTGGCTTATATGATCGAAGATTCCAAGATCCCCGTGATATTGACCCAACAGGCGATCGTAGCCAATTTGCCAGACAACAGCGCAAAAGTTGTGGCACTGGATTCGGAATGGCCAACCATTGCTGAAAATTATTCGGACCAGGAATTGCCACTCATCACCTGTCCAGACAACCTGGCGTATGTGATATATACGTCTGGTTCGACGGGCAAACCAAAAGGGACGATGCTGGGCCATCGGGGACTCTGCAACCTGGCGAAAGCGCAGCGACAGGCGTTTAATATTGAGCTGGGGACGAGAATCTTGCAGTTCTCCTCGTTGAGCTTCGATGCTGCTGTTTGGGAGACGGTAATGGCGCTATTGAACCATGGCACACTCTGCCTGGCACCTCGCAATTTGCTTGCGTCAGGGGAAGGACTGGTCAAGGTGATGGCAGAGCAACAGGTCAATGTCGTCACCTTACCGCCCTCGGTGGTTGCGGTCATGCCAGATCATCCTTTGCCAAACCTGAAAGTGATGATTACGGCTGGCGAAAAATGCACTGCCGAAATTGTCGCTAGATGGGGTTCGGGCAGAAAGTTCTTCAATGCCTATGGACCCACAGAGACAACGGTCTGCGCTTCGATGCTGCATGTGACGCGGCACTATCGGCAGGGACCACCCATTGGCCGGCCAATCAACAATTTTCAATTGTACATATTGGATTCATCGTGGCAGCCGGTGCCAATTGGCGTCGCTGGGGAACTGTGCGTCGCTGGTGTTGGGCTGGCCAGGGGATATCTGGGCCGGCCTGAACTGACCGGGGATAAATTTATCCCCAATCCGTTTAGTTCCAACCCGGGCGAGCGGCTGTATCGCACGGGCGACCTGGTGCGTTATCTGCCAGATGGCAACGTGGAATTCCTGGGGCGCATCGACCATCAGGTCAAAGTGCGCGGCTTCCGGATCGAACTGGGGGAAATCGAGGCCGTGTTGGGTGAGCATCCCGATATTTTGGATGTCATCGTGCTCGCCCGTGAGGATACGCCGGGGGATCGAAGGCTGGTCGCCTATCTGGTCACGCAGCCGGGTGTCGAACCCAAAACCAGTGAGCTGCGGAACTATCTGCGGGACCGTTTGCCCGAGTATATGATCCCCTCGTTCTTTGTGAGAATGGACGAGTTTCCATTGACGCCCAACAACAAAATTGATCGAAAGGCTCTGCCCAAACCAGACCTGTCGCGGCCTGATCTGGAAAATGAGTACGTTCCTCCGCGAACCGAAACCGAGCAAAAATTGGTGGCAATTTGCGCCGAGTTGCTCAATATTGAACGAGTGGGCATCTACGATAACTTCTTTGATCTGGGGGGACATTCCTTGCTGGCAACGCAATTCTTATCCAGATTGCGATCGAATTTTCAGGTGGAATTGCCGTTGCGAATCATATTTGAAAAGCCAAGGATCGCAGATCTGGTACAAGAGATCGATCAGCAAAAAGAAATGGCCGCCAGCCAACCGCAGCCTCCAACTATTCAGCGGGTTTCGCGAGAAGCGTATCGCGTCAACCTGGCGGAATTAGAGATGAAATGAACTTATGGGGCACCACAACAAAAAGAAATCCATTTCATGGGGTTCGAACCCGAGCATTAAGGACATTCGATGCGGATCGGCCTGCTTTGGCAGCGGCAAATTTTTAGCATGACAACAACGAGGTCACTCTAATTGGTCATTTTCGATCGTTGTCATTGCGATCAAGAAAATGATGGATCATCGGTGGAAGAGCAAAATCAACGATGCTTCAGAGAATGCGATATTCTCTGCCAGTTGAGCCCGCGTGGAAAAGATGCGGTTCGCTCTGACTGACGGAGCCGGAATTTTGATAAATTCGGCCTTTTTAGAGTCGAGTCACCAACGTAGCAGAATGTTGTTGGACGAGCTGAGATGGGTGATCGACCTGCCATGATTGAAGATTTGATCCGTGGCTCTCAATGTCAATAACACCATCAGCGGTTTGATACTCGAATGCTCTCGAGCATGGTTGCTCGAGGGTAGGGATTGACAACAGGGATGCAAGCAACAAAATGGGATTATCAACATGTCTGAGGTAAAAGAAGCAACGCAACAACAAGATGTCTATGTGTTTCCGACATCGTATGCGCAACAACGGCTATGGTTTTTAGATCAATTTGAGCCGAATAGCCCGTTCTATAATATTCCTTCGGCCGTCCGGTTTCGGGGCAAGTTAGACCTGGTGGCCTTAGAACAGAGCATCAATGCCATCGTTCGACGGCATGAGACGTTGCGCACCACCTTCGCGAAAATGAATGGCAAGCCTGTCCAGGTCATCCATCCGTTCAAGCCGATGGCCCTTCCGAAGCAGGATTTGCGACATCTTCCCGCAGAACAGCGCGAGGCAGAGGCGCTCCGTTTGGCGCGGCTCGAAGCGAAGAAACCGTTTGATCTGGCTCGGGGACCATTGGTTCGAGTGACATTGATCCAATTGGACGACCTTGACCATCTGGTTTTGTTCACCATGCATCATATCATTTCCGATGGCTGGTCAGTTGGGGTTTTGATCCGCGAGATATCGATCTTATATAATGCTTTCGTCACGGGTAAACCCGCTCCTTTACCTGAATTGCCTATCCAGTATGCCGATTTTGCCGTTTGGCAGCAGCAGTACCTGACCGGAGAAGTGTTAGAACGACAGTTGAACTATTGGAAGCATCAGCTCAATGGCCGGTATGGCAAACTCCAGGTGCTGGAACTTCCCACTGATCGACCGCGACCAGCGATTCAGACTTCCAATGGGGACAACGTTGATGCTGTGTTACCTGGCAAATTGATCCATCAATTGAAGGCGCTCAGCAGCCAGCACGGGACCACGCTGTTCATGACGCTTTTGGCTGCGTTTAAAGTGCTATTGTATCGGTACACCGGCCAAGAGGATATCTCTGTTGGTTCGCCCATTGCCAATCGCACTCGCGCCGAAATCGAATCGTTGATCGGCTTTTTCGTCAATACCCTGGTGCTCCGAACTGACCTCGGCGGCGATCCATCGTTCCGTGAGTTATTGCAACGGGTCAAGGAAGTGACGCTCGGTGCCTATGCCAATCAAGATATCCCATTTGAACGGCTTGTGGAATTGGTCCAGCCGGAACGGGACATGAGCCATTCCCCATTGTTCCAGGTGATGTTCATCCTGCAAAACAATCCCATGAACGGCGGTCTGGAATTGCCTGGTGTCCATCTCAGCACTATCGATATCAATGCTGGTACTTCCACATTTGATCTGACATTGATGGTGACCGAGCAGACGTTTGGGGCTAACGTATCTATCGAGTACAACACCGACCTATTTGATGCCTCGACCATGCGCCGGTTGATCCAGCATTATCAGCAATTGCTGGAAGGCATTGTTGTCAATCCCGATGAAAAAATTTCTCGATTGCCGATCTTACCGACCAGCGAACGGCATCAGGTTTTGAATGAGTTCAACCGCTATGAGGCCGATTATCCGCGTGGGCTCTGCATCCATCAGTTATTCGAAGCTCAGGCCGAAGCAACGCCCGATGCGATTGCCGTGGCGTTTGACGGAAATTATCTCACTTATGGAGAGTTGGATCGACGCGCCAATCAATTGGCACATTATCTCCGAAGACATGGTGTTGGGCCTGAACAATTGGTGGGAATCTGTGCCGACAAATCTCTGGATTTGATCGTCGGCGTGATCGGAACGATCAAGGCTGGTGGGGCTTATGTGCCCATCGATCCGACTTACCCACCAGAGCGCATTGCCCACATGCTCAAAGATTCGAATGTCACCGTTTTATTGACGCAGCATAACCTCGTGCCCGATCTGCCAGATCATGACGCCGAGATTATCTGCCTCGATACAGATTGGGTGAAAATCGCTCGCTATTGTGACACAAAGCCGGCGCTCAATGTGACCTCGGACAATCTGGTTTACGTGATCTATACTTCAGGCTCGACGGGCAAGTCCAAAGGCGTGATGGTCATGCATAAGACGCTGGTGAACCAATACAAGGCCTGGGAGGAGACATTTCGGCTGCGCACCGATGTATCGAGCCATTTGCAAATGGCCAGTTTCTCTTTCGATGTGTTTTCTGGCGACCTTGTCCGGGCGCTTTGTTCCGGTGGCAAACTGGTCCTGGTCCCGCGCGACCTGTTATTGGAAGCGGAAAAACTATATCAACTCATGCGGAACGAGAAGGTCGATATTGCCGAATTCGTCCCCGCAGTGCTGCGCAACCTGGTTCAGTATCTGGATAATACTGGCCAGGATCTCAACTTCATGAAGGTATTGATTGCTGGCTCGGATGTATGGTACGTTGGCGAGTACAAGAGATTTTTAAATTTTTGCAGTCCTACAACCCGATTGCTCAATACCTTTGGCCTGACCGAAGCGACCATTGATAGCTCCTTTTTCGAGAGCAAGGATTTGAATCTCTCGCTGGAGCGATTGGTGCCCATTGGGATTCCATTCAACAATACTAAAATTTACATCCTTGATCAACATATTCAGCCATTGCCGATCGGTATTCCGGGAGAGCTCTGCGTGGGAGGTGCAGGCCTGGCGCGCGGGTATCTCAATCGTCCCGATTTGACCGCCGAAAAGTTCATTCCCAATCCGTTCAGCCAAATTCCTGGGGATCGACTGTATCGCACTGGCGATCGCGCCCGATTCTTATCTGACGGAAATATCGAATTCCTGGGACGCATCGACAATCAAGTCAAAATTCGCGGTTATCGTATTGAATTGGGTGAAATCGAGAGCGTTCTGGGCAAACACGAACATGTCAGGGATGTTGCGGTGACAGCCCACGAGGATGCGCCCGGGAGCAAACGCCTGGTGGCTTACATTGTGACCAACAATGGCGTGCAACCAACCGTTGGCGAGTTTCATAGTTATCTCAAGGAACAATTGCCCGATTATATGATCCCGTCCTATTTCGTGTTTCTCGAGAGGATGCCGCTCACCCCGAACGGCAAAATCGATCGAAAGGCCTTACCAGCGCCAGATCAGGAATCAGCAGCCGTTTCGGCAGCGGAATATGTCGCTCCGCGAACACCCATCGAGCAGAAGCTGGCTCAGATCTGGTCCCAAGTCCTGGGGATCGAAAAGATCGGCGTCAATGACAATTTCTTTGAATTGGGCGGCCACTCGTTGCTGGCAACGCAACTGGTCTCCCGTATTCGGGAAGAGTTCGATGTGGAATTCCCGCTGCGAACCGTTTTTGAAATACCGTTCATTGCTGACATGGCCAAGAAGATCGATACAGCTCTGGTATCCGAACGAGCGCTCGAAGCGCCGGCCATTGTTCCTGTCGCTCGGGATCAACAATTGCCGCTGTCATTTGCGCAGCAACGATTGTGGTTTTTGGATCAACTGGAGCCTAACAGCCCATTCTACAACATTCCCGAGGCTGTTCGGCTGAGAGGCGATCTGGATGTGTTGGCCCTCGAACAAAGCCTTCATGAAGTGGTCCGGCGGCATGAAGCGCTGCGAACCACATTTCATTCCCATCGCGGTAAACCATATCAGGTCATCCATCCGAATATGACAATTCCATTGCGCCGCGTCGATCTCCGAGCCGTTCCTTTGGATGACCGAGAGCTGGAGTTGCAGACCATTGCTCGACAAGAGGGTCAGCGCCCCTTTGATCTGGCCAAAGGCCCATTGCTAAGGGCAACGCTGGTCCAGCTCGGCCATGACGATCACGTGGTTTTCTATACCATGCATCATATCATCGGGGATGACTGGTCTACTGCTGTGCTGGTGCGGGAGATAACGCTCTGTTACGATGCATTCATCCATCATCGGCCATCGCCATTGCACGAGCTCCCCATCCAGTACGCAGATTTTGCTTCCTGGCAGCAACAATGGTTGCAGGGGGAGGTGCTGGAGGAGCAATTGAATTATTGGAAGCAGCAACTGAGCGGCGCGCCTGCGCGACTTGAGCTTCCGACGGATCGGCCCCGACCGCCGGTGCAGACCTTCAATGGGGCGTACCAGACATTCGAGCTCTCTCAAGAATTGAGCCAGGCTATTAAAGATCTGGGGAATAAAGAGGGCACCACGCTGTTCATGACATTGTTAGCTGGGTTCCAGACCCTGCTATATCGCTATTCAGGACAAGAGGATATTTCGGTAGGATCGCCAATTGCCAACCGAACCAATCGGCAATTGGAGAATTTGATCGGCTTTTTTGTGAACACGCTGGTATTTCGGACCGACCTGTCGGGCAATCCCAGCTTCAGGGAATTATTACATCGGGTGCGCAATGTGGCGCTCGGCGCTTATGCGCACCAGGACCTGCCGTTCGAAAAATTGGTGGACGCCCTGCAACCACAGCGCGATCTCAGTCATTCGCCACTATTTCAGGTGATGTTCGTGATCCAGAACGTGCCGCGACAGGCCAGCACGATATCGGGATTGACGGTCACCCCGATCGAGAACCATAGTGGTACTTCGAAATTCGATATGACGCTGTTCATGCTGGACGAGGGCGATAAATTAGCTGGGGCATTGGAGTATAACACGGATCTGTTCGACCAGTCCACCATTGTGAGAATGCTCCAGCATTTTGATAATCTGCTCAAACAAGTGGTGACCCAGCCTGAGCTGCGCATCGACGATGTTTCGTTGCTGAGCCCAGAGGAACGCTATCGCGCCATCACTGTGTGGAACGATACCCAGGTCGCCTATCCACCGCAACAATTCGTTCATCGACTGTTCGAAGCCAAGGTGGAGCAGTTTGGCACCGCCCCAGCGGTGATTTTTGGCAACGAGCAATTGACCTATCTGGAATTGAACCAGTCCGCCAATCAATTGGCGCGCTATCTCCAGAAATTGGGCGTCGGGCCCGAAGTGCTGGTCGGCATCTTCATGGAGCGATCTTTGGAGCTTATGGTGGCCCTGCTGGGCGTTTTGAAGGCCGGAGGTGCCTATTTGCCCATCGATCCTGCTTATCCTGAAGAGCGCGTGGCTTATATGCTGGAAGACGCGAATGCCAAGGTGCTGCTCACTCAGGAACGCCTGCTGGCCAGATTGCCACAGCGATTGACCGAGCCGCTTGCGAGTGCAAACGATCCCCAACCAGTTGTTCTCTGTCTCGACTCCGAATGGCGGAAAATCGCCTCAGAGAGCGACGAAAATCTTTCGGTCGCGTTAGATGACAATCATCTGGCCTATGTGATTTACACCTCGGGCTCGACCGGGAGGCCGAAGGGAACGCTCATTTCGCATCGCGGATTGATGAATTATCTGTTCTGGTGTCTGCAATGTTATCCGCTCGAACAGGGGAGAGGGTCATTGGTCCACTCGTCCCTGGCGTTCGATGCCACCATCACGGGCCTTTATGCGCCCTTGCTGGCGGGACGGGCTGTGTATCTGGTTCCGGAAACCAAAGATATTGAGATCGTAGCTCAAACCCTTCGGCAATATCGGAATTTCAGCATTGTTAAGATCACCCCGGCGCATCTGCAATTGTTGGGCGATCAGGTTCCCGCCAATGAGGCCAAAGATCTGGTCCGTGCGTTTATTATCGGTGGTGAAAATTTGACCAGCGATCACATCTCCTTTTGGTTGCAGCACGCGCCCAACACAAGGTTGATCAACGAATACGGACCAACCGAAACTGTGGTCGGTTGCATGAATTACGACACCCCACATGAATTTCGTAAGGCCGGGTCTGTGCCAATTGGTTTTCCCATCGCCAACATGCAGATCTACCTGTTGGATAAGAAACTGGAGCCGGTGCCAATCGGCGTAGCAGGGGAAATGTACATCGGAGGGGTTGCAGTGGCGCGTGGCTATTTGAATCGGCCCGATCTCACAGCGGAAAAATTTATTCCCGATCCATTTCGAGGCGTACCTGGGGCCAGGCTCTATCGGACTGGAGATCTGGCCCGCTATCTGCCCGATGGCAATATCGAGTTCCTTGGCCGGATCGATCATCAAGTCAAAATCCGTGGCTTTCGGATTGAATTGGGAGAGATTGAAGCGGCGCTCGGCAAGCACCCTGGCATCAAAGAGAATATTGTCGTCGATTGGAAAGTGCATGGCGATACCCGCCTGGTAGCCTATTTCGTCCCGGCCAGCGAATCGGCACCATCGATGGAAGAACTGCGGGATTTCTTGAAAGATCAATTGCCTGAGTATATGATCCCTTCAGCATTTATGAAGCTTGAAGCAATTCCGCTGACCGCGAACGCCAAAGTGGATCGCAAAGCGTTACCGGCACCGGAGCTTTCTCGGGCTGATCTGAAGAAAGAATTTGTCGCACCAAGGACTCGTACCGAGCACGAATTAGCCAAAATCTGGACCGAGCTGATCAAAATCGATCGGGTAGGAATTTATGATAGCTTTTTCGAGTTGGGGGGGCATTCCCTATTGGCCACCCAATTGATGGCTCGGGTTCGAGAGCATTTCCATGTGGAATTGCCACTGATCACGATTTTCGAGGCGCCGACACTGGCAGCACTGGGAGATCGAATCGATCGGGCATTACGCGAACAGGGATTGACGGACGTTGCGCCGATTCAGCCCATTCCACGCGATGGTTCTACCGAGCTGGTGCTGTCATTCTCCCAGCAGCGGCTCTGGTTCCTGGATCAATTGGACCCAGGCCAGGCGTTCTACAACATTCCATCATCGGTCCGATTGCGCGGCAAATTAAACGTGCCAGCTCTCCGAAACAGCATCGCCGAACTGATGCGCCGTCACGAGATCCTGAGGACCAGCTTTGTTGAAATGAACGGCCGACCGATCATGGTCATCGCGCCGCAGATCTCCGTACCGTTGCCCATGGTCGACTTGAGCGAATTGCCATCGGCCCAACAAGAATCGGAACTCAGGCGTCTGGCGAATGAGATCGCGCGATTGCCGTTCGATCTGGCCCGGGGTCCATTGTTCCGCACTGCACTGCTGAAACTGGCTGCTGAGGATCATGTGGTGCTATTCACCATGCATCACATCATCTCGGACGGCTGGTCGGTCAATATTTTAATGCAGGAAATGGGGGTGCTGTACCAGGCGTTTGTCCAGGGACAGCCTTCGCCGCTCCCTGAGCTACCAATTCAATTTGCCGATTACGCTCATTGGCAACGAAACTGGCTGACTGGCGAGCTCTTGGAAAAGCAGTTGCTCTATTGGAAGAAGAGCCTTGCCAATGCCCCGGCATTATTAGAACTGCCGACAGATCGACCGCGGCCCGCCGTGAAAACGTTCAATGGATCGCTGCGGTCGTTCGAAATTGATCGAGAACTTGCGGGAAGAATTGAGCAACTGAGCCAGCAGCATGGAACCACGCTGTTCATGACGCTCCTCGCCGCGTTTCAAACATTGCTCTATCGCTATTCTGGACAGAGCGACATCAGCGTGGGCACGCCGATCGCCAATCGTACGCGAAAGGAGGTCGAGGGGCTGATCGGATTCTTCGCCAATACGCTGGTATTGCGCACAGATCTATCTGGCGATCCCAGTTTCGTGGAATTGTTGCGGCGCGTAAAAGGAGTCTGTTTGGGCGCCTACCAGAACCAGGATGTGCCGTTCGAAAAATTGGTCGAGCAAATTCAGCCAGAGCGAAACTTGAGCCATACCCCACTGTTTCAGGTCATGTTCATTTTGCAGAACAACCCGCGAAGTTCAATCCAATCCTCTGGTCTGGAGATGATCCCGATCATGTCGGAGATCGGCACCACACAGTTTGATCTGACGCTGTCGCTTGAACCAGGTGCCGAAGGCATTGCAGGGGTTCTAGAATACAATACGGATCTGTTCAATGGCGAAACCATCGAACAAATGGTGCAGCATTTTGTCAATCTATTGCGCCAGGTAGTGGTTGCTCCAGAGCAAAGCATTTCGAGAGTGCCATTGCTCTCGCCTGAAGAATATGAGCGCTATGTTTACGAATGGAACAACACTGCCGCGCCATATCCAGATCATTCTTGCGTGCATGAATTATTCGAGGCCCAGGTAGAGCGGACCCCAGATGCGATTGCATTGGTGTTCGAAGATCAAAAATTAACCTATCGACAACTGAACCAACGCGCCAATCAATTGGCGCATCATCTGCAAAAACTGGGCGTAGGGCCAGAAGTGGTGGTGGGTATCAGTGTCGATCGCTCGATCGAAATGGTGGTGGGCTTGCTGGGAATCATGAAGGCGGGCGGAGCGTATTTGCCCATCGATCCAGCCTATCCTTCGGAGCGAATCGTTTACATGCTGTCCGATGCCGAGCTGAAAGTGTTGCTCACCCAACAGAAGCTATTGCCGCGCTTGCCATTGAATGGCACCAAGGCGATCTGTCTGGATCGTGATTGGGACCTCATCGCCATGGAAGATGATACCAATCCGATCGGCGGAGCAACGATCGATAATTTAGCTTATATGATCTACACATCGGGCTCCACGGGAAAGCCAAAGGGGGTGATGCTGCGGCATCGCGGTCTTTGCAATCTTACTCATTCGCAGATTCAGGATTTTGCTGTTACCCCAGACAGTCGGGTGTTGCAATTCGCTTCTTTCAGCTTTGATGCTTCGGTGTCGGAGATTTTCATGGCGCTTTTAACTGGGGCAACGCTCTATTTAGCCAGCCGAGATACACTGCTTTCGACGCCGGATCTGATCGAGCTATTTCAGCGAGAGAAAATCACCACGGTGACGCTCCCGCCATCGCTGTTGAAGGTGCTGCCAACCGAGGGGCTGGAGCATCTGGCGACTATTATCTCTGCGGGAGAGGCATGTACCAAGGACATCGCGCTGCGGTGGTCCAAAGGTCGACGATTGTTGAACGCGTATGGCCCAACCGAAACAACGATTGGCGTCACCAGTTATCTGGTCGAAAAAATCCCGGACGAATGCTTGACAATCCCAATCGGTCGGCCGATTCAAAATACGCAGTTGTATATTCTCGATCAAAATCTTAATCCCGTGCCGCGCGGGGTTCGCGGAGAGCTGTTCATCGGAGGGATCGGCGTAGGCCGAGGCTATCATCATCGCCCTGATCTGACTGCTGAGAAGTTCATTCCAGATCCGTTCAGCAAGGTCCCAGGTGCGCGGCTGTACCGGACCGGTGATCTGACGCGCTTTTTGCCTGATGGCACGATCGAATTCCTGGGGCGCATCGATCATCAGGTTAAAGTCCGAGGATTCCGCATCGAATTGGGTGAAATTGAATCGGCATTGCTCGAACATCCAGCAATGCAGCATGCCGTGGTGCTGGCTAAACCCGTTCGACCCGGAAGTGCAGATCATCGATTGATCGCTTATATCGTACCAAAGCCATCGACTACACTCACCAGCAGCGATCTGACCGAATTCCTGAAGGCAAAATTGCCAGAATATAGCATTCCGTCGATATTCATTCGGTTAGATGCAATGCCGCTGACGCCTAATAATAAAGTTGATCGAAAAGCACTTCCAGATCCGGATTTCAGCAGTGATGAACTGGCAGTTCCCTATATCGCGCCACAAACCGAGACCGAGCGTCAACTGGCAGCGCTCTGGCAGGAATTGCTTGGGGTCGAAAAAGTTGGGATTCGACATAACTTCTTCGAGCTCGGTGGCCATTCGCTCATTGCAACGCAATTGATGTCGCGCATTCGAGAGCAGTTCCAGGTGGCTTTGCCGATTCGCAACCTGTTTGAATCGCCAACGGTTGAGGCACTGGCCAGGATAATCGACAATATGCGGCCAACAGCTACCGTCGCGGCTGAGCCGAAAATCGAACCGGTGCCTCGGGATCAAGAATTGCCACTCTCTTATGCCCAGCGTCGTCTGTGGTTCCTGGATCAATTGGAGCCGGATACGCCGTTCTACAATCTGCCAGCAGCGTTCCGTATCACTGGACCATTGAATATCTCGGCATTGGAAGCAAGCTTCAATGAGATCATTCGTCGGCATGAAGTTTTGCGGACGACATTCGCTAAAAAAGATGGTCGACCAGTTCAGCTCATTGCACCAGAACTAACGCTCACAATACCTGTGATCGACCTGACGCATTTTCCAGCAACGGAGCAAGAGTCAGAAGCGTTGAAATTGGCTGCCCAGGAAGCGCAGCAGCCGTTCGATCTATCGCAATTGCCGCTGATCCGCGTCAAACTGCTGAAGCTGGGCCTTCAAGATCATATCATTTTGCTGAACATGCATCACATTATTTCCGATGGCTGGTCGATGAACATCTTTGTTCGCGAGATGACGATGCTCTACGAGGCCTTTACGCGCGGCCTTCCATCGCCGCTGCCCGAACTGCCGATTCAATATGCGGACTTCGCCTATTGGCAACAGCACTGGCTCACTGGCGAAACCCTGCAAGCTCAGCTGGACTACTGGAAGCAGCAGTTGGCTGGCAGTCCGACATTGCTGGAGCTGCCTACCGATCGACCACGCCCGGCCATCCAGACCTTCGAGGGCAAAACTCTGGCGTTCGAGCTTTCTGAGGAGCTTTCTCAACAACTCAGAAGCTTCAGCCAGCGACACGACACGACGTTGTTCACCACGCTGTTAGCAGCATTCCAGTTGTTGCTCCACCGCTATTCAGGTCAGGATGATATCAATGTGGGGACCCCCATTGCGAATCGCAACCGGGCGGAAATTGAAGGGCTGATCGGTTTCTTTGTGAACACGCTGGTCATGCGCGCCAGATTTGATGGCAATCCCACCTTTATTGAGCTGCTGGACCAGGTCAAACAGGTCGCACTGGAGGCGTATGCCAACCAGGATGTGCCCTTCGAGATGGTGGTCGATGCATTGCAGCCGGAACGCGATATGAGTTTCAGCCCATTGTTCCAGGTCGTTTTCACATTGCAAAACCATCGGCCAGCGAAACAGCAGCTATCGGACCTGGTGTTGACCCCAGTGGAGGCGGAGACTGGTATCGCCAAGTTCGATCTCACTCTCTCGATGATGGATGCTGGGGAAAAGCTGATTGGCGCAATCGAATATAATACCAACCTATTCGATGAGGCCACGATTCACCGAATGATCCGACATTTTCGAGTGTTGCTGTCCGCCATTGTCGCAGAGCCAGCGCGGCCGGTCACTGATCTTCCGATCCTTACTGAATCCGAGCGAGAAATGATGCTGGTGGAGTGGAACCAGACATATACCGCTTTCCCATCTCATCTCTGCGTTCATCAATGGTTCGAGGCGGTAGTCAAACGATACCCGGATGCCATTGCCCTTTGCTTCGAGGGAGAGCAGCTCAGCTATGGGATGCTCAATCGTAAATCGAACCAGTTGGCTTATTATCTGCGGCAGATCGGCGTTGGCCCGGAAACGCTGGTGGCCATCTGTCTGGAGCGGTCGATCGAAATGATTATCGCGCAATTGGCGGTGTTAAAGGCTGGTGGCGCGTTCGTGCCGTTAGATCCCTCTTATCCACCAGAACGCCTGGAGTTTATGTTAACAGAGACAGAGACCCCGGTCGTGCTGACCCAGCGAGATTTGCTCGACAAGATAAATCTCGCTGGAGTTGAGCCTTTGATTGTACCAGAGATGGTGGAGCAGCTCGAACACAGTCAGGACGATAATCCAAAAGTCAATGTGCTCCCGGATAATTTGGCCTATATGATCTACACATCAGGATCTACTGGAAGGCCGAAAGGGACATTGTTGCGGCATCGGGGACTGTGCAATTTTATCAATTTTCATATTCAAAAAATGAAAATCACCCCGGGCCATCGCGTGCTACAATTTGCCTCGTTCAGCTTTGACGCCTCGCTGGCAGAAATTTACACGGCATTGCTATCTGGCTCAACGCTGTATCTGGTACAGCGCGAGACGCTGCTTTCGATGTCGGCTCTGCAAAGCATGCTGCGGCAACAGGAGATCACTTTTGCCATATTGCCGCCGGCGATTTTGAATATCCTTTCCCCCATTGGGCTGGAAAAGTTGCAGGTATTGATTTCTGCTGGCGAAGCCTGTCCCAAACAAGTTGCCCGCGTCTGGTCGGAAGGAAGGCGATTCTATAATGGCTATGGTCCCACTGAAGCGTCGATTGGGCCCGGATGTTACCCGGTCACAGCAGTCCCAGAAAACCTGGTCAATCTGCCCATTGGCAGGCCGATCGATAATATCCAGATGTACATCCTGGATCGCAATCTCAATCCTGTGCCGATCGGCGTCATTGGTGAGATTTATATCAGCGGGATCGGTTTAGCGCGAGGCTATTATCGCAGACCCGATTTAACCGCAGAGAAGTTTCTCCCGAATCCCTTCAGTGATGAACCCGGCAGCCGCCTGTACCGCACTGGGGATCTGGGTCGGTTTCTCGCCGAGGGCAACATCGAGTTTTTTGGACGAGCTGACCATCAGGTTAAGATCCGAAGCTTTCGAATCGAGACCAAAGAGATTGAGCAGGTGCTCTGCCAGCATCCTGATGTGCGAGAAGCGGTGGTGGTCGCCCAAGAATTGGGCGAGGGAGACAAGCGACTGGTCGCCTATTTTGTGCCTCGCCAGCCCGAGATTGAGATTGAGGCGAGTGAATTACGGAGGTTCTTGAGTAACAAATTGCCGGAATTTATGATCCCATCAGCCCTGGTGAGGTTGGATGCCATTCCCATGACGCCCAACGGCAAGGTTGATCGCAAAGCGCTGCCCGCACCGGACGAGAGTGGCGTGGTGCGGTCAAAGGAGTTTGTACCGGCCGAGGATCCGCTCGAAATGGAAATGGTGAACATCTGGGAATCGATCTTGAAGGTTAGCCCCATTGGTGTAACGGATAATTTCTTTGAATTGGGGGGGCATTCGTTGCTGGCGATCCATTTGTTGGCGAAGATCCAGCAGCAATTCGAGATCGAGATTCCGTTGGTGTCGCTATTCAAGCAACCAACCATCCGCCACCTGGCTGAAATTGTTCGCACGCATCGCGAGCCAGAGCGAAAATTGATCAGTCCGGATGGGGCGAACGACAGCGACGCTGCCAGGTCATTGGTAGTATTTCAGGATAACAACTCACGGCCGCCGTTCTTTGTTGTCCATCCTTCGGGTGGGAGCGTCCACTGGTATGCTGACCTGGCGCGACAATTGCCAGACCAACCGTTTTATGGCATTCAGGCGCGTGGAATGAATGGGGAGGCTGAGCCGCACTCCACAATCGAAGAGATGGCTGCCTACTATATCCAGGCCATTCAGACGCGCCAGCCCCACGGGCCATACTTCATTGCAAGCTGGTCCATGGGCATGATTATTGCTTTTGAAATGGCTCAGCAATTATATGCCCAGGGCGAAAAAGTCGCGCTGTTGGCCATTTTCGATCAGGGACCGTTTTTGCCCAAAGAAGCACCAACGGATAATGCTGAATTCTTGCAGGGCATGTTTAATGGCCGCATTACTTTTCCGATGGAGGAATTGAAGCAGCTTGATGAGATGGAACAGTACAAATATGTACTTCGGCGACTCAAAAAAGAGAAGTTGATCTCCAGGTTTGTGCGCTTACAACAGTTCCAGCGCTATGTGAATATATTGAAAAAACAGATGTATGCGTGGAATAATTATCAGGTGAAAAAATATCCTGGTAAAGTGACCCTATTCAAAGCAATGGAGCGCCACGATACCGATGATGAAGCGCCTGACTTGGGATGGGGACGCGTTGCCATGGCCGGGGTTGAGGTTCATGAGGTGCCAGGAAATCATAATACCATGCTTCATGAGCCCCATGTCTCGGTTCTGGCGGAAAAACTCAAGCAGTGCCTGGATGCTGCATTCACTGCTTATTCTGGATCTCAGGGGAATAGATGATTTGCTATTTTCAGAACACGGAATTGGAACTGACACGAAAATGAGGGCATGATTCTCGATTATCTTTTAATGCAACGTCATTGCGAGAGAAACGAACAAATCTTTTGCTCTTGACGGGATTGCTTCGGCGCTTGGCGCCTCGCAATGACACAATATCTTATTTCTGAACTGAATATTTTCGTTAGAAAGCCGAGTACCATTCCGTGTCCTTAAACTTATTTGGTCAAAGAATTCGAACTTAAACGGAATTGATTTTTTCGAAATTCTCTTTTCCGTGTCAGTCCTTTTTCCGTGATCCTGAAAAATTCGGACACGGAATTGGAACTGACACAGAATTGATTTTTTTAAATTCCCTTTTCCGTTTCGGTTCTTTTTCGGTGTCCAAAAATTTCAAGAGCCTTCATTACTGAGGGCAATCACTAAATTTCCAAAATGAACGCTGGCAGTGAGATTTAAAAATATTTTGCCCAAAGCATAATAGGATAGCCACGAGAACTTTTAAGATAAAAATTTCTTCCAGCACAGTTTCGTGGCTGGTTCTAAAAGAGAAGTTTTCATTTTAGAATTGCAGATTGCGTATTGATAAGGAACAGATGGGGTAATCTCGTGACATAATTGACCCCACCGAGAAGAATGCGTTCAATCGACCTTGCGTCATCTTATGCAGTTTGCTCATTTGCTAATGAATCTGCCAGTGAGCAGGAATATGGGCAGATAAACAACCAATTGAATGAGATCAGCCCAAGTATCGAAAATCTGGGCTGGTAGCAGATAATTTCTAAAAAAGGAGAATGGATGGAACAACCGACAAAATTGTTCAACCGCAACTTTTTTCTTTTGTGGCAGGGGCAATTCATTAGCAGATTAGGGGTCAATATGTACGGGGTCGCGATGGCCCTTTTTTTAAAGCACACGACAGGCTCGGCGACCTTGATGGGCTTAATGTGGATGTTTTCTGGGTTGCCGATCATCATTTTGGGTCCTTTTGCGGGCATCGTGGCCGATCGATTTTCGCGACGAAAGATTCTGATCTTCAGTGATGTGATCAATGCAATTGCGGTGTCCGTGTTCAGCCTCTATTTGTTTAAGCTCGAAAAGCAGTCCGATCTTGCGATCATTGGATTATTTTCAATAGGAGTGATTCTGGGGATTACTGGAGCGTTCTTCAATCCCGCGGTGGCAGCAGCAATTCCCGATATTGTGCCGCGCTCTAAAATTGCTGGCGCCAACTCGCTGGGGCAAATATCCATGCAGGTCACCGCTTTTGTTGGTCAGGCGTTGGGTTCGGCAATGTATACGCTAATCGGCGCGCCAGCCGTCTGTTTGATCAATGGCATCAGCTATGCCTACGGAGCGGGCAGCAAGTTGTTTATCCGAATCCCCCAAAGCATCTCCATCGGGAATCGGACGTTTAAAGACAATATGGCGCAATTCAAAAGAGACCTCATTGAGGGTTTTCATTTTGTCTGGCACAATCGGGGGTTGCGGACCATGATTTATATTTCGGCCATTACCAATTTATTTACCACACCAATTCTGCCGTTGCTGCCTTTTTATGTGGAGGATTATTTGAAGATCGGTGCGGAATGGTATGGAATCTTTTTGGGGATGACAGGCGTTGGCGCGCTATTCGGATTTGCTTTCGCTGGACTGATCAAAATTCATCCTCGGGCCAAGGGGAATATGATGATAGTATTCATCATCCTCATGTCCCTGGGATATGGCTTGCTTGGACTGGTAAGAGTCCCATCCATCGCTTTGGGTTTAGCTTTTCTGGGGGGTTTTATGGGCGGATACGTCGCGGTGAATATCTCTGTGGTGTTGCAACTCACCACTCCAACTGAGATCCGCGGCCGGGTGATGGCACTGCTCACCACTTTAATGGGGAGCTTAATGCCCATTGGTATGGGCCTTGGTGGCTATATCGGCGATCTTTTTAATAAAAATATCCCTCTCATTTACGCATCGTGTGGAGCCATTATGGCAAGCTTGACCATGCTAGTTGCTCTCAATCGAGAATTTAGGGACTTTCTCGCTCACGAACAGGAAATCAATCCCGTTTTAAACACCCAAAAAAACGTCGCAACCGCCGATCTGGCTTAAGGACGAGGATAGAGGAGGAAGTGAATTGTGCTGTGAGGAAGTTCTGAGTCGGAGGAATCAGGTTTAGTTCAGCCCTGCATGACGCTGTGTTGCCGAACCAGGAGGCGTTCATTTGCGCCGATGAAATTAAGCTATCTGATCTCATGATGATCGCCTTTGGAAACGTCGCGCTTCATTGAAACGAATCGAATGGAACAGGAGCATTGCCGATGTCTTATTATTGCAAAGCCTATAGTTTGGCCAGATTTCGTCAGTATCCAAAATGGAAAGAAAAAAGTGAAAATGCGAGAAAGGAGGCCAAAAGCGAAAACGGGAAAGTAGAACATGTGCCTCGCCAGTTGACGGATAAAGATTATCTGTATTTGCATGACAATTTGGTGGTCACCGATGGCATTTTCGATGATCAAAACATTATCTTCGATGAGGTCACACCAGAGTGGGAGGCCTTTTGTCGAGATGTTTTGAAATTCCAGGTCCCTGACAAAGAGCTAACGGATCTGAACAGCTAACACCAAACCTGGTCGATGTTGATCAATATTTTGAAGTGGAAATTGGTTTATTCTCATCGCAAAATCTCAGAACCAGGCTATCCTGTCATGCCTGTACATGCTGGCATCTCAATGATACAGCGTTGAACGCCGATGGGCGCCTGGCGTTTGCAAGGATGCCCGGTTTGATATGAATCCGATTTTTGCAATAGAGCTGCATAGTATTAGACAAATCATCAGGCCACAATACGCAACTGGGGCCTTTAGTCACAATGATTCTTTAGTGAAAGGAGCAACTATGGGTTGGGAAGATAAAGAAGACACCACGATCTATAAGGTGGTTGTGAATCACGAAGAACAATACTCGATCTGGCCGGCGGACCGAGAAAATCCGCTGGGCTGGCGTGATGTTGGTAAGGTAGGGAAGAAGGCCGAGTGTTTGGAGTACATCAAAGAGGTGTGGACCGATATGCGGCCTTTAAGCCTGAGAAAGAAAATGGAAGAAATGGCAAAAAAAGCCAGTGAACAGAAAAATTGATCTCATTGCCGATCGCGGCCATTGCCAGATTAACCGCTCGTCCAAGCATCGCCCATCAGACTCGTGACCGTTCAGAGAAGCAGCAGCTATTCGCTCTCATTAACAGTAAGCCCGCCGAGATGATCGGGGGATCTGCTGCTGCGAAAGGGATAGGTGATTGGGGTGAGTCGGAGCTGAGCGGTGGGCGATCCTTATTAATTGTTTGGGCAGGTCGCGTGGTTTTTAAATTGATGATAAAAAGGCAGGCAAAATATGAGCTCGATTATTCGCGATGCAGAGCGAACGCGAGAGGTGTATGAACAAGTGGCTGGCTATCCAAAGCCGCCACTTATTTCACTCTCGGCGTTTGAGGAATTGCAAATGGCTGGGTTGAACGCCGATCCTTTAGCGCGAAAGGTGCTCAATACCGCCCTTCGTTTGTCCGGGTTTCGACGATTCTACCAGCAATTACCTGAACGATTTGAAGAGATCTATCGCCATACGAATCTGAGATTGCCAGGGCTGTACACACCACTGATTTCGGCGACCCTGGCGATGGCCGATGACCCGCGCATCAGCGATCCCCTGCAACGAGCGGCGACGCTCCTGTTGGCCACGCGAAGCCTTTATCGTGATGTGATGGCCGGGAATTTGCCCGCGGATACGGTTCAGGGACAGGCCCTGGAGATGGGGCAATATCCAAACCTGTTTTCCACATGCTTGACGATCGAGGGGAAGACAGCACGCGTGTTCAAAAGCACCAACAATCGGCGTATCATTGTAATCGTTGCTCGGAGATTTTATGAATTAGTGATAGAGCCTCCTGAGCACGAAATAGAAGTGGAGCGCCTTGTCCTGGCATTGAACGATATTGTTCAGCGCGCTCGACAGAAGCGGCTCCCCATCGATCAACCGAGTCCAGCATTGCTCACGGCCACTTCCAACTCGCGGCAAATCCGAATGTTCTATCGGTTGCAGCAGATCAAAGTGAACGCTGAATCGCTGGAGAGGCTCAAGCACAGTTTTGTGACATTATGCCTGGAACTGGAAACCGAGCCTGGAACTGCTGCTGAAGCGGCTTATCTGACGCATTGCACAAATTACGAGAACCGCTGGTTTCATTCCAGTCTCCAACTGGTTGTCTACGGGAACGCGCGCGCCTGTGCCATCTGCAATTTCACCACGTATCTTGACGGTAATACGATGATGCGGGCGGCAGCCGAAATCCAGCGCCGGGGGGCCAGATGGCCATTATCGGATGGCATAACCAGTACCGTCAGCGGCTTTGAACCAGCTAAGGAGTTGCAATGGCAGGTGCCGCCGATGGCGCTACTTCGGGCGCAGCGCGATCTAAGGCCAATTATGGATCAGCAGCAGGCCACGTTCGAAATCGATACCATTGGCCGCAACTTTTTCAAGACGCATAATGTGGCCGCCGTGCCGGCTTTCATCCTGGCGCTCCAACTAACGGCTCGGCATTTTATCGGTCACCATGCTCGCATCACCCAATTCCTCTCGATGTCTAAATATCGCTGCATGGACCTGGTGACTACCGTCGTGACTACGGCTGCGGTGGAGCAGTTTGTCGACTATGTCCTGCAACCCGAATTTGATCCACACCGGGCCATGGCTTTGATGCAGCAGGCGATCGAGTCGCAATCTCAAGTATGTCGTGTGGCTCGTCGCTATAATTCTCTTGATGATTTATTGGCTTTGTACATCCGCAGGAGTCATGGTCTGAAGCGCGCCTTTATCATCATCATGGTTGTTGTAATGAATTTCGTCTTAAGGCGTCTCGGTCGGCTAAAACCAGAACAACGAGAGATTTTGGTGTCTCATCCAGAGATCTATCCGGAAATCCCTGTGGTCGGTCGGCCCGGGATTCGGCTCCCTTATGTGAAATATTTTGGCTTGCACTATCAGATCTATGATCAGAAAATTGTGATTACCATGATGCCCTCGGTTAGTTGGCGAATCCCCAACGCTGAGTTGATCGCAGTGCTCCGTGAGAGCTTAGAGCGCATCAAACAGATCATTATCGATGCCAATTGGGGCAAAACACAATCCAATTAGGGAAACGTCCATGGAAACAAATGAACGAACCCAAGCCATATACGAGCAGTTGCCGGCATATCCTAAACCGCCCCTGGTGCCTGTGCCCGGGGATGAAGATATCAAGGCATTCCTGGACGAACTGGGCCATGAGGCCGGACCAGTCGCAAAATGGGTGATGAAGGGTTCTATGGCACTGATCGGGTTCCGGCAATTTTTGCGAGGACTTCCAGAGCAATTGGAACAATTGTTACGCCACGCCGATCTCCGCGGCGGCGGTCTATTCAGCCCTGTGATTTCGGCCTCGCTGGCATTGAAAGATGATCCACGATCGCTCAGCCCAATTCAGCGAGCCGCCACCTTGATCTTTGCCGCTCGAAGTCTCTACAACGACCTGATGTCTGGAACTCTTCCCCCAGACCAGTTCAAAGAACATGTGCTCGAAATGGGGCAATATCCGAATTTGTTCTCCACTTGTCTCATCGTCGATGGCAAGCGAGCGCGGATCTTCAAGAGCAGCCAACGGTCGTTCATCGTTGTGATCATCGGTGGAAGATTCTACCGGCTCGATATCGGCGAGCCCAATGATCATTTGACATTTCTACAACTCGTCACAGCATTGGAGCAACTGCGCGAACGCGCGGAACAGGACCAAAAGATAAATCCCATGCCGTCTCCAGGGGGGCTGACCGTTGCATCGCATGCGACGCAGCTTCGGATTTTCAATCAACTCCAGCAGCACTCGATCAATCGGGAGTCGCTGGAGACTCTGCGGCACTGTTTCTTGACGTTGTGTTTAGATTTAGATCAATACCCTCAGACCGATGCCGAATCTGCCCGGATCGCTCATGTGGGGAACAACAGCAATCGCTGGTTCCACACAAGCCTCCAGATAGTTCTGTTTGGCAACGCCAAAGCTGCTGTCATCTGCAATTTCAGCACTTATTTGGATGGCAACCCGATGATGCGGGCGGCAGCCGAACTGCAACGCCGCGCGAGTCTATGCGATGTCACGGTGCAGAGCAATCTCCAGCCTGATCATTCATTTGCTGCAATCCCTTTGCCATGGAAAATTGAACCCCAGTGGTTGCATCAGGCAGAGCAAGAATTCAATCGAATTCGGGATGGCCAGCCGGCGACGTTCGAGATCGCCGGAATCGGAAAAGGGGCTATCGAGGCCTGTGGTTTGCAGCCGATCCCGGTTTTTGTCGTCGCTTTGCTGATGACCATGAAAAAATTGGTGGGCAGGATCGTTCGAATCACGCAATTTATGACCATGTCGCGCTATCGTTGCATGGATTTGGTCACGCCCAATGTCACGACACCGGCCATGGCGCGCTTTGTGGAATATCTGGACCAGACCACGGTCAATCGAAAGCAGGCTGTCACTCTATTGCATGAAGCCATTCAATCGCAGCTTCAGGCCATGCGCCAGGCGCGGAAATGTTTGCCCATTCCCGACGCACTCCGGCTCCAGCTCATGGCAGCAAAAGGGTGGCGCCGTATCTGGCTTGGCTTCATGTTTTTCTTCCGGGTGATAGTGTTTCGAGTATTAGCGGTCCAAAAACGAATGGGGAGGGAGGTGTTGATCTCCCATCCCGAAATTTACCCAGAAGTCCCAGTGGTCGGTCGGCCAGGTATTCGGCTGCCTTATGTCAAATTGTTAGGCCTGCATTATCAGATCTGGGATGATAAGGTTGTGATCACTTTCATGCCCGGCATGAAATGGAACATATCCAATCGCGAGTTCATTAAAGCTCTTGACCAAAGCCTGAATCGCATCGTTGCGCTTTTCCAATCCGAACCAAAACATTGAGGCATATCACTTGAATCAAAATTGGTTTGCTTATCGAAAATACAACCCAAGGGCGGTGTTACGACTGTTTTGCCTGCCTTATGCCGGGGGCAGCGCCATGGCATATCGCAATTGGTCCGAACTTCTTCCATCCATGATCGAAGTCTGTCCGATCGAATTGCCAGGCCGAGGGGTTCGCTTGCAGGAACCAGCTTTCCGAGACATGAAACCGCTGGTCGATGCGGTAGGAGATGCGATCATGCCGTATCTGGACAAGCCATACGCTTTCTTCGGACACAGCATGGGCGCACTGATCGCTTTTGAATTGGCCCGTTGGATGCGCCGGTTGAAACTGCCTGCGGCGACAGTCCTGTTCGCTTCAGGCCATACGGCGCCGCAGCTCGGTTGTAGCCACGAGCCGATCTACGATTTGCCCGATGAAGCGTTCAAGGACAAATTGCGCCAATTGAACGGTACTCCTGAGGCGGTGATCAACAATGACGAACTTATGGCCTTGCTGAGCCCCATGTTGCGCGCCGATTTCCAGGTCAATGAAACCTATCGGTATGATCCAGAACCACCCCTGGCAATTCCAATTGTCGCCATGGGCGGGACCGATGACCGGGACGTCACCATTGCAAGCCTCCAAGCATGGCAAGAACAGACGTCCGTTGGGTTTTCGTTGCATGTTTTCGAAGGGGGACATTTTTTCCTGCAATCCGCTCAACGTCAGGTGCTCCAAACCTTGACAGAGCATTTGAAGACGATATTGATGAAATTGATCTAAATTGAACCATGAACGGTAGCCATGATCCGAAAAATATCCCAGAACCGCTGGCCATTCATCCGGATGAAGTTCACATCTGGAGCGCTCGATTGGATGTCCCCCCAGCGCAGCAGAAGATCTGGGAGCTATATCTGTCGCGCGATGAATTGCAGCGCGCGGCTCGGTATCATTTTGAACGGGATCAAAACCACTTTATTGTTGGTCGGGGAGTACTGCGTAAGATCCTAAGCTATTATACCCAAAAAAAGCCATACGAAATCCGATTCGATTATAACAAATATGGCAAGCCATTATTACCCCCCGAGCTTGGGGGCAGGCATTTGCATTTCAACCTGTCGCATTCGGCTGGTATTGGCATTTATGCGGTAGCATTCAAGCGCGAGGTAGGAATTGATATCGAATTCATCCGGCCCGATTTCTCGGAATTAGAGATCGCCGAACGATTTTTCTCGCCAGATGAAGTGAAGGTCTTGCATAGTTTGCCCCTGGCCGATCAAAAAAAGGCGTTCTTTTTGTGCTGGACCAGGAAAGAGGCATTCATCAAGGCAAAAGGACAGGGGCTTTCCATTCCGCTGGACCAATTCGATGTCTCTTTGATCCCAGGGCATCCAGCAAAGTTGCTGAAAACTCGCTATGATTCTTATGATGTGAATCGTTGGACATTATTTGATATCAGCAGCTTTCCTGGTTATGCCGGGGCAGTTGCTGTTGAGGGACGAAACTGCCAGTTGAAATATCAGTATTCATCGGAATTTTGAAATCCGTAAATTGAAATTTTCATCTTCGGACTCGGTTGAAACCTGAAATCCAAGATGAAAATGATTATCCAATAATTGCCTGAAGAAACATACGAAAATACACCCACAGCGCCTATTGCTCTTAGCAATTTGTGTCATTTTGTGTTTTTCGTGGGCAAAGGGTGTTCAATTTCATTTCCCATGGTTCATTTCAGAAGTTTGGCTGAATCTAATTTCTTATGAGAAGACTATGGATAGTTTGATTGGGATTAGCGCCAGAAACTGGTGGAGGTTGCTCGTTCAAAACAAATTTGCCATCGATCCAGTCCCGTTGTATTGGCTGAAGGCAATCGTCGTCACCTATAAAAGCATTCGAAATTCGATGCGATTGAAGGTGGAACAGCGCATCTATGCCCAGGAGGTCGCCTCGGTGAATATCGATAAGCCGCCGATCTTTATTCTGGGACATTGGCGCAGCGGCACCACGCTGTTACAAAATTTAATGTTGCTCGACAGGCAATTTGCTTTTCCGGCTGTGTTTCAGTGTAATTATCCGTTTACTTTTTTATCCATTGAACCGAAAATTATGAAGCTTTACGCCAACAGCGATTCGCAAGCCCGTCCCATGGACGATGTGAAAGTGACGCCGCTGAGCCCCGGGGAAGAAGAATTTGCGCTGGCGGTTTTAACCCTGAAATCACCGTTATTGGCATGGATATTCCCCCGTCGCGAACAATTTTATGATCGATACCTGACCTTCGATCAAGTGGATCGCTGGGAGATCGATGAGTGGAAGGACGCATTCATCTTTTTCATCCGTAAGCTGAGCTATCGCCATAATCGGCAATTGCTCCTAAAGTCGCCTCCAAACACAGCACGCATCAAGCTATTATTGGAGATGTTCCCAGATGCCAAGTTCATCCATATCCATCGCAATCCGTACGTTGTGTTTCAGTCGACGCAGCGACTCTATCAGAAGGCGTTGTCCACCGCCATGCTGCAACGCTCGGATCATTCCAGCCTGGCCGCGGGGATTATCCGACGTTACGACATGATGTACCAGGCCTATTTCGAGCAAAAAGCGCTTATTCCAAAACAAAATTTCATGGAAGTCGAGTTCGAAGCGCTGGAAGCTGATAAACTGGGAACGATCGAGAGGATTTATCAGCAGTTGAATATCCCCGGTTTTGAGAGCATGAGGCCGAATTTAGAGAAATATCTTGAGTCCATCGCGGATTATCAGAAGAACAAGCATCCAGATCTGCCAGAAGCGCTGAAAGAGCAGATCGCCTCGGCCTGGTGCTCATATTTCGAGGCATGGGGATATTCAATTTGAGCTGTATCTATCATGGAGGAATAGATCGAAAAGATCACAGAACAAGGTTTGGACCTCCAGAAAAGAATATCGCAGCTATTACCTGGCCTGCTTTTAGCTGATCTGATCGAGCTTTGATCCCCTAATCTTAAAACGATATTCGTATCTTGCGAACGCAGCGTTATGGGAATTTAATTTGGTAAGGAATTTCGGATGGAAAGCATCATTGGAATCACAACAGGCGATTGGTTAAAATTGCTAACGGAAAACAAGTTTCGTATCGATCCACCATATTGGCACAAGGCTATATTTTTGACGATGAAAAGTATGTTCAACAGCTTGCACAGCAACAAAGAACGCAGTGTGTATGGTCAATCGATCCAGAAGACACGAATGACAAATCCGCCGCTATTTATTCTCGGACATTGGCGGAGTGGAACAACCCTGCTTCATAACCTGATGTGCCAGGATCCACAATTTTGTTATCCCAACCTCTTTGAGGTATATAATCCGCACTCGTTTCTTTATTTAGAACCGATGATCGCCCCCAAAATGGCTGAGATGCCAGCGACCAAGCGACCCATGGATAATATGGAGGTCAAATTCGATAGCCCGGCCGAAGATGAATTCGCTTTGGCGATCCTCAGTTTGCGCTCGCCGCTGCTGGCCTGGCCATTTCCGCGACGCGAAAAAATTTATGATCGGGACCTCACTTTTCAGGATTCACCCCAGGAGCATATCAACCAGTGGAAATCCGCGCTGCTTTTATTGTGCCAGAAGCTGACCATTAAATATCAACGGCCCATTATCTTTAAATCTCCAGCTCATACCGCTCGGCTCAAATTATTGCTGGAATTATTCCCTGATGCGAAATTCATCCATATCCACCGCAACCCGTACACAGTTTTTTCTTCCACTCGAAAGCTTTACGACACCGCTGTCCCTGGTTCTTATTTGCAGCGACCAAACCGAAACACCATCAATGACGGGATCTTAAGGCGCTATCAAATGATGTATCAGGCCTTTTTTGACCAACTGCATCTAATACCGCAACAAAATTATGTGGAAGTATGCTTTGAGCAGTTTGAATCCAGTATCGTAGCGACCATTGCCAATATTTACCGGCAACTCAACCTGCCCGGATTCGATGTGCTCAAACCCAAATTGGAAGCCTATGTCAATTCTCTCTCGGGCTATAAGAAAAATGTTCATCCTTCAATCGATAGCCATTTGCGAGATCAAATTGCTCAGCAGTGGCGAGTATGTTTCGATACCTGGGGATATAAACCATGATTGTGGGGAATCCATTATTCCCTCGTGGACATTGGACAGACCCTCTGTGATTGACACGCAGTAGCAAGAAATCTTCCTTGTTTTTTTGAGTTTTTATTGCTATATTTTCCAGCCAATCTCGTCATACAATGCTTCGAATTAACAGCATGGAGGATTTCATGCGAAAAGCTGCAATCATGGCTCAGTTGCTGATGGTGCTTTTCTTCTGTATCTCCCTTCGCGGCCAGGATCAACCGGAGAAAAAGATCGAACTCTCTCGGAAAAATTTTGGCTTTCAAATCGGGAGCGGTCTATTTCAAAAGGTCAATTTGAATTTGACCAATTTTGATCAGCAGGTGGTCGCCACTTCAGAGCATCTATTGCCGCTGGATTTGAAAGCGAGCTTCTATTATTTTTTCACCCCAAATTTGGCCATTCGATTTGCCTCCGGGTACGGCTTTAGTCAGCAGAAGGCTAAGGACTATCTGGACTTCAGCAAGATCCATGTAGGTCAGAAGATCTATCAATCGCAATCCTTATTTTCGGTAGCTGGATTCCCTGCCGAAGCCGTACTGCTGTTCCAAACCCCTATTGATGTTCGCGCCAATTCATTTTTGCATTTCGGAATAGGGCTGGGATATTATGTTTACAATTATCAGGCCAGGGGGACGATAGCGGAGCTGAATGCAAAGACGATGGTCATGCTGCAGGAAAAGAAATATCGGAGCCCGGAGCTCACGTTGTCTGGGGCTGCGCAATTCTTCGTTTTGGGGTTCGAAATAAAAGTGACTTCTCGGATGGCAGCTATTTTGGAGCTATCCAAATTGGGCTGGAGCAGCATGAACCTGACACAGGATCACGTTCACCAACAGGTGGAGAGCGGAAAAATCACGTTCGAATATCAATACGGTTTCTGGAAGCAGAACTATGGGACAAGAAATGGGTTCGAGGATATCGCCATGTCCCTTGGCGTTCTGTGGCAGCTTTAGACAAGCAATATGAAGTTGGATGAAGCCATCCCAGGCCCGGGCCCCTCGCTTGAAGTTGAGGATGGTTTCGGCCTGAATGGGTGAAGCCAGCCAAATGGCAGCAGCTCGGATGGATTGAAAGTCGATCTTCAGGATGAAAAAATTCTCAATTCCCTCCATGTCTTTCTAACCTGGATAGACACCTGCAAAGCATAGGAGTTTGTCATTCCGAGCGAAGCGAGGAATCTCATCTTTCTAGAAGCGACGGTGAATTACTTCGTCGCTTGCATCTTCCTAATGACTCCCTTTTTTCTCTTTTGCATTACTTCATTTCCGTGGCAGTTCCAATTCTGTGGCTGAATTTTTTAGGGACACGGAAAAAGGCTGACACGGAATGCTACTTGGTTTTTCAACGACAATATCTTATTTTTGGCTTCTCCCCAGCGCTCCTCAGAGAAGTGATGGAGATATAAAGTCCCCCTTCTCCTTCGAGGAGAAGGGGACAGGGGATGAGGTCCAAAATACCACCGCCTGCGTGATTTGCCTGGCTGATAAAAATCAATTCCGTGTGAGTTCCAATTCCGTGGCCTGGAAAAAAACACTATTCACTGAGTGCTTTGCGGGCATAGAATCTATATATTCCTCTGGTGTGATTCATTGGAGAATTTTGGGGCTTAATAAAAAACCTCGGGGGTTTTCATCATCTCATCAATATCGTATAGAAATTTCTCCCAGCTTTATTTTATTGCCACCCCAATGCAATGGATCCGCGCCTAGACTGACAACTAAACCATGCTTTTCCCGGCGATCATAGCTCATACATGAAAGTCAAGGTAACGTTTCTGGGTTCGCGCAGGTTTCGCTCCAGTTGGACATACGCATAGTTCATCGCGTTATTGAGCGCCAGAATGGCAGTAAAGGGCGGCAGCCGCAGATAGGCCCGGTACGTCCATACCTTTTGAGCCACGCGCTGATCATAAGCATAGAGCATCACAGTATCAATCCGGCTGGCGTATCGATATTCGGCCTGAAACTCAAATGGATCGAATTTAATCGATGGCACGACAAAAGCCAGCACCTTGGGTCGATAGGTCAGCGGTTTGTGGGTCTTCATGTCCTGGGCGTCCATATAGGTGAAATTCGCTTGAAAGCCGAGATGATTATGGACCCAACTTCCTTTGGTCGATATCTCAAAACCGCGGATTCTTGCCCGGACGACGTTTTGGAACTGGACCTGCAGGCTGAAGTCGTCTAAAATTTCCTCCACTGGTTCAATGTAGTTGTAATAGTTGTTATTGAACACCGCCGCATCGATCCACCAATTATTGGTGATCTCCTGATGGACGCCCAGTTCTGATGACCACACTTTTTCAGCCTTGAGTTTTTCGTTCGGCACCGCGGTGAACAGCTTGTACTTAAAATTGATGAACCTTTCGGTAATAGAAGCGGCTCGGAAGCCACTGCCCAACGAGAATCGGATTTTCGTCCCCTCGAATGGATTGTAATTCATGCCGAATTTTGGGTTCAGATGGCTCTCCCGATAGCTGGAGTGGAGCACCCGATAGGCATCGTAGCGCAACCCCAACGTCATGGTCATGGTTCTGTGAAGCTGCCATTGATCCTGAACGAAAGGAGCGATCGAAAAGCCGCGATGGTTGCCGATAAATTTAGTATGCCCGCCATCCAGCTTGTATTCGGTTCCGAAGGTCAAACTGTGCTGCCGGTGCGGCAGCCAATCCATTTTCAACTCAGCGCCGATCCCCTCTGCCGGGAAGTAGTCCGTGCCCCGATTATACTGATCTCCCATTAATGAGCTCAGGAACGAAGCCCGAAATTTCATCCCGAACTTGGAGCCGAATTGCTTTTGATACAGCGCATAACTATCGTAGAAGTTCATGCGCACCTTCGCGCCATTATAGAAGGGCGAAGAGATGAGCGAATTGTGCTGATCCTGCCACTCGATGAACTCGCTGCGGTTTTCATAGCTATAGCCGCCATAGCAGGTGAGCTTCGAGGCATCGGGAAATTGATAGATGAGCTTGGTGCTTGCGTTGACGCGGTAGAAATCTCCATCCATGCGATAGCCAGTGGACCGATGATAGCCCAATCCGATATGAAGCCCGAGATCTCCGAAACTTTTGCTGTAGCTCAGGTCATTGCGGGAGAAATTGAGCGTGCGATCGGTCCATTTCCATTGGGGATAGGGAGGATCTGTGTAAAAGCCGTTCACGGTACGCAGTTTTAACCGACCTTCGCGGGTCGGGGATTTCGTGATTACGTTCACCACGCCGCCCAATGCGTTGGAACCATACAATGCCGAACCTGCCCCTTTGATCACCTCGATCTGCTCCGCATCCAAGATCGGCAGAATATTCCAGTTGATTTCATTGTTGTCACTATGCATCATGGGGACTTCATCGATAACCAGCAACACGCGCGAGCCCACCCCGCGCGTATAGCCAGAGGAACCGCGAATGTTGATGTGATTTTCGATGAAATGAACCCCAGGTACGCTCTCTAACGCGTTGTCCAGCCGTAAGGGCACCCGGTCCACCAGTTCAATTTTTGGCACCACAGAAACGCTGTGGGGGACAACGGATAGATCCTGCTGTTGCTTGCTGGCAGTGACGACAATCGGATTCAATCCCAGAACCGTTGGTTCCAACTCAATGGTAGGTACTTTCACCGTGGTTCCGAGCTCCAGCACAATCTCCGATGATTGGTAAATTTTATAACCGATCATTGAGAATCGGAGCGTACAACTCGTGAGCGGTATTTTCCTCAGCACAAAGGTCCCATCGGCGTTGGTGCTGGTGCCCAGATAGGTGCCCACCACCAGTACATTCACTCCAGCCAACGGCTGACGCGTGTCTTTATCGATCACCTTGCCAGTAATTGTGGCAAAGATGTCCTGTGAATAAGCACAGGCGAAGGAAAACAGAAGCAGCGCAACAACGAGCGAGAGCGTCTTCATATTGCATCAATTCCAGTTTCATTCATGTCTTTTGACCGCATTTTGCCCAGCGATCATTTGATTCATGCGACCCAATTGATAGCCAGTAGGGCCAAACAACCTGGGTCACTTCATCTAATTCAACAAAGCGCACGAACGATAATGCTAACTTATGGATAGGTCCGCGTAAAATCGGCCACCAGATGGATCCAGGTCGTATCCCCAGTCACTTTATCGATCCAATATTCGAAGGTCTGGCCTTTATTGATGCGCTTGCCTTCGTATCGCAACGTGCCGATTTGAATGACTGGATCGATATTGGGGATTTCCAAATCAGCTATTTTTCGAAAATCGTATGGATCGCCTTTTTCTCCCTTCCAGAACAGCGCAAGATATTTGTGATTTCCCGGTGAAACGTCCAATACGAATTGATAGTATGGCATATAAGGGTTGTTTTGGGGCGTTACCCGAGTCGGCAGCGTTAGATCCCACCCCAATGCGAAAAGGTAATCGGACACCTTATTGGGGCGATTGGGGAACGAGGCCAGAATGATCATCGCGGTGTTGGGGTTGAATTCCCCAATATAGGAGATTTTGCCCTTGATAAATGCGCCGGACCGGACAAAACCAAAGTCGGCATAGATATCAATGTTAGGAACAAATTGACTGCCTCGAGGAATGGTGACAGATTTGGGCTTGAACAGATTCGGCTCGGTGTAAACGCCAAGGATGTTCGAGATGGTCTCAAATGACCATTCCTCTCCCTTTGGCTTCCAGAGCACGGCCACAACATCATAGGTATTGTAGCCCAGTGGCATCATATACTCAATTGTATCCGTTGGCACATCCCGCCTGAAATAGAGCGGCGGAGTTTTAATAATATCTGTCCATTTCTGAGGCGGAAAATCTGGGGCAACCACGACCACCATATCGCCGCTTTTGGCTTCTTCGACTTTATCGATAGATTGAATGATGATCTTGCCCTGGATCCATGGCCCAGGTTCGAGACCATGGTCTTTCTGGCATTTGAGAAGCGTGATCATAAGCACCAGTGCAGTGCATAATAGGGCTGAACGTTTCCGCATAGGGGATCGGCTCCAGTTTGTCATATCACTTGATCAAAGCAATTTTTTGAGAGGCGGAATTTCGGCTGCTTTTCGCCTTGCAAAGATAGATGCCCGAACTGACTGGTTGATCCATCTCATCCCGGCCGTTCCAGGTCAAAAGATGGATCCCGGGCTGATACAGTTTATTCGCCAACGCGATCAACTTTCGACCATGCACATCATAAATTTCCACGGTGACCCAATCCGGTCTATCGAGCTCGAACGAAAATGTGGTCGATGCATTGAACGGATTCGGATAGTTGGGCAGCAATCTAAAATTTATCGGGACATAATCATCATCGCGTCCCGCTACGGAAGCTGCGTATTGCTGGGCTTCCGTATAGAGGATCATCGGCGAGTTGAAATTATAGAACATGGTTTGCGCGAAATCTGTGGTCAAATTTGCGGGCAACAAATAGGTCGCGCTGTTATATGTGATCACGCCAGCCAGATTGTAGCTCTCGAACAACATGCCATGATCGCCATAAGAAAAACCATCACCGGTGTCATAATCGTTGCCAACGGGCAATGGACTGCCACTCTTGTCATCCCAATAATACAACGATTGCGTGTAAGGATCCGAAACGCTCGGGTCCTTTTCTAAATTTACGGCATTGATGGTAAGGAGCGTTCCAAATTGGCCGGTGACCATGGTCCAATTGGACGAGTTGTTCTGGAGAGCTAAATTCAACTTGCCCGCGTCACTCAAGCCATCCACTGTGATATCTCGGTTTTTTATCCCGCTGCTATCCCCGCTAAAAAATTTGGCGCCGCTGATGCGCGGATCGAGATCATAGGACATGCGCAGCATCTTGAACAGCCATTGCGCTTGCAATTCAACATTGCCACTAAAATTGCTGTAATATGGGAAAAATTTTCTGGTGAAGGTAGCAGAATATTCAAAATTTGGAATGTCAAACTTGAGCGAGTCACGGCGTTGAATTCTAATTGGACCTGCTTTGATATAGGCTGCCGATTTTACCAACACCTTGCTTTCATCGAGTATCAGATCGACCCCTGGAAACGGTATCGCTCGAACCCGAAACTTGGTGCGATCATAAAAATCTTTGCCGTCTCCTTTACCATCGCTGGTAACCAGCATGGTCTGAGCGAACCAGTTGTTCCGATTGCCGATCACATAATATTTGCCGATGACGCTGTCGGTGGCGGCATTGTAGCTGAGATATTTCACAGGGCTTCTGTTCTGTTCCGTCAGAGTCGTCGATCGATAGAGATAACACCAACCTCGCTTATTTTTGTCCCTGCTATCCACGACCTCGATTTCATATCTTTTATTTTGTTTCGCACCAGGATCATCGATCCAATTGCCAGGGCTGACCTTATCGCCAAGGTCCTGTGCCAAAAACAGCAGCTCGTCGTTGTCATCGAACAATTGGTCTGGAGCATCTGCGATCGTTGGATCTAATTCATCGATCTGGAAGGGAATCGGTTTCCAGGCGGACTCGGTTTGGGAATAGGCATAGAGGAAGAGCTGATTCACGGGAGTGTTATTGAAAAGATCAAAAGCATTACCCCTGAGGATAACGGTCTCATAGCCTCGCTCTGCCGGCAAACTCTTCGTTTGCAGCACCTGGCTGGTTGCCACGGCGGCACTCAGCAGCAGGCTGGTAACGAGTATGATCAATCGGTAGCTATTTTTCATGATGGTGTCCTCCTTGTGAGTTCATGGAGACATTTATGCTGATTGTTGGGGCAAAATCTGCTAATGAAACGAACGGCATAAAAAAAGGGTTCCTTTTTACTTCTGCCAACTTGTTCATTTCGCAGATCCAATAGGAACCCTGTTATATCAAATTATCGGAACTTGGCTCCGGCGGTAGGACTCGAACCTACAGCCTAGTGGTTAACAGCCACCCGCTCTGCCGATTGAGCTACGCCGGAAAAACACTATCATCTGTTGCTCAAACAATGCTGCTCAAAAAATCGCCGCCAATATACAAATTTTTTTCCTCATTGTCAACAGTTTTTTTAGGTTAAATTTTACCCATATTGGGAACAAAAAAGAACCGACTGAATTCAATAACCGAGTTCAAATGCTAATTTTGAATGGTTATAGTGGAGGCGAGAAAAATGAATTGGAGAACAAAGCTGCTTTTGATACCTGCGATAATGCTGTTCTTTTCGATACTGCTCAACATCAATCTGATCGCTAAAGAAATTTCTGGCATTGTTTTCGAAGATATCAACAAAAATCTCAAATATGATCAGGGGGACCGAGGTATTCCCGGGGTCATGGTATCCAATCAACGGGACGTAGTGATAACTGATGAGCATGGACGCTTTAAGCTTTCGGTCGAAAGTGAGGCGATCATTTTCATGACCAAACCGGCTGGCTACATGACGCCGACCAACGCGCATCACCTGCCGCAGTTTTATTATATCCATCAGCCGAAGGGATCTCCAGATGGCAATTTTAAATACAAGGGATTGACGCCAACTGGTAAGCTCCCAGCCTCACTCGAATTTCCATTGTTGAAGGCAGATGAGCCCGACAACTTTGCAGCGATCGTATTTTCGGATCCCCAACCGCGCAACCATCAAGAAATCGATTATATCCGGGATGACGTGGTGGCTGAGCTGATCGGCACAAAGGCCCTGTTCGGCATCACCCTGGGCGACATTACATTCGATGACCTATCGCTTTATGATCGTTACAATCAAATTGTGGGCTCGATTGGGGTTCCGTTCTACAACGTGCCAGGAAATCATGATATGAATTACGAAGCTCAGGATGACCGCTATTCCTTGGAGACCTTTAAACGATATTTCGGCCCGAATTATTATTCTTTTGACGTGGGAAAGGTTCACTTCATCGTCCTTGACGTGGTGGAGTATCTGGGAAAAGATCCGCAAGGCCACCCACGCTATCAGGGCAAAATAGGGGAGCGACAGCTCCAATGGTTGCGCAATGATCTCAAATATGTGCCGAACGATCGGCTCATTGTGCTGAACATGCATATTCCGCTCTATACTTCTTATGGTGATGATGCTTCGATCAACGTGGTGGATCGCACCGCGCTCTTCGAGGCGCTTAAGGATCGGGAGCAGGTGTTGGCACTGGCTGGCCACATGCATAACTTGGAGCATAATTTCACCGGCGCAGAATTCGGCTGGCAGGGAAGCAAACCATTGCATCAATTGATCTGCGCCGCTGTATCTGGAACGTGGTGGACTGGGATGAAGGACGAGCGGGGTATCCCCATTGCCGATCAACGGGATGGGACGCCGAACGGGTATCACATCATCCAATTCGAGGGGAATCGCTATCGCATTTCCTTTAAACCCGCGAAATTTGCGGCGGATTTTCAATTGCGAATTTCCGAGCCGCTTGGAAAAATCAGCCAGAAATCCATTCACCAGCAGCGCGTGGTTGTCAATGTATTTGATGGCAGTGAAAAATCAACCGTAATGTGGCAATTGGATGGTGGAGCCTTTCAAGAGATGGATCGAACGCTGATGAAAGATCCATACTATGAGCGCATTTACCAACAGCTCAAAGCGGAACTTCCATCATGGGTTTCCCCAGAGCTGTCCACGCATATCTGGACCGCTCCATTGCCAGACGAATTGGGGATAGGCGTTCATAAAATTGTGGTCAGAACGATCGATCAGTTTGGGAATGAATATCAAACAGCCTCTGTATTTGAGGTGGAAGAATAGCTTGAGAATATGGCAGCCATAAAGGGATTAAGGCAATGGTGAAGCGGCCGGTTTGGATTGCATTCATCAGCATCGTGCTTATTATCGGGAATCCTGGGATAAACGGTGGTCAAGAGGCAAAGCAGCGCCCAAAAATCGGTTTGGCGCTCAGCGGTGGCGGTGCAAAGGGTCTGGCCCACATCGGCGTTTTAAAAGTACTGGAGCAAGCCGGGCTTCCTATTGACTGCATTGCAGGAACCAGCATGGGCAGCGTGGTTGGGGCGCTCTATGCCATTGGCTATCGCGCGGATGAATTGAGACGAATCGCGGTCACTACAAATTGGGAAGACCTGTTAACCGATGAGGTCTCCCGACGCTATATTGCGATGGAGGAAAAAATCTGGGATGGCCGCTATACTGGCTCCTTTCCGATCAGCAGTCGCGGTCTCCAATTGCCATCGGGATTGATCGCTGGTCAAAAAATCTCCAAATACTTCGCCCGGCTCACCTGGTCCGCCCATCATATCGACGATTTTAAGCAATTGCCTATTCCATTCATTTGCGTGGCCTCGGATATAGGCACGGGCGAGGCGGTTCCGATCGATAGCGGCTTCCTGCCCGATGCCATCCGAGCAAGCATGGCCATTCCCACGGTCTTCACACCCATTCGGTTGAACAACCGATTGCTGGTCGATGGCGGATTGGTTCGGAATCTACCTGCCGAGGATGTAAAGCGATTGGGTGCGGAGATTGTGATCGGCGTCGATGTGAGTTTTACCCTGCTCCCTGAGGACCAAATCAAGTCATTTTTAGATATTATCACCCAATCCCTAAGTTTCGTGGAAGCACAGTCCCGCGAGCGGCAGCGTGCATTGTGCCATATTTTGATCCAGCCCGATATCTCAGAGCTATCCATGTTCAGCTTCAATAAAGTTGAAGATATCATTCGAAGAGGGGAAATAGCTGCCGAGGCAATGTTGCCCCAGATTCGGGCATTAATGGATTCACTGAATATATCTCCTGAATATCCCGTCGAATTTCTGCCTCCAAAAGTCGATTCGATTTACATCAAAAGTCTCAAGATCACCGGCCTGCAAGATGTCTCGCGCCGGCTGGTATTGGCGGAGCTCAATATTCAAGTACCTGGTTGGATTTCGGCCCAGGATCTGGATGATGGGATTGACCGCTTGTACAGCTCTCGCTTCTTCGAACGAGTGACCTATAAATTGATCCCCAGCGCCCAGGGGAGCGATTTGGTGATCCGGGTGATCGAAAAAAGCACGCATCTGTTTCGATTCGGTCTGAGATATGATAGCTATTTCAAGGCCGCTTTGCTATTAAACACCACGTTCCGCAACCTTGCCGAGCATGGATCGAACCTGATCCTCGATCTCAAATTGGGCGACCAATCCATGGTCGACCTGCAATATTTCATTCATACCGGCTTAAGACAGCGCTTTGGCTTGCACGCCACCGCTAACCATTCCAGCGAAAGCTTCGATATATATGAGCAAAAACAGCGAACCTCCAACATCCGATCGACTGCTATTAAGGGGGAGTTGGTTTTGGGGAGTATTTTCTCAACCGTTGCCATCACTGGGTTCGGGGTAAGAGGAGAGTACATTCATCTGGCGCCCAGGGTCGGGAGTGATAGCCTGGTCTCAAGAGATTTTCGGCTGCTCTCACTTTATAGTTTGATCTGGATGGACACGTTCAACCATGCCGTGTTCCCCACACGAGGACAGTCATTGAAATTGACCGGCTTGCTGGCAGATCGAAACGTGGCAAGCAACATCAATATGAGTCGGCTGCATTTCGATTGGAAAATGGTGCATCCGCTTCATCGGCGCGCTTCATTGTTGATGCGTTGCCAACTGGGGGCAGTGCATGGAAAAGATATCCCTTTGAACTACAAGTTTTACCTCGGCGGTGCTGACTCATTCGATGGATTAAAATATCAGGAACGATCTGGCAGTTACATCCAGGCAGTTCAGGCTGGAGTTCAATTTGAGATTATGCCGAAGCGTTTTCTCCAGCTTCGCTGGAATTATGGCAACACCTCAGATCAATGGAAAAATCTGTTCATTCACCGACGCGCTATCACTGGCATTGGGGCGACGCTCGGCGCCATTACCCCCATCGGACCGATCGAGTTGACGCTGATGGGTGGAAGCTGGCATCGATTGCTGCTTTATTTCAACCTCGGCTACAAGTTCTGATTGGTTTTAGCCCATTAGTCCAGGTATTAAAATCTTCGGCAAAATATGAGCTCATCATTCAACTCGATTCTAATCCAACTTGTTGCAAGACCGATCGAAGGATTTGAGCAGAGCGCTGCAATCCCTCCAGCTCTTCGCTGGCTAATGGCAACTCAATTTGGGATACAACGCCGCGGCGACTGATGATCGTCGGAACGCTCAGACAGACATCCGAGATGCCGAGGTAATGATCAAGATAACTCGAAATCGTTAAAATGCTGTTTTGATCCCGCACGATGCTTTCAACGATGGTCAACGTGGCCAGGCCAATGGCGTGATAGGTAGCCCCCTTTTTTTCGATCAAATGATAAGCAGCCGTTCGGACCTCCTCGAATAATTGGTCTTTCATCTCCTTTGAACAACCGCGTCCGCATTTCTGGCAGTATTGAGCCAATTGCACGCCGCTGATATGCACCAGGCTCCAGACTGGCACTTCGCTATCGCCGTGTTCGCCGATGATGTACGCATGAACGTTGCGCGGATCGACGCCGCAATGCTGGCTCAATAAAAATCGAAACCGCGCGCTATCCAGCGTAGTTCCTGTGCCGATAATGCGGTTCGATGCGAAACCCGAAAATTTGATGGCGGCATAGGTCAGCACATCCACTGGATTGGAGACGATGATAAAAATGCCATGTCGATTATATTGAGCGATTTCTGGGATCATGCGCCGAAATATTTCGACGTTCCGCTGAGTGAGGTCCAGCCGTGATTCGCCCGGTTTTTGCGCAGAGCCAGCGGTGATGACCACGATGTCCGCATCGGAGCAATCGGCATAGCTGCCAGCATAAATTCGGGCGGGACGGACATACGGCAGTCCATGGCTTAAATCCTGCGCCTGCCCTTCAGCTAAATCGCGATTGATATCGATCAGCACGATCTCCGATGCCAGTCCTCGGATCAGAAGCGCGTATGCAAAAGTCGACCCCACTTGACCGGCCCCAATAATACAGATCTTCAATGTCAATTTTTCATTCATAAATGACCTTGCATAAATTCCATATTTTTTTCTGAAATGATTATCGCTTTTGAACGCTGAGGTCCGGTTTGCACCATCAGCTTTGAACCATGGCAAAAAGCGTCCAGCAGTACTGATGAATTAATTGCTTTGAAGCAAATGTTGTTTCATTAAAATGCAATCATAAAAATAATTGAGCCCATTGCCGTTCAGATAGGCTCTCACCGCATCGTCCAAGGTATTTAACTGGAACCAGAAATCCCTGATGCCCCGGTCATGGCATTGTTTGACTGCTTCGATCGAGATGGTCGGATTGGTTATGATGATAGCTCCCTCCAATTCGTGCTGAATTTCCTGGAGCGAGCGATAGCATGTGATGGAACCGATCCGATCCGTGTGCGGATTGATCGGATAGACCTGGTAGCCCCTGCTGATCAGCAGGTTGTACACCTGACGGCTCACGCGGCCCGGATTCCGTGAGAAGCCAAATAGGGCTAAATTTCTCTTTCGCCAAAATTGGATCATTTTCTCATGCTCGGTCATAGCACCTCCTCTGCTACTTTCTTTTCGAATTCAAGACAAATTGAAGGGGATTAATAGGGACACGGAAAAAGAACTCTCACGGAAAAAACTTCAAAACTCCATCTCTGTGTTGGCTGTGCGTGTCAAAAATAAGATTTTGTGTCATTGCGAGGCGCGAAGCGCCGAAGCAATCTCATCAAGAGCAATAGCTTGCTTCGCTTCGCTCGCAATGACACTGCATTAAAAGGCGAATTGAGAACTATCACCTCACTTCCGTGGCAGTTCCAATTCCGTGGCCTAATTTTTTTATTGCGCTCAGAAATGAGAGTGCTCAGAATTGTTGGACACGGAAAAAGAACTGACACGGAATGCTACTTGGATTTTGACCGAAAATATCTTGTTTTGACATCTCCCCAGCGCTCCTCAAAGAAGCGTCGGAGATACAAGGTCCCCTTTCTCCTACAAGAAGAAGGGGACAGAGGATGAGGTCTAAGATACCACCGGCTGCGAGATTTTTTGGTCCGATAAAGAACATTTCCGTGGCAGTTCTAATTCCGTGACCTAAATTTTTTCAGGGCACGGAAAAAAACTCGAAGAATATTAAAGCCTCCAGGCGAGCAAAAGTTTCACCGAAGGGCCTGATTTATTCATCCATTGCTGATGAAGTGGGAAGACCGGGTTCGTTTCATCACCTATCTTGATCCTGCAAAAAGCACCGACCCCGCTCCGAAGCATTCCGCTAAATTTTAGCTTGCTTCTTTGCTTTTTTTTAGTTATAATTTTCTGGAATTCGACGACCAAATCCAAGGTTGTTCACGATCATGTCGATCGACATCGATGATTCAATAGAGTGGCTTCATTCAGGAAAATTGTTTGGTTGTTTTGAACAAGCGTATCGGCGCTAAAACGCCAAATGGCTCTGAAAAAAAATAGCAGGAAGAAATGGTCAAAAGGTCAACAATATTATGTATCATTTTCATGATGACCGCGATAAGAGGATTGGCCATGGAGAACATCATGAAAGCAATACCCAGGGAGATCCTTGGCTGGCAGGCAGCGGAGCCTGATGAGTTTTATGATCGAGAAACGCTATATGATCTGATTGACGGCGGCGCGGAACTGTATTTGACCTACGACTTTCGTCAAGCTGTGGTGAGACGATTCGCTAAATCTGATGCGCCAGAGATCGAGCTGGGGATTTACGATATGGGGTCTGGGCCGGATGCTTACGGTATCTTCTCTGCGGAGCGGCAGGATCAGGATATTGGGGTGGGACAGGATTCCGAGTACGGGGGCGGGCTATTGCGCTTTTGGAAGGGACAGTATTTTGTCACCGTCCTCGCGATCGGCGATGAGGCACAGGCGCGTCCGGCAATTTTGGCGCTCGGCCACAGCGTTGCAAATGCGATCCCCCAGATCAGCGAACGGCCATCGATTCTAAGTTTTCTGCCGAAAGAAAATTTGATCCAGACCAAGATCCGCTTCTTCCATAGCCACCAGGTCCTCAATCGACAGTATTTTTTGGCCAGCGAAAACATCTTGAACCTGAATCGTCACACCGATGCGGTATTTGCGACTTATCAGATCAATTCCAGCAAAAGTTTCCTGCTATTGATCCAATATCCAGATCGTGCGAGCGCAAAAGAGGCTTATGCTGGCTTTTTGGCGGATTATCTGCCAGAGGCAGATGGGCGTGGAGCGGCTCAGACAGAAAATGGCAACTGGACAATAGCCAAGAGGATGGATCGCAATCTGATAATAGTCTTCGAAGCGCCAGAGAAAAACTGGGCTGCCGATCTGGTGGAGCAGACGATTCGATTGCTGGGAGGGAAATAGCTGCTAAATGCGAATAGGCTCCTGCAAAATAGCGAAATCTATGGTCCCGAGCGAGACGAGCATACTGATATTCCATTAAGCCACAAAGGCTCGCTTCGTTGCTTCGCTCCTCGTGATGATCGGTTTTCTGCTATGTTCTAAAACGCAAAAATGGGGAGTAACAGGAGGGAAAAAAGCCATCGGCAAGTTATTATTAGAGCGATCGGAACGGGAGCGAGCCGAGCAAATGACTGGTTTATTGATCGAGAAAAAAATCTTCTGCATCCGCTTCGATGATCAAAGCGGACCCATGCGCTGAATGAACAGATGGTTTGGAGCACAATTTACCTTCTGGGTTCATTATAAAGAGTGAAGGAGAAAGGTGATGAGAGAGAAAATAACACGCAGAGATTTCATGAGAGGGACGGCGGCAGCGGTCGCAGGACTGGCACTGGGATTTCCGCTGGAACAGGCAGCCAAGGCAAGGGTTGTATTGGTGCGTCATCAGGGAGCACTGGACGAGAACTCCAGGCCGAACGCGGAGATCATCAGAAAGATGCTGGATGACGCGGTCATGGCTGTGACAGATCAATCTGAGCCACTGGCAGCCTGGAAGCAATTGATCAAACCAGGCGATGTCGTTGGGGTCAAGACCAATGTTTGGCGCTATCTTCCAACGCCTGCGGAACTGGAAGCTGCCATTCGGCAGCGATTGTTGGATGTGGGTGTGAAGCCAGAGAACATCGCATTCAATGATCGCGGAGTGAGAGATGACCCAATCTTTCAGCGAGCAACGGCCCTGATCAATACGCGGCCGTTGAGGACCCATTATTGGGCTGGCATCGGGGGGTGCATCAAAAATTTGATCACCTTCGGCGCGCGCTGGCCGGATTATCACCCCGATAGCTGCGCCGATCTCGGCTTGCTGTTGAAATTGCCACAGGTTCAAGGCAAAATTCGCTTGAACATCTTGTGTGCCCTCACACCTCAGTTTCACGGTCGCGGGCCTCATCATTTTGACCCCCGTTATGTGTGGCCCTACCATGGCCTCATCGTTGGCACGGATACCGTCGCTGTTGATGCGGTGGGGCTAAAACTCATCCAGGCTAAGCGGCTGGAGCACTTCGGCCAGGAGGTGGAGCTCGAAACCACGCCCAAGCACATCCGAGTGGCCGGGGAAAAGCATCAGGTTGGGATCAGCGACTTGAACAAAATCGAGCTGATCAAACTGGGTTGGCAACAGGGGATACTGATCTGACGTTCCCATGACAACCCGAATCCAATGCAAATGATGGCGGCGAAAAATAAGAAGGGATTGCTCCACAGAATGAATAGACAAAAGCGAGGCGCGAAGCGCCGAAGCAATCCCATCAAGAGCAATAGATTGCTTCGCTTCGCTCGCAATGACATTGCATTAAAAGGCAAATTGAGAATCGTGACCTCATTTCTGTGGCAGTTCCAACTCTGTGGCCAAAATCTTTTAGGACACGGAAAAAGAAATGACACGGAATGCTACTTGGATTTTCACCGAAAATATCTTGTTTTGACATCTCCCCAGTGCCCCTCAGAGAAGTGATGGAGATCCAAAGTCCCCCTTCTCCTTCAAGGAGAAAAGGACAGGGGATGAGGTCTAAAATACCAGCGCCTGCGAGATTTGCCTGGCTGATAAAGAACATTTCGCTATCAGTTCCAATTCCGTGGCTAAAACTTTTTTAGGGACACGGAAAAAGAACTGACACGGAAAAGGGAATTTTGAAAGGGTCAATTCTGTGGCAGTTCCTATTACTTATCCAAAATTTTGCCTGTCACAAAGGGAGATCGGTAACGGAATATCCTCGCAATGCCGACTCGATCTTATCGACGATCGTAACGAAATATCTACCATGAGCAGGTGGTCCGAATGAATGCGAAAATTTTCATCATCGAAGATGACTCAGATATCTGTGAGATACTTGCCTACAACTTAAAGCAAGAGGATTTTGACATCCAGATCTTTAACGATGGCAAGAAGGGCCTGGAGGCGATCTTAGCAACGCCCCCTGATCTGGTTTTGCTGGATCTGATGCTGCCTGGAAAAAGCGGTATGGAGATCATGCGATCGATCCGCAATACCGAAGCAACGGCCAATCTGCCGATCATCATGATTACAGCGCGGTCTGAGGAGATGGACATTCTGCATGGTCTGGAGCAAGGCGCCGATGACTACATCACCAAGCCGTTTCGCATCAAGGAGGTGATTGCGCGGGTGAAAGCGCTGCTCCGTCGGCATCTGCGCGATGAGGACAAAATCTATCAATATGGCGATCTGGAGGTCAATTTCTCCAAGCATCAGGTGATTATTGGCAGCGAGCTTGTCGATTTGACTCCTAAAGAATTTCTCATGTTGAAGGCGCTCATCCATGCCAATGGCCGAGTGCTCTCTCGAGATAAGCTGCTGGATCAGGTGTGGGGTTTTGATTATTACGGCGATCCGCGCACGGTGGATGTTCACGTGCGCCGGCTTCGCCAGAAGCTGGGCAAGTGGGCTGATTTTGTGGAGACGGTTAAAGGATTTGGTTATCGCATCAAGGTGGATTGATTGAGGAGATGTTGACAGGGAAGTGGTGCGCGCTGAGGGCGTATGGCGCTGAATAGGGATCGCGAGTCGCATGAATGAGAGTAAGCTTCAAATTTGTAAATCAGGCTCATCCCAAAATCAGAAATGAAGTTTGTTAAATTCGATGTTGTTTTGGACACAGAGGCCTTAGAGAATCACCGAGTTCACTGAGTGATAGCTGAGGGCTCGCTCGGTGGCCTTTGTGATTGCTTGGTGATTTCTGTTTCAAAGAAAAATATCTTGGCTAATGATGAGCTCATTTTGTGATTTCAGCAAGTAATTGAATTGTTGTTTAGAACTAAAGTTAGATCGAGGGAAAACCAATTTGGAGGAGACATGTCGCAATTTAATGGATTGAATCTAAATCTGGGCAATCTGGCAAGACTATCGCATGCACAAACGCGCTCCATCAGTGCGGAGAATTTCACCGGCGAGAAGGGGAAAGGCGGGATGGCGACCGTTGGTACCCTGGCACATGCCGCTCGCGATCTTGGACAAGGCTGGAAGGTTTCGCCTTGCATCAATCTGGAGCCAAATACTACAGTAACGCTGGCGGACATCAAAGGACCTGGAGCGATCCAGCATATCTGGATGACGGTGAGTCCCAAGGAGTGGCGCCGGCTCGTGCTTCGATTTTATTGGGATAACGAACCAGCCCCCTCGATCGAGGTCCCTATCGGCGATTTCTTCTGCAACGGTTGGTGCTCACCTTGCCTGGTGAATTCGCTGGCTGTAGCGGCTAATCCTGTGGGCGGATTCAATTGTTATTGGGAGATGCCGTTCCGAAAATCGGCTCGGATCACGGTCGAAAGCCTCAGCGAGGAAAAAATCGAAGGATTTTTCTATCAGATCACCTATGCCTTGACCGATGTCCCCGATGATGTGGGCTATTTCCACGCTCAATGGTGCAGAAATAATCCTTTGCCCTACAAGCAGGTGCATACCCTGGTGGACGGCATTGCTGGCCAGGGACATTATGTGGGCACGTATATTGCCTGGGGCGTCAATAATAATGGCTGGTGGGGCGAAGGAGAGATCAAATTTTATCTCGATGGGGATCAGGATTTTCCCACGATCTGCGGCACCGGGACCGAGGATTACTTTGGTGGTGCCTGGGGATTTGTCTATCCCGAAGGCCAATATTGCGAGTTCTCTGGCGCCTATTCTGGCATGCCTCAGGTCATCCGTCCCGATGGATTCACCAAAGCCAATACCCGATTCGGTCTCTATCGCTGGCATATCATGGATCCCATTCGTTTCGAGCAGGATCTCCGTGTGACGATCCAGGCATTGGGCTGGCGGACCCAAATGGGCAAACAGCCTGCTCGTTTCCTCCCCTTACAAGATGACATCGCTTCTGTCGCCTTCTGGTATCAGGCTGAACCTCATGCTCCGTTTCCAATTCTTCCAGATCGGGATTATTTAGAAGTGATCTAAACCCTCGAATGCGCGCACGCATCAGTGATCAGCCGATGCGACGGCTGATCACTGAATCACCATTCAGAAATTTTGCTTGATTTTTTCTTTCTGATTTTTATATTGAAGGGTAATTGAAATTTTCACCCGTGCACTTGCCATTTGTGTTTTTTGTTTGAAGCAGCTTTGGATCTCATCGAGCGAACAACAGGTCTAAATCAATATCTTTTGCGCTTTTCAGCGCGCAGTCTGATCTTTTGGTTTTCAAGTAGACGGGCTTCCGAAGCACCGTCCTGTTTTTTTAAGATCAATCAACTCATTTTGTCAGCGCTGAAGCAGATCGAATAAGGCTACTTGTCATGTTCAAAATCACTTTTTATCATTCATCTTATCTTGGGAGGAACAATGGAAGCAAAAAACTTGGTTGAGATGTTATGGGAGGTGGTGGCGAAGCACGGCGCGAAGACGTCGTTGATGTATAAGGAAGCTGGGCAATATCGAGGTTTTTCATATCAGGAGCTGGGCGAGCGGGTGAAGAACTTTGCGTTGGGATTGGCTTCTCTGGGGGTGACCAGCGGGGATCGCATTGCGGTGATGTCTGAAAATCGTCCCGAGTGGGCCATCGCCGATTTCGCCATCCTATCCTTGGGTGCTACGAATGTCCCGATCTATCCGACCATCACACCCCAACAAGTCGAATACATCTTAAAGGACTCTGGTTCGAGAATGATCATCGTCTCCACGCCAGAGCTCCAGCAAAAGGTTCTCACCATCGTTCAGAACTTACCTGCCCTTCAAAAAATTATCTACATGGACGCGAACAGCGTTCAGCATGAGATGCTGATCCCGTTCAAGCAAATCTATGAATTGGGAAAGGATTTTGGGGCAAAGCGACCTGGCTACTACGAAGAGGCGATGAAAAAAGTGACCCCCGACGATCTCTGTGGCATCATTTACACATCAGGGACCACTGGGGCGCCCAAAGGTGTAATGCTGACCCACAATAATTTGCTATCCAACGTGAAAGCTGCATTGGAGGTGATTAAGGCGGACGAGACGGATACGTTCTTATCATTTTTGCCGCTGTGTCATTCGTTCGAGCGAATGGCCGGCCATTTTACGGCGATCGGCGCTGGCGCCACCATCGCCTATGCCGAGAGCGTCGATACCGTCGCACAAAACCTCATGGAAGTCAAGCCCACTCTCATGACCAGCGTCCCAAGGCTGTTTGAGAAAATTTACGCTCGAGTGATCGAAAATGCCGAGGCTGGTTCGCCGCTCAAAAAGAAGATCTTCTGGTGGGCAATTAAGACCGGAGAGAAATTTGTTAATGCCCAGGCAAAAGGCAAGGTCTCCGGCCTGCTGAAGTTCAAACATAATCTGGCCAATAAGCTGGTGTTCAGCAAGCTGAAAGAGCGAGTGGGAGGCAATTTGCGCTTCTTTGTCTCCGGCGGTGCACCGCTGCCCAAAGAGATCGCTGAATTCTTCTATAAAGCTGGCATCCTCATCCTCGAAGGCTACGGCCTTACTGAAACTTCTCCAGTCATTGCGGTCAATCGTGAGGACAAGTTCAAATTCGGGTCCGTTGGCCCTGCAATTCCAGGGGTAGAAGTGAAAATCGCTGAGGATGGCGAAGTGCTCACGCGTGGGCCACATGTGATGAAAGGATACTATAAAAATCCAGAGGCGACCGCCGAGACCATCGATCCTGATGGCTGGCTTCACACTGGCGATATCGGGATCCTCGATGAAGATGGCTTCCTCTATATCACAGACCGAAAGAAAAATATCATAGTCACTTCAGGTGGCAAAAATATCACCCCTGCCACCATCGAAAACCTGCTGGTCACCAGCCCCTATATCGAACAGGTGATGGTGGTGGGTGACAAGCGCAATTACCTCACCGCCCTAATTGTCCCCAAATTTGAGGCGATCAAAAAGTACGCCGAAGCCAACGGCATCGCCTATAAAGATATCAACGATCTGATCAATAATTCCAAGATCTATGCTGTGGTCGAAACCGATGTCCAGAACCTCACCAAAGACCTGGCGCGGTTCGAGCAAATCAAAAAGTTCACGCTGATGCCTAAGGAATTCACCATTGCGGACGATGAATTGACTCCGACATTGAAGATCAAACGCAAGGTGGTGGCACAGAAATACGCGGATATCATCGACAGAATGTACAAGGATTAGTTCGATCGTAGCTCCATGGGCTGCGCAAAACTGGTAGCGCCGTGCTGTTTTGAGCTTTTATCCTGCAAAGAGTTCCATACGATTCAGCCATTTCGAGCTTCCCGGGGAGTATCTCCTCGGGAAGCTTTTTATTCCAGAAGGAAGACACCATGAGCCATTTCCAGCGCTTTGAGCAGGTGATTGATCAGCCGAAGGATTATTGTTGGCAATTCAAAGCCCACACCGGCCACAAGATCATCGGCTATCTTTGTTCTTACACGCCAGAGGAGATGATATACGCTGCCGGCGCACTGCCATTTAGAATCTTCGGTCATGCAGAAACCATCGTTCATGCAGATGCCCATTTGCAGGCATATTGCTGCTCGATCGCCCGAACTGCATTGGAGCAGGTCCTGTCCGGGAAATTGGATTTTCTCGATGGCACCGTATTCCCGCACACTTGCGATACCATGCAGCGGCTGTCCGATATCTGGCGGCTCAATTCGAGACTTCCCCTTCATTTCGATGTCGTTCTTCCCGTGAAGTTAAATTCAGCCACCGCGTTTCGATATCTGGTCGATATCTTTGTCCAGTTCAAAGCCGATCTGGAGCGTGGATTGGGCGTCGAAATCACCGATGAACAGCTCAAAGATAGCATCCGCATCTACAATCGAATTCGAGGAGCGCTGGAGGATCTCTACTTGTTGAGAAGCGAGCATCCCGGTTTGATTACTGGCCACGAAATGGATATGATTGTGAAGGCCGGCATGATGATGGATCGGCAGGAATTCTTTCGCCACATTGGGGAGCTGCTTGATGAGTTAAAAAAGAAACCTTTGGTGCCAACCACTGATAAAGTGAAGCGGCTGATGTTCGTGGGCGGAGTTTGCGATCAACCGGGGCTCTATCGGGCAGTGGAGGAAGCTGGTGGGGCTGTCGTTTGGGACGATCTCTGCACTGGCGCGCGATATTTTGACGGTTCGATTGATGAGCAGGCTGCTCCCATCGAAGCGATCGCGAGACGATATTTTGAGCGAGCGATCTGTCCCACAAAGCACATTGACAGCAATTATCGGGGAGAGCATTTGGTTGCGCTTGCCGGAGAGAAAGACATCGACGGAGTGATATTTGTGGTGCACAAATTCTGTGATCCCCATGCGTTCGATTATCCGTTTCTGAGGCAACATCTGGACCGTGCTGGGATTCCCAGTTTGCTGCTGGAGCTTGAAGAGTCGCATCGCGGCATTGGGCAATTGCGAACTCGGCTGGAGGCTTTTGTGGAAATGCTCTGATCGCCGAACGCCTTTTCTCCTGCCAGGAGAAGGGGACAGGGGATTAGGTCCAAGATACCACCGCCTGCGAGATTTTTTTGGGTGATAAAGGTCATTTCTGTCTCAGTTCCAACTCTGTGGCCAAATCTTTTTAGAGGTATGGAAAAAAGCTCAAAATTTAGCTGACCAAATTGGACGCCAGCGATCAAATTGATTGGAAGAAAGCATGACGAATCAAAAATCGAAACAACATTCAGAACAGGATCAGCGCAAGATCAAATCGACTGGTTTGATGAAAAAGATCATGAAACGCTATTATTTCCAGGCCAAGATGGCGCGCTGGTTTCGCAAAAAGGTCGCATGGATCACCAGCGGCGGTCCGGTAGAGCCGCTGATTGCGATGGACGTGATTCCTGTGTATCCAGAGAACCATGGCGCGATGATCGGGGCAACAAAAATGGGCGGAGCGCTGTGTGAGGCCGCTGAGGGGATGGGGTATTCGCGGGATTTGTGTTCCTATGCCCGCGCCGATATCGCCTGTTCGATCGTAAAAGGAGGCCCGATTGGCGGGCTGCCGCGACCGGATTTCCTGGTCTGTTGCAATAATATCTGCGGCACCGTGCTGAAGTGGTATGAAATTCAAGCGCGCTATTACCAGGTTCCGCTGTTCATTCTGGATACACCCTTCAATCATGGCGAAATGACGCCCGCTGCCCGGAGCTATGTCCAGCACCAGATGCATGAATACATCGAGTTTTTGGAACAGGTGTGCCGAAAGAAGTTCAAAGAAACCAGGTTTCGGGAGGTGGGATTGCGATCGATCGAGGCGCAGCGGCTCTGGCAGCAGGTGTTGGATTGCTGTGCCCATCGTCCCGCTCCCATAAGCGCGTTCGATGCGTTCTTTCATCTCGCCCTTATCGTCACCCTCAGAGGAACCCAAACGGTTATCGACTACTACTCTCAGCTCCTCGCCGAAATGAGGCAACGGATCGAGCAGAATATCAGTGCAGTACCGAACGAGAAAATCCGACTGTTATGGGATAACATCCCCATCTGGTATCGGACGCGCTGGCTATCGGAGAAGTTCTCTCAGCACAACGCTTGCCTGGTGGCCGATAGCTACACCTCGGCCTGGAGCGGTGTGGTTCATCTCATCGACGAAAAGAATCTGCTCGAATCCATGGCCGTGGCCTATTCCAACATCCATCTTAATATATCTATCGATCAGATGTTCGAAAAAATCGCTACGCTGGCGCAGAAGTACCAGGTCGATGGCGTCGTGATGCATTCCAATCGAAGCTGCAAGCCTTACTCGTTCGGACAATATGATCTCCAAAAAATGATTACCCAGCGATTGGGGCTGCCAGTGCTCATCCTCGAAGCCGATATGGTGGATGAGCGCAATTTCAGCGAAAGCCAGATCGAGACGCGCATCGATGCCTTTATGGAGATATTCGAATAAAGGCATCGCTGAACGACATTTTCTGCCTGCCAAAGACGAACAATCCACGATTGGCCTTCCGCAATACCACAGCTTATCCAGTATTATATCCACAAAACAGTCAGCCCAGGTTGGCGCTGTTTTAAAAGCGGCAGCCTGCTATTTTAATCCACATCGCCGAGGCTTCGGTTCGCTAGCGAAGCCAGTTTCATTGCAGAATCTCCAGCATGCGAATCGATCGATCATTTTGCCTCGGTCATCACAAATGAATTGGGATAGAGGAGGAGCGGATCGGTGAAATTTCAGAACATTGCATCGGATGTGAAGTTGGGCAGTAACGTGAGGATTTTTGATTTTGTCAATTTGTACGGCTGCGAGATTGGCGACAACACCAAAATCGGCGCCTTTGTGGAGATTCAGAAGGGCGTTAAGATCGGCAAGAACTGCAAAATTTCCAGCCATACTTTTATTTGTGAAGGTGTGACCATCGAGGACAACGTTTTTATTGGGCACAATGTGACGTTTATTAATGACATTTATCCCCGGGCGACCAATCCGGATGGCAGTATGCAAACGGAACAAGATTGGGTTTGTATTCCCACTACGATCAAAAAAGGCGCGTCAGTGGGGTCCAGTGCGACCCTTTTGGCAGGGATCACGGTTGGCGAGAACGCCATGATCGGAGCGGGCAGCGTCGTCACCAAGGATGTCCCGTCAAATACTATCGTCGCCGGCAATCCAGCCCGCGTGATTCGAACCATTCAGGAGGAACAAGCCAAATGAAAGTCCCATTCCTTGACTTGAAAGCACAATATTTGTCGATAAAAGAAGAGGTTCATCTGGCGCTGCAGTCGGTTTTGAACGATACAGCGTTCGCCGGTGGCAAATATGTGGCCGGATTCGAAGCGAAATTTGCCGATTATTGCAAGGCCGATTTTGCCATTGGCGTCAATAGTGGAACATCAGCGCTCTGGTTGGCGCTGTTGGGTTTAGGCATTGGCCCAGGGGATGAGGTGATCACGGTTCCATCCACTTTTATCGCCACTGCCGAGGCGATTAGCTATTGCGGTGCCACGCCGGTATTTGTCGACATTGATGAGCAGACTTACAATATGGATCCTTCGCTGTTAGAGGCCGCCATTACAGAGCGAACCCGGGCGATCATCCCGGTGCACTTGTTCGGCCAGAGCGCCGATATGGACGCCATTATGGCGATCGCCAGGAAGCACCGTCTCTGGGTGATCGAGGACGCCTGCCAGGCCCACGGGGCGGAGTACAAAGGGCAGCGCGTCGGCTCGATCGGCGATGCCGGCTGTTTTAGCTTTTATCCCGGCAAAAACCTGGGCGCCTATGGCGAGGCGGGCGCTGTGGTGACCAATAACGCCGAATTGGCCGAGAAGATCCGCATGTTGCGAGATCATGGGCAATCGAAGAAATATTATCATCACATGATCGGCTGGAACGCCCGCATGGAGGGATTCCAGGCCGCTATTCTCGATGTGAAACTGAAATACCTCAATACCTGGAACAACGCCCGGCGTCAGCATGCCCAGCGCTATCAACAGCTACTGGCCGAGGTGCCAGATGTGATCCCCCCGGTCGAGGCCGACTACGCCAGGCACATTTACCACGTGTACGCGATTCGGGTGCCACGGCGCGATGAGCTGATCAAATTCTTAGCCGAAAAGGAAGTGCAGACCGGCATCCATTATCCCGTGCCAGTGCATCTCCAACAGGCCTACCATTTTCTCGGCCTCGGAGCTGGCAGTTATCCCGTGGCCGAACGATGCGCCCAGCAATTCCTGTCGCTGCCGATGTATCCTGAGCTCACCGATGAGCAGATCGAATACACCGTTAAGCAAATTCGGCAGTTCATGGCGAAGTAACATGACGGTCCATGGTGCGTTCAACTCATGCGGACGTTTAACTATTGCGATCATTCATGGTGAGATCAAATGGGCTGGTTCTGCCTGGCCCATTCGTCCTAAAAATCTTCTCAAGCGAATGTAAGCCTCATTTTCAGTACCCGCTGCGCTGTCATGTGTCAGAAAAATGGCAGCGCAGTATCTATTTCGCTTCTTGATTTTCGCTCCAAATCCTGCATTCGTTCCACAAGCGTTCGTGTTATTGCTCCCCTCCGAACTGAATTGGTTCTCGCTGCAAATTATGATATCAAAAACTGGGCAGGTTGTCCAGCCTGCGCACAGATAGCTTTTCATTGAAGATCCCTCCATGCGCAGGAATGTTTCGTCTGAATCGGGTTTTCGCAACAGAGGCGGATCAGTCTGCCGATGCACCTTTTTCGGTTCACTCGATTTTTAGCTTGCTTTTTTAAAAATATTTTTTATTTTACCCATCAGTTTCAAAATTCACTCGAAAACGATTTTTCGAAATGCGATAGGATAAAGAATGCAACAGATCTTATGGGAGACGGTCTTCAACCGGGAATTGGAGCAAATTTTAATTTCGCATGGTATCGATCCCCATGATTCCGAAATCCGAGCACAGATCAATGAACTCCTGAACCTGACGCGCCGCGCAAGTTGCCAGTTGATGGTCGAGGTCGATGAACATTGGAAACAGAAATTGAACCAGTTTTTGGAGGAACGAAATCGATGCTGTAAATAATCCACGATCTTTATCCACCAAATAGAGTTCTGCAAGATAGCAAGAAACGAGTCATTGCGAGGAGCGAGGCGACGATACAATCCTTTGGGCTCAAAGAAGTATGAGAGATTCCTTGTTTCGCTTGAAATGACAAATTTCGCTATTTTCCAGAAGTCTATTTCCAAAAAATCTAAGGGAGGGAGAGAGATGAGCCACAAAAAAAACGCCTGGTCGCTGCGCTGCTCGCTCGTTAGCGTGATGCTCCTGTTCTGGCTGGTCACCTCGCTTTCGGCGCAATCGCTAACAATCACGGTTCCGGATACGGCTGCCCCATCGCGATCGCTGCTCAAACTGCCCATCCGGGTGAGCGATGTCTCTGGGCTTGGCATCGTTTCGCTGGGCCTCAAAATCATTTTCGATCCCAACGTTCTGGATGCGCTGGGTGCCAACTCAAAAGGAACCATCTCCCAGGCCTGGGGCAACCCCACAACTTCAGATAGTACCGGTCAGATCACCCTGGCTATGAGTGGTTTGACACCGCTTGCTGGCGAAGGGATTTTAACCTACGTTTTCTTTGATGTCATCGGTGCTAAGGACGATACGACGACGATCGGTTTTCGGCTTGTAAGTGTCAATGAGGGTGCAGTGTCAGCCGCGGTTCGGCCTGGCAAATTTGTTGCGCTGGAAGCTGAGCCAGCACCCAATGTGAAATTCTCCCTGCCCGACACTTCGGGCGACAGTGGCAGCTACATCGAATTGCCGATTCGGGTATCGGATCTCAGCCCATTTCAAATCGATTCAATGCGAATCTGGATCAGCTATAATAAATATGTGATCCAGGCGCTCGATGTGATTACTGCTGCGACATTGACCCACAATTGGCAGGTCAAGGTCGAAACGCAGTTGCCAGGGAACCTGAGCTTTTTGCTCAAAGGGAGCCCAGCGTTACAGGATTCGGGGGTATTGTGTCGCATTCGCTGCGAGCTGAAAGGGAATCCCGGCATGGCCACCCCGGTTCATTTTCAGCATATCGCCTGCTATAAAGATACGATGCGGATCGCCACGCAGGATGGCAAGGTGAGCATCGCCGGCGGCACTATGGCGCAAGTGACCGTCTCCATTCCCGATATCTCCGCCGATTCTGGCAGCACGGTGATCGTGCCGATCTTTGTTTCTCAGCTCTCCCCTCAGGACTCGGTCTCTGCGGTGGCTATTGCCATAACGTATGATCCAACGGTGATCGCATATCAGCGCTATAACCTGACCAACACTTTGCTCGACGGCTGGTTCTGCTCGGCCAATGTGGTGCATTCCAATCTATTAAGGTTTGGCGGATTCAGCGCCTCCTGGATTGTGGGACAGGGGGTGTTGGTGGAGTTCGTCTTTCAGGTCCTGGGCCGACCAGCCATGCAAACAGCGCTTTCGTTTTCGGAAATGACCTTCAACGAAGGCCGACCCACAGCCACGGCCTTCAGCGGGGTGTTCACTGTGAATTACGTCATCCCGGTCGAGCTCGTCACGTTCAAAGCTGAACGCGCCAGATCTGGCATCGTGCTCTCCTGGATAACGGCCTCGGAATCCAGCAATTATGGCTTTGAGGTCCAGCGGTCGATGAACGGCGCCACCTGGCAAACGATCGGTTTTGTGCCCGGCCATGGCACGACGTCGCAGCCGCACCATTACACATTTCAGGACGGCGACTTGACCCTTGGAACTCGTGGATATCGACTGAAGCAGATCGATTATGATGGTCAATTTATCCTCTCCGCACCGATTCAGATCGTTATCGCGGCCTCTGAGAGGTATGGGCTGGAGCAGAATTATCCGAATCCGTTCAATTCAGCCACGCTGATCCAGTTCGATTTGCCCGAACCAGCCGCAATCCGCTTAACGCTCTACGACCTGCTGGGCAAACAGGTTGCTGTGATCGCGGAAGGATCATTCGATGCTGGTCACCACTTCATCCCGTTTCGCTCCGATCGGCTGGCTGCGGGCATGTACTTCTACAAGTTAGAAGCCAATCATTTTGTCGCGGTCAAAAAGCTTTTGGTGTTAAAATAGAACCTGAATTTCTAAATTGAAGTCCTCGAACGCTGAACAATGATGCTGGTCGCCTTGGATCTGTCATGGGACAAAGAGATCAACTGGGATCATTGAGTTCACAGAAAAATGAATACCTATCCCGTGCTCCATGATCTCTGGGATTGCTTTGTGAACGCTGTGTCCCAGAAAGCTTTTTGTATCATGATCAATTCATTTAAAAATTTTAAATAGAAATGACAACGCATCAGTCCTCTGGCTGACCCGTGCGTTTTTAAAAAGCTCATTCGATAATCTATTGAACAAGTTTCTGGCAAGGGCCTGGTTCGACTACATTCAACAAAGGAACCTGTATGCAAACCAATATCGGAAAATCTATCCGCATCAATGACATTCTTGCTTCGAAATCGTTTCTCCTGGATACTACCATTGCCTCCTGCCTTGGTGCCACGCCCCAATTGGAGGATCTCAGAAGCGTACTCCAAACCTGGGCTCATATTTTTGATGGGATCATCGTCAATCCTGGGCAGATGGAGCATCTGGCGCTGGAACTGGCGGGAAAGAATCGCGCTGCGCCGCTTGTTCGCGTCGATTGGACCAATGCCTATCGCGATCAGGAATTTTGCCTGCCAGTACAGGATGTGAAGCGCGTGGAGATCTCATCAGCCCAGGACGTCTTGCTCATAGGCGGTTCGGCGGCTGTGGCCACTTTGCTCATGGGCTTTGGCGATGAATTCGAAGCCGAAAACATCCGCTCTATTTCTTGTTTGCTCCGCGAGGCATACGAGCTGGCGCTGCCAGTTTTTGTCGATATTCGGCCAATTGGACCGGGGGTGAGCGACGTCAATTTCGAAGATTCCATCAAATTGGGCGTCTCTTTCATGATGGAAGCTGGCGCCGATGCCTTGATCGTCCCTGACAGTCGTCCGGAGACCCTGAGGCTAATAGCGAATTGGGCAACAATTCCAGTGATTGTCCGGAGCGACCGATTGTTGAAAAAAGATGAAGCTGCTGCAAAGTTTGAATTGGGGATGAAAGGAATTCTATTTAGCGAGAAGATATTGGAAGACACGGATGCCATACTGATGCCATCGCTCTAAGCGCTGGCATCAGTTAAAACCAAGCGCTGGCATCAGTTAGAACCAAGCGCTGGCATCAGTTCGAACCAAACGCATCAGCAAAAACTCGTACTGAAATCATGAGGAATGTCTAAATGTATTCAAGCCCTGGCAAAACTGCCCGACTGAACCGACTCTTTAATCCGAAGGATGGCAAAGCCGTCTGCGTGGCGGCCGATCATGGCTGGATGTCCGATCCCACTGAGAATGTCCTGAATCTCAAGAGAATTTTAGAACAGGTGGTCGCTGGTGGCGCGGATGGCGTGCTGATGTCCTTCGGTACGGCGCTGCGGCTAGGGTCCATGTTTCAGGGCAAAGATAAGCCAGCCATCCTGATTCGCGCTGATTGGATGAACCTGCCCCGATTGGGCGGGGCCAATGTGAGCAATGTGCTGCCGGTCATCAAGTTTCGGAAGATGGCCACATCGCGCGCTCGGGATGCCTTGCAGATGGGCGCCTCGGCCATCACCATCTATTATTTCATCGGCTACAGCGATGAATTCGAAGCCATCAATATCGAGCAGGCGGCGGTGTTTGCCCAGGAGTGTCGCAAGGTGGGCTTGCCGCTGATCATCGAGCCGATGGCCGTCGGTGGCATGGTCACTGGCGTGAATATCGCTGAGATTTTAATCGCCTCCGCCCGAATTGCGGTCGAGATCGGAGCCGACGCGCTCAAGATCCCTTACACCGGGGATGTGATGACCTTCAAACAATTGGTCGATCAGGCGAAAGTGCCGGTGCTGGTATTGGGTGGCGCCAAATCCGATGTGCCGCGCGACGCGCTCGAGCTGGTGGATGAGGCCCTGCGCGCTGGCGCCAGCGGGACCGTCTTTGGCCGAAACGTCACCAAAGCCAAAGACCCGAAAAAGATGGTCGAGGATCTGGTCGCCCTGGTTCATGGCATTAAGACAATCGATGAAATTTTCGAGCCAGACCGAGAGCGAAAAATAAAATTGCGCGGCGTCTCGAAAAATTGTGTCGGCTGCCTGATCTGCGAGACCGTTTGTACCCAGTGGCATCATCAAACCTTCGGCACCAGCCGCGCGCGACTCTGGATCGAATCCAAACCCATCGAGCAGGAGCCGCCGTTGAACAAAGTTCATGTCTGTACTTTGTGTGAAGCCTGCATCAAAGCATGTGCTCCAGGGGCTCTGTTCCTCAATGAACGAGGAATTCTTCAGTTGAATCAAGAGCTCTGCAATCATTGCGGCGAATGTGCCGAAGCCTGTCCCTCGAAAGTGATCTGGTTCGATGAACAAAAATTTCCGGTCATTTGTGATCTCTGTGATGGCAATCCCCAATGTGTCCGCTGGTGCAAGTATGATGCGATTGTCGTCAAGTGAAAAATTGGGCGCGGATTTAGGGCCTGACTGCCGCAGGCAGGGATTTGACGGAATGGAACGGATCTCCTCTTGCGAAACGTAAGAGGTGAAACTGGAAACGTAATCAGGTTTAAGTGCTCACTTCTGCTTTTTCACGTTTCACAGTGAAAAATCCGTTGCAATCTGTTTGACCCGTTCAAAATAAATAGGAGAAACATAATGTCCCTTCGTGATCGTGGCTACATGAACAATATTCTAAGGGTTGATCTGACAACTGGTAGATTTCGTAACGAGAAATTAGATGAGAAGGTCATGCCCCTGGTTCTGGGCGGTAAAGGGTTGGCCAGCTTGATCCTTTATCATGAACTTGCGCCACATACCGATGCATTGTCGCCAGAAGTGCCTTTGATTTTTGCTGTTGGGCCTCTGACTGGAACAACTGCGCCAACCGCTGGCAGGCTGGGCGTATTCACCAAGAGCCCGGCCACCGGCACGATCCTGGATTCTTACGCTGGGGGCTTCTTCGGCCAGACCATGAAATGGGCGGGCTATGATGCGATAATCATGACTGGAAAGGCGGAAACGCCCAAAATCCTGGTGATCGATAACGATAAAATTCGGTTGGACGATGCAGCGGACATTTGGGGATTGGGGACCATGGCCGCGACCGAGAAGCTCAGGACCCGATATGGCTCAGATTTTCGGACCGCGGTGATAGGACCGGCAGGGGAGCGGCGGGCGCCGATTGCTGGCATTTTCTGCGACTTGAGGACCGCTGGCCGCGGCGGTGCTGGCGCCGTGATGGGCTCGAAAAATTTGAAAGGCGTCGCTGTTCGAGGGACTGGCGCTGTGGCAGTTCATGATCCCGATATGTTTCAGGAGATGGTCTGGGTCGCCAATAGAATGCTGAGGATGAGCTCTCAGATCAAACGGATGCGCGATCACGGAACCGCCAATATCGTCGAGCTGATCAATGCGGCTGGCGGGCTGCCGACGCGCAATTTTCAGAGCGGCCAATTCGAGGGCCATCAGGAATTGTGGGGCGAAACCTGGAGCCAGGAATATTGGAAGGAATCGGCCGCCTGCTTCGGATGTGGCATCGGTTGCACCAAGATCGCTCAGCACAAAAAATATGGCTATCGCATCGATGGGCCGGAGTACGAAACCATCTTCGCCGTGGGCAGCAATTGCGGCGTGACCGATCGCGAGGCCATCATCGAGGTCAATTATCTCTGCGATGATTACGGCATCGATACCATCAGCACCGGGGTGATCATCAGCTTTGTGATGGAGCTCTATCAACGGGGGATGGTGACACCAGCAGCGCTGGACGGGATCGAGGCGAAGTTTGGGAGCGGCGAGGCGCTGGTGGCGTTGACCAAAAAGATCTGTCAGGGGGAGGGCATCGGCCAGAGACTGCAATACGGTGTCCGGGAGTTTAGCAAGAATTTTCCCGGCAGCGAGGCGTTCGCCATGCAGGTGAAGGGGCTGGAGATGCCGGGCTATTTGCCGCGCAGCGCCAAGGGCGTGGGCTTGAGCTACGCCATTTCCGAACGGGGCGCCTGCCATCTGCACGGCTCGCCATTGAGCGAACTCATGGGCGGCGCCGATCCATTAACCGTTTCTGGCAAAGCCGCTTTGTTCAAAATGAACCAGCTCGATATCGCCGTGATCGATTCCGCCATCCTCTGTTATTTCACCAAATTCGGCTTCACACTGAAAGAGGTGTGGCAGATGATCAATGCCTGCACCGGGTTCAGCTATCGCAATCCCCGCGAGCTGGAGAAAGTGGGCGAGCGCGCCACCACTTTGGCGCGCCTGTTCAATGTCCGAGAGGGCTTCACCAAACAGGATGATACCCTGCCCGGCCGCTGTTTGACCGAACCGCTTCCTTCTGGGCCAGCCAAAGGCCATGTGGTGGAATTGGATGCCATGCGCTCCGAATATTACCAGTTGATGGGCTGGGATGAAAACGGCGTGCCCACCCCACAACGGCTGAAGGAATTGGGGCTGGAGCTTGGGTAATGGGTGCCGGGTATTGGCGGTTCGATTGTTTGAAAAGGCGCTCACTGAAAAAACGATGCGCTTGCTCTCGTTCTTCTCGAAGCAACTTCATTTCTGTGCCAGTTCCAATTCCGTGTCCCAAAAAATTCTTACTCCCCGAAATTCTGAAATGATAATTTAAATTTGAAACTCCCCACGGAGCCCGCGAAGATAAACAGAAAGCACTTTTGCTTTTTCTTTTTTCGTGTCATTCCGTGTGTTTCGTGGGCAAAAGTTTTTCAGATTTCACTGCCATGATATATTTTAGAAATTAAGTTTTCGGTCTCAGAAACGAAAGCGCTCAGAATTGTTGGACACGGAAAAAGAACTCACACGGAAAAAAGCCCTTCGGAGCTTCATTTCTGTGTCAGTTCCAATTCTGTGCCCCAAAAAATTTTTACTCCCCGAAATTCTGAAATGATAATTTAAATTTGAAGCTGCCCACGGAGCCCGCGAAGATAAACAGAAAGCACTTTTGCTTTTTCTTTTTTCGTGTCATTTCGGGTATTTCGTGGGCAAAGGATCGAACATGAAGATCAAATTGGTTTTCCACGGAAATTTGAGAAGATATCATAACGATCTGCCAGAGGCAATGATGGAGGTGCCGGAGGGGATGACAGTGGGCGAGCTTTTGGGCCGTGTGGCTGTGCCATCGGACCAGATCGCCTTTGTGGCCGTGAACGGCTCTCGAGCGCCACTATCCCAGTCGCTGAACGATGGGGACGAGGTGAAACTCTTCCAACCCGTCGGGGGTGGATAATGGCCGCGGTTTGTTCTCCCAGGGATGCCTCGCGTAACTTGCGCTTCTGTTCATCGAACCATTTGAATTTATCGATCTTGCGGGGCAGGTTGCCAACCTGCCCATATTCCGCTTTCGTTAGGTTTTTTGGCCAGGTTACCAACCTGGCCTACAGTGCTGCCAGTGCCTTTTCATATTTTTCAGTCGGGATGCCAATGGCTTTGTCGGTTTCGATCGATCTGCGCCAGAGCTCCTTCTTTTTCTTTTTATCCCCTAATTTGCCATAAATAATTCCCTGGTTCCACCAGCAAATGACCAGCCCGGCGCGGTCGCCCAGCTCGGTTTTGATTTGTTCTTCTTTTTTGTGCAACGCCATGGCCTGGTCCAGTTGGCCCCAATCAGAAAGGACCAGCGCCTGGTTGCCATAACAGGTCGCCAGCCCGGCGCGGTCGCCCAGCTCGGTTTTGATTTGTTCTTCTTTTT